>JAEEGI010006639.1_pt1 | contig 26098 bp, 15 predicted proteins | sample 8958751 | NCBI WGS metagenome assembly JAEEGI01 (sample SAMN16246545, study PRJNA631951) | gut metagenome | biome: gut microbiome; feature: rumen; material: KS-attached | host: Bos | place: Iran: Karaj | collected 2018-10
GCTTTGCAAGACGCTCCTGAAGCTTCTCTTTATCGAACTCAGAGGTTGTCTCCTCGATCTGTGTACGGATCTGGTTGATACGTGCCTCGATCTCTTTCTTGTCTCCGGCACCGTCAACGATGACTGTGTTCTCCTTCTGAACCTTAACCGACTTAGCGCGGCCGAGCTGATCAAGAGTTGTATCCTTAAGCTCAAGTCCGAGCTCGTCAGAGATAACGGTACCGCCTGTGAGGATCGCGATATCCTGAAGCATAGCCTTACGTCTGTCGCCGTAGCCGGGAGCCTTAACAGCAACAACTGTGAATACGCCACGAAGCTTGTTGAGAACGAGTGTTGAAAGAGCCTCACCCTCAACATCCTCAGCAATGATAAGGAGCTTTCTGCCGCCCTTCATGATCTCCTCAAGGATAGGAAGGATGTCCTGGATGTTGCTGATCTTCTTGTCTGTGATGAGGATCATGGGATCATCGAGAACTGCTTCCATCTTGTCCATATCCGTTGCCATATATGCGGAAACATAGCCCTTATCGAACTGCATACCTTCAACAAGGTCAAGCTCTGTCTGCATGGTCTTTGACTCTTCGATCGTGATAACGCCGTCCTTCGAAACCTTGTCCATAGCGTCTGCGATCATCTGGCCAACCTGGTCGTCACTTGCCGAGATAGCTGCAACCTTGGCGATCTGATCCTTGCCGTTAACCTTTGCGCTCATCTTGAGGATTGCTGCAACAGCTGCATCTGTAGCCTTCTGCATACCCTTACGAAGATCCATGGGGTTAGCGCCTGCTGCGAGGTTCTTGGCACCCTCATTGATCATTGCCTGAGCAAGTACTGTAGCGGTTGTTGTTCCGTCACCGGCAACATCGTTTGTCTTGGTGGCAACTTCCTTAACGATCTGAGCGCCCATGTTCTCGAACGAATCCTCGAGCTCGATCTCTTTAGCGATGGTCACACCGTCGTTTGTGATGAGGGGTGCACCGTAAGACTTGTCAAGGACAACGTTTCTGCCCTTAGGTCCGAGTGTAACTTTAACTGTATCTGCGAGCTTATTAACGCCTGCGCAAAGAGCTGCTCTGGCGTCAGCTGCGTATTTGATCTCTTTTGCCATGATGATTCTCCTTTTAATTTTATATTGCACATGCTCCATATAATTTACGCATATGCTCTGATTTCCTATTTTTCCTTCTGCCGTTTCAAATGCCTTATTTGCCTTGAATCAGCATAAACGTTTATATGATAGCTTCTTACTTCTCTACAACAGCTACGATATCGGACTGCTTTACGATGATGTACTCCTCGCCGTCAAGCTTAACTTCGGTTCCTGCGTACTTCTGGTAGATAACCTTCTCGCCCTTCTTAACCTGCATGGTGATCTCCTTGCCGTCGATCACTCCGCCGGGTCCGACTGCGATAACTTCTGCCTGCTGGGGCTTCTCCTGTGCCTTAGCTGCAAGGATGATACCGGACTTAGTGGTCTCATCTGCTTCAAGCTGCTTTAATACAACCTTGTCTCCAAGTGGTCTGAGTTTCATGATGTATCCTCCTGTTTCTTATTGAACATTGATCTTTTTGATTTGTTAGCACTCATTCTTTTCGAGTGCTAATCGACAACTCATATCTTATTCACTTCACGTCTTTTATGCAACACATAGAGGCATGTAAATATATGGATTTGCTCACGTTTGCTCGTGTATTCTCTTGAAATCTCAAAAATGCTCATTTATTTGGGATTTTTGACATGTCAATAGTTTTATAGTCGTCATTCTGCACAAAATTGAGCCTATCTTTTTGTGCAGTCCGCCAATTGAAGCCGTTATTGTTCCGTGTTACTCTATCTACACGAAAGCGGTAAGACAATCTGTTTTCTCTACGAAGCCCTCCCGGCTTCGCATCTGTAAATCTTTGATCACGTTCTGCTGCTTCGACTTCCCTATAAAATGCGGCAGTATGTGACTATGTTTGTTACCCGTTCCTGCTTTGATGAAACGAGATAAATCAGAAAGGATGTTGCTCTGTCGATGCGTAGGAGGAAGCATCAGAATCGTTTCTACAACGCTTCTAAAAGGAGGAGGAACATCATGAACAACTTAACTGTAGTACCATTCAAAAATGATTGGAAAGAAAAAGAGGGCGCTCTCGGGTTCAAGATGCGCAATGACTATCTGTTCCGTGCTTTTTTACAGTGCGACAACGAAAGTCTGAAAGCATTGATCGCATCGCTTCTGTACGTCGATGTATCCGAGATAACAAGCGCAGAGATCACCAACCCGATAATACTCGGTGCAAGCGCTGATGACAAAGAGATCCGTATGGACATTCATGTCATTCTTAACAAGCAGCATCCGATAAACATTGAGATGCAGACCTATAACCGTGCAGGCTGGAAAGAAAGAAGTGTTCTTTACGCTTGTCGAGGGTATGACAGCCAGAAACACGGAGATCCTTATAAAGAACATCCCGGCTTCCGTCAAGTGACATTTTGCGACTACACTCTCTTTGCTGAACACCCGGCTTTTTGCTCAACGTATATGTTGACAAGCACCGACGATCCGCACTATATTTATTCTGACAAGATAAGTTTGACGAATATAGACATGACAAGGATCGATCTTGCTTCTGAAAACGACATCAGGTTCGGACTTGTCAATTGGGCAAAGCTGTTTATGGCTGAAACATGGGAGGAACTGAAAATGCTTGCAGAAAAAGACCAAACAATCGAAAGAGCTGTTTCTTCCGCTTGGCAGATGACAGAGGAAGAGATCATCCGTGAAAGAATGCGCAATCGCGAAGAAGGCGAGCAGCTGTGGCGCAGCATGGAAAAAGAACTAGAAGAATCAAAAAAACAGATTGCAATGTTTAAAGAAGAGTCTGCCGAAGATAAAAAGACAATCCGTGAAAAAGAAAGAACAATAAGTGAATTAAAGGCACAGCTCGCCGCTCTAAAGAAGTAAAAGAGCACCGAAATGGATTTCGCCGAAATCCATTTCGGTGTTTTTCGTTTTGTCGCAACCGTTTTCTCGTGGCAAACCTAAGAATGGACCCAGGGCCTCGAATAATTCGAGGTCCCGGTTAAATTTAGTTTGTTAATGGGTACTTATTAACCCCATTCGGTCTTAAACTCTACTTCCGCTCTTCCCGTCACATTTACGTCATCACCTATGTAGATGTAATAGTATGAAGCCTCAGATCCCTGGTTCCTGTAATCAACTACTACCCAGCCATTGGGAAGCGTGGATTCCGTTGATTTTGAAAGTACAAGCGGATAAGACGGTTCATTATATTCATCGATCACCGATGCATAATTAAAGGTATCTGTAGTGATTCCCGACTTGAGCTGTATGCTTCCGTTAACGAATTCATAATCTCCATAAGGATACATGACAGCATCATTTTTATTCGTAACTTCTATCCTATCCACCGGCATGAACTTCAGCAGTCCCGAACCGGCGGGTTCAGTTCCGTGAATGATGGTTTTCGCCAATCCTGTTGTTTCTCTTGTTATGAGAGTAGGAGTAATCGAACCTGAGTAAGCGCCTTCAACCGCAAACAACTTACCACCGAACCATACCTGTTTCAGATCAGTCCTTCCGCTGATAAGTTTAAGGAAATCACCTGCCGTATTAAATACATCTGTATTTTCATTGAAAACAGCAGTAAGCATAGTTTCATTATTCACGAGCGGATCGTCAACTATAACACCCGTATACAAAGTCTCTGAACCATCAGGTATTTCACACGGGAATGTCTGCCACTCTTCTTCGCCGATCAATGCCGCTCCATCCGGTTTCACTCTCAAGATCGTCTGATCTCCAAACATGGCTGACGTGAAATACACACCATACTTTGAGTTCTGACCACTTTGAGGTGTATCATCATAGAATTTGGCTCCGCGGAAGAAGCCGTAGGTATTATTCCCATGAAGGTAATTCTCTTCCACAAGATCACTCCACGGTATTTCTATTCTTCCATTCACAGGTGTATAGGAGAATCCGGATGCCACATACATTCCCTGAGATGGATCGTAAACCATCATGAGATAAGCATTTGACGAAGGATTCCACCTAAGTGTCGGGATCAGGACGAAATCCGCAACCCCCGCATAATCAACCGAGTAAAGCGTTGACGCAATTATATCTGTCACAAAAGGATACCCGCCGGCGTCAGGTATAAGACCGGGGCCTTCAAGCACGGTAACATAATCGGAATATGCCCATTTACTGCTGTTCGGATTAGTCGCTGTACTCTTCGCCATGTTATTGTTTTTTCGCATCACAGTGGTCGTAAACGGCTTATCTATGACAAATATAGGCGTAATGACCACATTTTTCGGGTTATAATATCCCAGTTTCAAATAATCAAGTGTAAGTGTAACATTTCCATAACTATCTACAGACAATTCAACAGCGTCATGATTATAATCTGTTCCGATCATTCTTCTTTCGGTATGTGTATTTGATTCATTATCCGTAAATCCTATATCATATCCGATAACTCTGTATCCGTTCTTTTTAATACCGATCGGAATACTGTATTGATCCTGAAGCGAGTATTGCGGTTTTATGTAGTAGTAAGGCTCGACAGAGCCACTCGTTTCCCAATAGGGATAAGTATTCCACCATTCGTTTTCCGTGTCCGTATTGTACCACGTGGGAAGACTTATCCACCAAGCCCCTTCTTCGTAGAATGACTCAATTTTCAGTTTGTTCTGATTCTCGAGAGATGTATCCCTGATGACACCGTCACTGTTCAGATACTTTATCTCAACGCCCGACTCGGAAAGATCAAGTACTGCATACTCCGTCAGCACAACGCTGTAGAGCATACTCGTATACCAGACCTTACCATTTATCAGATCCGGAAGCGGATCACCGGCAGAATCTCCCTGCAGGTTGGCATGATTAAAGCTTGTTACGCCTCTGAAGATCGGATATGTATAATGCTCCACCGATTTTTTCAGATACATCATTGACATAAGGTCATATCCATCCGAAATATCGGTTATTCGTACCTGAGGAAGGCAGAGGTGCTTTCCGTAATAATAAGTATTTGCTGTTACGATTCCATTTGCGATATCACAATTCCAGATAGTCCCGTCTCCGAATTCTACGATGCCGCTATACGTGAAACCATAACCAATACTGCTATTAACGATCTCACTCAGCATCTGAGTTGATCCGTCATTATACCTAAACTGCATAGTACTGAGATCCGTTGCCAGCTTTGCATTGATCTCCATCGTAACTTTAACTCCGAAATACAGAGACAGATTGCAGTTACCTGTAATCACTTTTTTGATGCCTTCAAGAGAAGCCTGATCCTCAAAATCTCCGGGGATAAACTTGCCCGTATCCACCACATTCGCCTGATATGCAGCATCTCCACCGTTATAGTATTCCGGCATGATATCTGAAAGACTGAGATTGTCGGATGATCCGATGCCCAGGTATTTGGGTGTATCATAATACTCCCATTGATCTTGTTCCATCTGCATGCCTTCATGCAGATCGTGAGAAAGCACATAGGGTCTTGAATTCTTTACCAGCGACTCATATGTCTGATTGAGGTTATCAGCCGCAACCGGTAAAAGAAGTTCATAGCCGTAGGGAATTCCGCTTATTACTATTCTGTTTCCGCCCTCGTTTGAATCATATGTATATGTGATACCGTCCGCTCCGGCCACTCCGTCTGTGTAGCTGTCGGGGATGTACAACTGTCCCGCTCTTGTGAACAGATTTGTGATCGTGACAGTAAACTTTTTCTCCTTAACACCGGGATAAAGACTTGTGATACCCGACTGAGCCACAGTCACCTTTTCACTCTGATTCAGGTCTCTTGCGCCGTTAGCGCTTATGTACCAACCTTCAAATTCATACTGATCCGACCACTGCTCGCCAACTTCAACATGGATAGGACTGTTCTGTGTACCGGGTAATGCCGAGCCTACCGCAACTGTCGTAGGGAGTTCTCCCTCGTTGATATTGTGCCTTCCCGAAGGATTTCCACCGGATGATGTTACTTCATAGAACGAAAGGGCGATCGCCCGGGTATCATCCGAAGAACTTCCCGCACTTACATAAGCGGTAGTACTTCCGTAACTAAACGTAACATTCGTCGCTGTGCTTTCGCTCGCAGAGTCTTGTGTTCCGGTGCTTCCGCCCTGAGCGCCGGGGTCAGTTTCCGATGTGCCGGGCTGCTGAACGGCAGTTTCTTCCTGCTGTTCCTCGGTTTCATCCTCGGATTCTTCAGACTCTTCTTCCTTGTCCTCGTCTTCTGTTTCTTCAGCGTCTTCTTTATCTTCGCCGTCTTCGTCCGACTCATCTTCGGTGTCTTCTTCGTCACCGTCTTCAGCAGAGTCATCACCTTCATCGGACTTATCGTCCTCTTCGGCCTCGTCGGATCCGTCGTCTGCAGTCTCGTCGTCTGCTTCATCATCAGCTGCATCAGCTTCGTCATCCGACTCATCATCTGCTACAACTGCGTCGTTATCATCTGTATCATCACCGATGCCGACAAGAGTTTCACCTGTTCCGTCCACGACAAATGTGTCATCCCCGGCATCTTCCGAATCCTCGGGGATAACTGTGTCGTCAGTGATCTGCTCGGGTTCGCTCTCAACAGACTGCTGAGCAGGAGTCGTATCGTCATTACCGCCTGTTATGGGTGTATCATATACGATTGGCTCATCATAGTAAGGCTGAGCCTGGCTGATCACATATTCCTCTACGGCAGCCGGGATTTCAACCTTACCGTCGATCACATCATTAAGGACATTGATAGCTGCATTAAGTTCTTCTTCGGTAACATCCTCTGCTGTGAATCCTTCTTCAATGTCCTCCTCACGGCTTCGTGCGAGGACTGCAACGATGTTAGTCAGGAAGTCTTCATTGAAGACAGGTGTTTCAAGAGTCGTACCGAGTTCTTCATGAGTTGTTTCCTCAGCAACCTGGCCGTCCACAGTCTTTCCGTCATCGACGATGTGCTTAATATCTTCCTGTGAAAGGAGGTCCTTGCTGTCTGTCGTGACACCGAGACCCTGACCTACACTAAGGTCTGTGGTAACGATTACGGCCTTACCTGTGCTGTCCTTCTGGATAGTCTTGAAAGAAACCTGACCTTCGACAACGGCCGCGTTTGTCTTGATCGCACCGAGTACGTCCTCATATACTTCTGTAAGTGTCTTTGTACCACGGATCGACATGGTAGTGTTGGGGGTTACGATATCATAAGATGAGGTCGCAGAGAGCTTCTTCTTGACCTCGGTGAGCATTGAACCGCGTTCGATGTAGACCATGGTCTTGCTGTCGTTGGCAGTACCGGTCGCGGTAAGATTAATCTTGGTGTTTGCCTCGAGATAGACGTACTTGTCATCATCGAGCTTAAGTCGTGCGAAGCTGCCCTCTCCGACTGTAAGCGAGTCGCCCGAAGAGAGAGCCATGTTTTTAAACGCGTCAAGCGAGTCGCCGCCTCGTTCAACCTTACACGAGCCGTCGATCTCAAAAACTTTAATGGAGCGGTAAGCATCCTCTCCGCCCACGAAAATAAAAAAGAGGGCCACTACAATCGCTACGACTGCAAGTGCACCGCCCCCAACAAACAGCACTTTTTTGTTCATTAAATTTTTCTCCCGACTATTATACGTTTTTTCGCTCCCTCTTCACCCTAAAAAGAGATATGCGGATGCGATCATTTCTGATCACATATACGTTATTGCGAAATTGATTCCACAGATTTCATGCAACAACAAATATGAATTCTAATATATATCACTCTGTATGTCAATCAATAGGGATGGACCCAAGGGGACGGGGTTATGGGTCATCGTCTTGCACGAGACGATGACCCTTAACCCCGTCCCTTTGGGTCCATAAAAATTTTCAGTTTATCAGATATTCCGTTCTTACTCTGTGATCCTTGGCATCAACATCAGTGAGCTCGCCCTTTCCACTGACGGTATACGATTCAGTTCCTTCGTAAATGAGTGCTTCGGCTCCTCCCCAGTAAACCTTGATAAACCCATCGGGGACCTCCGAGATCTCATTGGTCATGTTAATGGTTACTCCTGATGTATCAAGAGGCTCGTTGCTATTCTTCGCCTCAGAGACAGTAGTCCAGTGATAGGACTGCTGCACTCCCCAAGGTGCCGGCCTGCGTGCGCCGATATTCACCTGGGTGTCATATTGCTCAGCATTAAAAATATATGCATTATTCCATTCTGTTGCATCTCCGAGCAGCTTAACTTTTATGTATCTCTTAAACTCAAAGATACCTGCATAAGTAAATGCCCCGTTCGATTCTATCCCGAGGAACGACGAGATCTTCGTTCCCGAAAGGTTACCGCTCGATCTGGTCACTCCGGACGTGCAGATCGTTCCGGCAATCGAACTGTCAATGGTACCCGTGTCATTGACATCGCTGATCAGGCTCCTGCTTCCGACACAGTATTCAGGCGATTGAACGTCAGTCTGACAAGGAACGACCTTTCCACCGTAATATGCAAATCCATAACAGAGATTAGCGTATTTGTTAGTTTGCATTGTATCATCCGTACCCGACATATCCATGATCACGCCTCCTATAGGGCCATAGACACTGTCACCTTCAGCATTGACAGAATTCGAGAACACGTCGGTAGCCGTGAACACACGTGTGAACAAGAGATCATTAATGTTATCTTTGTTTATGAAGCACGAATACTTAAACGACTCTCCGCTTGAAGCCACAACAGAAATACCGGGCACATAAAGACCATTATTCGATCCCGTCTGCGTCTTGTTTTCCAGACCCCGCACAAACACTGTACTTCCCGTTCCAACAATGTTTGAGTTCTCCGAATCATATCTGTTGACATACAGCGATGTCAGTTTTATCGAAAGCGTGCGGGTATTTTCATTGTATCGATACTCATCATTTGCTTCAGGATAACTGATCCTTTCGGTATCGGATATGCCGGGTCGTTGACTGTAAACACACCAAACACCGTCATCATAGAGGATTTTTACTCCTATTTCACGGAAATCGGCTCCCAATTGGTAATAATCTATTGTGTCAAGCTCAAGGCTTGTCAGATCGATGCCAAAAGTCCGGACACCGGCAATATCAATGCCTGAAAGATTCAGCCAATAGTTACCGATAACCGAAGCTTTCGCCGTGAAGCTTCCGAAGAAGGAATTCTGTTCTTCCTCGTACGAAAGTGTTGCAGTTACCGGATCCACCTGAACAAATAAGGGAGTCAGTGTAAGCGGTTCTTTAATTGCCTGTTCCATCACACAGTTTGCGCCTATCAGCTCATCGAGAGAAAGCTTGTTTGTAACACTCTTGCTTGTTGTGTTGGTAACACAAGGGAATGAGGTATAACGAAGATTGTTGCCAAGTGTCTCATTGAGAAGGAACCTTTGCGATTTTTGAACGTGCTGTACTCCTTCTGTCCATGTGACATCATAGCCCGCAAGCCTGTAGCCCTTCACACCGACAAAAGCATACGAATCGATGTCTCCCAAGATTGATCCCTGATAGCATGCACTCGGATCATCCACGGTAACACCCGTTCTCATCGCGCCGTTTTTGCTCCAAGGATAAACGATGTCGTCGGGCGCATAGATGAAGTGTCCGACATTCGAATGTTCACCTTGAATTGTAAAGTCAAAAGGTGAGGCCGGCTCGCCCGAAAGAGTATACAGGTCTCGGGGATTGACTGCGTACATATATCCGAACTCGGTTACAGAACCCCATTCGGTCGGCAAAACATAAGGGTTGTTATTTCCTATCTTGGAAATCTTATAACTCTCCCCTACGCTTGAAACAGCCGCAACTCCCTGATCGATCTTCAGGTAAACCCAGTCAACAAGCTGAACTGTCGTTAAGTTACGAGTCTGTGCAACACTTGCCGCATCTATGCAGATTCCCATAGCGGGTTCATTCCGATAAGTTGTTATAGTTCCGTTAACCGCCGACTTATAACTGCAAAGGAAATTCCTGCCATACCCGGAGTTCGACTGATCACGATCTATCTGAGGAAGATAGAAGTCCTTACCGTAATAATATGTTTCAAATGTATAAAGTGTGTACCCCGTATTCTGTACGGAAGAGATCTTCCATTTCTGACCGTTCTGTCCATCTCCGGGGATGATATGAAGTTCGTCGTTCGCCAGTTCGCTGATGGCTTGCGCATAATCATCATAATTCGTAGGATGAGCCCACACTTTCAGGACATCGTCCGAATTCTGTGCTACACGCATCTCGACATGTGTAGCAAAGAACATATTAAGGTGATAGTCTTTGTTCACCGTCATTACATCATCCGGATACAAAAGAGAATTATCAACTCCGCCTGTTGCGGAACCATAGGTTCTGGGAGTTCCGCCCTCAAATTTAAGTTCCGATACATTAACATTCTCAAGTGCACTGTAGCAGAAGAAAGATGTTACCGAATTACTCTGCTCTATGTAAGGATATGTGGGATTGTCCATATGTGCCGCAACTCCGGGCAACCTGAACGTTCCGCCTTTTTTAACGGTTACCATTGCAGTTTTATCACTGCTGTCAAAGTCATATTCAAGAACATCTTCCGTCCCCGATCCGGGAACTGCCATCCATCCGGCCTCCATGTCTGTCGTATCAAAGATCAGATGGCAAACCTCGGTGATCGCGGGATATATCTTACCGTCTGAAGAACTTACATTACTGCCGAACACAACCTTACTGGAACTCGTCTTGGCACTGTCACTGTACCAGCCCTCAAAAGCATATCCGTAATTGATGCTAGCAAACTGCTCGGAATTCGTTATGTCAGATATGGAATTAAGGTCATCCAACATCCTTTCTGTCACAAGATATGCATGCCAACCGCTGCCTGCGTATCCGGGCAGTCTGTTAGTATTTGATGTGTATACCGATCCGATCGTCTCTATCGTCTCATACTCACTTTGCGCATTTGGATCGTCATTCACAAAGATAAGCTTAACAGTCGCCTGTTCTGTTTGCGAATTCGGGCCATACATATCAACTTTATATGTGACTGAATCGTTATAATCCTCAAATACGACTGATCCTGTTCCGTCCGATGATGCCGAGCCGGTGGGACTCGGAGAAGATTGCTGAGCAGACCCTGTGGGTGAAGGCGTGTCTGTCGGCTCAGGTGTGTCTGTCGGTTCGGGTGTATCTGTGGGCTCGGGTGTCAACTCCGGAGTAGGTTCAGGGGTAGGCTCTGGGGTAGGCTCGGGTTCGGGAGTGGGTTCAGGAGTAGGTGAAGGTTCTTCGCCCTCGTCAGGCTTATCTTCTTCTCCAGCCTCATCGGACTCGTCGTTTTCATCAGCTTCGTCAGATCCGCCCTCTTTGTCATCCTCGTCTGTGACGTCCTGATCAGTTCCTTCGCCATCTGCGTCTGAACTGTCCTGATCGGCATCTGCGTCTTCTCCGTCGCCGGTGTCAAGATCGTCAATGATTATCAAAGATTCTTCGCCATCGACGGTTTCGGTGTCATCAACTGTGTCATCAGTGTCTGTTACATCTACGAAAGTATCAGCGTCGTCATCATCACTTCCGGTTGTATCAACTACGGGCGTATAATCAGATGTGTTGGTGTCGTCCGAGTAGACGGGTTCATATGACGGTTCATTCGAAGCAGCTGCATCGATTGCCTTCTGCGATTCCGTACTGATCACATCAAATGACTCCAGAACCTCACCCAGCTGTGCATTGATCGCGTCGATCTGTTCCTGAGAAAGTCCTTCTTCACCTGTATCTGCCTGTGCATCGGCAACGAGGATGTTCTTTACGTTCTCAAGGAAGGAAGCTTCGAAGGTTGCCACATCGAATACGACATCTGCGTCTTCCTCGGATACGATCTCAACCTTGATACCGCTCACGGATGCACCGGTATCGGCTATTGACTTCATCTCTTCCTGTGAAACGAGTTCTTCTTTGTTTGATGAGAATGCATTTCCTTCACCGGCGCCGAGGTCTTTCTCAACAGAGACAACGGTTCCGTCTGCCTTGACCTTAACGGCCTTTATCTTGACCTGTCCTTCAAGGACGGCGTTACTGGTCTGGACGTGACCTGTAACAGTATCCTCCAAAACCTGGGTAAGTGTCTTTGTACCACGGATGGACATCGTGGTGTTGGGAGTTACGATATCATAAGACGAGGTTGCGGAAAGCTTCTTCTTGACCTCGGTGAGCATTGAACCGCGTTCGATGTAGACCATAGTCTTACTGTCATTGGCAGTACCGGTCGCGGTGAGATTTATCTTGGTGTTAGCCTCGAGATAGACGTACTTGTCATCGTCGAGCTTAAGACGCGCAAAGCTGCCCTCTCCGACCGTAAGCGAGTCGCCCGAGGAGAGCGCCATGTTTTTGAAGGCGTCAAGCGAGTCGCCGCCTCGTTCAACCTTACACGAGCCGTCGATCTCAAAAACTTTAATGGAGCGGTAAGCATCCTCTCCGCCCATGAAAATAAAAAAGAGGGCCACTACAATCGCTACAACTGCAAGTGCACCGCCCCCAATAAACAGCACTTTTTTGTTCATTTAGTTTTTCTCCCGACTATTATACGTTTTTCGCTCCCTTTTGCCCTACAGAAAAATCAAGCGAATGTGATCTATTCTGATCACATATACGTTAGCGGAAAATCAATCTAACGGTTTTTACGCTACTACAATCGTAGATTCTATAACATACCATTCTGTATGTCAATAATGGCCCCTTTATACTGTTTTATAGATATCACTCCTGTGTCCGACCGACAGGGCAAGGATAACCAGACGATCATCTACGATCTCACAGATGATACGATAATCGCCGATTCGGTATCTCCACTGACCGCTTCTGTTTGATGTGAGACCTTTTCCATGCGCTCTCGGATTCTCACAATTCACAAGGTTCTTATCGATCCACGATTTTATGATCATCTGAGTGTACCTGTCAAGCTTTTTGAATTCTTTATCAAAACGTTTTGTGGTTTCAACGCTGTAACTCATAGATCACATTCCTTCCAAAGCGCATCAATGGGACGGCTCTTCCTTCCGCCGGAAACATATTCTTCATATGCTTCGTTACCGACCGTCACATCATACTCATCTTCTATTCTTTCAAAAAGAGCCCTTTTAAACGCTTCGGCGAGAGAACACGAGTGAAGCCTTGCATAACTCTCCGCAAGCATTCGTTCATCCTCTGTCAACCTGATTGAAAAAGCCATAATGCACCTCTCTTTCTTGTGTAATACATTGTACTACAGCTAAGAGCTAATGTCAATTGAGCCTACTCCAATGCTCTACTTATTTAAACGAGACGATCAGTTTTTTGTCTAATTCCTCGGCCAAACGGCTAAGAGTATTAACAGACGGATTTGCAACGCCTCTTTCTATCTTTGAAATATCAGACTGGTCGATTCCGGTAGCCTCCGACAAAGCTTTTTGGGACAGTCCCTTTTTTGCTCTTGCCGCAGACAAAGCATTTCCGATATACCAACAGCAGGTTTTTCTACGCGTACTGTTTCTCCCTCTTCATAAATAGTTTCCGCTTCTATATCTAGTTCCTCGTTCCAGATGATGCCATAAAAACCCATCAATTGACCGGAAGTAAAAAGTTTCCTATCTCTGAGCGCAGTAAGCTGAGGGTACTTGTCAAACAGCACCCCCATATCAAACCGTTTGACCTTACCGTCCTGAAAGGTAAGTACCAAAGCAGTTCCTTCATCAAATTCGAGTTTGACAGCTTTGTGAAACATATCAATTTAATGGCGGGAGCTTCTTATAACTCTCTGTCTCCCACATCTCCTCCAATTCTTTTTGATATTTTAAAACAAACTCTTTTACCATTACTTTTGCCTTAGTCGGGAACCAAACCTCTCTTTGATTTGTCTATCTATGTTATAGGGGATATATCCCTTATTGTCAAGTGCGTTAGGCCGTACCTGTTTTGTGACAAATAGGAGGATGGACCCAGGGGGGCCATTATGAAACGTGATCAAAAAAGCTCCCCACATCTGTGAAGAGCCTTTTCAGTATATTATTAAGTAATTCTATCAGTGAGGAATGTTAGGTAAGAAGTAATTAATGTTCTCTTGCATAACGAGTCTGCCTTCTATTGCCGTGTTACTGCCGAAATAGATGTATCCATCAATATTGTTATTATTTGTAACATGTGCCCAGCCTTCGGGACAGGTTTCATTCCTCAGTATGAACGACGTCTGATTATTATACTTAAATTGTTGTGCAGTCTTTATTCTTTCACTGTATCCGGCCACAATTCCTGAAGCAGACGGATCAAGGGCATTATCCTTAATAGCAAGATAATCACTATTATCATGAGGATAAACATAAACCGATGCCATTTGCTCTTCGGGGATGTACAGGTTTGCATACTTCTCAAACACAAGCACACCGCTTCCGAAGTCGTAAACAACTCCGTCTACAACCTGTTTTTGTCTGGGATACGATGCACGGTTACCCTTGATTGCTGAGGACGCCCTTCCACCGGTTGAAGTCCTTGTAACCTCCCAAGGGAAGATCTCCGACAGCTCTTCATAACGCTCTCCGGTTTGCTCATTTACTTCAACCGCAAAGTAATCCGATCTGTAATGACCCTTATCCAAAAGCTTTCCACCGTACCAAACACTTGAAAGTGCGCTTTCTCCCGATAGTGCAAGAAGGAATTCTCCGCTTGTTCCGGTCGGAAGGGTATCCTTTGCCTCTGAGAAGATGGCTGCTATCACAACGTTATCGCCGTCCTTTGCATAAACACCGGTATACCCGTAAGGTGCATTCGGATCAACGTCATAATGAGCACGCCAAGGATAATAGGAATTAAACGAATCAATAGTTCCCGGATCGCTCATTCCGCAGTCCAGTTCCCCCGTAATACGGGTTTTAAAATGAGTAACCGACTCGTCCTGATCAGCACCGAAGGTATTCGGATTATCAGGCACTATTCCTATCCCGCGAACGAACTGTATATCATGAATATACCCTCCGATCAAGTCAAAATCGACCGGAAGAGTGATTTTGCCGTTTACAGGAGTATATCCGGATGAGTTTCCTAGCTTATAGTCACCATTATACAGGTAATAAACTCCGGCTGTGGGATCCCACTCCAACCTGTCCTGTATATTGAATTCAAGGTATTCTCCACTTTCTCCGGAGGTATAATTGTATCCAATCACATTAATCGCACCAAGATCAAGACTGGTCACATAGGGAGTTCCGTCAGGGCCGTTCGATTGCATGAGCGAAACCTCAATATTGTAGTAATTTACCAGTTTATCGTCAGCCGATGTCTTTACTATATGCCCGGGTGTACGTGTCAGTTCAATCGAGAACGGCGCACCTACCGGCACGAAAACCGGTTTAAGTGTGAATACCTTGCCTTCTGTCTCTGATCCCAGTTTAACAACATACCAGCTATCCTGTTGACCGGAATCCAAACTGTACTCATAACCCAGCCAAACACTATCATCTCCGTACGACCACAAGGTCGAGTGATTGTTTATAAGCGCTGTTTTTTCAATCGGCACGCCGGCATCTATGTAACTAACCGTATATCCGGCAAGCCTCATTCCTGCTTTGGAAACATAAGACGACGTTTCCTCCGGCTGTGAGTTACGCTCTGTTCCTCCCTTTGACCAGTCGTAAGCTCCGTCCTGAGGTATAAGGGCAGCGTTGTAATACGATCCGGATATATGCATCTTCTCAACTCTGAGCCTGAACTGCCTGTTTTCCGAATCATGTGCTTTTCTGATCACATTTGTATCGCTCGTTCCTATCTGATCCAGAACATCAGAGTCTCCCGAAAGATCAAGTGTAACAAATCTGTCCTCCTTGAGCTCAAAACCAAGCGAACTGTATTTTAAGATTCCGTTACTGAAAAGCCACGATGATGTAGCAGCTGTTCTTGATATCGACATCGCGTTCGACCCCGAAGTAGCGGTATTGACATACGTCTGCACGGCGTGATCACTCAGACCAAGGCTCTCATTACCGGTCATAACAAGCTTTGCCGACAGGTCATAGAGACTCTCTCTGGACTCTGCGACCGCAAAGGAAGGGATATCAAGCGGCTTGCCAAAATAGTAGGTCTCAAATATATACACCACATCCTTCAAATCTCCTGATGTATAATCAGTATAGTGGAGATGAACACCCCAGTACTGATCCCTGACATCATCAGTCTCGGAACGGAGTTTAAGGCGAGTTCCCGGGGCGTGTTTTTCAACAAAACTGCTGCTCTGACCGGCGTTAAACGTAACCCATGAAGCATGGTTAAAATTGCGATCAATCATAGCACTGGCTTTCGCTTGGGTATAATCAAATCCATAACGTTCAAGAACGGTTTTGATCTCACCCGTACCGTCTGCATCAAGCATTCTGACAGGCGTGTTTTCTTCGCCATGCGGAACAGTCAGTTTCACTTTTGTCGCGAAATAGAGATAGAAAGTCATATCGCTTCTTATCTCTGTGGGGATCCTGTAATCCGAATCGTTTGCTGTACTATATCTTACGAAATCGTTCTGTCTTAATGCTTCATAGTCGGTATCACCAAGCAGAATTCTCGCGAGGTTGACATCATCACCACCCCTGACGACACCGTCAGAGCCTTTTGTTCCGATACCGATACCCGCAAATTCCGTGCGTTCCGGTGATATTATCGTGAAACTGTTCTCAACATGTAATTTGGTCGCAGGATCAACACTCTCCTGCACCAAAGCATCCTTCATCATCGGGAAACAGATCGTATCGCCGTAGTGAATTCCACTGATCTCGATCCACTCTGCCTCAGGATCGTTATCTGACGCATATGTGAGCCCACCCCAATAATTCTGCCCGGGAGCAACAATAGACCCTGCTTCAGGGAAGAGGTTGACGAACCTGACGGTAAATGTCTTGTCAACTTCTCTGATTCCGGGGAAGAGGGTACCCGTACTGTCTGTGATGGTTGTGATCCTGTCAGTTTCGTTTCCGCTGTCTGCAAGCGCACTGGACGCATACCAGCCCGTAAATACATATTCCTTATCGGGAGGACAGTCGCCCGATACGATCAGCTCTACATCATAATCACTTCCCGATACACCCGGAAGGATTGTGTTTTGGGCCGTCGGAAGGCTGTTATACGAAACTGTCTGTCTGCTCTGTTTATTGATGTATGAAATATCAACTCGCCATTCTACTGTTTGATCGTTTCCATAGGAAGAACCCGAACTAGGTGTAGTTACTTCATATGTCCAGTGTGAATCCGCATATGATGCACTTGTTGAAGCGTCTACACTTGTAGAGCTTGACGATGAGCTGCTTGAAGTACCGTCATTCGGCGTGTCTGTCGGTGCAGGCGTGTCTGTGGGTGCCGGTGTGTCTGTCGGCTCAGGTGTGTCTGTCGGTTCGGGCGTATCTGTGGGCTCGGGTGTCAACTCCGGAGTAGGCTCAGGGGTAGGCTCCGGGGCAGGCTCCGGAGTGGGTTCGGGTTCGGGAGTAGGTTCAGGGGTCGGTGAAGGTTCTTCGCCTTCGTCACCTTCATCTTCCTCTCCTGTCTCATCGGACTCGTCAGTTTCATCAGCTTCGTCTGACTCGCCCTCTTCGTCAGCGACGTCATCGTTATCATCGTCCTGCGCACCTGCTTCGCCGGCTCCGTCACCTTGTTCTGCAGAATCGTCTGTTTCATCATCAGCATCGCCGATCACAAGAAGGTTTGTATCTCCGTCAATCAGAGTTGTTCCTTCGTTTTGTGTCTCATCTGTTTCAGTTGCAGGTGTATATTCCCAATTCCAATCAGGATCAACAGCAATTACAGGATCAGGCTCAGGAGTTACCTCAGGGGTAGGTTCCGGTTCGGTCTCTCCGGAAGTAGCTGCATCGATCGCATTCTGCGATTCTGTACTGATCACATCAAATGACTCCAGAACTTCACCCAGCTGTGCATTGATCTCGTCAATCTGCTCCTGTGAAAGGCCATCCTCACCTGTTGCTGCTTCAGCATCGGCAACAAGGATGCTCTTTACGTTTTCAAGGAAGGATGCCTCGAAGGTTGCAACATCGAATACGACATCAGCATCTTCCTCGGATACGATCTCAACCTTGATACCACTCACAGATGCACCGGTGTCGGCGATCGACTTCATCTCTTCCTGCGAAACGAGTTCTTCTTTGTTTGATGAGAATGCGTTACCTTCGCCGGCGCCGAGGTCTTTCTCAACAGAGACTACGGTTCCGTCTGCTTTGACCTTAACGGCCTTTATCTTAACCTGTCCTTCGAGGACGGCGTTACTGGTCTGAACGTGACCTGTGACAGTATCCTCCAAAACCTGGGTAAGTGTCTTGGTACCACGGATCGACATCGTGGTGTTGGGGGTTACGATATCGTAAGACGAGGTCGCAGAAAGCTTCTTCTTGACCTCGGTGAGCATTGAACCACGCTCGATATAGACCATCGTTTTACTGTCGTTGGCCGTACCGGTCGCGGTGAGGTTGATCTTAGTGTTTGCCTCGAGATAAACGTACTTATCATCGTCGAGCTTAAGACGTGCAAAACTGCCGTCTCCGACCGTTAAAGAATCGCCTGAAGAGAGTGCCATGTTCTTGAAGGCGTCAAGTGAGTCGCCGCCTCGTTCAACCTTACACGAGCCGTCGATCTCGAAGACTTTTATAGAGCGGTAGGCATCCTCGCCGCCCATGAAAATAAATATGAGGGCCACTACAATCGCTACGACTGCAAGTGCACCGCCACCAATAAACAGCACTTTTTTGTTCATTTAGTTTTTCTCCCAACTATTATACGTTTTTCGCTCCCTCTTTTACGCTAAAGAAGAGGTGAACGAATGTGATCATCTCTGATCACATATACGTTATTGCGAAATCGATTTCACAGATTTCATGCAACAACAAATATAAATTCTAATATATATCACCCTGTATGTCAATCAACAGGGATGGACCCGGGGGGGGACGGGGGTTGTGGACCATTTGGTAAACCATGGTCCACAACCCCCGTCCCCCCCGGTCCACTTATTCTTCTATCTGCACACTGTTCAGTTTTAAAGCACCTCTCACAAGCGCGTCCTTCGAGTTTTTCCACGGTGCGTCAGCGTTGCGGTAGTCGAACTTGTCGGTGAACCACTCAACGTCGTCACAGACGCGTTTCATATTGTCAAGGAAGATCTTGTCGAGGACTTTTACGAACTCGTCACGGTCTTTTCCGGAGAGAGACTTCTCGGACTGTCCGCGCAGGAGGGCGTAATGGTTGTTGCAGAAGCCCTTGCTCGCCGCGAACTTGGTACGGAATGCCTGATCCTTTCTGTAAAGATAGAAAACAGTCTCGACGTACCGTGCAAACATCCTGTTGATCCTGTCACAGATAAAGCAGCTCTTCTCGAGGTCTTCGAAATAAGCAACCAGCGGGTCTCTCCCTTTCGAGAAGAACGATCTTCCACCGGCCGGCTTGCCCTGAAGTGAAACCGTGTCCTTGATGACCTGCTGCATATGCGTGTGCATCATAAGTCCGAGGCCGAGCCTGTTGCCCTTGGCGTAGAGCATCTTCATGTGGTTGGCGCAGAAGCCGGTACGGTTCGTCTCCATTCTCACGTCATCGTCCATGTATGAAGGACCCATAGTGAAGTCTATGGCGTCGATCTCAAGCGCACGGCGCATCACACACAGCGGACATTCACAGTCGCTGTCAAATGCGTCATTTACGGGGATAGTGTATAACTGTTCTTCCATGGTATCTCCATCCGAAACAGACTTGCAAACATGTACGTCCGCAAGTCTGATCGAAGCTTTATTCTGTTTTGCCTTCGGCAAGTTCTTTGATGTGTCTTGCTTTTTCCTTGATCCTGTCAGGGGCATTCTGGTTGAAGATGATCTTGCCCGCCCACTTCATGGCCTCATCCTTATTGCCGACCTCAAGGTTGAGTGCGGCGATCAGGTATGTGGAGGTCTGCTCGTCAAGAACGTAGAGAGGGAAGTTCTCCTTGGTGTAGGCCTGGTTGAAGCCCTCAAGAGCTTTGTTAAGGAAATCGTCCTCTTCAGCCTTGAGCTGAGAAATCTGTGCAGCAGCATCGTCGGGCCGGAGCGCTTCGACCTCCTCACGCTTGCTGCGGGTAAGCCATGCAAGAAGCAGACAGAGGTAGGCTCTCTCGCTCGTCTTGCCGCGCTTAACTACCGCATTCACAAGAGCGAGCTTGTGACGCTGGATCGCGTCGTCGTACGTGTATGTTTCACCCGGCTCAGGAAGTCCCGTAAAGAACGAGGAGATCTTCTCCTTGATGAGCGCCGCCTGACCGGAGGTGAGGATATCAAAGTTCTTGGCCAGAGCCGCATAACCGCACACGGGGCAGGCGATAACGCCGTACTTGACGGTGTCGATCTCCTTGTAACGCGGGCGAAGGTCAATGTCCTGCGATACAAGCTTTGCCTTGCCGGTCTTGACCGACTTGGTCTTGAAAGCGTAGTCGCAGATACGACACTTCTGCGATTTCTCGAGGATGCACGACTTCTCGTCGAGCAGAGCCTGTGCAGCCGCATCAAGAGCGTTCTTTCTGGCTTCTTCTTTCTCCTTCTGGGCTATCTTCGCAGCATCCTCGAAGATGTCCATCTTGCCCATTCCGCCGAGTCCCAACGACTCGAGACCCGATAACATGTCACTCATTTCTACTCCGTTTCCATGCGGATATGATCCGCACAATCTAAAAACACCACCTGTTGATCCGGCTCTCACACGCCGGAGAGGCCGTTATAGACTACAAACGTTAATGCCTATGATCCACCCGCTCCGGGCTTTTAGGGATCATTGAGGCTTATAGCTGCTCTTTAAGGATGCCGTTCTGTTGAAGACCGGTACGCCCGGCTTGGAATCCTTGTAGTCAACGTTGAAGTACCCGTTTCTGAGGAACTGGAAGCTCTCAAAAGGCTGTGCGTCTTTGAGTGCCGGCTCGACAAATGCGTTGTCGATGATCGTCCTCGAATTAGGGTTGATGTTGACCGATCCGTCCTCGTTGTATACACCCTTTTCTTCATCCACGAGGTTCTCATAGAGCTTGACCGTTGCCTTAACGGCTGTAGGTGCGTAAAGCCAGTGGATGGTTCCCTTGACCTTTCTGCCCTCGAAGCCGCTGCCGCTCTTCGTCTCGGGATCGTAGGTACAGTGAACGACCGTTACCTTGCCCGTCTCGTCGGTCTCGTAGGAGACGCACTTGACGAAGTAAGCGAACATCAGACGAACCTCGTTGCCGGGGAAGAGTCTGAAATACTTCTTGGGAGGATCGATCATGAAGTCGTCTCTCTCTATGAGCAGCTCTCTTCCGAAAGGAAGCTTACGGCTGCCGAGTTCTTCGTTCTCGAGGTTGTTGGGAGCATCAAGCTCCTCAACCTGACCCTCGGGGTAGTTATCTATCACAAGTCTGACGGGATCAAGGATCGCCATCATTCTCTTTTTCTTGAGCTTCAGGTCTTCTCTGATGCAGTACTCAAGCATCGAGTAATCACACGAGCTGTTTGCCTTGGAGACTCCGGAAAGTTCCATGAACATCCTGATGGACTCGGGAGTGAAGCCTCTTCTCCTGAGTGCCGCGATGGACACGAGTCTCGGATCGTCCCAGCCGTCAACGGTACCGTTCTCAACAAGTCTCTTGATGTAGCGCTTGCCGGTGATAACGTTCGTCAGATACATCTTTGCGAACTCGATCTGCCTGGGCGGACGCTCGTACTCAAGCTCCGTTACGACCCAGTCATAAAGGGGTCTGTGATCCTCGAACTCAAGAGTGCAGATGGAATGCGAAATACCCTCGATCGCGTCCTCGATGGGGTGCGCGAAATCGTACATGGGATAAATGCACCACTTGTCACCCGTGTTGTGGTGGGTCATGCGGGCGATCCTGTAGATAACGGGATCACGCATGTTCATGTTGGGGGAAGCCATGTCGATCTTGGCGCGGAGAACCTTCTCGCCGTCGCCGTACTTGCCGTCCTTCATCTCTTCAAAGAGCTTAAGGTTCTCCTCGACACTCCTGTCGCGGTAGGGGCTGTTCTTGCCGGGTTCGGTGAGTGTTCCGCGGTACTCCTTTATCTCGTCGGCCGTGAGGTCACATACAAACGCCTTGCCTTTCTTGATAAGGAACACAGCAGCCTCGTACATCTTGTCGAAGTAGTCGGATGCGAAGAGCACCTTGTCGCCGAAATCAGCACCGAGCCACTTAACGTCTTCGATGATCGACTCAACGAACTCCGACTTCTCCTTCGTGGGGTTGGTGTCGTCAAAACGAAGATTGAACTTTCCGCCGTACTTCTTCGCAAGTCCGGAGTTGAGTACTATGGACTTAGCATGCCCTATATGAAGATAGCCGTTGGGCTCGGGAGGGAAACGCGTTGCTACCGTAAGGTACTTCCCTTCCTCGAGATCCTTGTCTATGATCTGTTCGATAAAGTTTTTGGATGCCCCTTCCTTCGAGGCCTCGGCAGATACGCCGTTTAAAGAGTTTTCGTTTTCCATAAAGATTCCTTTTCCATAGAAGCCCACGGGGCTTTTATAACCTCATTATACAAGTCCCTTATTTCGAGTCTCATACATGGTCAAATATACCACAAACTGCGGGTTTCGTAAAGTACCCGCTGTCCGTTCGCGCAGCCATCTGTATGTGAACCTTCGCCTCACTTTAGATATGCCGTCCTGTTTGCTTGTTCGAGCAAGCTTTCTGTGCGATCAGCAGTCTCATGTCGAATTGCAGGCGAGCTCGGAACTGACGCATTCGCTTATTACACAACAAAAGCGCAACCCCGGGGGGCTGCACTTAAAACTCGGTCATATATGCGTCAGCTCAGAAATAAATGTGAGCTCCCATGATACGGTAGGTCTTGCCGGAATCCTCGCATTTCTTCTTGGAAGATGAGACGTAGCCGTTGAAATAGTAGAAATTGTCGGGAATCGTCTTTTTGCCGCGGAGGACCTGCTTGGCGGCCTCGATACAGTTGTTCATGTACTCGATCTCCCACTCCCGAAACTCATTCGGATCCATGCTCTTGTAGAGCTTGAGGGCCTTGCTCATGCTTCCGTTGACGGTGGGCGAAAACTGCACGGCCCACTTTCTGTCGTAGATGACCTCTTTGATGGTCGTCACGTGAGCCCAGTCGCCCGTGTTGCGGACGCGGTTGAGCACGACGTTCCCGACTGCCACCTTGGCGGCGTTCGACATGCTGTTCGCTTCGCAGTATATGATGCACGAGAGATACTTAAGATCCGCCTTGGAATAAGAATCGTTCCACTTCGTGCTGCCATAGGCCGTCTTGTATTCGGACTCAACATCGACGGTAGACATCGCGCTGACGCTTATGAATTCCTTCGCCACTTCGTCCTCGGGATCGATCTCGCCGGATCTGATCATCTCTTTAACGAATCCCGGTGAAAATACGGAAGCATGCACAGCTTTTCCGGGTATCGCAAACAACACTCCCGCTGCCAGAGCGAGTGCGCCGATAAACAATGTGCCGAGGAGCTTCTTCCTCAAAGACCTAGCTGACATGTCCGGTTCCTCTTACACCCCACACGCTTATCATGTAAAAGCGGGGTGATCCTGTCGTAATAATTTTGTAACAATTATACAGGGAAATCCATTTTTGTCAACTTTTCGCGGTTTTTTCGGTCATGTAGCCCCAAAAACGGTTCGATTTTGAAGTTTTCGCTCCACTTTACGCCCATTTTTCAAAACTACCCGGCTGAAACCGCCGGGCAGTTGTTGATAGTTTTCACCGGGTCACACTTCCCCGTCCCTGCGGTAGAGCGCCATCATGAGGTCAAGCATCCTGCCGTAGCTTTTGGTCCCGTCCTCCTGACCGTTGAGCTTGAGGTAGGTGTTGTTCATGGTGCTGCCCGCTTCGTACAGGACTCCGTCCTTAAATTGATCCCAGTATTCGTAGTTCGCATTCATGTCAGCTGCCATCCCTGCCGAAACAAAAGGCACGACCTCGGCACACGACTCCCTCGAGAGCCCGTAAAGCTTGTTGTAGGCCATGGAGAATGCGAAGATGTAGCCCGAATACTCAAGTTCCTCATCGTCGCTCTGTCTGCACGCAAGGTACGCGATAAAGTTAGCCTCGTCCTCACGCATGAATCCTGCGATATGTGAAAGCTCATGACACGCCACAAAGCCCTTGGTGTGGTCGGGCGTGTCGACATTAACATTCGCTTCGATAGTCCAGGGGAAGAAGATTCCCGAGATATCGAACCTCGACATCACGCGCGAAAAGAAGACGCTCTTAGGTCTCGGGAAAGCTCCCCACAGGACATCGACTTCGTCTGAAAGCTTCTTCATCGCCTCCCGGGCAGCCTCTGCACGCTCACTTTTGGTATATATGGACTCAAGCGCTGCCGTACGGATCGTGTTCTCATAGTCGTCGATGTAAACTCTCTTTATCTCCATGCCTTCCGGTCCGTCGTACGCAATCCGGATCTTCTTGTTTTCAAGCTCGGTACGTGCCGCTGCAGCCTTCCGGGCAAGGTCGATGCACATCCCCTTAAGGTCTTCGACATTGTTCTCACCTACTTCGAGTCCCAGCGCTTCTCCGATACCGTCGCGGCTGTAGTTCACCCCCGCCGCGATCATGAAAGAGAGCCACACAAGCCCGACTGCAGCCAGGAAATTGCGGAGCGTTCGTATAAGCGTTAAGAGCGCTTTCTTCTCTTTGTGTGCACGCACGGCGCGGACAACGGCGCGGACGAGCAGAAAGACAAGCGCGGGGAGGATCAGGACCACGATGACCTCGGCAAGTGAGAACGGGAAAAGCCCGGTGATCGACGCGATCACGAACCTGAAGCCTCTGTAGATCCCGCGGGCCCACACGTACTCGGCGAACCCGGGGACGCACCTCGCGAGGATGAGCAGCAGAAGTGCCGCCGGGAACGCGAGGAGCAGGAAATTCTTTTTTTCTTTAAGCAGTTCTTTCATAGTCTCAGATAAGCGGTATCATGACGGGCTTCTCTTCAAGGTAATCCGAGAAATCGGTCTTGCCCTTCCTGCAGACGGACTCTTCGGGGGCGAAGTCCATCTTGCTGCCGTCACTGTCGTAAGGCGCCCACTCCGGGAGCTCTCTTCCGTAGAGTCCGGAGCCGTTGGGGTTGCCCGTCTTGATAAAGTTGCAGAAGTAATCACACATCTGGCCGGCGAGCTCGTAGTGGCGGCCTCTCCAGGGGCGCGTGCACTTGGCAAAGGTCTCGAACCAGAACCAGAGATCGACAGAGTGGAAGGTCCCCGGGTTGTCCTCGCCGGGGATATCGGGCTCGAAGCAGTAGAACCAGTTCTTGGCTGCGGGACTCGTCTCAAGGAGCTTGTCAAATGCCGACATTACCGAAAATTCAACGATGCTCGTCGAGCTGCCGTTCTTTAACGGGATCCTAAACTCGTCAAACGTAAAACCGCTTATGAGCGGGATGTTGTTGTACCTGCCTTCCTCGACCGCGAGGTAGGCATCGCACTTATAGTTCACACCGTCGAGTGTAGGCCAGAACCTGCCGCCGGTGCGGGCAAACTCGGCATACTTGTCTCTGATGAAGATCGCGTCGAGCTTTCTGGCCTCGTCGATGCTGCCTGCGCCAAGGAACTTAAGAAACGCTTCACCGCGCTGCTCAAGGGCTTCGATCCCGCGGGGAATAAGAGGACTCTCGGACGAGAAGGGATCGTGGATCATGCCGCTCATGATGACTGCGCCCTTGATGATACCGAAGTTTTTGGGATCGGTGATCTGATTGAGGACGCTTCCGCCACCCGCAGACTGACCCGAGATCGTAATTCTTTCGGGGTCGCCGCCGAATGCAGCTATATTGTCATAAACCCACTTAATGGCTGCTCTCTGATCGAGGAGACCAAAGTTCGCGGGCGCGTCGGGCTGAGCTTTTGTGAGCTCGGGATGGGCGAGGAAGCCGAGCGCGGCGAGTCTGTAGTTGATCGTTACAACAACGATGCCGCGTCTTGCGATACGCTCGCCGTCAAATTCCATCTCTCTTGAGTATCCCCACTGAAAAGCGCCCCCGAAGATCCAGACAAGTACCGGTAACTTCTCATTTCCGGTTTTGGCGGGCGTCCAGACATTGAGGTAAAGGCAGTCCTCACTCATAGGGATCTCGGGATCGA
>JAEEGI010006641.1_pt1 | contig 26092 bp, 18 predicted proteins | sample 8958751 | NCBI WGS metagenome assembly JAEEGI01 (sample SAMN16246545, study PRJNA631951) | gut metagenome | biome: gut microbiome; feature: rumen; material: KS-attached | host: Bos | place: Iran: Karaj | collected 2018-10
ATCTCCTTATTACGATATATGTTGATATTAACATCTGGAGTAATGTAGTTGGCAGCGAAACGTTCGTTTCTACTGCTGATATTCCACTCGTTGATGAAACCGCCATCTGGGTAAATACTAAGTTTCTTTTTGCCACAAATGATAGAAAGTTCACGCCAATGGGTTAGTGAACGTTTGTCTCCAGATTGGATTGGAACCAAGTCTCCTTTAATGTCTTCATTATAACTGAGATTCTTCAGCCAATCTGTTGTCAGCAATTTGAGTTTTGAGTCTCGAACATCAGATGATGGCATGTTGGCAGTAATACTATCAGTCTTCCCCTTGTCATCACGATAGGTTTCAACCTTAAACTCGATAGTAAAATCCTTGTCAATCTGCTTGACGATATATTCAACCGTCTGTAGAGTCAGAATCATACCCATGATGCTTTTCAGGTGTTCGTCTTGATAATAAATTGTCAGTATACCACTGCTTTGCTTGGCATATGCAATGAACTGGTCGATGAGTCCTTCAGACTTTCTCTGAAGGATTCCACCAAGCTGAGTAGAACCAATTTCCCGATATTCGTTACCAGCAAGCTTTATCAACATTGTTGAAGGTTTAAATGCTGTATCTATCGTCTTAGCTTGAGATATAGGGTTATCTGTACGAACAAAAAACATAGTCTCATTGCCCCATTGAACATTGAGTTGAGCATGTTCCTTGCTACTCGTAAGATAAAGGTTGCCGTCAATATAAGCCAATGGGTATAAACCATTGCTGGCCCAAGGATTCTTCATAATCTTGGCATCATCTCCTTTAGCCCATGCTTTGAATTCTCGAATCATAGACATGATAGGTTCAACAACAGTGTTATTTTCAGACTCCATCACACATAAGGTTGTGGTGTCACTCTTCATCACGAAGTTGTTCATCAACTGAGGCCGCCAACCTGTTTCTTTACCATCATAATCCCATTCCTTATAGTCATTATCGACAAAAAGAACAAGATTCTGATGCGAACCACTGAATGCTTTCTGCAAATCATATAGCGTCGTTTGTGAAGGCGAAGCATTTGGAAACGCATCTTTTACGTTCTGAGGAATGGTATCGCCTACTTCTTCTTCCTCTGCAATCCACGCAAGGGCAGCATCAATATCTACATATTTGATGAAACGAAGAGTAAACTTATCTAAAAGCATGTCCTTTGAACGCTTATCTTTAGCCTCCTGTAAAAGTTTCTTCGAAGCCTGAATAACTTCTTTCATAACTTGAATGTTTGCCATTTGGTTTGCATAACCTGCACCACCTGGATTGCAGTCAAATACACAAAGATGTCCGTTAGGCATGATGGCAAAATCTACTGCACCACGTTCTTTGCCAAGAATATCAACAAGTGTCTGAGTAAACACGATGCCAAGGGTAAAGAGCAAATTCTCTTCTTTTGTTCGGTCGGACATCCACTTATTTTGTCCCTTATGGCGAAGACGTATTTCACTATAATCTGTCTGAATCAGATCGCCTATGATAACATTACGCTTTATCTTGCTTGGATCATTTGAGCAGCCACATCCTTTACGCATCTCCTTACCAGTGATAGCATAATGGTAGTTTGGCTTTTCAGGCTGTCCTTCTTTGCGTTTCGCTACAACAGGATTGAAGTCGAATGGGAATTTCTGAGGTTCGTCTTTGTCTGCGACATCATCCTCAATAACTGTTCTTCCACATCGAGGGCAGAAACAATAACCATAACCCTTTCCTTCATTATAGTAGAGAATCTTGGCATTGCCAGAATCACTATTAGGACGCACAGAGAACAAATGTGGCTCGGTTACATTGTTTGACCAGTCGTCTGCGTCAATCAACTGAGCACTAACACGTGTGAATGCATTGCTATCCATGATACGTGTCTTGTCCTCATTTATATCAGGCATAAATCCAACCGGCTGGATTAAGTCAAGTCCATAATCATTATTGACTCCCCATTTAATCTGAGTGCTCAGATTCGGGTCGTCTATTACAGTTTTATCATTATTACGGTATATAGTTTTGAATGACTTCACATTGTCATCATACATATTCGTAATCTCTATACCTCGAACTGTATAAACAACCCCATCAACAGCAACACTATTACCTGGTGCGTACTGAGCAATAGCATCACGTAACGAATATGATGGATTTGAAGATGACATTGGAGTCAGATAATCCCTCTTGCCATTACTATTCAAGTCAAGCGTGAGAACGTTGACAGGCATATTGGCATTAGGGGTAAATCGACTCGTAGCCCAGTAATTGAGCAAACGTTGATTTAGAACAGAGAAGTACTGCAATTTCAGTTTAATACGGAATCGTTCATTCTTGGTAGAGTCAGTATCATCAAATGCAGTCTTGTAATCAACCAACTTATTATATAGCTCAGAATAACAACGCTCATTATTATCCTTAGCATTTCTAATTACCAGAGTTAACTGGTCTTCAAAAATAGTTCCTTTCAAAAGACTAGTTAAGTCTTCACGAAGATTCGGCGTATCAGAAAGTGGTTTGCAACACATCTGATTGAAACGTTCGTACATTGTACCAACCGAATTCCCAAGTAAATCTTTAGGGTCTGCTTCGCTTGAACCATTAAGAACTAGTAACTTTCCCTGAGACAAACGCACCTCAAAGTTGGTATAGTAATCTGCAACCTTTTGACCAAGGCTACCACCATTCGCGCCCTCATTAAACACGCCAAAAGCACGAATCAAGAAAGAATTAACATGTCGCTGTACCACCTGTGGACTTTTCAAGTCAACAGTCGGAACTCGTACAGGACGATTAATAATCTTCTCTATAGGATTGGTAAGTGTGCGAAGGCCAATAACATCAGAACCACATAAAGTGATACAGGCACTTCTCACTTTATTGTTACGACCGCTTCTACCAGCTCGTTGCTTGTAATTTGAAGGCTGAGGTGGCACACTAGATAGCATAACAACCTCCAAATTGCCAAGGTCGACACCCATTTCCATTGTTGTCGAACAAGCCAAAATGTTAATGGTATGATCTTTGAACTTCGACTGTAACCCACGAGCAACGCTCTTATCTACCTGAGCGGTATGTTCTTGTTGTACAAAAAGATTAGGAAAGACGTGAATATCTTCCAGACGATCACTGAACACACCATCCTCTCCCCAAACATTGTTGTTCCAAAGTAAATTCCTATGAGTTTTTGCCCATGCAGTTACAGTTTGTTTGTCACCTTCTTTGCCTGAGCCTACATAATACGGGAATGCTTCCCATGTCTCATGTAAGTCTTCGTTAAGCTCTATAGGAGTGCTTCCTTCCATGTATGGCGAAAAACGTTTGAAGTTATTGCCTATAGGACGCAAGCATACTGCATGATTACCAACATCTGCCTTTGTGTCGCACAGATATACATCATCATAGAGCTTAAAGCAGAGGTCATTCAAATTGTAACGAGGTGCATTGTCCTTCTCTGGGACAAAATTACCCCCATCATCCAAGCGCATACCAACACCCATAATTCCATACTCTGGCCCTGTGAGTGTTTCCCAAAGAGCATCAATCACTGCTGATATTTCATTAAAATATTGATGCTGTGCATCGTTCAGCGATAAAGAACTGTCATCACGAGAGATCAAAGCACACAAATACCGAACAATACGAGCCGTTGACACTTTACCTTGCTCCAACTTTGGCTTATTAAATGGACGGCGACGCGGTTTCTCGGTTGCGAATCGTACCGTTGAGAAGATGTCAATTTTGTCATTGCCAGGAATACGCAAATAGAAAGATTGGTTATTTCGCACAGTATAATCGAGATATACCTGCATCAAGTTTCTCCAGTCTTCTTCTGTAATCCTGTTTGCAGGGCTATCAAGAATATCATTAAAGTCTTCTACAGCCTGTGGCAAATGGATTTCTTTAAGTTTGGGATAACATGTTTCAAACAAACCCATAGTTTCTGGAGATGCGGCAGATGCAGGACGGTGCGCAAGATACATCACCATAATGCTCTGAATATACTTGTCCATTATCTCCTCTGATGGAAGACCATCTTCAATTTCATCACTGTCTCCTGAACGTTTTACGAATACAGAACAGAATACAGGACAATATGGATCTCGCTTGACAAGTTCTGCTATCTCACTCCATGTAATATAATTGCAAGACAACTCGTCCAATTGCTTTTTAACTACAACTGGGTCTGATGATTGTAGATTCGTGATAATCGGAGCATACTTAACTGCATCAAGAGGATTAGCTACAATAGCAGCAGATACCTGAGCAAGGGCAGCTTCCTTTGTCATTCCATTGGCCTTTCTTCTACACAATTCATGATAAATGATACTGTAGAACCACATACGTTCCTGCTCCAGATTCTGTTTCAAAGTAGCCTTGGCTGCAGCTTGACGACTATCTACAAAGCTGATATATTGTTGCCCTTTATGCAGGACAATTCCATCAGTCTTAGATGTACCTTCTTCCAACTGATCAAGGATCGATGGTGCCATCATACGCGAAATAAAATCAGCAGAAAGACGGAATTTCTGAAGACGGTTATCTTCCATATTACCATTGGCATCACCTTCAAGCTCCTTTTCAGTATCACGCTTCCTTGTCTGTTTTGCATTACAATTAGGGCAACAACATTGTGTATTACCCACAAGACGCCATGGACGATATGACTTTTCACTCGTCAGTGTATCCTTTTCCTCTGCCTCTATTTCTGCAGGAGTCATAGGCTGCAACTTTCCACCAGGCAGGACTCTGAAACTTACATTGTTATCACCCTTTTTGTTTTTCTCATTAGACAATCCGAATATTGCGTACTTCTTGGTTGATTCATCGTCTGCATCGGCATCTAAGAGGTCAAACATATCACTATCGTCAGTAGCCAACGGTTCATAAGTCCAATCGGATGTATCTACCATAGCGAGTGCGACATACTCTCCACAATGCTTACAGCGGCTCATTTCCAGTAATGGGTTTTCTTCTACGCTTTTAGCATCACCTTCGCTAATACGCTTACCAATGGTATTTTCTGTATAGATTTTGAATGCGCCATCTGCTATTTCGTCAAGACGAACAAACAATCCATTATTAGGTACACGATAGAAATAGTGTACCTTTAGCTTCATATCTGGAGCTGTTTTACCAGCTGACTTAAAACGTGTTTCTTCACGCTGACACATTTCGTCAAGCCATTGCAACTTATCGCTGATTTCAGCATCACCGGGATATAGCTCATCTAATGAAACATAATCCTTGGCAAAGATTGTCTTCCATCTATCTGCATCTTCACCTTCTGGAATCTCGTTTTCACCGATGCGGACACCACCAACAGCCTCTACCTGTGCTGGCAATATGCCAGTGATACCAGCAATAAACTCTTTTAGTTCCCTTTCATCCTTCTCTTTGTCTTCTCCGTTACCGAATGTTGCTGATGACGTTGCAAAATGTACGTCATGTGCATCAACGTTGAAAGCAAGTAAGACTCTACGAAGAAGCATTGCCAATTCTGCTGCACCAGCTCCAGTATAGCTGTGAGTTTCATCTATAGCCACCCAACGAAGACTTTTCTTTCCTGCATTTATGATCTTTGCATCCGTGCCACGAAGCAAGATATACTCCAACATGGTAGGGTTGGTCAGCAATATATTCGGTGGATTCTTGCGCACCATCTGACGAGTATATACCATGTGACTGAACTTAAGGTTCTCCAGCACATAGTAACCTTTCTCGTGTGGATCTGGTTGATAGAAGGCATATTTACCACCTGTAACTTGCTCGATGCGCTTACGCATTTTCATTGCATCGTCTGAAGCGTCATTTCTGTCGGGTTCCTTCTCTGGCAGGTCACCATTGTATACAGTATATGTGAGCTTTGTTCCTGCAAGCAACTCTTCCAAACGCTCCTTCTGGTCTTCCATCAAAGCATTTAGTGGATATAGGAACAAAGCTTGAATCTCATCAGGCATTGCATTTTGCTTCAAGTCATAGACAAGAGGCATCATGAAACACTCTGTTTTACCCGAACCTGTACCAGTCGTTACAACTATAGACATCGGTTTCTGCTCACCACCTATTTCTATACTCTTGTTCAACAAGGCATCCCAACATTTATACTGATGTTCGTATGGAGCGTATGACGATTTCCATAAATCGCCCACGAGGGACTTTGCTGTTTCTACCGAAACACTATGTACAGGCTCATACGAGTTCATGCACTGTACTACTGGAACCGCATTCTTTGGTGCGAAAATCTCTCCAATGATTCTCTTCATCTGCTTCTGGTATGCACGCTGGCTATCATTGTGCGATTCACCACACCACATCGCAACGAGTGCTCGTTCTACGGATGCACGGTTATTCTTGTATAGTTCAGAGAAATTCATACTGTATATCTATTTTCTGATTATTATTCTAAGTATATTTTATGCTCCTGCCAGTCAAATCCTAACTCTATGCCAAGACGAATAAGCCCAGCTTTGTCTTTTTCTGTTAGTTCGCCTCCTCTTGACTCAAGAAGAGGCTCATATATTGCTGATATTATGTCTTCTTTAGACAAATCTCTTAGTGCTTTCATCAGAAAGAAGTAATTATCAGCCTCATTTGCAACCTCAAAGCATCGTAGTGGTGACTCTTCTATGTCATCCCATGCCCAAGGGTCATTGTCAAGGTCTTCACCAAGATTGCACACAAGGTCTTTATTCTTGCTCAAATTCTGAAAAACGACTCCCACATCATAGCTATCAGTTCCCTTTGTGGGATCAATAACTACTGGTGTGGTATTCTTATCATAGTTCCAAAACAAAGCTTCATGACCATCCCATTCTGTGTTATTCTGAGCATTCCCGAAACCTACAGTCAAGCAATCTGGAGCCATGACATCAAACAACTTTCCTGCAAACTTTCTATCTAATCGCCAGGCATTCAAAGCAGCCATGCCGATGCTTGGATTATGCTCTATATCAATATATGCCTGTGAGTAAATACTGCACAGATTCTTACAGTCGTATGACTGATAGCCATGCTTGGAAAAGTCGTTCACTTGAACTCTATCCTTGAAGATGTAAGGCAGATTAACTTTCTCGTCATCATGCTTGTAGTCGATTATCGCACCATCAAGCATCACCTCCTTAATCAAAGTTGGGCGATACACATCCACCTCACAAAAGTCTTCACCTTCGCCAAAACGAACAGGAACAGTAGGGAAAAGAACCTTCTTGTCCTCTGGAATCGTGTCCTCAATGTGGGCTTCTGACATATCTGGCTTGCGATAACGTATGCAGGTTGTCTCAAAATCTCTTCGGATTGGATTTGCTTCATCAAGTCGTGGCAGATACATCACTGTATATGGAAAAGTACGTCCTTTTACAGTTACTCGTAACTGAACCTCTCCGTATGGAGGCTCGTCAGTCAAAGTCCATTCCTGATAGCGTCCGTTCGGCTGCTTGAACTCAATAAGTTCTGCCACACAATCCTCTTCTGGCCGGGCGTTCAGGATGTCATCCTTAGTAGCAAAATGACGTACTATCACGTCATCCCAACCGAAGATAAGTGGTAACTCATCAATATCGTAGTTGTCTGACTCTTCAGGGTCATCTATATAGTAGTGCTTTACCTTTCCTCCATTTACATAATGTATAGAATCTGAATATAGTTTCGTTGTTATCTGATCATAGCCAATACGGTTATACAAACTAATCTCTTTCCCTTTTTCATCGGTGAAAGTTACAGAGTCATATATATAAAACCAGTTGAAAGTTTCACTCTTTCCATATTTCTGGTCACGGAAACTCTTTCTATAAACGTCATCGACATTGCTTTCATCTTTCAATGAACAATGGTTAGAGAATAGCAGGGCTGTTTCTTTTTGTGCATTTTGTGATGAAGTCCATGTATCACCATAGCTTATACTTCGCCATAGTTGAAGGTATTCTCTCGCAGCTTCAGATTGTGCGATATACTCTTTTCCATCTTCATCTTTGGCAATAATTTCTATCGTATCGAACTTACAGGTCGGCACATGTTTGCACTGGGCACACTTTTCAATGCCGAAAGCGACAAAACCTGTATCAGCCTGACCTGTATTGAGGTATGTAATAATAGGGTTGTCCATTGTTGATGGCTCAACTACTTCATCATTCCTCTTATATCTAATATATATGTATAGCTTATGTTGCTTCTCTGGATTGGGAACTCCCCAAAGGTGTACTCTGTCATAACGGAGATACTGATGCAACTCACCTCCAACTTCTTCAGGCTTTAACCATACGTTAAGACGACGAGTCATACAGGTGTATTGAGGAGAGAAAGTTACTTGCCATTCAAAGCGGAATTTAACTTTCAATATCTCATCGTTTGCAGCTTTCATTGTTGCGACAAAGCGGTTTACGTCAGAATCTACATTAGAAAGGTCTTCCTCATTGAATGGCATTTCGCCATTAAGTATCTGGCGCATATATTCAAAGAGTGAGTGCTGGCGTTTGATACTCTCGCGGAATGCAATAGCCCTTGATGCTTCGTCAAGATTCTCCAAAGTGTAGTTCTCTCCATGATAGATGCGGCAAAGTCCCTTCAGGAACTTCATATTGTCATTTCTCGACAATTCATGTTGTATGGCAAGACCACCAAGCACATAGATAGAGTATAGCCAACGCTTATTGCCCGACTCATCTCGATAAAGATATTGCTTAATACTGATACCACTATTACGGAACAACTGTTCTGCATCCACACCATCCATGACATCACACTTATTGCCGCTTTGATACTTACGTTTGTACCATTCGGCAAGATAAACCACGCCATAGATGGCATTATCTGATGTGACAAGTGCAGATTTTCCCTTGTCGGCAACAAACGCAGAAAGGCAGGCTTCAAGTTCGTTGAAGTCTGTCTCTGACAATTTCAGTCGCCATACGTATGGCTCTCTGATGTCGAATGACGATATTTTATCGCATAATGCGCTGCTTAATCTTCCTTGCATATTATCAATGGTTTCTTTTCACCCCTGTATGCTTCACGCAATTCACGAAGGCTAAGTGGGCCTTGTTTGCCGTGATGAATCATGGAATGACAATTTGAACAGAGAGGAACAAGATTCTCCACATAGTCTTCAGGTCTATTTTCATCAAACGTGGAAATCATCTGAAGGTGGTGAACCTCTATGAAATTAGCACCCAGTTCTTCACCATATACACTTGCAAAGTCCATACCGCAGCATTGGCATTGGTAACCATATTTGTCAAGACAAGCCTGACGCAGTTTGGGGTTACGATGAGCGGTCTCATACTCCACATGTTTCTTTTCACCCTCAGTTAACTCTCTTTCCTTTGCTTGTTTAGGATTTGGAGGGATAGAAACATTTGTGGTTCCTGGTTTTATGGAAGTTTGTTCGTTTGGACTGGCAACACGACTCTTAAAGAGTTGCTTGAAGTGCTTTGACTCCAAGAACATAGAATATAATTTTAGATGACTTGAATACTTCAGTTCAGCAGATTCATTAGCAGACTTCATTTCTTGGTTGAGAGGGATCATGCTGCTGATACGGTCATAGTAGTTGTGATTCAGTTCGACATAGATTCCCTTGAAGTTTGCATCTACAAATCGGCGTATGAACTCTACCAACTCCCCTTCAGTGAAGTTGACTATAGCTACCGAATTGGGTTTGCGCTTTGCTTCAAGATTGGCTATATATGCCTCTCTGAGCATTTCTGCTGTTATTACTATTTGTTTCTTTGCCATCTTCATTTGTTAAATTATACCTACCATTATCATAGTCGCAACTTCATACCCAAAAACCTATGAATAGAGGTTTCGGGTCTTTCTCAGAAAAGCTAATCTAAAGGGCTTATCATCTTTTCAACAAACTCAATTTCAAATACATCGAATCCATACTTGCAATATAATTGCTGATCTATCTCTTCAATGTCACGACTCCAGTCTATATCACTATCTGCTGTAAAGTCTTGCATTGGAACATAAGCCCATACAGCAGGTGGATTATGTTGTGTGATTTTTTGAATACCTAAAAGACATCGCATGAATTTTGTCCTTAGATATTTAGCACAATTGACGGCTTCAATCTCAGTGTCAAAAGCTCCAATGCTAATAAATGTTGAAGTCGCAGAATCGCCAGGCCTGCCTAATTCTGATTTGCCTATAATTCTTGCTGGTATAGGATTACCAACCTGTCCAGCAGCCCCATCAGCTTCGGAGATAAATACCTTGTATTTCTCTATATTATTATTATCAGAATACCGAGGTGACAAATATTTTCTACTTGCATATTTCCAAGCACGCTTATTATTTATTATTCCCAAAAGATGATAATAACCAGATGAATCATCTACATGGTCTTTAAATGCATAAGGCAATGCCTCAAAAGTGGAAGTCTTTAATTCGTACTCTTCATTAGGTCCAAGTTTTAATACGGCAGGTCGAGTTTGTTGAATAAATGACAATCTATCTTTGGGACTATTGGGATAGTCAAGAAGAAATTGATCATTAAACTTCAAATCAGAACGTCCTCCAAACACAATTGACTTCAAACTATTTGGATTAGTAGGATCAAATTTAGAAGCTATACTTCTTAAGTTTTCATCTGGTAGAAATAGAGAAATCGGATTGTGCTCAACTTGAGTATTCCTAACTAAAATCGCAACACCTCCATTTATCGCCGTATTTGGGAAACATGTTGTTGAATCCGATGTATAATAAGCGACTTGAAGATGTTTGTCATTCAACATCTTTTGATTCCATGTTGCTGGAGTTAAACCTGCATTAAACAAAAATCTTGCAGGAGAAATTAAAGTGTAAATGCCACTTAATGCTTCTGCTATATCATAAAAATAATGATATATAGGATTTTGTCTATTGCTTACATCTGTTGTTTCCATATATGGTGGATTACCAACTACTGCGTCAAATTGGATCATTTCTTTACTTGTTGTACCTTTCCAAAAACCATTTAATTTCAATTCTCTAATAAGCTCATCAGGATCATTAATGGCTTTATTAACTAATTGTTCGTATTTTATATTAGCCTTTCTATCTACATCTCTAAACCCGAAGAGTGTACGTCTAGTAATACCAACAGCCATCGGTGTATTGCAAATCACATGAATATTGTCTTTAACAATATCATCCCAAACGACCTGTTCTTCTTGAACACTAATAGTATCAATATCAATACATTCTGCTTTCACATATTCTGCTAATCGCCTACGATATAACGAATATGTCATATATAGAGGATATAATCCTGTCTTTGAGTTAATCTCCAGGATCCTTGTTAGAACTTCACCACTAAGGTCAACATTGTTAAATAACCTGTTTGTTACATCTCCAAGGTCTATGTACCGTGGTGTATCTAACTCGCCATTCTTTTCATCAAATGTTTCATCGTAAAAACACCACCCTCCGAGAGTACTACTCAAATGCAAATTCACTACTCGCCACGGAGTTAGAACCGTTTCCTTATCAGGGTTGCGGAAATAAGAGAATATCTCTGCAATTTGCTTAATACGTTCGTCAACGTGCATAAAGTCGGCTTCACGTGTGAGGGCACGATACTTCTTCCCGGCTTCCTCAAAACGAGTAGCATTGAAACACTTACGAATCTTGTTAAAGTCCTCCTTGGTTATACCTTTGGGCATAAACTCTGCCCAAGATTCATCCTTAATCTTACGTGTGAAGTTATCGACGGTAAGATCTTCCTTTAGATCTCCTGCATCAGCACCACCATACATGAGCAGTGGAATTCGGAGAGCTATACCACGAATGTTGGTTATACGAGCTTTGAACTCTTCACGAGCCTTCTTAAGTTCCTCGTTGCGAGCAAGACGTTCTGCTTCTTTCTGTAGCCACTCTTCTCGTTGTTCGTCTGACCAAGACTCCCATTGCTGTTTGAACTTTTCATCCTTCTGAGCTTTCTTTTTAGCTCTTTCTGCCGCTTCAGCTTTCTTCCTGCGAATACTTTCTTCGTAAGCAGCGCGTTCTTCCTCTGTCATGTGACTTAGGTCAACAGATTTTTTCGCTTCTTGGCGTCTTTCATCAGGAGCCTTACCACCATTCTCACCAATATGGTTGACTATATCTTCATCAATCTTATTAAGTTCTTCTTGATTGTAAAGACATGGATCATCAAAGCCCTTGCGGACAAGGCGGTCAATAAAGACATTTTCCAATTGCTTGTAAATGTACTTTACATCAACAGGACTCATCTTTCCACCATTCATAGAAATAACTGGGCAAAGAGCTATGAAATCACTTACAGTTTCCTTATCACGCTGCTCCTGTGTTTTCTCCTCGTCACCTTCCTCTTCCTTCTTTTCCTTAGCTTTAGCCATTGAGGAGAACTTGGCTGTCTCGGCCACAATCTTTAAAGTACGGTCGGGAGCAAAATCGAACACATAACATGAGGTTTTCATCTTACCGTCTGGAGTCTTATAGGGTGACTGCACACGGAAGATGGTTTGCATATACGTAGCTGCACCATCACCACCCTTTAGATAAAGGACGGCAGACCACGGGCGCACAGTGACACCAGTAGTAAGTCGACCACACGATATGGTAATTGTGCTTGTTTTCTCAGGCAATTCGCCAATCGCACTATTTACAGCATCAAGAGCATTCTCATTCTGTTCATCGATATCTCCCTTACCTGCTACATTAACAATCTCAAAACGCTTGAATGTTGGATGCTCACGTAACAACTGTGTTAAAGCTGCAGCTTCATCAACATGCGAAACGACCCATAAGGTGTGACGGAACTGCTGACGATATTCAGTAGTAGAGAATGGGAAATTATTAGTGTCATCCTTCGTGCAAAGCAACTGAAGGAATTTCTTTACATCATCTTCATGAACAAATCGTCCTTTGGCACCTGGGGGCATAACAGCCTTGTCAGCCTTTGGATTACCTGTCCATGTACGCAAGAACTCATTGAAGGTAAAAACGCCATCATGATCTACAACATCCTTAATATTATTAGTGATGTCATAGGTGTAAATATTCATCTTTGGCAATTCTGCGTATGGATTGGGCTCGTTAGGATGCTTTACGCTCCATTCGAGCTTTGCTTGCTGCTCTGAAATATAGTCCCATGTGAAGATTTCCTCTTCCTTGAAATCCTCATATAAATTAAAAGGAGTTCCGGAAAGGTGCAGCATCTTAGTTTCTTCTTTTTTCAGAAAATCATCAATAACAAGCTTACCAAGAGCTGTACGTGTACCCTCATGTGCTTCATCTATAACTACAAGATCCCAGTCTGTATTCAGAATATCAGCTTTCAGCTTCTCGTTTTCCTTAGAAGCATTATGCCCAAACATATCCTCCTGTTTGTCCTTGTTCTTTGCCTGAGTCTTGACATTTACAAGTTCAGACAAGCGGAGATACTGCATAGAAACGAAGAACACATAATGATTCTCTTTACTCTGGTTGACAAACTTCTCCAAATCGTAGAACTTACGCTTATCGTGCTGCTCATCATCGAACAGGGTACCAAAGTCCCACTTCCTCTTTTGATTGTCATTTCCAGCAATACGGTCTGAGACAACGTTATCAAAGTCTTCTTTCCAACTTTGGTTTACAACTGGACGATGGGTAACTATAAGAGTGCGCTTTACATCCATTTCGCGTGCAAGTTGTAAAGCACAGAGCGTCTTTCCAAAGCGCATCTTAGCATTCCATAAGTACTGTGAATACTTTGGTTCTACCGTCCACTGATAACCAGAAGCCTTACTACCACTTCGCCTACAAAATTGGTTCTTGGCTCGATCGATAGCATCCCTTTGTTCAGAACGAAGCGTTATCTGGTCATCACCGAAAAGCGATGAACCAAATGTCGCCTGTATCTCTTCTAAAGTATTAAACGTATTGTCCATAGAAGTGAGGGTTTTATTGTTGAGTTTTATTATTCACTATTGATTCAAAGGTCTGCTTAGGAGCAGAAAGGTCATGGAAGTCTTGTGACTTCAATGTAGCCTTCTTGATATTTACTCCATTTAAGAAGTCCTTAATTAAACAGTACTGTTCATAGAGTTGAACAGGTTCGGGAATAGGTTTCACTAATTCTGGAAGACTCATCTCTTCAAGACCGAATAAACTATTCTGAGCGAGATCTGCTATTTCCTTAACTTTCTTATCGTAGTCTTTTAATTCAGCCTGATATTTTTCATCACGTAATTTCCTGTTCATTACCTCTACTTCATGACCAGGCAATCCGTAAGTAAGACCATCCATCTGCCAGACATTCCATGAAATTATATAGGCAACACCTGGCATCATTCGCATTTTGTTCTGACTAAATTTCTTTTCACCAAACTGCTCAATATAGTGCTCTTCAAATGTATAAAAGAGGGCTTCACGAGCCAAAAGCAGGTTGTCTCCTTGCCACTCAAAACCATATATTGAGCGTAAGGCTATCTTCGCCCAAAGAATCCAATCTTTTGAATCCTTTACATTTTCTGAAACGATGCGCAGCTTGCGATCAAGCATTCCTATACGGAACTTTGCTACATCGTTATAGTCACCTGTTACGGCATCATAACGATTTGCAAGATAGGGAGCCTCTCCACAAGTAATCTCCAGACGCATATCTGCTACATAATCCATCCAATCTTTACCTGTGCCTTCAAACGAAATATGCTCTTCATTGTTTATCCATCTATGTGGATTCTCCGGGTCTGGAGAATTAAAAAGTCCTTCCTTACGACCAAACCAAGCTTCATCGATGAGGTTATTCTGCGCATTACAAATCCATGAAGGAGTAAATACTTCTGCCTTATCTTTTACTCGTTGAGTTTGTTCTTCCTTCGACTTAACTGCACGAGGCCGAATAATCTCTTGATATTTATCCTTGTCATCGGGTTTCTGTTTTATATATTCTTCGTATTGATTCTTAGTAAGGATAACACCATCATCAGAAATATATGAAGTAATCTTATCTATTGTTATTGGGTCAAAGAACGCGAATCCCTCACCTAATTCAGCATACGAATCAGTTGCCCAGTAGATGTTCTGCTGGGTGGTATGATCCTTCAAAAGGTTCATACAAACCTGTTCTCCGTAGCTGAGGAGCAGTTGGTTTTCGCTTATATCTGTACTATTATGCATATTATACAATATCGGGTGCAAATCTATAAACATATTGTGCAGTCTATCTTCACACACCGTAGATTTTTACTATTTCTTTATATTTTTCTATTATTTGATTACGAAACCACTCTGGAGAAAGCACTTCTACCTGCTGTCCAAACGAGAAAATATTTTGTTCCAACTCACGGTTGATACGTACATCTATAGAGATGATACCCTCGTCTGAATTCACAACCTGTTGGCTGTGGTGAATTGGTTTAGAGACAACGTATGGGAAGCGTTCTTTTGAGAATCTCATTACCACATGCTCAACATCGGGATGCTTACGATCGTGGGTTACACCTACAATATCATCGAAATAAGTCTCATAATCTATCATATCGTTCTCCTCAAATCGCACTTTGGCAATAGAGAACTTTACAATACGGTCGAGTGCTTTGTTCACGGGACTCATTCCATATTCGCCGTGATCTTCCAGCCCAAACAGAAACCATCGAGAATTATACTGCTTCAAATAGTGAGGATGGATGACCATAGTCTGTTCATCACCTTTGTATGGACGATAAGTCATCTTCAACGGCTGGTGATTAATTATTGCATCAATAAGATCCGAAAGAAACTCGATACCTTTAAGTTGGTCGTTCTGTTCGAATGAAACTATCTTATCTCGGTTTGCCTTAATGCCGAAACGGAGTTCCAGACTGGAAATCACCTCTTCCAACCATGCGTTCTTGGGACTACGGTAACGTCCAAGCATATCAATAGTAGAAAGAAGATTCTTCACTTCCTCGACAGATAGTTCATTGCTGAAGATGGTGAAATCTGGATCTTCATACGTATAATAGCATCTTCGCCCCTCAATAGGACGCGCTACAATAGGAGCATTATAAGAAACCCTATCACGCATATAAGTTATGTCTGCACGTATTTGTCGAAGACTAACTGTCTTACCATACATATCAAGCAAGGCGTCATTCACCTTATCAACGAGGTCTTCAATCTCGTATCGGCGATGACGGTCACTGAAACAGCGGTCAAGTATCTGGTAACGCAGAAGCGCATTCTTATTGATAGGCATAATCGAAGTTAAATTGAGGGGTTAATCTTGATTTTTTAGGATTGTGGAATCGTCCATTCGTACAAGGTCGCTAATGTCACACTTCAGTGCCTTAGCAATCTCAATTAAGCTCTCCAAGGTGGGTTGGGAAGTATTTGTTACCCATCTGGATATAGTGGCAGTGTCCTTGTTAAGCATCTTGCTCAGGTCTTTATTAGTTACCATCCGCTCTGCCATCACTACCTTAATTCGATTCAACGGTTTAGTGTCCATATACTTATTTTTATATTGTTATTGGTTGCAAAAATAAAGTTTTTTTTTGGAAAAACCGCTGATTTCTGCACGAATTTCTCATTTTTCGTGCAAAATAATTGATTTTCGAGTCAATTTTCAATAAATCTTATTATATTTGCAACTGAAAGATAAAAGCTACAGTCAAGAAATGAAAATTCTGGCGATAGTTGAAATTTTCTTCTAACGATGAAGATAGGTTGCACAATAGGTATCTACTTTTGCGCCTGAAATCTTGATTATTCACTCAAAAATCAAATGAAGTATGGCAACATTAAGAACCTACAGATGTGAATGTGGTTATGAAGTTCAAACTGAACCCACAGGTCATTATGGACTATTCGCAGGAGAGTTTTACAACTTCCGCTGTGCCAAGTGCAAAGAGATTATTTCCATTTCTGCTGACGACCTTGCAAGCCAGAGATATTTGCCTAAATGTCCTAAGTGCGGAGCCGAGAATGAAAAAATACATAACTGGAATCCTATAGAGGGGCGTTGTCCTAAATGTGGTAAGAAACTGCACGAAGTTACTGGAATGATTGTAATGGCCGATTAAAACCTTCACGAGTATGAAAAAAGCATTATTATTTCTTTTGTTGATTACGACGATTGGTGTCAATGCACAAACCGCAAAGACAACACCTACAGTAAAGCTCAACAAACATGAGCAGAAAGTTGATTCCCTTCTTTCTAAAATCGACACTCTTCTGATGATTAACAATCAGTTGTTGGATCACTTAGATATAAACTCTTCACTGAAAGGACGCTACAAATTGTATCAGACAGATAACATCTACACCTTCCTTCAGCTGGACACAAAGACAGGCATGATAGAACAGGTTCAATGGTCTTTGGATTCTGACAACGAAGGGAGTGTAACCATCAATTCTGATGACCTGACTTATGGATATGGCTATGGTTCAGGTTCTTTTGAGTTATATCCAACCAAAAACATGTACCAATTTATACTCATCGATAAAACGAGTGGTAAGAAATGGCATGTGCAATGGGGTATGGAAAGTAGCAAACGGTGGATAAGAAGAATATATTAACTAATGAAGACCTATCTTGAAATTAAAGTTCCTATATCCTACGATGCTTTTTGGTTTTCAGAACTAAGAAAAGCATTGAAAGATGTACCTGTGCATTGGCAAAACGACTATTACCATATTACTATGGCATTTTTGGATGACACTCGGAATTTGCCAGAAGTAGAAGCCATCATGCGCAGCTATCTGGATAATGCGAATGCCGTAAGCATGACTTTCAATAAATTGGATGTATTCACCACAAATAACGGCATGAAAATCGTACACTTAACGACAGATAGCATTCCAGACAATTTCCAAAAGCTGGTAAACAATATTCGAAATGATATCAGTGCCAACACCTCCACAAGCATTCTATCAGATTTTCGTCTGCATGTTACATTAGGGCGTATCGCAGAGGCAGAAGCGGACGTTGACGATATTGGATTCCTTATTGATGAAATAGATTTTATGCCTATCAATCTAACGCTCAATGAGGTTGAATACAGAGTCTTTAGAGGAAGAAGTTTATACAAAGCGACACTAAATTAACACAGAATTATGGTTATCCAGTTGGTCTCATATAAATCGACATTGCGAGCAGACAGCAGATTGCGTCATACGGCAGAGATTATAAACTCTTCGAAAGCTGATCTAATTCTGTTCGCTGGTCACACTATAGCTTCTCCCAGCGATGCAGATGAGTTGAACAAGCTTGTTGACAATGATAAAACAATAGCTGTTATCGAAGTAAAAGAGGATAAAACAAGTAAAATGAATCCTGTATGCCATTCCTTGTTCTTGTTAGAAAACGGAATTGTTAGAAGCTTATTTACACATCAACTATTTAGTGATTCTAAAACTATTAATTCCTATCCTATATTAGGTGAGTATCTTATGCTTGAACTGGAAACAAGGCGAAAATTTTCTGCTGCTAATAGAAATGTGGCTATTATTCAATGCGGTGAAAACAATATTCTAAGAAATATACAATCCGAAGAAAACAGAGCCGTATTCCGTTTCGATGAGAATACCGCCCTGAACAAACGCTTTACCGATTTCTTGAATAATACAGACATTATACTCAATCCGTTACATTCTCCAATGGGAAACCAAGATAAAATGCGTAAACGAAGGGTGCTCTTTAGTAATCATAACAGAGCATACTTTTCCACTGCCAACTTTGATGCTGAAGAATCCATATATAACAAGTCTGTTCAGTACGCATGTATCAATGGCAAAGAACAAGAGCCTGTGAATGTAGAGATTGACAAAAGATACTCTTACATAGTGCGTACATTCGTTATTTAGCATAAATTTACTCTAACAAACATACTATGAGTAAGAATAGAACAGAACAGCCCAATATCGCATCCAGTAAAATAGATGTGCTCGAAAAAGACGAAATTTTCGTCTTTGGCAGTAACCTTGCAGGTCAACACAAAGGAGGTGCCGCAAGAGCAGCAAACATGAAGTTCGGTGCTGAATGGGGAGTTGGCGTAGGACTAACAGGACAGGCTTATGCCATCCCAACCATGCAAGGCGGTGTGGAAACCATTAAACCTTACGTGGATGAGTTCATTGAGTTTGCAAAAGCTCATTCGGAACTAAAATTCCTGGTCACTCGGATTGGGTGTGGCATTGCTGGCTTTAAGGATGAACAAATTGCTCCTCTTTTCCAAAAAGCGTTGTCTGTTTACAACATATTCCTACCAAAGGAGTTCTATAACATCATTGTAGCACCATACTTGGCCCATTGCTTCTATTATGGAAAGGATGTACCAGAAGATTGCGGCGCACATGTCGGACATATGTATGAGGAATGTTGGGTCAGATTCCACTTCAACGAAGACGACTATCTTTTGAATGAAACTCTTTACTATATTAGAGAAGGGCTTGGTAATTTCTGTGCAGACGATGGAGTACCAATTTCCATGAAAGCACTTCTTTATAACCGCTTTTGTCATTGGGGATGGGCTGAGACGCCTGACACATTCCGAAGATGGTATGAGAGTATTGATTACACTAATGTAAAGGCTACTGAAAGGAACAATGACAGGAAGCCAAAAGCACAATATAATCCCTTGTTGATTGGGGCTATCATTGGTGACATTGTAGGTAGTATCTATGAGTTCAATCCGCACAAATCCAAGGATATAAACCTTTTGGATAGTTCCATGGAATATACGGATGATACCATCATGACCATTGCGGTGGCAGACTGGATCTTGAACGATAAGAAGCATTCAAAGAAAGGCTTAGTCGCTTGTATGCAAAAATGGGGACGCAGATACCCGAACCCAATGGGAGCTTATGGCGGCATGTTCTCACAATGGTTAGTTTCAGACAATCCAAAGCCATACAATTCCTGGGGTAATGGTGCTGCCATGCGAGTAGCTGCAGTGGGGTTTGCTTTCCCATCATTAGAGGAAACGCTGAAGGTTGCGAAAAAGAGCGCAGAAGTGACTCATAATCATCCGGAAGGTATCAAAGGAGCACAAGCTACAGCAGCTGCAATCTTTATGGCAAGGACAGGTAGCACCAAGGAAGAAATACGACGATATATAAGCGATACCTTTGGATATGACATGAACAGGACTTGTGATGATATCCGTCCGACTTACAGCTTCGATGGCAGTTGTCAGGGTACTGTTCCAGAATCCATCATCGCCTTCCTTGATAGCAAGGACTATGAGGATGCGCTAAGACTTTGTATCTCACTTGGTGGTGATGCTGACACCATGGGAGCTATCACTGGAGCCATAGCTGGAGCCTATTATCATCAGATTCCTTATGACCTCTATGAATTTGGAGTAAAGAAATTGCCTGGTGGTAATACTCCAGATCCATTTGAAGGGAAGAAATCAACTGATGACATCATGGATATAATCAATAAGTTCGACTACGAATTTGCTCATGATGTGTCATTCCGATGGAAAAACCATGAGTATGATGCAGAAGATCTCATAAGGAAAGTAAAATCTGGAGAAATATTCATCTAAAAAACATTATAAGCAGTAAGCAGGACATAAATAACAACTGCAAATGAAAACAGCTGTTCTCATAGGGCTAAGCAGACACCGTATAGGCGTGGATGGTGCAGGAGTAACAACTCTTGTTGCTTTCCACGGTTGTCCTCTCAACTGCAAGTATTGTCTTAATCCACAAGCATTGTCGCCAAAAGGAGTATGGAAACGTTATACTCCAGATGAACTGTTTAGAGTCGTAAGCAAAGACGACTTGTATTTCAGAGCTACAGGCGGTGGAATTACCTTTGGCGGTGGCGAACCTTTACTTTCTTGCAAGGAGATCCTTCATTTCCATAAGTTATGCTTGGACAATGGTAAACATTGGACGGTTAACATTGAGACATCTTTGAATGTACTGGAAACCTTTGTAGAAGTTGTAGAGAAATTGGTGAATCACTGGATTGTGGACATCAAAGATATGAATCCAGAGACATACAAGGCGTACACAGGAGTTGACAACCACTTGGTCATCCAAAACCTACAACATCTGATTGAGAAAAAAGCAAAAATAACAGTCAGAGTTCCGATAATCCCCAATTTCAACACTGAGGCTGACGTTGAAAAAAGCATTGAAGCCCTACTGAAGATGGGTATTACAGATATAGAACGATTTACTTACACCATAAAAGAGCATTAGATATGGAAAAAGGAAAAAGAATATGCCATGCACTAAAGGAATTGCGCAAGCGAATTGCTGATGCCAACAACATCCCCTTTGAGTTGGAGGAATGTACGCATAAAGGGGATTGTCCTGGCACATGCCCAAAATGTGAATCCGAAGTGCGTTATCTTATGGATTCCATTGACAAGCTTGAACAGGAAGAAAAGCCTGTTACATTGGAAGGAATAATGAGTGAAGAGGAACTGCGTAAAGCTTTCTCTATAGAAACTATCGAGCAAAGCATATCTGAAGAACAAGAGAAGATGGCGACAATGGGAATGCCGGAGCCACCTGAACCTCTTACCTTGGTGGGCGATATTGAGCCACCCCTTGAAGGTATGCCATCGCCTTACCCGTCAGACATCATCGATTCAACTATTGTAAGAGCGTTGTTACTGAAGAATAAAGGTAATTTCGTCTTTTCGCCAGCTGGCCTATGTGCCATTCTTGAAATGCTTCAAGAAGGAATGGATGTAAATACTGAGCTATATGATCAAATCGACAAAATCATATCAGGATTAAGTAGTGACATAGAACCTGTTGATGATGAGCATTTCAACTTGGCTCACGCAACGAGCATTTGGTATGATAAGGCAATAGGAGCAGTAAAAGAGGATTTCGTCAATTGCATAAAGGATGTGTATGAGGCAGAAGCTTTTAACGCAGACTTTACACAAACAACAAAAACAAAACTTTGGATAGACAAATGGGTGTCAGATAAGACACATCACATGATTAAAAGCCTTGATACTGAACTGAGCAAGGATGCGTTGATGCTTATACTCGATGCCATATACATGAAAGCCCAATGGGATAATCCGTTTGACCCAGAGCTTACCGAAACGGATATATTCCATAATGCAGATGAGTCCAAGTCTGAAGTTGACATGATGTATCAGGACATTGAAAGTGCCGAATACGCAGAGACCAAAGAATATCAAATAATAAATCTTCCTTATAGCTCTTATCAATACCACATGACTGTGGTACTTCCTAAAGAGGGGAATGACATTGATGACATAATGAGTAATCCAGATTGGCTGTATGAATCCACTGAGGAACGAGAAGTGGAATTATATATGCCACGCTTTAAGTTTGACAACACGCTATCATTTAAGGACATTCTCACATTATCGGGACTCGGAGATATGTTTGAAAAGGAGGATTCATTTCCCTTTATAACAGATTTACCTCTTCATGTCAGCCAAATCAAACAGCAATGCGTCATCGATGTTGAAGAAGAAGGTACAGAAGCAGCGGCTATCACAATTGCAGAATGTGAAGTGGGCTGCCCTCCCCCAGATGATATTCCTCAAATTACGACAATGAGGATTGACAGACCATTCGGATTCGCAATTAGAGGTGAATATAATCAACTCTTATTTATGGGTGTTGTGAAAGACATGAACAAGAACCGAAGTTGAATCAATTAAACATACGACAGAAAAAGCCACCGTTAAGTGTTGTTATTCAAGTTTCGCAAGTTCCTAACTTGCCAGTTTTAACTGATAAAGTCCAACGAAATGACTGAGTTTGTCCGACCGATTCAAGAGCGTATCGAAGATTTCCTCATCCTCGATATTGAAGCACTCTGCAATCATGCGGACCATCTCAAGTATCATATCCCAGATTCTCTCAGTGAGAGTGAGCTCCACGCTGCCCTTGACAGCATCATTGAAGAGTCCGCCCACAGTCTCGTAGTCAGAGAAGCGCTTGGCGGTGGAGAGCAGATTGTACTGCATGGCCGTGATTACAGTCATGGCAATCTGCGAGGAGAAGTTCTTGGACGAGCCAAGCGGCAAAGCCGAGCGGCGCATCTGGTACTTTCCGAGTCCCAGGTTCTGCTTGCTCTCCTTGAATACGACTTCCAGAGACCAACGTCTGGAGTAAATCCTGTAGGCCTCGAAGAAATCGAGCTTGCGATTGGTGGTAATCCCTGTGCTCTTTTTTGCGACCTTATCTCAACAAATTTTTAACATGCGAAACTTGAATAATATGATAGATATTCGATTGAAGGTATTTCAGAGTGTGGCTCGAAACTTGAGCTTTACCAAGGCTTCTCAAGAGCTTTTTATCAGTCAGCCTGCCATCAGCAAGCATGTGCAGGAACTGGAAAAGGAGTATAATGTGCGACTTTTCGAGCGCTTGGGTAACAAAATTCAACTGACCAAGGCCGGTCAGTTGCTGCTAGATCATGCCAACAAGATTCTGAAGAATTACCAGAAACTAAATTACGACATGAATGCCCTGCAGCAGTATACCACAGGTGAGCTGCGTATTGGAGCAAGTACCACCATCTCGCAATATGTGGTTCCAGAGATGATTGCAGCTTTTCATCGCCAGTTTCCTGATGTGCGCATCTCCATGCTGAGTGGCAATAGCAGAGAAATAGAATATGCGCTCTCGTCAGACAGAATTGATATAGGTATGGTGGAGGGCGTGATACGTCAGCCACAACTGAAATATACATCCTTCATGGATGATGAACTGGTGGCTATCGTTCGCTCAGACAACACCCAACTGACGAAGGAAAGCATTTCGCTGGCAGAATTGAAATCTATCCCTATCGTGATCAGAGAGTTCGGCTCTGGTACTCTTGACGTGATACAACAAGCACTTAAGCGTCAGGGCATTAGCTTATCCGACCTGGACATAGAAATGAACTTCGGAACAACAGAGGGTATCAAGCATTATGTAGAGAAATCAGATGCGCTGGGCATCGTGAGCATACGCTCGGTCAACAAGGAAATATACAGCAATATCTTCCGCATAGTGGAGATAGATGGGATGAGCATCAATCGCAAATTATCTCTCGTGGAAAAGCAAGGCGAGACCTCTGAAATCGCTAAATCATTCAAGCGCTTTATAACTGCTGGTTATAAGGGATAGTTATTTTGTATGACCATATAGACTGTATTCTTCGTAACTTTTCGTACCTTTGCAGGCAAAAAAAACAAACGACAAAATTATGAAGATTTCAGAACAACGTGGCAGCATGCTCAATGGTGTGCTACTCATGGCACTCTTTGCTTGTGCCGCTTTTTACATTGGTGATATGCAGTTGGTCAAGGCGCTTAGCTTTAGTCCGCTGGTAGTAGGTATTATTCTTGGTATGCTGTATGCCAACAGTCTGCGCAATCAGTTGCCCGATGCATGGGTGCCAGGCATCGCTTTTACCGGCAAGAGAATCCTGCGATTTGGTATCATCCTCTATGGTTTCAAACTCTCGTTTCAGGATGTTATCGCAGTAGGACTGCCCGCCATCGTGGTAGATGCCATTGTGGTGACCTGTACCATCCTGCTGGGTGTGTTTATCGGTAGATTGCTCAAAATGGACCGTTCTATCGCCCTGCTTACAGCCTGTGGTAGTGCCATTTGTGGTGCAGCTGCAGTGATGGGTGTAGATGGCGCCATCAAGCCCAAACCTTATAAGACTGCTGTGGCCGTTGCTACGGTGGTGATATTTGGCACACTCTCTATGTTTGTTTACCCCATGCTGTATCGTGCAGGCGTATTTGATCTGCCAGCATCGCAGATGGGTATCTTTGCAGGTAGCACCATTCACGAGGTGGCTCATGTGGTGGGTGCTGGCAATGCGATGGGTGCCGATGTATCCGATAATGCCATCATCGTAAAAATGATACGCGTGATGATGCTTGTACCAGTATTGCTGGTCATCGCCTTCTTTGTGGCAAAAGATGTGGCAGGCAGAGAGGACGGCGAGAAAGGCAAGATCACCATCCCTTGGTTTGCTATTCTCTTCCTGGTGGTAATCGGATTCAATTCTCTCAACCTCTTGCCAGCCAGCGCAGTGGAATTTATCAATACGCTCGATACCTTCCTCCTCACCATGGCGATGACAGCCCTTGGTGCAGAGACCAGTATAGACAAATTCAAGAAGGCAGGTGCCAAGCCCTTCCTCCTGGCCTTCATCCTCTGGATATGGCTCATAGGTGGGGGTTACTGCATGGCAAAATACATGGTGCCTGCCATTATGTAGACTTCAGATTCTTGTCCACAAATACCATGGCGTTGCGCTCATCGGCTACGATACTGAGTCTTGTTCCAAAGCTGGAGCGAGACAGTGGCAAGGATTTTGCGCCAGTCATACGACTCATTGGAGATAAACCGATAGAACACGTCCTTCCTGCAGTCAAACAGACCGCATAGCGAGGACTTACCATAGTTATAGGCATTGCGAATCATGAAACAGGGAAACAACATCAACAGCCCAAGCACCTGCAGCTGCGTCAGCTTGCAGTTGCACCTGCTCTCGCTGCTGAAGAGCCGCTTTTCGGACAGCCGGAGGGCCTTTGTCATGTCTATTATCGCATTCATTGCACTCGTGGCATCATTTTCTTTGAAAAACTTGCCGATCTCTGAAAAAATGTTTGTACCTTTGTCGCTGAGCATGGGGTTTTGTACTTTATTGTTAGCACTTCAAAGTTACAAAATTTCTGCGACATACGGAAATCCCTGTGCTCTTTTTGGCGACCTTATCTCAACAAATTTTTAACATGCGAAACTTGAATTGCTAAACTATTAACAGTGATGGCAAATGCTCTGCTATATTATCTAATCGTTATCAATGTCGTGACTTTCCTTGTCTATGGCATTGACAAATGGAAGGCCAAGCAAGGCAGCTGGCGTATATCGGAGGCAACTTTGCTGATACTAGCTGTCATTGGTGGCAGCATTGGTGCATTGCTTGGTATGAAGGTCTGGCGGCATAAAACTCAGCACAAGAAGTTCAAGTATGGACTTCCCCTGATTCTATTGGGCCAGATAGCACTCATATATCTTATATTAACGTGAGTTCGACGAATTCAGAATAGTGTGAGTTGTGTGTCTATGGCTCTTTCGCAAGCGATGCTTGGTTTCTTTGGAAAGAAACAATATGCAGCTAAAGCTCCAAGCATATTGACAATGAAAT
>JAEEGI010006645.1_pt1 | contig 26085 bp, 13 predicted proteins | sample 8958751 | NCBI WGS metagenome assembly JAEEGI01 (sample SAMN16246545, study PRJNA631951) | gut metagenome | biome: gut microbiome; feature: rumen; material: KS-attached | host: Bos | place: Iran: Karaj | collected 2018-10
ATAGCGTAGCACTGGATTTGGAAGCGGGTTATAAGATAAGCTTAAATAGAGATAACCAAGCAAAACACAGAATGTATTTGAAACCGTTCATAGGAGCAACAGGAAGTTACATGAACAACGAGGGATATGAAGAAAAAGGTGCGGATTCATTGAATTTAAAAGTTAATGATTATTCCGAATTTGCAGCAGAGGCAAGAGCAGGATTAGAACTAAACGGAAAAGTAAAGAGATTCGGATGGTATGTAAAAGCCGGAGCAAGACAGTTGTTAACTGAAGATTACAGAGAAATAGAATTATCCTTATTGGATTATGCAGATATTACTAAGATGAATATAAGAAGTGCAAAGAACGCAAGAACAACATTGATGGGCGGAATCGGAGCAGACTATGATTTATCTGAAAATTGGACAATATTTGCAAACGGATTAGGCAACTTTGCGGATGTATCCACAAACTATTATGCAAATGTAGGATTAGCATATAGATTCGGATGCAAGAATAACAAAAAAGAGATGATGGCAGATAATGAATATAATGCAGAGGAAGAAGAACTAAGAAAACAATTGGAAGAAGCAAAAGTAAGAGAAAGAGAGTTGCAGGATAAGATACAAGAACAAGAAGCAACTATTATAAATGCTCAACAGGCAGAACAAAAGAAACAACAAACAATAAAGAAAATAAAATTGGATGAGAAACCTACATTTGTGTTTGGAACAGATAAATTGACCAGTGAAGGAAAAGCAAGATTGGAACAAGTAGTACAAGAAATTGCAAATTATCCTAATACAGATGTTTTAATAGAAGGTCACACGGATAATGTAGGTAAAGACGAGTATAACCAAAGATTGTCTGAACGCAGAGCTTATGCAATAGCAGTGGCGTTAAAAAGAGATTATAAAGTTAAAAACAGTGTTTTCATAACAGGTAAAGGTGAAAAAGAACCTATAGCAACAAACGATACAAAAGAAGGAAGAGCACAAAACAGAAGAGTAGCAATATCTCTTACTGCAGCAGAATAATTTTGAAATTCTGTTTTTCCCCGGTTGTGAATAACTTGTGGATAACTTTTGAAATTATCTATATTTAACGAATAAAAAGTAGATTATAGATAAAAGTTGATAACTGTTTTGGTTGTTATTAAAATAAAAAAAGTTGTTGACAATATTTTGTACCGATATTATACTTGATTTGCCTTTGGTGATACAAAACAAGCAAAACTTGTGGTACGGACTGCCATAACTGTCCCTTTCACCAAGGGCTTTTTTTTGGTTAAATTATATAAGGGTTTTAAGTTTCAATATTATAATAAAAATGACAACGGCAGTATAAGTTATCAATAAATGACTACGATTACTTATGCGCTTTTTTCCACTCTTTTATTTGTTTCAACCTTTCTTTGTATTTTGATTCTAATCCCTGTTCGGTCGGATAGTAGTAGGTTTTATCCTTTAAAGAGTCCGGAAGGCACTGCATATTGGTAAGTTTATCTTTTGTATCGTGTGCATACTGATATCCTTTACCATAATTTAATTCTCTCATAAGTTTTGTCGGGGCGTTTCTTATTACCAAAGGAACAGGTTCTGCAAGATGTTGTTTTGCATCTTCTGCGGCAAGATGATATGCGGTATCCATAGCATTAGATTTCGGTGCAAGAGACATATAAACAACCGCTTCGGTTAAATGAACAGTACATTCCGGCATACCTATAAAGTGGCAAGCATGGTACGCTGCTACCGCGATTTCAAGTGCTCTGGGGTCCGCAAGACCTACATCTTCACTTGCAAACCTTGTAACCCTGCGGGCAACATATAACGGATCTTCGCCCGCTTCCAACATTCTTGCAAGCCAATAAACCGCAGCATCCGGATCTGAATTTCGCATAGATTTATGAAGTGCGGAAATTATATTATAATGTTCTTCCCCGTTTTTATCATATAAAAGATTCTTCTTGGAAATGCATTGTTCTAAAGTTTCTTTTGTAACGGTAATTTTTCCGTTTTTGTCCATATCGCCGTTTAAAACTACCATTTCCAAAGTTGAAAGTGCCGTTCTTGCATCTCCGTTGGCAAATTCGGCAATAATATTGAGCATATCGTCGGAAATTACAACTTTTTCTTTGCCGAATCCTCTTTTATCGGTAACTGCTCTTTGCAGAAGTTTTACTAAATCTTTAGTTTCTATCGGTTTAAAAACAAAAACTTTACAACGAGATAAAAGTGCGGAATTTATTTCAAAGGAAGGATTTTCCGTTGTTGCACCTATTAAAATAATACTTCCTTTTTCTACAAAAGGTAAAAAAGCATCTTGTTGAGCTTTATTAAAACGATGAATTTCATCTACAAACACTATCGTTTTTTGACCGAATTTTCTGTTGTTTTCGGCTTGTGCCATAACTTCTTTAATATCTTTTATTCCGCTTGTAACGGCAGAAAAATCTATAAATTTTGAATTTGTTTTGTTGGCAATTATTCTTGCAAGAGTTGTTTTACCTACTCCGGGATTACCCCAAAATATAATGGAAGAAACTTTGTCCCCTTCTATAAGTTTCCTTAAAATTTTGCCTTCACCAACCAAATGTTGTTGACCGACAAACTCTTCCAAATTTCTCGGTCTTAATCTCCAAGCTAAAGGTTGGTTGGTATTATCTTCAAATAATGTTTCTTCTTCCATACTATTTTTCCGTTACATTTTTACCTGTAATATGTTCGCAATCCATTTCCAAACACATTACATTTTTGGCATACTTTTCTATCATTATATCAATTTCGGAGGTATCTTTTGTAAATTTTAAAGACAACTTTCTGCAAATTTCGATTGCTTTATTAAAATCTTCAACTATTTTTATTTTACCGAACACAACAACACTTTTAAAATACAGTGCCCAATGATCTTCTTTTTTATAACCCTTATCATAAACACAAAACGAAACTTTATTATGTTTTTTTATTGAATCTATTTTGTGCCCTTCTTTTGCACCATGAAAATAAATTTTGTTTTCCTGCCGGTTATAATAAAAGTCGATAGGAATACCGTAAGGATAATCATCATCTCCCAGTACGGATAATACTCCCCTGACTTCGTTATTTAATATTTCAACACATTCTTCTTGTGTTAATTGTTGTTTAAATCTTCTTAATGATCTGAACATTTTTATTTGCCTGAATTGCTATTAAAAAAAATAAATTTGTATCCCGTATTATCTTTTTGTAATTTTCCAATGCCGCAATTTAATAAATGTGCTCCGGCAATATATTTATCGGTATCGGCATAATCTTGCATAACTTTTTTCCTTGTGGACAAAGCCTGTATCGGATCCGTATCGTAGGTTAGATATATATTCGGATCCTGGAACTGTATAGGTGCATGCAAAATATCGCCCCATACCAACATTGTTTGCCCTTCGCTTGTAACTTCAAACATTGTGTGTCCCAAAGTATGTCCGAATGCAGGAACAGATTGTATATAAGGCAATATTTTTTCGTTTTGTTTAAACGTTTTGATTCTGTTCGGATATGCCAACAATATCTCGGAAGTTTTATTTGCATCAATTTCTTCTTGTGCAATATAAACATTTGCTTTAGGAAATGTTTTATTATAATCGTATATTAAACCTGCTATATGGTCGTAGTGCATATGTGTAATACATATGGTATCTATACTTTTCGGTTCAACATTTATACTTTTTAATGTATCCAACAAAACTTGTGCATTTATTCCCGTATCAAACAAAATTTTGTGGTCTCCCGTATCAACATAAAAAACATTTATTGCCGATTCCGTAGAATCTTTTTGGTTTAAAAATTCTTCAAGTTTTTTTTCATCTTTATAACGAAACAATTTTTTGTTATGATTCGTAGATTGTATTTTTATAGCCGTTACATCAAATTTACCGAGTTTCATATTCATGGTGTCTGCAGCAAATAAACCGGCTGTAAAACATAACATTGCAATTATTGAAAACACTTTTTTCATACCAATTCTCCTTTTAAAAAATATATATTATTTTAGACTGTTTTAACAGTAAATAGTATACAAATTATAAAAATATATTTTTAAATTGGCAATAAAAAAATCCGGAAAGGGAGGGATTCGAACCCTCGGTACAGGCTTTCACCTGTACACCGGTTTAGCAAACCGGCGCACTAGACCAACTATGCGACCTTTCCAGATTATTTCTTGATTATAACATAATTTAATTTTTTCTACAATTAAATTATATATTTAAAACAACACTATTTAAGCAAACCAGAAAACCAACCTTTTACTCTGCTAAAGAAACCTGCTTCTTCAGCTTTTGTTTCTTGTGTAGGTTCTATTGCTTTTGCTGCTGCTGTTTCTTGTGCTGCACTTGCTGCTGTTGCTACAACATCTTTTGTTGAAACTTCTTCAGATGTTGCAACTTTTACTGCTGCTGCTGTTGCTGCTGCTGTTGCCATTTCGGAAACAGTTGCGGAAGAATTTTTCATTGTTTTAACTGCAGAGCTAACTGCTCCTGCTTTTTCCAAAAGAGGAACAATTTTATCACCGTATTTTACATTGTTCTTTGCATAATCCAAAGCTGTTTTTCCCAAAACATCGGTTGCATTAACATTTGCTCCTTTGTTTAACAACAAACCTACTATAGCAAGTGATGAAGTTGTGGTATTTTCACAAGCTGACATCAATGCTGTTTTTCCTGTTTCTGCTGCTACTGCATTTACATCTACACTGCCGGTATTCAACATACTTTGAATAGCTGCGATACCGCCGGTTTTGCAAATGTCAACAAATGTAGATGAATCTGCTGCATAAACTGAAACTACCGACAAACTTACAAGTACTGCTACCAACATTACTAATTTCTTCATTTTACTTTACCTCTCCTTATCCTTTAATTTGTTTTATTTCTTTTATTATTGCAGGTATAATTTCATACAAATCACCGACCAATGAATATGTTGCCACTTGCATCATAGGACAATCTTTATCTTTATTTATTGCAATAATCGTATCCGATGAGCTCATACCAACCATATGTTGAATTTGACCTGAAATACCGCATGCAATATAAATTTTAGGGGCTACCGTTCTGCCTGTTTGTCCAACCTGGTGAGAATAAGCTATCCAATCGGAATCCACCGCGGCTCTTGAGGCGCCTACCGCACCGCCCAACAAATCCGCCAACTCTTTTATAAGTTTGAATCCTTCGGGATTACCTAATCCTCTACCGCCGGAAACTATAATATCTGCATCTGAAATATTGATATCTGCTGTTTGATCTTTAAAGAAACCTATAAATTTTGTTCTGTTAATAATTTTTTGTGCATCTATTGTTTTATTGATAATTTCGCCTGTTCTTCCTTCTTGAACTTTAGCTTCTTTAAACACTTTATGTCTGACTGTTGCCATTTGCGGTCTGTGTCTCGGTGTTAAAATTGTAGCCATTATATTTCCGCCGAAAGCAGGTCTTGTTTGCATTAAGTTTCTTGTTTCCAAATCCACTTCCAATGCCGTACAATCTGCCGTAAGACCGGTATAAATTTTTGCCGCAACTCTTGAAGCAAAAGATCTTCCTATATTTGTTGCACCCATAAGAACGATTTCGGGTTTTTCTTCTTTTATTAAGTCCGCAAGTATGCAACTATACGGATCATCTTGAAACTCGGCCAGGATAGGATCATCATATACATAAACTTTATCTGCGCCTCTGTTTATTAAATCCTGAGCTTTTGCTGATATATTTGAACCTATAAGTATAGCACTTAAAGGAACGTTTAATGTTTTTGCAAGTTCGGAACCTTTATTTAAAAGTTCATACACTACGGAAGATATTTCACCGTGTCTTTGTTCGGCATAAACCCATACGCCTTTATATAACGATTTATCTACGGCATCTTGAACTTCTTCTTTTTGCATTGCAATAGCGTTTACCGGGCAAGCTTGCACACATGAACCGCAAAATCTGCACTTTTCCGGATCAACTGTTGCTTTGCCATCTTTTAAAGATATTGCTCCGAACGGACAAGCAGCTTCACAAGCTCCGCAACCTACACATTTATCTAAGTCTATATTCAATTTATTAGCCATTTTTATTCTCCTATATTAAGCTGTTATCCACTAATTTCTTTACTAATTGTGCGGCAATATCTTGTGCTTCACCTTCAAATTTTTCGCCGCCGGTTCTTTGAGGCGGAGTAAAAATCTTTTTTACCTGTGTCGGAGAACCCGCAAGTCCGGTTTTTTTGGTATCTGCATTTATTGCTGCTGCGTTTAATTGTTTTATTACGGCTTTTTTTGCCGCCATTTTGCCTTTAAGAGATGGAATTCTCGGAGTGTTGATTTCTTTAACTACCGTAAGTAAACATGGAACCGGAGCTTCTATTAAATCATACCCGTCTTCCATCATTCTTTGAACTTTTATTGAAGATTCCGTAACTTCTTCGATTTTTCTTACATATGCAACATGAGGAATATTTAACATTTCAGCTACCGAAGGCCCGACTTGTGCGGTATCACCGTCTGTTGCTTGTTTTCCGCAAAATATAACACCGTAATCATTTATTGTTTTAATTGCGGTAGATATTGCATAAGATGTTGCCCAAGTATCTGCACCTGCAAATGCTCTGTCACCAATAAGAATTGCATCATCACATCCCCTTGAAATAGCTTCTCTCAAAGCAGATTCCGCTTGAGGCGGTCCCATGGTAATAACAGTAACTTTACCGCCGACTTTTTCTTTAAGTCTTACCGCTTCTTCTATGGCATATTCATCAAAAGGATTTATTATAGCTTCAACCCCTTCTCTTTTTAAAGTACCTCTTTCCGGATCAATTTGAACATTTGTTGTCCCGGGCACCTGTTTAATGCAAACGAGTATATGCATTCTATATCCTCCAATTTAATTTGAAAAACAAAAGAACAAGATAATATTATCCTTGCTCATATTCTTCAAATAATAACAAAAATGTAAATTTTATGCAATTTTTTAGATATTAAAACACTATACTTTTTGATATAAAAAATACTATAATATAGAACTTACTATACTTAATTATCGGAGTTTTATTTTGGCAAAAGAAAATGTAGGAATAGTTCAAACTAAATATTTTACTTTTGAAAACCTTGTTCTTGAAAACGGACAAAGTTTACCGCAGGTTACAATAGCTTACGAAACTTACGGAACTTTAAACGAGAAAAAGAATAATGCTATATTGATAACTCACGCTTTTACAGGCGATGCTCATTGTGCGGGATTTCACGAAGGGGATAAAAAACCCGGTTGGTGGGATATGATGGTTGGTCCCGGAAAAGCTTTTGATACCAACAAATTTTTTATTATTGTTTCAAATGTGTTGGGCGGATGTGCCGGAACGACAGGTCCCGAATCAAAAAATCCGGCTACCGGAATTGAATACGGAACGGATTTCCCTGCAATAACAATATCTGATATGGTAAATGCTCAGAAAAAGTTGGTGGAATTTTTCGGTATACAAAAATTATTTTCCGTTGCAGGCGGCTCTATGGGCGGAATGCAGGTATTACAGTGGGCAATGAATTTCCCGGAATTTATATATTCGGCAATACCTATAGCGGCTACTTTAAGATCCACACCGCAACAAATAGCTTTTAATGAAGTCGGAAGACAAGCTATAATGGGAGATGTTGCATGGAAAAAAGGTCATTATTACGGTGGTCCGGAACCGGAAAAAGGCCTTGCCGTTGCCAGAATGTTGGGACACATAACATACATGAGTGACTATTCCATGCAGAAAAAGTTTCCGGTAAAAAGTCCCGAACCAAACGAAAATTTCGATTTTAATGCGGATTTTGAAGTGGAAGAATATTTAAGATACAGAGGAAGTTCTTTTGTAAAAAGATTTGATGCAAACAGTTATTTGTATTTATCAAAAGCAATAGACTATTTTGATGTTCAAAAAGATAACTTTTTGCCCGAAAACAAAAATTTGGATATTAAGTTTCTTGTAATATCATTTAAATCGGACTGGCTTTATCCTCCGTATCAATCTGAAAATATAGTTAAATTTTTGAAAATGAAAAATCAGGAAGTTACATATTGCAATATATTTTCAACTTACGGACATGATGCTTTTCTTTTAGAAGTAAAAGATGAAACAAGACTTGTAAAAAACTTTTTGAACAAGTTGTACGATGAGGTTTTCGGTAATGGACAATAAAAACACTTTATTATCACATTTAAAAATAGCCGGAATCGTGACACCGAAATCAAAAGTTTTGGATTTGGGGTGCGGTAATGGCGATTTAATGTATTTACTTGAACAAAACAAGAATGTAAATGCCCAGGGTGTGGAAATATCGGAAGATGCAATATATAAATGTGTAGAAAAAGGTCTGTGTGTTATGCATTCGGACATTGACGGTGCTTTGGATTTTTATAAAGAAGATACTTTTGATTTTGTGATATTAAGTCAAAGTTTGCAACAGGTTACCAGAACAGACGAAGTTTTGAAACAATGTTTAAAAATAGGGAAAAAAGTTATTGTGGCATTCCCGAACTTTGCACATATAACAGTAAGAAGTAAACTTTTTTTCGGTGGAAGAGCTCCTGTTACGAAAGCACTTCCGTACGGTTGGAATGATACTCCGAATATCAGATGTTTAAGCATAAAAGATTTTGAAATTTTTTGTAAAGAAAGAAATTACAAAATAATAGAAAAATATTTTATAGCCAACAATAAATATTGTTATATACTACCAAACTTATTTGCACAACAAGCAATTTTTGTAATCACTAAATAAATCTCATAAAATATAGAGGATAACGATGGAAAAAGAAGAAACAAATCAAATACACAGATTTTGGCACAGTATTGAAATTAACGATGTTTTAAAAGAGCTAAACAGTAACAGCCACACAGGGCTTAAAGAAAGTGAAATTGCCGAAAGACAACAAAAATACGGTAAAAATATTTTAACTCAAAAAAAAGGCGACGGCCCGATAAAAAGATTTTTTTTACAGTTTCATAACAGTTTATTGTACGTATTAATTATTTCAGGTTTTATCACATTGTTTTTAAAACAGTGGGCGGATTGCAGTGTAATATTCGGTGTTGTGTTGGTTAATGCAATAGTTGGATTTATACAGGAATCAAAAGCATTGAAATCGTTGGATGCACTTGCAAAATCCATGACAACACAAGCTGTAGTTATGAGAGACGGTACAAGAATGCATATAGATTCTTCCGAAATTGTTCCGGGTGATATATTGTTTTTTGTTTCCGGAGACAAAGTTGCAGCGGATATAAAACTTATTTCGTCAAGAGAATTACAAATAAACGAATCAGCCCTTACCGGAGAATCGGTACCGGTAGAAAAGAATATAAACACTTTACCTTCTTCAACCGTTTTGGCAGACAGGAAAAATATGTTATATGCATCAACACTTGTAACTTACGGCAGCGGTAAAGGTGTTGTTGTTGCAACCGGAGACAATACGGAAGTCGGTAAAATTTCACAACTTATTTCTTCTGCCGATGTGTTGGACACGCCTTTAACTCAAAGAATGGCAAAGTTCAGTGTCTTTCTTATATATTTAATTATGTCTATGGCAATAATTACATTCGGTGTGGGTATATACCATAACCAAGGTTGGGTATTGATGTTTTTAGCTGCTATAGGTTTATCGGTTGCCGCAATTCCGGAAGGACTTCCTGCCGCAATGACAATAACTCTTGCGATAGGCGTTTCGAGAATGGCTAAAAGAAAGTCCATTATCAGGAAATTACCTGCGGTAGAAACTTTGGGAAGCACAACGGTAATTTGTTCCGATAAAACCGGAACTCTGACTGAAAACCAAATGACAGTCGTAGAAATATTTACGGACGGCAATACAATAGATGTTTCAGGAACGGGATACAGTTTCAACGGACAACTAAAAGTTAAAAAAACAAATACCGTTATAGGCATAGAATATTCAAAATCGTTAAAACTTTGTTTGACTGCAGGTTATTTATGTAACGATGCAAAAATAATAAATATCGACGGAAAAAATGATGTTCAGGGAGATCCTACCGAGGGTGCTTTGATAGTTTCCGGAGCAAAAGCAAAACTTAACGATGAGATTGTGGAACAATTCCCGAAATTAGATACAATACCTTTCGAGTCTCAATATCAATATATGGCAACGTTACACGAAAACGGCGGAACAAATATTGCATTTGTAAAAGGTGCGGTGGAAAAAATTACAAACATGTGTTCATATATGCTCGATAAACAAGGTAATAAAATTCCTTTTGACAAAGAAGAAATTATTAAAGTTTCCAACGAAATGGCAACAAGAGGTCTAAGAGTTTTATGCTTTGCTTATGCGGATATGGACGAAAATCATAAACAATTAAGACACGAAGATATAGCAACCGGTTTAACTTTTGTGGGCCTTCAAGCAATGATAGATCCGGCAAGACCGGAAGTTATAGAAGCCGTAAGAAAATGTCATAATGCGGGAATAAAAATTAAAATGATTACCGGAGACCACGCATTAACGGCTTCTGCCATAGCAAAATCCATCGGTATAATTAAAGGTGAAAATGCGGACTATACCGCTATAACCGGCAGCCAACTTGAACAGTATGATGATGAACAATTAAAAGAAATAGTAATAAAATATTCCGTATTTGCAAGAGTAACTCCCGAACAGAAGTTAAGACTTGTTAAAGCGTTGCAGGTTCAAAACAATATTGCCGCCATGACGGGCGACGGTGTAAATGATGCTCCTGCATTAAAACAGGCAAACATCGGTGTTGCCATGGGTATAACCGGAACGGAAGTTGCAAAAGAATCCGCTGATATGGTTTTGACGGATGATAATTTTGCTTCCATAGTTGCAGCCGTTGAAGAAGGCAGATGTGTATTCGACAATATAAGAAAATTTATTATTTGGACACTTCCTACAAACATGGCACAAGGTATCGCAATGATGACGGCAATATTTCTTAATATGTCCGAACTTCCTATTTTGCCCAAACAAATTCTTTGGATAAATATGTCAACGGCACTGTTTTTGGGAATGATGTTATCTTTTGAACCGAAAGAAGACGGAATAATGGACAGAGAACCGGTAAGTCCGGATATGAAAATCATGGACGGAATTTTTTGGTATAGACTTATAATCATAAGTGTTATAATAGTTACCGGTGTTATGGTATTATTTAATTATGAACTTGCACACGGTGCAACACTTGCACAGGCAAGAGGTGTTGCCGTATCCGTATTTATAGTATGTCAAAGTATGTATTTATTAAATTGCCGTTCAATGACAAAATCCATGTTCTCTCTCGGATTATTTTCAAATCCGTACATTTGGCTGGGCATATTTATAATGTTTGCTTCACAATTTGTGTTCTTATATGTTTCCCCGGTAAATACATTTTTCTCAACGGAAGGAATTTCTCTTGCTTCCTGGGGCAGACTTTTCATTATAGGTTTTATTATATATGCTGTCATAGGAACAAGTAAGTTTATAGGAAACATTGTCAGAAAGAAAAAATTATCTTAAACATAAGGGTTATAATTATTATGCAAGAAGAAATAATACAACAAATTCAAGAATTAAAAAAACAAAGAAATGCCGTAATACTTGTTCATAATTATCAAAAGAAAGAAGTTCAGGATATTGCTGATTTCACGGGCGATTCTTTGGAACTTAGCAGAAAAGCCGCAAACACCAATGCGGATGTTATAGTATTTTGCGGTGTTCATTTCATGGCAGAAACGGCTTCAATATTAAGTCCCGACAAAAAAGTTTTATTACCGGATTTACAATCGGGATGCCCTATGGCGGACATGATAACCGCAGAACAGTTGGTACAATTTAAAAAAGATAATCCCGGTGCAACCGTTGTCACATATATAAACTCATCTGCCGCAGTCAAAGCGGAAACGGATATTTGTTGCACTTCTTCAAATGCTATAAATGTAGTTAAATCTGTTCAAAACGATAAAATAATTTTTTGTCCGGACAGAAATTTAGGTTCTTATGCCCAAAAAGTTTTAAATAAAAAATTAATATTATGGAACGGCTTTTGTCCGACACATATGAAAATGTTGCCCGAATATGTTACCCTGCAAAAGGAAATACATCCTAATGCAATTTTTTTGGTTCATCCGGAATGTTGTCCCGAAACTGTTGCACTTGCCGATGAAGTGCTGTCCACAACAGGTATATTGAATTATGTCGCAAAAAGTGATAAGCAGGAATTTATTATAGGAACGGAAAACGAAATAACATTTAAACTTCAAAGAGAATATCCTGACAAAAAGTTTTATCCCGTTACGGATTTGGCAGTATGTCCGAATATGAAAAAGAATTCGTTGGAAAAAGTGTTAAATGTGTTAAAAGAAATGAATAATGAAATAAAAGTTCCTAAAGAAATTGCCGACAAAGCAATTGTTCCTATACAAAGAATGCTTGAGGTAAAACCTTCATAATGCAAGAATTAGGCGGTTTCCCCATATTTGCAAGTATTTTAGCGGGAATATTAACATTTATAAGTCCCTGTATTCTGCCTCTTATCCCCGTATATATAACATTAGTTACCGGACTGTCTGTTGAAGAATTGGATAACAGAAAAAATCTGTTATCCGTTTTGTTGTCTGCTGTTTGTTTTGTGTTAGGATTTACCACAGTATTTGTTTTTTTGGGATTATCGGTAACGATTATAGGTCAATTCTTTTTGAACAATATAGATATTTTAAGAACCGTCGGCGGAATAATAATTATTATTTTTGGTTTACATCTGCTCGGCATCTTCAAAATAAAAATTTTATATAAACAGTTTGGATGGATGGACAAAATAAAAAGAACTTCAAACTATTTCACTATATATCTTATAGGGTGTGCATTTGCGTTCAGTTGGACACCGTGTGTCGACCCGATATTAGCATCTATTCTCATAATGGCAGCAACTCAGGGAACTATTGCAAAAGGAACATTTTTGCTTTTAATTTATTCTTTAGGGCTTGCAATACCATTTATTTTAACGGCACTGTTTGTCAGCAAATTTTTAACATTGTTTAACTCATTAAAAAAGTATTACAAAGTAATCGAAATTGTTTCCGGAACACTTTTGATACTGATGGGAATACTGGTAATTTCCGGCGGATTCAACAAAATAACAATAAATGTAATGAAGATATTAAGTTAATATTAAGCACAAGCAAGAAGCGAGTTGATATTTCGTAATTCAACATCGTTTCTTGTCAACGAAACACCTGTCGTTTGTTGTAGTTGTGATATAGCCGACAGCAATCCTTGAAGTTCCAAAACAATTTTTTCTTTATTTGAATCATTGGAATATGAATATTGCATGTGTAAATGATTTATTAAGTCAAAAAGGTTACTGTAGTCCGTATCATCTATACCGGCCTCATATAAAACTTTGTGTACATAAGAAAAACAATTTACGACATTCATATTCTCTATCTCGGAAATATCTATTATTTTAATATTTCTTTTTATTGTATCGGCAATAATACTGTCTTCGTATTTACTTATAAAATATCTCCCGTATTCCAAATAATTAAACGAATCGGCTTTTTTCAGCAGATTTATCAAATAGAAAAATTTTGTTATGTTTTCCGTATTGTTTATAATGCTGTTTATATCGATATATAATGTTGTTAACTTATTATTTCGTGACAAGTTTATTAAATAATCATTCATATCTTCTATTGAAGATAAATCAATTTTTAAATGACCCTGATTAACCGTTCCATCGGATACCGCTTCTGATAAACAAACAATATTATTATATTTATCAGTATCGGTTGCTTGTATTATATCATCAAAAATCAGCGTAATATCATTAGTTATGTTTTTGTACATATATGTAATCATTGTTTGTTGTTTATCAAAATCAAACGGAAGTCCGTTCAACTTAAAAGCATTAATACCGAAAATTTTATGAAGATTATTTATTTGAATTATCGTTTCTGTTAACGAAATTTGAGAAACGTCGATTCCTACCGTTATTTTAGTGTTACTTTCTTGTGACAATTCCATAATTTTTTGATACCGAATATATGCTATGTATTGTATATATTCGTTCAATTCATAATAATAATTCCATTTGTCTAAGTTTGTTGATTTTAACTTTTCAACATCTTCTTCGGTAACCGGTAGACTGTTTGTAATCATTCCGGCATTTAAAAGTTCCAATTCTTTTTTTAATTCCGGTGTTATGTTATCACAATATTGCTTGAACATATCGTATTCTTTTTTATTTGATTTGATGTATTGCAACAAATTAGCCAAAACAAAAATTTTACTGTTGTTTAAAGTATTTTTATCGTCTAATAAAGGTTTTAATTTATCCAATTCTGGATTGTTAAGTCTGGCTATTTCAGAAGAGATATTTATCGAAGAAATATTAAACAATTCTATTCCGGGATAAAAAATGTTCCTTATTATAACACTTTCAGGTTTAATATCAGTCAATAAATATTCTATTTGTTCCAAAGAACAAGTGTTTATATCCAATTCCGTAACCATATTTATATTGGCAAAATCTCTTATAACGGTTTGTGTATCAAAGACATTTTTTAACATATCCTGTGCATATTGTTTCGGGTTTTTCAAAAATAACGAGAAGTCAGATTCTTCAAAGGAATAATTATAATTTGATATCAATTTAAATAATAACGATAAATTTACGTTACCGTTATCCGAAACCTTATATTCGTCGATTAACTGTGATAAATGTAATTTGTTTACATCATCTAATGAAACTTTTGTTGAATCTTTATTTGTAACAATATTTATATGTTTAATGTTTTGTAAATCCGTATCGGGAAAAAAATCATCTTTTATAAGTTCCGGAACACTGAACAATCCGGAATCATCAAAAGATACAATATAAGAAGTATCCACCGTATCAACCATAAAATCGGAATTATCATATATAAAACTTAAACCCGGATTTGTTTTCAGTTCTTTAATAAAAGCTAACGTTGCTCTGCCGATAAACAATTTTTTTCTGAGTTCGTTTTGTTGTGATTTCTCTGCGGATAAAATAGATTTTATAAAATCGGTCTCGGTTACCGAAGAATACATGTCGATGTTATCAAGTAAAAAGGGAACCAGTGCTACAGCAACATGGTTGTTCCCTTTATTATCGACAATAACATCATAATATATCCTTGCGGGAATTACCGTGTTTTCAACGGGAACATTAATAATTACTCCTGAATCTTGTTTATTATCGGACAATTGATCAAAGTACGTGATTGCAACATTGCCGCCAAGTTCATTATCAAATGCAAAAAGTTGATGTTTTAAAAATGATGTCATTTGAGGAACTATTAAAATACCGGTCTGTTTTTGAGATACAACCGTATTTTTTATTGCATCGGTTATATTATTTATTGTTTTTCCCGCATTAAAGTTTTTTAAAGTACTCAATAACGAAATAAACTTTTTATAAAATGAACTGCTCTGAATTCCCGTTCTTGTTAAAGTAGAATCCTGCACCGATATAACATTGATAAACGAATCCGGAACTTTGTTCTTGAATTCACTGTTCAGTTTATTGAACAATCCGTAGAAAAAATCATCATATTCTTTTTTTATTTGAGGAGTTACGTTTGATATAGGAGATTTTAAAACCTCCAAATAAACAAAAATATTTTCTTTATTCATTAACATTGTTAACGGTGTAAGCAAATGTTGAATTAAATCTATTTTAAACTTTCTGCCTTTGTATGATTGTTCGTATTCTTTTGCAATTTTCATAAATTCCAATAACAATTCAAAGTTTTTGTTATTGTTGAAATTCATACCTATAATACCGGCATATACGGGCATTTGAACAAGAGAGAGATTTTCCGTGTCATACATGCGTTCAAACATATATGCCACGGCAATATTTGATATTTTTGTGTAGTCAAAATTTCTGTAAAGTTTCTTTAATCGACTGCTGCCGTCCTGAGAAAAATCTGTTTGATCTGAAATAAGTAACGGTAAACTTTGATTTTTTAATTGGTCGTAAGTAACATTTGAAGCAACCATTGTTATATTACCGGTTTGTGTCAAATTTCCGAGATACATATATCCAGGATCGGCAATAACAATATTTCCTTGTTTTTTATTATTTTTTTGTATCATACAAACCGCATTTAATAATGATAATTCCAAAGGTGTCGTTTGTTTATCGAGTATTTCCATATCAAGTTCTTGATTTACTGTCGCTGATTGACTTTCATTAATGTTCAGTACAACAATTTTTAAATCTTTCAAATCTTTTTGTGACAGCGAGGGATAATCTTGTTTGAATTGTGTTGATTGAATAAAATCAAATACATCCAACAAACTGTTACCGTTACCGTCATTTTCCGTAACAAGTGATTCAATCGGAACAGATTGTAAATTGCCGAATCTTCTTATATTTCTTATACCTTCATTTAACGATTTTGCCGTATGCCTGTTTTTGGAACCCGCCATAATTATTAAATCCGGCATTTGCCCGTACGGAACTTTTGCCAACTCGTCTATATGTTTCTGCAACAATAATTGTCTGTTGGTTTCTATGGTATTACTTTTATTTTTTCCGGATACAGGTCGTTTTTTTATAATCAGTGTTTTAAAAAACCCTAACATTATGGAAACCCAATGCAGACTTACGGTTAAACCTACACCTGTGAAAAACGATACAACAAAATTTTTTAAGTAAAAAGAACCGGAAATTAAAGATGTTGCCACTTTTTGTATAAAGAAAAGTAACGGCAAAAATCTTGCTAACATTTTTCTGTCTTTCCAACTTTCAATAATACCTAAATAAAAATAATTCGGACTTTCTTTTTCTTTAAAAAAAGAATCTACCGTTTCTTCAAGCTGATTATCGTAAAAACCGTTAATTATTTCGTTACCTATATTTTTCACGGCCGTAATAGATTTTAAAAATCTTCTTTTTGATACAAATATTCCGGCTTGTATACCGTATACATTTCTTATTATCGACATTAATCCCAACTGTTCCAAAAAGTATAATTTATTACCTTTGGAAATTCTGTATCCGTACAATATTTCCAAACTTACCAAATAGTTTAATGCTTTATAATATTGAGTTGCATATTCTCCGATTTTTTCCAATATTTCTATTTCGGGACGTAATTTATCTTTTTCTTCTTTTGTAAGTTTAGAATATAGTTGTATGGTATAGTTATAAAAAGAAATAAAATCCTGTAATTGAGAAATAATAACATCTTTATTTGTTCCTTTTAATACGGTCGGGTTAAAATTTGTTTTTTCTATAACTTCGGTTGCATTAGTTATGATATTATCTATTTTTTCTTTGTTAATAGAATTTGTTTTTAAAATATCAAACCAATTTTTTAAATTGACATTTGTTTCCTGTTCTTTGATTGCTCTATCGGAAACAAAGCCGTGCCTTACACCTTTATATTCTTTCGGCTCATTATCAATATTTAATTTTTCCAAATAATCTATGAATTGTTTCAATTGAAGTTGTAAATCCGCGTTTTCGCTTAACGATGTATAAAGTCGTTTACTGTTTTGCAAAATGGGACTTATCAATCTCAAATCACAATTTTCTTTGTACTGTTTTAACAGCAATAAGGTAGAACTGAACAATTCTTTATTTTCTGCCGGTGTATTCTTTGCTAACTTGGCATAAAATTTTTCCAACTGTGAAATTTTTTTGATGTCATAAGCAAAAAAATCCATAGACTCTTTTATTGAACTTTGACCATCCAACTCATTTTCTATTTCTTTTTTCTTTTCATTATAAAACTTATCGTTTTGTCCTATCCTAATTCCCGCCCGATGTAAAAAAATCGAAAGGCCCAATCCTTTCATTAATGAAATTACCGCAGCAGAAATTGTCGCAACAGTAAACGGTGATGTGCTGAATGCGGCTATTACCGATGTTGCAAAAGATTGCAATGCAATAGATAACGATAAAAATCTTTGAACAGCTCTTCTGCTTCCCCATTCTTTTTGTATTCCGACGGATGTTCTTTCTTTAGGGTTTTCTATATTTGTGATAAATGATTCAATATCATCTTTAAGTATAGGGAAAGAATATAATGAATCTATTAAAAAGTTGCCGGAAGAATATACCGTTGCAAGTTGTTCTCTTATATTTTGTTTGGATTTTCTTATTCCTCTCGTAAATCCGAAAACAAGTCTGTTTAGCGGCATCAGTTTAGATTTTTCAAAAAATGAACTTTTAGGAAATATATAGCTGCCCAAAGTAACTAAATTCGTTGTATAATCCAATAACCGTAAATATTCTATGGTATAATGCTGCATAGACAGAAAACTTATTTTTAAATTCTCCAAATATGTTTGTTCTATTCTGTTTTTATTTAAAACTTTTTCATCGTTAATTTGGGCAATAGTGTTACTTATAATATCGGATATATATCTGTAAAGTTTCGCCGTGTTCCTGTTTTCCAAATTATATAACTCGTTTTGAACCGGAGTAGTTCTGAATATTTCTATTAAAGTATCATATACCTGTTCATAATCAACGGAAGAATCCAATTGTTTATCCTGAATTTGCGATAACATTTTATATGCTCGTGACAGAGCAGTATCTTCTTCAAAAGTTTCGGTTATTACTACTTGTTTTTGTTTTATTGTCGATTTTGTATTTTGTTTTATTTGTTGAACCGGTTTTGATTTAAAAATTTCCGATAATATATTAATCAGTTGTCTTGTAAAATTTCTGCTGTATAAAGATTTTGACTGATGATAAACTCCGAATTTTATTTCTTGTATTGAGCTGCTGTTGTGATAATGGTTACTGATTTTGTCAGCAAAATCAATAAATGTATCTCTGTCTTGTTCGGATGCCGTTTTTGCAAAATATGAACTTACATTTTGTTTATTTTTAAGTCTTATAAAAGGAACAAATATATATTGGAACAAATTTGCTTTTCTCGACAAATTTTTGAGACCGTTGCCGTATTCTGATATAAAATCAAAAAATTCTTCATATTTTGCTTCATCATCAAAACTTATAAGAATGTTACCGGTAGCGATTTCAAATTGTCTCAGTTTGGTGTTATCAAAATTATAAAAGTTCCTATGTTCGAGACCTTTTCTTTCAACAACATCGGAAATATTTTCCGGAGTAAAACCGTAGTATATTGCTTCCAATGTGCTTGGATAATCTTTAACTATTAAAGAAAGTTTGTGATTTTGGATTTCTTCCATATTAACTACCGAAGACACAAAAGTAATATCTTCGGTCGGAAGCATATTACCGATATATATACTTTGCGGATCTATTACCGCAATACCGCCGCCTTTTTTAAACTTGTTACATGCTCTTATACCGTTTAATACCGCCAATTCCAACGGAGTTATGTTCCTTCCGTTAAATTTTATGGGAATATCTTTTCTTGCTATATTCTCTTTTTCTATTGAATCTATATCTATTATTACCGATGTTAAATCTTTAATACTTTTATTAAAATCCGCAGATTTTAAATACTCCATAGATTTTATAAAGCCGTTGGCGGTTCCTTCTTGATCTTTGATTATGTATTGTATTTTTATGTTTTGAAAATTCGGATAAGTTTTTATGTCTGCCAATATTTGTTCACAAAAGTCTATATCTTGTTCGCTGCTTACGGAAATTATTATAACATCGGGCATTTTTTTGTTTAAACTGTTAAGTGTTCTTTGATACTCATTTTTTATTATTCTTTCAGCCAATAATTTTCTTGATATATATTGTGAAGATAATGATGAAATGTCTGTAAATGTGTTAATAGCACCAAAATGTTTTCTTATATCTTTTGTTTTATTTAATATTAACTGTTTTACTTTTGAATATGCATCATGTAATATCCAAAAAAGGTTGAAAATACCGCTTTTTTTGTGGTTGTTCTTCTCCTTTTTATATCTTGGTTTTGGTTTTAATATATCATCTATTGAAACGGAATCTAAATATAGTGTTCCATTTACAATTTTAAACTCTAAATCTATTTTGTTGTCCGATAACCATTCTCTAATTGCTTGTTGTTGCCATACAAAATCTATACCGGCACTTGTCATGGAACCTGACCACTGTTTTATAACGGTAGCAATTGTATCAAGATCCGCTTGTACTAATACACTCGGCGGCGCCAAAGCATTTTTGTAAACTACATTTTCCGTTCTGACAATGTCATTATCGAAATCCGTTAATTCTTCTATTCTCGGTATAACTGACAATAACGAAATTTTTTGTTGTTTTAACATATCTGTAAGTTCATTATGGAACCCGCCGACAACAACAATATTTACCGAATCCGTATCTTGCAAATTATCGATAATGCTTGTTTCATCTGCTTGTTCTCCGCCGTCACCAAACGGCCCGATTAAAGATTCCATATTATCGTAAAAAATTCTGTTTCTTTGTTCGTTTACCGAATAATAAGTTTTTAAATCCGCATCTTTTAAAATATCATTTATTGTTTGTAAAGATTGCATATCTAAATATTTTATTGATATGTTATAAAGGGAATTTTTATTTTGTTCAAGGTATTTGTATTGGTCATAAGATAAAGACAATTTTGTATATTCGGATAATATATATATAAATTTATCAACGAGTATTATTTCTTTTTGAGTGTAGTCGACAAAATTATCCAAAATAAAGTTTTCAAGTGCATCTGTTTGTTTTATAAGTGTATAAAAATTAACAGCACTCCTTTTTTCAATATTGTTAAAATATAATACAAGCGGTTCATATTTTAATAATATTTCCGGCAAACTGCTTTTTATAATATTGAATATCAAATTTATTTTTTCTCCGGTGCTTATATTTATATTTTTTAAAAGGGTTGAGATTTGTAAATAAACTTCATATGGAATTTTATCTTTAATATCCTTTAATAACTGTCTGAAATCTTCACTTATGTCTTTCTTATTCTTATATTTTGTTACAGCAATAAATTTATTAATTTCCGAATAAAGACTTAAATCAATGTTGTTTTCTTTGCAGAACTCATACAAATTTACAATTCGTTTTGTAATATCTATATCTTGTGAAAACAATGAAAAATGCGCGGGTTTTGAAAAATAAATTCTGTTCTTAACAAAACTTTCATAAATTTTGTCCGTTTCCTGTAAATATTTATTTTTTAATGCCAAATTCAAATTGATGTTTTTGTTATATATTGCCCAATTTTCAAGACCGTACAAGTTGTGTAAATCTTGTTTTACAACAAAAGATTCCGCGCCTGAAATTTTCCCGTTATTTAATAAATCATTTACTACATCACCTGTAAACTGCTTGTTTTGTAATGATGAAAATAATTCGGTGGATATTTGTTTATTTGGAGCACCTTCTATAATTATTTTGTTTATTTTTGTATTTTGAGAAAAAAAGTTTATGATTTGTTCTATGTTTTTTTGAACTTTTGAATTGTTATGTAAATCGTGTATTACTACAACTACGGGGGCATCTTTTCTGTAAATATTTTCGGTTATTTGCGCATACTGAGACAAACTGTCATATTTAGTAACAATTTCATTATTGTTATATTTATATGGCAACGGAAACACTATTGTATTGGCAAAAGCTCCGCCTAATACATTAGTTAAAATAAAACAAACTAGTGTAAAAACAGATAAAAATTTCATAGTAATATACTATAAAAGTATAATATATTTTAGTATTGTTAACAATCTTTTTTATGATGAAAGAGAGATGATATTTGTATCATCTCTCTTTCGTTTTTTTATCGTAAAAATAACAGAACTCTATTATTTTTCAGGTTTTGTTTCCTGTGCGGCTTGTTCCAACTCAGTCGGTTTATTTTCTTCTTCGGCTTCTTCACCTACCACCGTTGCAACTGATGCTACCTTATCGCCTTCTTCAAGTCTTACAAGTCTTACACCTTGAGTGTTTCTTCCTATAACGGAAATTTTATCCACCTTACTTCTTATTGTTATACCGTGTTCGGTTATAAGCATTATTTGTCCTTCGTTTGCTTTTCCGATGTATATAACATTCCCGTTTCTTTCGGAAGTCTGCATATTTATAACACCTTTGCCGCCTCTCTTTTGTAATCTGTATTTACCTACTTCGGTTCTCTTACCGTATCCGTTTTCGGCTACAGATACAAACACATCTTCAGGTGAAAATACTTCCATACCTATAACTTCATCGTCTTTTTCAAGTGATATACCTCTTACACCTTGTCCTGCTCTTCCGATAGCTCTAACATCCTGTTCTTTAAATCTTATAGCAATACCTTTCTTCGTGGCAATAACTACTTCAGGATTTTTTTCTATCTTTTTAACATCCATCAATATATCACCGTCTTCCAATTTTATTGCTATAATTCCGCCTCTTCTCGGGTTGGCAAATTCGGATAATGCTATTTTCTTTATTGTTCCTTTTCTTGTGCACATTAACAAATACTCGTCTTTAATGTCTTTCGGATTAAACGATCTTATAGGAATTGAAGCCGTAATTTTTTCATCCGGACTTGATAACTGAATTATATTAACAATAGCTTTACCTTTAGATGTTCTTGTTCCTTCCGGAATTTCATATACTCTGGACCAGTATAATCTTCCTCTTGTAGTGAACGATAACAAGTAAGCATGTGTAGATGTTACAAACATTTTTGCAACAAAATCGTCTTCTTTTGTTGTCATACCTACAACACCTCTGCCGCCTCTTGCCTGAACTCTGTATGTATTTACAGGTATTCTCTTAATGTATCCTGCATTTGATACAGTAACTACAACTTCTTCTTCTTGAATTAAATCTTCAATATTGAAATCTTCCGCATCTGCAGTTAAATGAGTTCTTCTCTTATCTCCGTATTTTTCTTTTAACTGTGCCAATTCATCTTTAATTATTGCCAAAACTTTTTTAGGGTCTTCCAAAATAGATTTTAATCTCTCGATATTTTTGATAACTTCTATGTATTCTTCATCTATTTTCTTTCTTTCAAGACCTGTCAACTGTTGCAATTTCATATCAAGAATTGCTTGTGCCTGAAGTTTAGACAATCTGAATCTTTCCATTAAGTTAATTCTTGCAGTGTCGGTATCGGGGGATTGTCTTATTGTTTTTACTACGGCATCCAAATTATCGATAGCAATTTTCAAACCTTCCAAAATATGTGCTCTTGCTTCGGCCTTTTTAAGTTCGAATTTTGTTCTTCTTACAACTATAACTTTTCTGTGCTCTACAAAATGGTAAAGCATTTCTTTAATATTTAAAACTTTCGGCTTATTGTTAACAAGTGCAAGCATTATAACGCCGAAACTTGTTTGCATTTGTGTATGTTTAAACAATTGGTTCAATACAACCTGAGCATTCGCATCTCTTTTAAGTTCGATAACAACTCTCATACCGTGTCTGTCTGTTTCATCTCTTAAATCGGAAATACCGTCTATCTTTTTATCTTTTACAAGATTTGCTATCGAGGTGATAAGCATTGCTTTGTTTACTTGGTACGGAAGTTCTGTAATAATAATAGCTTCTCTTCCGCCTTTCATCTCTTCAATTTCGGTTTTAGCTCTCATTTTTACGGAACCGCGACCTGTTTCCATATAATCTTTAATTCCGGCTTTACCCAAAATAAGTGCGGCCGTAGGGAAATCCGGACCTTTAATGTATTTCATTATTTCCGATATTGAAATTTCAGGATCATCTATAAACGCAATTGTTCCGTCTATAACTTCGGATAAATTATGCGTGGGAATATTTGTTGCCATACCTACAGCGATACCGGATGAACCGTTTATTAAAAGTTCCGGCAACTTTGTAGGAAGGATTAAAGGTTCTTGTAACGAACCGTCATAGTTCGGAATATAATCTATTGTGTCTTTATCTATATCGGCAAGCATTTCATCTGCGATATAGTCCATTCTTACTTCGGTGTACCTCATAGCTGCCGGATCATCACCGTCAACACTGCCGAAGTTTCCTTGACCGTCTACAAGAGGATATCTCATAGAAAAGTCTTGCACCATTCTTACGAGTGCATCATATACCGAAGAATCTCCGTGAGGATGATATTTACCGAGCACATCACCCACGATTCTTGCGGATTTTTTGTAAGGTGTATTTCTTCTTACACCCATTTCTTTCATTGCATACAAAATTCTTCTGTGAACCGGTTTTAAACCGTCTCTTACATCCGGCAATGCTCTGCCTACAATAACACTCATTGCATAATCTATGTAAGATGATTTCATTTCATCTTGAAGATTGGTGGGAAGAATTCCCGGATTTATCACCACTTCTTTTTCTTCCGTCGGTTTGTTTATGTCTTTATCTTCTGCCATTATATACTCCTTAGTTTTTCAACCATTAAACTGTCGTTTCTATTCCTCTATACTTCTGTACATCCATACCTCAACAAATTGCTAGCAATTTGTTAAATATCCAAATTGGTTACATCTAACGAATGAGCCTGAATAAATGCTCTTCTTGCTTCCACTTTGTCGCCCATAAGTGTTGTAAATATTCTGTCTGTCTCAATCGCATCTTCAAGTTTAACCTGCAACATTTTTCTTCTTGCGGGATCCATCGTTGTTTCCCAAAGCTGTTCAGGGTTCATTTCACCCAAACCTTTATATCTTTGAATTGTTGCACCTTTTCTGCCTAATTCTCTGATTTTTTCTATTAACTGATTTGTTGATGCTAAATCGTGAACATCATTGTTTGTACCTTTTAATCTGTAAACAGGTCTTACGTGTGTCGTTCCGTAATGGTGTAAGTGCAATCCTTTACTTTCAAGTTTGTTTGCCAAAATATTTATTCTCGGGAGCTCCCACAATTCTTTATATTCCGGTAAAACTTCTTCTGTTAAGCCGTCAATCGGCAACTCACTGTTTTCCTGTTGCATTTGTTTTTTTCTTTCTGCAAGTTCCGCCTTAAATTCTTTCCACTCTTTATCCGAATAAATATATCTGACTTGATTTTGATCTACTACTCTGAAAAGAGGCATTTTACCTTCTTCTCTGAATTTAAGATATTCGCTCCATTTCAAACCTTTCTTTGTAATTTTTATTATAAGGTTATCAAGTTCTGCAATGGAATCCACAATTTGTGTTAACTGTTTTTGATCTATAACATCACCGATTTGTTGTCCGTCTTTCAACAATATCATTGACTGTCCGTCCAAACCTTGCTTGAACAGGAATTTATCAAGCTCGGCTTCCGTCTGCAAATACATTTCTTTTTTACCTTTTTTAACTTTATAAAGTGGCGGTTGTGCAATATAAACATAACCGTTATCTATAAGTTGAGGCATTTGTCTGTAAAAGAATGTTAAAAGAAGAGTTCTGATATGCGCACCGTCGACATCGGCATCGGTCATGATAACAACTTTATGATATCTTACTTTATCTATATTAAATTCACCTTCACCTTTACCGATACCTGCACCTATAGCGGTTATCATCGTCTTAATTTCTTCGTTTGTTAACATTTTTGTTAATCTTGATTTTTCAACATTCAAGATTTTACCTCTTAAAGGAAGTATTGCTTGGAAAGCTCTGTTTCTGCCTTGTTTTGCAGAACCTCCCGCAGAGTTTCCTTCCACTATGAAAAGTTCTGTTTTTTGAGGATCTTTTTCGGAACAATCAGCAAGTTTTCCCGGTAAAGCTGCCGAATCAAGAGCACCTTTTCTTCTTGTAAGTTCTCTTGCTTTTCTTGCAGCTTCTCTTGCTTCTGCGGCATTAATGGATTTTTCCAATATTTGTCCTGCAATTCCGGGATTTTCTTCCAAGAACGTTGCAAGTGCATCACCTACCAATGATTTTACTATACCTTCAACTTCCGAGTTTCCTAATTTTGTTTTTGTCTGTCCTTCGAATTGCGGATTGGGAACTTTAACCGAAATAACTGCCGTTAAACCTTCTCTGACATCTTCTCCGGAAAGAGTTAAATTTTTATTTTTTGATAATTCGTTTTTCTTAATGTAATCGTTAACAACTCTTGTTAATGCAGAACGAAAACCGGATAAATGTGTTCCGCCTTCGACGGTATTAATGTTGTTAACAAATGTGTGGATTTGTTCGTTGTAAGAATCGTTATATTGCATTGCAACTTCAACATCCACATTATCTTTGTTTTTTGTGAAATATAT
>JAEEGI010006646.1_pt1 | contig 26085 bp, 20 predicted proteins | sample 8958751 | NCBI WGS metagenome assembly JAEEGI01 (sample SAMN16246545, study PRJNA631951) | gut metagenome | biome: gut microbiome; feature: rumen; material: KS-attached | host: Bos | place: Iran: Karaj | collected 2018-10
GTTCCAACTACGATTGGATCTCCTAAACGAAGTGTTCCATTTTGGATTAGTAGTGATGCTACTCCACCAACATTTTTATCCATTTTAGATTCGATTACTGTACCAATTGCATATCTATTTGGATTAGCTTTTAGTTCTTGTACTTCAGCTATTGCAAGTATTGTTTCTAGTAATAAATCTATTCCTTTACCAGATTTAGCTGAGATATCAACAAATGGAATATTGCCACCCCATTCTTCTGGTGTGATGTTATGAGCTGCCATTTCTTCTCTAATCTTAGCTGGATTAGCATCTGGTTTATCTATTTTATTAACAGCGACTACTATTGGGACGTTAGCTGCTAGAGCATGGTCGATTGCTTCTTCTGTTTGAGGCATTACACCATCATCTGCTGCAACAATAATAATTACGATATCAGTGATACTTGCTCCACGAGCACGCATTTCTGTAAATGCTGCATGTCCTGGAGTATCAATAAATGATATTTTATGACCATTTTGGTCTACTTGGTAAGCACCAATAGCTTGTGTTATTCCTCCATATTCTGAATCTACTATTTTACTTTTTCTAATAGTATCTAGTAGAGTTGTTTTACCATGGTCAACATGACCCATGATTGTTACTACTGGAGGTCTTTCTACTAGGTCTTCTTCTCTGTCGTTTGCTTCATATTCTTCAAAGTTTGAAATATCTTGTGTTTCTTCTTTTTTTAGTGTTTTATTGTAGTCTAGTGCTATAACGCTTGCTGTTTCAAAATCAATTGGATTATTTAAGCTAAGCATTAAACCAAGAGCCATTACTTTTTTAACTATTTCTGTTCCAGATACTTCTAATGCTTCAGCTAGTTCTTGAACAGACATTCCTTCTTTATAAACTACAACGTTTTCTTCTTCGGCATTGCTCATTAATTTTTCTTTATGTTTATACATTTCTTTTCTTTTTGACATGTATTCATCTTTTGAGCTTTGAAGTTGACTTTTCTTTTTTAGTTTTTGTTTTTTATTACTATTAGCGAAGTTTTTATCTAGATTGTTAGATTCTACTAATTCTTCTACATCTTCATCAATGGCATCTTCTTCTTCATAATCAGTTTCTTCATTTGTACTAATTAGATTAATTGTATTATCAAGAATTATAATGTCATCTTCGGAAAGTTCATCATCCCCACTATTTACTTTAATGCCTAATTCACTACATTTTTTAAGTATTTCTGCAACTGATAAACCTAAGTCATTTGCGTATTCTTTAACACTCATCATAATAAACTCACCTCACTCTTTCTTTTATATATTTTCTAATAATTCATCATATACACTATCTGGTATAGAAACTTCAAGTATTTTTTCTAAAGCTTTTGTTTTTTTAGCTTTTTCAATTACTTCTTTATCTTTTTTTAGATAAGCTCCTCTACCATTAGCTTTTCCTGTTATATCAACTGATACATTACCTTCTTTATCTCTAACTACTCTTATTAGTTCTTTTTTAGGTAGTTTTTCTTTTGATATAACACAAGTTCTTTCAGGTACTTTCTTCATTTAAATACCTTCTTTCTAATTATTTCCCTCTTCATTTACTTGTTCAAGTGTTTTAACTTCTATTTTATATTTAGTTAATCTTGAAGCAAGTTTGATGTTGGTTCCTTTTTTACCTATTGCTAGTGATAAGTTTTCATCATTTACAATAGCTAATGCTTCTTTTTTAACTGGATCAGTTATATTAACAATTGCATCTTTTGCTGGACTTAAAGCGTTTTTAATAAATTCAGCTGGGTTAGCATCATATTTAATAATGTCTACTTTTTCGCCATTTAATTCTTTTAGTATTGATGCAATACGTGCTCCTCTTTCACCAATACATGCACCGATTGGATCGATTCTTTCATCTACTGATTCAACAGCTACTTTACTTCTTACTCCTGCTTCACGAGCAACTGCATGTAAAATGATTGTTCCATCAGCTAGTTCAGGAATTTCAGTTTCAAATAATCTTTTTACAAAACCATAGTGTTTTCTTGATAAAAGAATTAATGGTCCTTTTGTATTTGATTCTACTTTAGTTATGTATACTCTGATATTTGAGCCCATAGTTAATTTTTCACCAGGGATTAATTCTGATTTAGGAAGAATTCCTCTAGCACGACCTAGATCTACATAGTAGTTACGTACATCTTCCATTGCTAGTGTTCCTAACATCATTTCATCTTGTTTATCAGCGAATTCTTGAATTACAACATCTTTTTCAGCTTCTCTTATTTTTTGCATTATTACTTGTTTAGCTGTAGCTGCAGCAACACGACCAAAATCTTTTGGTGTTACTTCTTTTTCAATTCTTTCACCAACTTTGATACCTGGATATTCTTTTTCAGCATCTTCTAGTAAGATTTGAGCATCTATATTAATTTCTGGTGGTACATCTACTTCGTTACCTTCTTCATCAATTGTTGTGTCACCTTCATCAATTTGATCTACTACAATGTAATATGACATTACTTTGATTTCACCAGTTTCACGATTAATATCTACTCTAACGTTTGTTTTTGAACCAAAGTTTTTCTTATAAGCAGTAGCTAATGCTAGTTCCATTGCTTCAAATACAACATCTTCTGAGATACCCTTTTCTTCTGTTATTCCTTTTACTGCCTTGATAAAAGCTTCTGGATCCATATGACCAGTTTCTTCTACCATATCTTTTTTTCTTCTAGGCATTTTACTCATCTCCTTTTTCTTTGCTTGTAATATCTAAGATATATGAATCATCTATTAAATCTAATTTATCAATAATTGGATTGATAATTTCAGTTGCTTCAACAATGGTATCTAAATCAATACCATTTACTTTATCTAATTCAATTCTCAAAAAATTATAATTTCCTTCTGTTTCATATTTTACTGAATCAACTATTATATCCATTTTTTGCATAGGTTCTTTGATAGCTTCTTCAATTGCATCTAATACTCTTTTCATGATTCACCTCTTTAAATAATAAATAAAAGTGGGAAATTACGCCCACTTAAATCTGATAACTAGATTATAACATAAATTTTATTTTATGCAAGTAATTAGTTATTTATAGTTTTTATTTAAAATATTTTCGATTTCTTTCATTTCAATATTAACTTCTATAATACCTGTAGATGAAGGAGCAATATCATTTTTTTGGAAGATGATAACTAAACCTTCATTGGTTAATGCCCAGTTTCCATCTTGTTGTATAATATCAAAAATTTCTTTATCTTTTTTGTCTGATATGAATAAATCGTCTTTTTTATATTCTTTGTTTAGGTAATCTTTTACATGTTTTATAACTGTTGTTTGAAGTGTTTGATAGCTATTAGCTATATCTTTTAATGAAATAAGTTCCCCAGTATTAGGATTGTAATTATATAGATATTTTGCATTCCATTCAGAACCACCAAAAGCACCAACTTCCATTACTTCAATTATATAGTTATTATCACTCATATAATATTCAGATGCACTTATCATAACTCCGAAGTTTAAATCTTCAAGAGTTGCATCATAAAAGCCGCTTTCTAGCAGTTCGTCTGCTTTTTCATTTGCTTTATCCCAATAATCCTTCATAATTTCATTAATTGATTCTTCAATTTTAGCTGCTTGTTCTTTCTTTGATTCATTAGTTATTGAGACATTTGTGATTTTATTTTTAGCTATTATTGTTCCTTCGTCATTTTTTGCTACATACTCATCTTTGGTAGTAGTAAGTTTAAATTCGTTTTTAACTAGTTCATCTTTGGTAGTACTTTTTGTCTTATTGTATAAAAAGATTCCTCCACCAATGATTAATAGTACTACTATTAAAGCTATTATAGATTTCTTTTTCATGTTATCTCCCCCGTCTATACAATTATTGCAAGTATTATAACAGCAATAATGACAATTACAATTAAAGCAATTGCTTTACCGATTTTAGCATCACCATCGGTATTTGATGCTTGTTTATAAAATGCCGTATCTTTATTACGATAGTCATTCCATCTTGGATCTAACATTTGTTGCATGTCTTTTTGTTGAGACATAGGTATTATTTTTCCGCAGTTAGGACATACAGATCCTTTGGTAGGAAGTCCAGCTCCACAATATTTACAATTCATATTCATCCTCCAATGTCTTTCATAATTATATTTTATCATAAAAAAAGAAGATTATTAATAATCTTCAATAAAATGATTTCCTTTATGTCCTTCATTACTTGGTTCATCTCTTAGTAAATCATTGTAATCTTGTTGACGTAATGCTTCATAGACCATTATGGCAACTGTATTTGATAAATTTAATGCTCTTACTTTATCTGTCATTGGCATCCTCATACATTTATCTAAATGAGGTTTTAGAATCTCTCTTGGTATACCAGTAGATTCTTTACCAAATACAAAGAAGATATTTTTTTTACTATCACTATAATCAAACGTTGTATGTGGTTTATGACCATATCTAGTTAAAAAATAGAATTCTCCTTTATCTTTATTTTTATTATAAAAATCATCCCAGTTTTCATATACTTGGTAATTACAATTATCTATATAATTAACGCCGCTTCTTCTTATATATTTTTCATCTAAAGAAAATCCTAATGGTTTTATTAAATGAAGATTGGTATTAGTAGCAACGCATGTACGCATTATATTTCCTGTATTACCAGGTATTTCTGGTTCGAATAATACTACATTTATCATAATTTCCTCCTGAAATAAAAAGACCTATTGGTCTTTTTTAATTTTATGTATATCTAATGTTTTTTGAAAATCACCAACAGTTAACATATTATCATCTTTATTAATAATGTCAACTACTTGACCATCTTCATAATATATTATATTAGGAACAACCTTAATAGTATTATCTTCTAACTTTAAAGCTTTATTTACTTTTTGAATGTAATCATTATCGTCTTTGATATCACTTATATTTAAATAATAGAAAGAATCATTTAAACCATATTCTTTAATTATTTTTGATAAACCTTTTTCAAGATTGTATATTTCTTTTGTTCCCGTATAACTTATGTATAAATAGTATTGAGATGGTGCCTCTGATAAAATATCACCTATCTTATCTAGACTTTCTATTTCGTTTGTTACTACTTTTTTAGATATTAAATATGATGAAGATAGTTTGTTTTCTTGGATGGTTTTATACCATGCAAAAGCATACCAAGAAGCAGCTATTACGCCGATAATTAGTATAAAAGCTATAATATAATTCTTAGTTGGAATAAAACGTTCATTTTTCTTAACTTCTGCCATATATATCATAACCTTTCTATTAATAATTTTAACATATTATGGAGTTTTATGCAAAAGCTATTTGTTTGTTTTACTATTACTTTATTAATGGTTAACACTCAAAAAAAAAGACCATTGGTCTTTTTTAAATTTTACTTATTCTATTATGCTTCTTAGCTATTGTAATAGCACTAATTGCAATCAATGCTCCAGCAGCTAGAATTGTGTATGAAGCAAATGCTCCTGAATTTGGTTGATCTTCTGGTTCTGGTTCTGCTTTTGGAGTTAAATCATAGTGAACTTCTGTACAACCAGGCATTGATGTTGTAATATCAGTACAATCTGTTCCGTCATAACGTTTTGGAGTTGTTTCTGATGTTTCAGCTGCCACACAAGTCCAATCTAAATCTGTTTTAATTTCAGTTGTTTGAACACATATTTGACCACAACCTGATCCTGTAGTAGCTGTTATTTGAACTTTATAAGCTCCTATTACACCATATTGTGTTGTAGCTGATTGTTTAATGAAAGTTTCACTAAGAATATCATGTTTACTGTTTGCCATATTAGTACGATGGAATCTAACTTCACTTTGTGAATAGAAAATTCCACATCCAGATGATTCAACACCTTTTACAGCTTTATTTTGACTAGCAAAATATGCAGCAGGACAGAATACTTTTCCATCTGTTTTAAGTGCTGCTGGTGCTTTGGTATCATCTGTTTTTACTTTTGAGTTATTACCAGCTGCTGATCCAGCCTTTACCCAGATACTTCCTGTGTCAGGAACATAAGTTTGAGTTCCGATGATTTTTAATCCATCTCCTGAATATGCTTGAGAAATAAATCCAGCACTGGTTCCATCATTATTGTTCCAACCTTTAGCAACTACATAACATAAAGATGTTCCGTTTTGCTTATTTATTGGGCTATCCTTATCACCATCTAAGCAGACTGTTATATAATTTTGTACACCAAGAGGTTGTACATCATCTGCTTTTACTGCACCTACTCCAAATACCATTAAAGCTAGTGCAAATATCGAAATCAAAATACTTTTTTTAGTTTTCATAATATCTCTCCTATATCTTTTCCCTATCTTGTAAATATTATATCATGATTTTACTATTTGTGTTATTTTTTTTTGAAAAATTTACAAATTGTGTTATCATATTGTATAGAATAGACATAATTGATATGGTGGTATTATGAAGAAGATAACAGTTTTGATAAAAGATAACTCTCTTCTTTTTAAATATCGTACTAATAAACCGGTAGGTCCTAACCTATTAAATACTAATGTAATATCCAATAATGAATTAGTATTTAGCGATGAATATCTAGTTGAAAACTGTAAAATTGTCGGTTTGTTTTTAAGCGATTTGGTAAAAGAGAGAAATATAACCGATGTTATAGTAACCGATGTTGGTTTAGCCGAAATCATTTTAGATTTAATAAAAGGTATTAATACAATTAAAAAACTTATCATTACGAATGACGATAATATGACCTATTCATTATGTGAAAAACTTATAAACAATAAATATATTAAAAATGTAGATTGCTATAGTATTCCGCAATTTATGATTGAACTTTTAGATAAAAAAGGTATTAAAGTAGAATCTAGATATGAAATATTATTTACTAGTAACTTTACGGCCGATAATCAATTAACTTCTTTTTCAAAAATGTATTATAAATCAAACGTAAAAATAAATGACGTTTTAACTAAAGAAGATTTAGATGATTTTAAAACTTTTTGTCAAGTTAATAAATATTTAAGAGTTATCCATTTTGATAAAGCATCATTAGAAAACATAAATTCAATTATTGCTATTCTAAAAGAATTAAAAGAAAAAAATATAGATATTCAAATTCATGAAGATATTGTAGAGGGTAAAACTGTAGCTGCATTAAGAGATTTGAATAAAGAACTTAAGAAAAAATATAAAATTAGAATATCTCTTTCATATTCTGAAGATTATATTAAAACAAATTATATACAACAGATTACTTTTACGACATTAAAAATATGTGCATTATTAATATTTGGTATTGTAACATCTGTTTCCGGCTATGTTTTATACAATAACTATTCTTCAGAAAAGAAAGTTAACAAAATCACTGAGGACATTGTAAAAGCAATTGAAGAAGATCAAGAATTACAAAATGCAGGCAGTGATAAAGAGCCAAAAGAACAAGAAGCAATTAATACTAAGTATCTAAATTGGCATGGCAAAAAAGTTATTAATTCTTATAATAAGTTATTGGAAATAAATGAAGACTCCGTAGGTTGGCTTACTATTAATAATACCAATATCAATTATCCGGTAGTTAAAGCTAAAAACAACAAGTATTATTTAAATCATAATATATATAAGAATAACGACTATAATGGTTGGGTATTTATGGATTATCGTAATTCAATTGACAATTTAAATGATAATACCATTATTTATGCTCATAATAGATATACTTCTGGTGTTATGTTTGGGACATTACCTAAGGTAGAAAAATCTTCTTGGTATAAGAATAAAAATAATCATTATATAACCTTTAATTCATTGTATGAAGAAATGACATGGAAAGTATTCTCTTTCTATAGTATAGATGTTACTGGTGATTATTTGTTTGTAGATTTTAAAGATAACGCTGAACAAAAGCAAAAATTCTTCGATATGTTGACGGAGAGAAGCGAATATGATTTTGGTATTAAACTTGATACTAGTGATAAAATCATCACTTTCTCTACCTGTCTTGAGAATGATCGAAGATTTGTAGTTCACGCAGTTTTGGTTAAATAAAAGGTTTAATTTTAATTAAGCCTTTTTTCTTTTTGTGATATAATAAATTAGAGAATAAGATGGAGGTATTACATGAATATCGATGAAATAAAAGCAATGCTAGAAGATATAGTTAATTCTTCTTTATATAAATGTTCTAAACTTAATAAAAAACAAAAAGAAGACTTACGAAATATCAAAAATTTTTTGAGTAAGAGTGATAATTTTTTAGATGATTTAAGAACTATTTTGTCTACGAGAACTGGAGAGAATTATTTTGCTTATAACAAATATATAAGTGATTTTTTTGTAACCTCTGAATTTGATATTAAAAATGAAGTATTAACAAATCAAGATGATTATAAAGATATTATTAAATGTGATGAAATATTTATTAATATCTGGCAAACGTTTGATAATGAACAAAAAATTGATTATTTAAAAAAGAAAAAAGTATTTAGTATTCTTGATGTTAAGTTTATTAATACTTCAATATCTGATGATGGTAATTTTAAAGATAATGTTATTTTAGATGCCATAATAAATGATGATGATATAAAGTGTAAGATACCAGAGCACTCTATCGACTTAAAATATTCTTTTAATACATCTTCGATGATTAATCTTAATGACATTGAATTATGTTCTATATTTACTTTGAATTCATATACACGCTTGTTATTAAAAAAGTGTAAAAGTTTTAAAGATTTTAAAGAATTATATGAAAGTAACGAAAAAATTATTAATTTAATTGAACCAAACTCACTAGTATTCAATAGTTATGATAATAAAGAAATATATGATTATTTATTAATGGATCCAAATTTAATTGGTAGATTTAATTATAAATACTTGGATTTGTTTAATATCATTGAATTAGGCAAAATATATATTTCATTTGAATTAGATGACTACTCTTTTAGTTCTATTATTCAAAAACTATATAAATATAATGAAGATGAAGCTGATACCTATTTTAGTGAAAACAATTTAAAGAGATGCCCAAAACATAGTATTGGTGTAAATCCATTTAGTAAAATGAGTTCTGAATTTAAGGATACTATATTTGATAATTATGAGTTATTTAATAGATTTTTAGATACTATAATGATTGAATCTATTAACAGTTATTTTGATGAGGAAGCAATTGTCAATATATTAAGGAATGATTCTTTTATCGAAGATGTTAGTTCTTATGCTATTGAATTATTATTAAACAAATTAAGTTTTAAATCGGCATTTAACATGCTTCAAAGAAAAGAAATCTTTGATAAGATTAATAACTTACATGTTGCGATTACACAAAGAGATGATTTATTTGTTAAAGGTTTCTTAGATAGTCCTGTTTTAGTATTTAAATCAGAACATAATATGATTTATGAAATGTTAAATATTTTAGATAGCAGTGATGTTTTATATTATATAGTACTTCCTTACATAGTTACTAAACTAAGTAATTATGAAATAAGTAAATTAATTGTAGATAAGAGTATTAATCTGGAAGATGTTGTTGAATCTAAAGAGTTGAACATTAAATTAAATGTTACTGATCTTATTTCTATTATTAATAAACAGTTTAAAAGCAATGTTAATTTAGAAATATTTAGAAATAGATTTTTATGTAAAAAACTATTTAATATTGATGATAATTTATACAATAATATTGATTTTAATGAAGTAGATTATTTATTTGAAACGATAAAAATGAAATCATTACTTTCAAAACAATTATCTGATATAACAGTCTTAACTTATAAGAGTGTTCTTGCTAGTTATTTAGTTATTGGTTTAGAAGAAACAATTGATTTAGTTAATAAAGGTAATATGAGTGTTACTTTAAATAAAATCAAAAAATTACAAGTAGATGTTGTTAATGAAAAGATTTTATTATTCAAAGAAAATAACTCAGCAGTATTCCAGAACATGACTAAAAAAATTATTAATAATTTAGCTTCATTAAAAGCTACAAATAATATTAACAATTTCCAAATTCAGATAAGAAAGAATACATATTTAGATAATCTTATTTATTTAATGTTAGATAATGATTTTGATAGTTATAATGAAATAATTGATAAATTATATGGTTTTTTAAACCTATATATTAATGATGAATATTCAGCAATGAAAGAAGTATATAATTACTCTAAAAGTTTTATTAATGTATATTTAGGAAATAAAACTAGAGAATATAACGAAGAATTTGAAAAAATAATTCTTAAAAACTTTAAACCTAAAGAGAATATTATTTATAAAAAACGCAAAGAGATTGGAAAAGAATTCTTAGATAAACTTAAGTTTAGTTTATTTGTTAGAGCTTTAACTGATAATGATAAAGAATACTATAAAGAATTCTTTAAAGATAACTTCCCTATCGATGATATTAAAGAAAAATATCTAAAATATATAGATTCTGCTGAAGTAGACTTTGATAGCATTCATGAGCATGTTTTAATACCAATTGTTAATAATAGATTTGATAAAGAGAATTGTTTAAATAAATTGGGGATTAAAAAACCAGAGAATACTCCAACATATATTAAATACTTAGAAGACTTGGATACTGTTGAATATTTAAATAATCGAATTGATAAATTTAAAAAGAAATATAATTATAGTGATTTAATTGAAATAATGAATTACATATGTTATTTAAATCCAATTAGTTTTAAAGTAAGCAATAATCTAATATTGGATTTAAATAGATTACATGAGATGGTTTTGTCATTAGATGGGGAATTATATATTGATAAAATAAAAGTGGTTTTTGAATATCAAAATAGTATTGATATTTATAATATTGAAGAGATTGAAGAATATAACAAATATCTAAGTATTTTAGATGATATAGTTCATAAAACTGTGTTATTCATAAATAGATTTATGGAAAAAGAAAAAATATTAAACAATTTCTCAAATGATTATTATAAAGCAATCAATACCGATAATTGTGTGTTCCCTATTACTAATAAATACTATGAACCAATTAAACGTGTTTTATCTTTAAAAGATATAGAAATAATATTTAATGGTTATGATTTATCTAATGTTAAAAAATTAGATTCATCATTAAAGAAATTCTTGTTTGATGATGAAAATGTAATAATGGTAGTAGATGGTTATTATAGTGATCTTGTTGATAATTTAGGAGTTATCATCTCTAAGTGGGATAAAATTGAAGAAAGTGCTTCCGAATTAAATGTTGATTTAAATACTATTAGTTTAATCGGGCTTGAAAACGTTTTAACACTTATTAATTTTGAAGATGATACAATTGGTAAAGCATTAGACAAGGATATTATTCAAGATATTTATGATGATGGTTATTACGAAATAAATGATATTGGTAAACGTAGTGATATGTTGATTGAATTATTTAAAGATTCATATAAAAGAATTAATAGTACTGTTCCTTACTTAGTCTATAAAGATGATATATATAGAGTTGAGATACTAGATAACTATAATAAGGATATCTTAAGAAGTATTAAAGGTTCTATGTATAAGGTTGGAGCTATAGGAAATGATTTATTACACTACTCTATTCTTGATAAGAATGGATTCCAAATAGCCATCTATAAAGATAATATTTTAGTAGATAAAGTATTGGGCGTAAGAAATGGTAATACTATTTATCTTAATGCTATAGAAGGAGATAAAAATCCTGATTATAACGAATTATTAAGAGTATTTGCTAAAGAATTAGTTAAGATAACAAAGCATGATGTCGAACCAATTGATTTTGTAACGATAGTTAATAATGCTATTTATACAAGCAGGAATGGTTTGGTGCTTGATAATACATTGTGTCCTTATTTAAACGATCCAATTAATAGGAATTATAATGATTTTAAAGAATTTTCTCGATTGCCTAATTTAATAAATGTAGATAATATGTATACAAATTATAAAGATAATATTACTACTCTACTTGCTAGCAATAATGTCGTTGATAAAAATAACTTCAAAGCATATGATGCTGAAAGTAAGTACTATCGCAAACGTAGTAATGCAATAAAATTGAGTAATAATGTTGGTGAAGAATATTTAAGTAAGATAGATATTATTCTGTATTTGTGTAAAATGGAAAACGAAGATTTAAATATTGATGATATATCATTAAGTAATATTGATGTTATATATCTTGGTGATGATTATGTCGTATTTGTCACTAACAAAAAGAATGTAATTAAGTATGTGTTACCTTATGATGAAAGAGCTAATAAAGAGATAGACATTATTTTATCGACAATAAAAAAAGACAAATAGTGTCTTTTTTTATTGTAAAAGGTATATCTTTTGTTGTTTTATGTTATAATTAGATTATAGTAATGTAGAGGATTGAGTCGATGAAAGTATTTAATAAAATAAAAGCTTTTATAGATGAAAAAGAATTAAATGTCATTTCGATTGTGGTAGTGATTCTTTTTGTTGTGACGATAATCGCTTTATTCATCGGATTTAGTTCTAGCCTATTAAATAAAGGTGGAGCTCAACTCTATATTGATTCAGATGGCGTTAAATACTTAGAAATAAATAAAGGTCAATATCTTAGGGAAAAATTAGTAATTAATTCAGGAGATAAGCTTCCTAGTATTAGTGATTATTTTTTGGATATGGCTAAAATTGATGAAGATGATTTTTCAATAAACTATTATAGTGATGGTGTTAATGGTACTCCTTTAACTAACTTCACTTATGAAAAAGATGGTGTTAAGTATATTAAAGGTACTGGTGAAATTACTATAGTTCTTAATAGTAAAGGGAATGAATATGAAACTAAACTATTTATTAAAGATGAAGAAAAACCAGAAGTAGTTTTAAAACCAGTAATAGTTGATGAAGGAACACCAGTTAATAAGTTTGATTTTATAGCTTTATATAGTGATAATAGTTTATCAACAAATTATACAGTTGATTATATAGAAAACAAAGAATATACAGAACCAGGTATTTATACTGTTGGTTTAAAAATATGTGATCCATCTAACAATTGCTATGAAGGAAATGGTGAATTAACAATTATTAGTAAAGAGACTGGTTCTTCTTCTACAAAAGCAAGCACAAAGAAAAAGAGTTCAAATAAAAGTTCTAGTAGTGGTAGTGGTAGTGGTTCTTCTAAAAAGTCTTCATCTAGTACTACTAAAAAATCAAAAACAAGTGGTTCTAGTAGTTCATTAAAAGATAAAATAATTGTTAAAAAACCAGCAGCTGATAGAACAGCTACTGTTAATGGTAATACTGGTTGTAAAGAATCTGGAAGTGTTGGAAACAACAATTATGTTATTTATGAGAAAGAGACTTATGATGTCCCTCTTAAAATAATTCATCATTATGGAACTACTGAAACTATCAAAGGTTCTGTTATAAAAAAAGAATATGATAACGATGCCGTTAGATGTCAAATAATCGAAGAAAAAGGAAGAGTTTGGAATTATAGTGGTTTTAATGGAACTACTAGTGAATTATATTACCAAGCAAATGGTATGGTTAAAAATAATGAGGCCATTTCTAACAATATGGTGAATTTAGTTAATAATTACAGAAAGAGTAATGGTAAAAAGACTGTGGCTAATGCCGAGATATTAAATGCTATGGCAGCAACAAGAGCATTAGAAATACTATATTATGGTAATTATTCACGTGGCTTGTCAGCACACGTTAGACCAAACGGTTTAAATAATAGTGATTTATTCTTAGGATTATACCCTATTTATCATGATGGTAATATTACAGGTACTTCTAATCTTGCTGAAAACATATTAGTTGATAATGTTAATGGTAGCAATTCAGTTAATACACCATTTAATGCATGGATTAAATCTAGTGGCCACCGTGGAAATATTTTGGAGTCTGATTTCAAATACCATGGATTTGCTAAAGTTGATTATACTGATTCAGCTGGTAGTAGAGTTGTAATTTGGGTACAAATATTATCAGAATATAAATAAAAGAATATTTTAAATATTCTTTTTTTATGTATTAAAAAGGATAGATATTAATCTATCCTACTATATAGCCTTGCTGTGATAGGTATGCATCTATATCATCTTTATATGAGTAGTTACCACCTACTAAATTAACTGCTTCTGTGTATTCTATAGTCATAGTTGAATCAATACATTTATAATGCAATTCTCCATTATATTCGCTTCTAGCTTTTTCATATACTTTTTCATCTTCATATTTAAATGTCTTTGTATATACTCCATCAACTAATAGTTTTCTTGAACTACTTACGTTGGCAAAGTGTAGTTCATATTTTTCTATAGTTGAGTAGCCAGTTTGGAAATCAAATGATGATTCTTTTTTATATACATAAATATTTCCAGATGCTTCAATGATCAATCTTGTTTTACTTGCTGCTTTATTACCATAGGCATCTGTTGCTACTACTATAACGTCATAAGCACCATTTTCTGTATATTTCTTAGTCGTATCTTTATCTTCGAACGAGTAGTTACAACCAGTTAGATCATAACAATCTTCTACAAATTGTTCTGGACTGTATGTACTTCCTTCGATTATCTTCATTTCTCTTGTTTTTAATGTTGGTGCTGTTGTATCTTGAATGACTATTTTACCATTTTTTGTAAGTCCTTTGTATTTGACTGTGAAATTGTATGTTCCAACTTCATCGATGTTAACATTTGAAGTATCTATTTGATAAGCCAATTCATCTACATCATTTCCAATACCAGGTTTTACATAGTATTTTCCTCTTATTGGCAGTGAATCTCCTAATTCAACAGTTACTGTTAACGGTGTGAAATCTGCCTCTGTAGGATGGTTTTTATACCAATAATAGAACACTCCTAGTAACACTATTACAAGTAAAGATAAAAGCGCCGTTTTGTTTTCCAGTTTTTGTTTATTTATTTTAGATTTATCTCTAACTTTTTTCTTTTTTCTGTTTGTTCTAGCTTCTTGATCTTTTTTTCTTTTTTCGATATCTATAGGTTCTGGCAAATTCACGCTTTCTTTAGCTGTCGCATCGCCATTTTCATCTATTGATCCGATGGATATTGAACCATCGCTTTTTAGTTCAGTTTCTTTACTATTCAATAACGTCGCTTGACCATTGTTTTCTTGCATTGTTGATTTAGGTATGATAGCTGATAAATCTCTTTTTTTCTCGGTTTTTGTATCTTCATCTATCATAGTTGGCGTTATTGTTGGAACTTCTTCTACAGGAGCTTCTATTTTGGAACCGTCAGACGCTTTATTCATTTTGGTCTTGTCAACTGGTTCTGTAGTTGTTTGTTTTACTTTGTCTTTTTCTTCCAAAATACCCACTCCCTTCTATATTCCCTTATACTATAAATATACTATTTTTTCGCTATTTTTTCAATATAAAAAGCACTGTTCAGTGCTTTCTATTTGCTTCTAGTTTTAAGCTCTTCTAAATCCATTGAGTACATCGCTTCATCAGTTATACTTGGATCTTGAGATACCACTTCTAAACCAAGTCCAGTTAAGTCTTCGCCATTTGCACCAAACTCAATTGCTTTATTTTTATTAACATCTACTACTTGTTCAATACCATGTTTATTTGTTAATTTAATAGCCGTTTTAAGTTTAGCAAGACGATCTTTAACTTGTTTTGTCATCTTAATAACGATTCTTGATTTATATAGTTCAACATTGATTTGATCTGTTGCTGAAATTACAACTGCTTTACTTGTATCAATCTTATCTCTTACGGTAGGATTAAAGTTCAATGTGCTTCCTTTGATAGTATAGTTTTCAATGAACTCTGGTCCTTTTTCTCTTTGTAAGATTTCTTTACGTTGAGCTTGTTTATCTTTTCTTCTAGTCTCTAAGTAATCTTTACTATTGTATGAACTATCATTTGCCACTCTATTTATCAATCTTCTTGATATCATTGCATTTTGAGCATCGATGTATTCATTTATTTTAGCGATTTCAGATTGATCAATGTTGTCTCTTGTTCTTTCATATTCTGCTCTAATTATAATTTCATCTACTTTTTTTGTAATATCTTCTAATGATTCCTTATAGTTTACTTCCCTAATTGGAGTGTTTTTAACTTCTGGATATGAGAAGATGTATTTACCATATTTCTTAGTGAAATCCATTCTATATTTTGATAATTCAAATCTATTATTGTTAATCTCAGATTCATAGTTACGAGCAAGTTTTTCATGTTCAATAACTGCATCCATATAAGCTACGCTTAATGGATCAGTTGTTGTTGCTGTCATTAAATCTAGTCTTTCAAGCTCATCAACCATATTGTTGATTTCTTGAACTCTAGCTAAATACTCATCTATTGCAGCTTGAATATCTTTACTTGGAGGCTCTGGTTTACTATCGCTTTTTGGATCTGCTTTTGGATCACCTGTAGCTTTTGCTTTTTGCATTTCTTCTAAAGCCTCTTTACTAACGACTACATCAAATATCTCTTCTATTTCCAGATTATCAAATGTAATACTCAATGTTTGATTATCTTCATTGTATGTTACCCTTACTCCTGGCATTCCTTTTAATTCGTCTAGTAAAGAATCGAACTCATCCTTATTATCATCGAATTCTGGCGTTCCATATTTTGCATGCTTTAATTCTTCAATAGTTTCTTGTAAATCGTCGATAAGGTCTACTAATCTTTCAATGTCATTTCCGTACTTATTACATAATTCTTTTATATATTCGTTAGAAATTTCATCTGCAATTTCTTTTTTTCTTTCGCTAGATAATCCACTATAAGAATCAACATATTCCATTAGTTGTTTATATATTTGGTCTAATTCTTTCGCATATTTATGTGTTTTTATATGTCTTTCCGCACAATCATAATATTTTTTATATTCTGCTTTAAAGTCTGCTTTAAATTGTTCTTCAATATCTGGATTAGTTTTACGATCTTTATTCATTGCTTCAAGAGTTTCTTTACTTACAAGTGTAGCAAATATAGCATCTATTCCTTTAGGGAATTCAATACTTAGATTTTGATTGTCTTCATTATATTTAACTACAACATCAGGAACCTTTCTTGCTTTCTCAATTAGTTCTTGAACATCTCTTAAGGCATCATCAAATTCTGGAGTACCATATGTAGCTGCTTTTAATCTATCAGCTTTTTTTCTATAACTAATAGCGAATTCAACTAATAAATCATATAGTTCTTTTCCATATTTTCCAATTACATATTGTTCTCTGTCAGCTAATACTTGTTTAAGTATTTCTTGTTTTCTTTCTTCGGAAATACTATCGAACTTTTTGTCTTTTAGTACTTCTTTTACTTTGTCTAGTTCACGTTCTTTTGTGGCAGCATCATATGTTTCTTGTAATGTTAATACTTTTTCGAACCAAATCATATACTTAATAGTTGGTTTCATTAATGCTTCTCTTAGCATTTTTTCTTCAGTAGTTAATGGCTCTGGCTTTTTAGAAGCTTTACGTATTTCTGCTAGTGTTAAATTACTTACTACTTGAGCTTCGATGAAGTTTTCTGGAACGACTAAATCATCAATTTTTCCATCTTTAACAGTTACTTTCAAGAAGTAATTATCTTCATCATATTCTACTTTTATTTCTTCACTATCATAGACTTTGATTTGATCAATATAATATTTTAGTTTTTCTTCTAATTCTTTGAATTCTTCTGATCCGACTGCCACTTTAGTCATTTCTTCTTTTATAGATAGAATTGCTATATAAAAATCAATTATATATGCTAGTTCCATATTGAAACTACCTGTTAGTAATGAGAAACGATATCCTCTAATCGCTGTAGAGTCAATGAAATCAGCCATCTTGTCACTCAAGCCATCATAGTCCTCTCGATTTGGACTTTGGTATGCATTAACCAACTCGGCTTCAGATAATCTAGCTGTACCTTTAAAGTGACCTTTTAATTTAGATATTTCAACATCTACTAACGCTTTAAAGTCAGCTTCATATTTATCTATTACATTTTCAGGTTCACCTTTTTTAGCTGCTTTATTAATAGCATCTACAGCTCCATTGTTAACAACTTGTTTGGAAATTCTTGGTAACTTACCATCAAAATCCATGGTAAACTCTTGTGTTTTCTCATCAAAAGACACTGATATATTATGATTACCATCTAGTTTTTGAGCTTTTTCTAAGAATATTTCGAAGTTTGTTCTTGCTCTATCATATTGAGGAGTACCATAATCTGCTGCGTGAAGATCTTTTAATATACCTACAAAGTATACTAATGTTTCTTCAGCAAATGTAGCCAATTCTTCTCCAAGTTCATCTTTAAGTCTTGCATCAACACTGTATTCAGCATCTATTGCTTCTAGTTCTTCTTTTGATAGAATTCCTTTATAGTTTCTTATATATTCTCTAATATCATCTTCCAATTTGGCTTCAACAGTAAACTTATAGTCATCTTCTGTCATTGTATACACACCCATACGATAATTATAAAGTTTATCTTTTAGTTCTTTTAAATCTGCTCTTACTTTATCTGTTTCAGCTTTTTTTTCATCATCGTCATCTAATTTAACAGTTTTTTTTAGTTTTTCTACTTTAGCTTTTAATTCAGAGATTTTTTCATTGTTTTTATCGATTAGGTCATCATAATAATCAGGATTAGTCATGTTAATAACCCCACTATATATTCTATTCTCCTCTTCTAAATCTGCTATAGTTTTCTCTAATTCTGCTATTTCTAATAATGTTTTATCAGGCATAATTCATTTTCCTTTCTCTATATTACTAAAGTTTAATCAACTAAACTTCTAATAAAATCAGATATTTTTTCCTTATCTATTGGATCGTCGATATCTATTAGATGATCGTATCCTTCTTCATCTTTTTCAACGTAAGAAGCAAGAATGTCTACAGTTCCATTTCTGTTATCAAGAGAATATACAGCATATTCTTTACCATCTATTTCTACTACAGATAGTAATTCTGCATCCATTATTTCTCCCGTTTCTATTTCTACTTGGAATTTTTGACCTGTTTCTCCCATAAAATTCCCCTCCGTCTTCTCTATCATATATTATTATATCATATTTTTTGTTTTTTAACTATTTATAAATAACTCTTATTTTTGATAATGATTTATATTGTTCTATCTCTTCTTTTAGTTCATCTTCTTCAAATACTATATTGGAAAATGATTCCCAAACACTAAATGATGCAATGAATAATGTAATTTCGTTTATAAATGAGAATTTTTCTATATCATATATTCCCCACGATATAATGAAACATGTTATACCAAATAATAAAAATAATCTACTTTCTCGGTGATCTGCTTTTAGTTCTTCTTCTTTGGTTATGGTTTGGAGACTAAAATGATCTCTTATTAATTTTCTTATTCTTATTTTTTCTTCTGATGTAAATGTATTGTTTTCTATTTCTAATACTAAAGGGTATTCTAAAGGGATAAATGAAGCACATTTTTCAATGGTATCTAGGAAATCTTGTTTAAGTATATAATTATCTGAAAAAGAATATTCAGATATTATACTATCTAGATTATCTACTTTTAAATAAATATATGCTTCATTATCAGAAATCTTTAATCCATTAATTTTGGTATACTTAATGAATTTATTGTTCTGATATTTTTTTAGTTTCCCCTTTTTAGCCATTCCTTACATCTACTTTCTAGTGTTTTGATAATAGTTTGTTTCGGCAAGTTGATCAGCTATTTCATCTAATGCACTAGTATCATCGTCATCATCGTCTACTTGCTCAATCATATATAGTAATTCTGTCATTGTTGTTGCTTTACTTGGATCAATACCATTTCTTTCGAGTGTTGCTACTTGACTGTCTGTTAGTAATAATCCATTTTTTCTTGTCTTTAACATGTTTTTATCGATGTCTTTTAAACCAACCAATTCTTCTATTTCGTCATTTGTTAATTCTGACATAATTTGCCCTCCCTATTTTTTCATTATCTATTAATTAATTATAGCATAATAATGCTTATAAGTCTTTAAATTAAAAGAAAAAAAGTAATATTTTTACTTTTTTAATTCTTCTATTGCTCGAGCTATACCAAGTCGACCATATTCGTATGTTAAAGACCCTTGTTGATATGCGATATATGGGGGACGAATTGGTCCATCACAACTTAGTTCAATAGATGAGCCTTGTGTAAATGAACCAGACGCCATTATGATTTTATCATCATATCCAGGCATATCCCATGGCATAGGTTTAGCGTTGGCATCGATTGGTGAACCGGCTTGAATTCCTTGAACATATTTAATTAATTTATCACCATCATCAAAGAAGATATTTTCTACTATATCTGCTCTTTTTTCATTATATTTAGGATCGACTTTATATCCTAAATCTTCTAATGCTGCACTTGATAGAATTGCTGTTTTTAGGGCACTTCTTACAACACTTGGTGCAAAGAATAGACCTTGTAAGATTTGTTTATTGATACCTAGTGTTGGACCAACTTCTCTTCCCTCTCCTGGACAAGTTAATCTTTCACCAGCAAGTTCTACTAGCTCTTTTTTACCAGCTATATAAGCTCCATTTGGCGCAATGCCACCACCTAGATTTTTGATTAAAGAGCCAACTATAACATCTGCTCCTACTGATATAGGAGTTTTCGTTTCAACAAATTCACAATAACAATTATCAACCATTATGATTACATCTTGGTCGATTTCTCTGATTGTTTTAATTACTTTTTCTATTTTATCTATTGTTAGACTTTTTCTACTTGAATATCCTTTACTTCTTTGAATTTCAATTAGTTTAACTTTATTATTATTTAAATAATCTTTAATTTTTTCATAATCAAAATCATTATCTTTTAAATCTATTTGATCATATTTAATATTATATGACATTAAACTACTTTTATTTTCTTTAATCCCTATTACTTCGTGTAATGTATCATATGGTAAACCACTAATTGATAGCATTAAATCATTTGGTCTTAGATATGCGAATAATGCCACTGTTAGTGCATGAGTTCCTGAAATAAATTGACTTCTAACTATAGCATCTTCGGCATCTAAAACATAAGCAAAGATTTTTTCAATTGTATCTCTACCAAGGTCATTATACCCATAGCCAGTAGTACTATTAAAAACACCTTCTGATACATTATATTTATGAAAACCAGCTAGAACTTTTAAACTATTTTGTTCACATATTTCATCAACTTTTTTAAATTCATCTTGCACTTTTTCTTCTTCTTTTTTGATGAATTCAATTGTTTCTTTGGAAATACCCAATTCTTCTAACATTAGCATCTTCCTCCATCTACTTTAATTATCGAATTATTTAGATAACTTGATGTTGCCGCAAAGTAAACAGCCTCAGCTATTTCTTTTGGTTCAGCAAATCTGTTAAGTAATATATGTTTGCATTCATCAGTTATATATTCTTCATCTAATTCTTTGTTCATATCAGTTTTAATCCAGCCTGGGGCAATAGAATTTACTCTTACATATGGCGCATATGCTAAAGCAAAATTATGAGTTAGTGAAATAACTCCAGCTTTTGACGCATCATAATCCATACCATATGGATAGTAATCATCTATTCCGGCATTAGATGAAATGTTTACGATCGAACCATTTCCTTGTTCTTTCATATAGGTTCCAATATGTTTACAACATAGGAATGTACCTATTAAATTTACATCGATTATTTTTTTAAAATTATCTACTGTTTTATCATCTAAAGTGGTATCAATAGCTATACCAGCATTGTTAACTAAGACATCAATTCTTCCCCACTTACTTTTAGTTTCATTAAGTAATTTTAAAACATCTTCTTCTTTAGATACATCTGCTTGAATAAGCATTGTTTCTACATTATATTTTTTTATTTCTTCGTCAACTTTTTTTGCACCATTTAAATCAGTATTATAATTAATTACAACATTATAATTATTTTTTGCAAAATGGATAGCTGTTGCTGCTCCTAACCCTTTACTACTTCCAGTAATAATTGCTACTTTATTCATAGTATTCACCCTTTTTCTGGAAGTATTATATCACGAACTTGTCGATAATCTAGTATTATCTACACACTCTATTTTTTTATTATATCAACATATTTTTTGTATTTTTTTATCTCTTTAGTAAATATGGATTCGTGTTTATAAGAAGATATTATATAAACACAGTTTTTAGTTCTTGTAAGTGCTACATAAAATAGCCTTCTTTCTTCTTCATATGGATAATAATCTTTAGTATTATTAACATACTTTAAGATTTTTTCATCTTTTAATTTAGAAGGCATTCCGATGGTATCATCTTCTACATTTATTAAGATTACATTATCACTTTCTAATCCTTTTGATTTATGAATAGTTAGATATTTAAAATCAATGTTGTTGTATGAATATATGTTATCTTTTATAGTATAAGTATCATCAATGTATTTATTAATGTCTTTGTTGTTTCTACCTAGAACAAGAATTTTATTGGTTTGAATTATTTTTAAAACTTCTTTTAGCGCTCTTTTTTTATTATTGTCATAATAAATGATAATTGGTTTTTCTATGTGTTTGGCTGATATTAGCCTTTTCTTTTGTTGATACTTATTTTTCATAATAAATGCCCCTGCTACATTAATTAGTTCTTGAGGATTACGATAAGTATTTATGATATGAAATAATTGAGAGTTAGGAAAATAAAATTGGAAGTTTAAGAATATATGAAGATCACAACCGGTAAATCTATATATTGATTGAAAGTCATCACCTACTGCTAATAACTTAGCGTTGGTGATTCTTTTTATTTCTTTTAACATATTAAGTTTAGTCATGGAAGTATCTTGGTATTCATCAATAATTATGTATTGCCATTCAGAAAGATTACACCTGTTATTTAATACTTTAATCGCCTTATTAATCATGTCGTTGAAATCAAGTGCTTTCTCACTTTTTAATTTATATTCATAAAGAATATAAATGTTGATAATCATAAGTAATAACCTCTTATTATTTAAGTATTCTTTAATACTAAATGTGTGTTTAATTCTTTTTAAAATGTTGAGAAAGTCATTTATTTCATAATTATTTGATTTAAACAATGATATGAAAGTATGGATGAGTTTTTTTAAACTATTTAGCTCTTCTTTAGAAACTCTTTTTAGTACTTTTTTTAGTTTTTTATTTTTTAATTCCATGTTAAAAAACTCATCTATAGTATCTTCAAGTAATGTAGATGGTGCAATTTGATATTCTATATTATTATCTTTTAAGATGGTTAGAGCTAGTTTGTGGAATGTATAAATATCTATTTTCAGATTGTAGTTAGTTAATAATTTTTCTTTCAAACTATTAGTTGCTTCATTAGTAAAGGATATACAAAGTATGTCTTTGGGATCTATTTTTTTTATTTTTACTAGATATATTATTTTTCCAATTATCGTTAAACTTTTGCCCGAACCAGCTCCTGCAATTACTAGGGATGAATCGTGTTCTGATAAAACTACTTCTCTTTGATATATATCTAGTTTATAACCATTTATGTTATTAAGTATTTCTTTAGTTTCTTTTGAATAACTTTTATTATTCAAAAAAAAGGTGTTTTCTTTTTTGATAATATCTCTCCTATTACCTAATAAACATCTTTTATTTTAACATAGCTTTTATTTCATCGTATAAATATGGTTTTAGTTCTTTAATCGGCATTGGTTTAGAATTCATTATACTAGTGAATATTGTTCCTGATACCAACTCGATAATCATATATAGTTTTATTTCAGGATTATCTATTTTGATATTGTTTTGTTTTAATTCAGATATAAAGAATTCTTGAACCCCAATCGATTCATCATCTATTAACTTAGATAGTTTATCGTTATAAAGACCCCATGATAGATTTTTAGAAATAAATTTTAATAGCAGTTTATTTCTAGTCAATTTATCTATTATGTAATCGATTACATATATTAAATTATCTGTAAAATTTTCAGTCTTGTTCTTGTTTAATGCTTTTATGGCATCATTAAATAGTTGCTTAGATTTTCTGGCAATTAAATAATCTTGTAACTCATATTTATCTTTGAAATATAAGTAAAATGTTCCTTTTGCTACTCCCGCTTCTTTAGTTATTTCTTGAACAGAGGTTGATTTAACACCTTTTTCTGTAAATAACTTTAAAGCGGCTTTAGTTAAATGTTGCTCTTTTTCTTCTTTATTATCTTTTATTTTGTTATTTAACTCCTTCATAAGCATCCCTCGTTATTAATTAATCATAAATAAAAATAATTGTCAATATAAGATTGACTTTTGGTCATTTTAGTAGTAAGGTATTTTATGAGTTTAATGACCGAAAGTCATTTTTGATGAGAAAGTGTGTTTATATGGAAAAATTTGGAGATTTTATTGTAAAAAATAAGCTAATAATTCTAATTATATCTTTGTTATTAATAATTCCTTCTATTATTGGATATATTAATACAAGAGTTAATTATAATATCTTAGTTTACTTACCTAGTGATATTGAAACTCTTAAAGGAGAAGAAATATTAACTAATGATTTTAATATGGGAGCTTTTTCAATTACTGTTGTTGATAATATGACTGATCAAGACTTGATTAAGCTAGAAAACCAATTTAGAGAGATCGAAGGAGTTACAAATGTAATTAGTATTACTGACTTCACTGGCACAACTATACCTATAGATGTGTTACCAGATGATATTAAAGATAAAGTTTCTAAGAATGATAGTAAGTTGGTGTTGGTTACTTTTGATGAGTCAACTAGTAATGATGTAACATTAGATGCTGTTCAAAAAATGAGAGATATTACCGATGATAATGTCAAAATTGGTGGTATGAGTGCCATGGTATTAGATACTAAAGAGTTGTTTAATAGTCAAATGCTTTTATATGTAATTATTGCTGTTATTTGTTGCATTATTATATTAATGATATCTTTAGATTCTTATGTTGTTCCTTTTCTACTTATTGGTAATATTGGACTAGCTATTTTATACAATATGGGAAGTAATATAATATTTGGTGATATATGTTATATAACAAAAGCTATTGCGGCTGTATTACAACTTGGTGTAACAACTGATTTTTCTATATTCTTATATCATAAGTATGAAAAAGCAAAAAAGAAATATAAAAACAATAATAAAGCTATGAGCGAAGCTATTTCTAGTACTCTTACTTCAATACTTGGAAGCTCTTTAACAACAATTGCTGGTTTCTTAGCTTTATGTACAATGAAATTAACTTTAGGCGTTGATATCGGGCTTGTAATGGCTAAAGGAGTCTTATTTGGATTGCTTTGTGTCGTTACAGTATTCCCCACTCTTTTACTATTTTTTGATAAATTAATAAAGAAAACCAAACATAAAGATATACTTCCTGAATTTAGGTTTATTAGAAACCTTGTTATGAAGCATTATAAAGCTATATTTGTTGTATTTATTGTATTGTTGATTCCAGCCTTTTTGGCGCAAACAAAAACTGGTGTTTATTATAAATTAGATACTTCTATTCCAGATGATTATGATTACAGTATTGCAACAAAAGATTTAAAAGAGAGTTATGGAATGGTTTCTCAATCTATAATTTTAGTAAATAAAGATTCTGATGATTATACTATTAATCAAATGTGTGATGAGATAAAAGAATTGGATGGTATAAATGCAATTTTAACTCCAACTAATTTAACTAAATTAGGTATTCCTGAAATGATTATTCCCAAAGATATTAGAAATATTTATCAAACAGATAAATATAAAATAATTATTGTAAGTTCTAGTTATGATATAGCAACAAACGAATTAAACGATCAAATAACAAGTATTAATAAAATTGTTGATAAATACGATAAAGATGCTATTGTTGCTGGTGAAGGTCCATTGATGAAAGATTTAGTAACTACAACAGATACTGATTTTAAAAATGTTAATTACACATCAATATTTGTTATTTTTGTTTTAATGATACTTACACTTAAATCTATTTCGCTTCCACTATTGCTGGTTATTGCTATTGAATTTGCGATATTCATCAATATGGGAATTCCATATTTTACCGGAACGGAAATTCCGTTTATTGCTTCAGTTGTCTTAGGTACTATACAATTAGGAGCGACAATAGA
>JAEEGI010006648.1_pt1 | contig 26082 bp, 20 predicted proteins | sample 8958751 | NCBI WGS metagenome assembly JAEEGI01 (sample SAMN16246545, study PRJNA631951) | gut metagenome | biome: gut microbiome; feature: rumen; material: KS-attached | host: Bos | place: Iran: Karaj | collected 2018-10
GTTCCAGCCCATTAATGGCTGCCGTCTTCTCCGCCGTATAGTCCTTCACTTTCCACAAAGGAATCGGAGGAGCATCCGGAACATTTACAAACACATTGGAAGCCTTTACCGAAAAGCCTTTCTTTGAACAATCCGCACTCAGCACATAGCTTAACTTTACGCCAATCCCCAGCTCGACAGACTCCTGGTTCTGGGCTATAAAAGCCTCTGCCCTCTGCTGCTTCACCGTTTTCGGAGATTTGTGCTTTACAACCCGCGCAACCGTACTCCCCTCCCCTGCAGGCACATCCTGCGCCTGCATATTAACCCAGGAACCGAACAGCAGCGCCAGTGCTCCAATGAATATTTTCCTGAAAGTTTTCACAATATATCACGGCTAATCAACATTGATAATGGTAGTGCCGTAATCGGCAGGATTGATTTCCGCAATTAGCCATTTTCTCAAAATTAAGGAAATAATAGCGGTAAATCAAAGATTTACTGCTATAATCATCCAATTGTTGGAATCATGGGATTTATTTTTTATTTTTGTTTGATGTAATGAGAATCGCGATGAGATCAGTAAAAGCATTATGGATGGTGGCTGCCCTGGCGGCCGTTTTTTCTTCATGGTCCTGCAAGAATAATAACTCTGGAAATCCGGCAGATCCGTCTATAAAGGTTAATGACAGCAAGGAGACCAAAGCGGTTCAGGAGGTGAAGATAGATGTAGTGTATCTTGCAAACCTGTACTGCAAGACTACAGATTTGGACAAGGCCAGGATATTCCTTGGCAAGGTCACTGACTCTCTGTTTACGGTAGAGAAAGATGTGGAGAATAACTATGCTGCGGTTTATGCCCAGGCTCAGTACGAGAACTCGTTGAAATTCTATATGTGGACAGACAAGGACGGAGAGAAGATCCTGGGGGTTAACCTTACGGAATCGGGAGAAAGAGGGCACAACAAAAGATCCCTTCAGTTCTTCACATATGATGCAAGGCTGAATCTGGTGGTGCCGTGCAAAAGGCTGAACGAAGTCATAACCAACAAGGTAATGTCCATGAGAAGGAACCTCTCGCTGTTTGTGTTCAGGATTCCGACCGGTCCCGAGGACGAGAACATCACCATGGGCTACTGGGAGAAGAAAAACAAGGAAAAATACAACGAGCTTGTCTTCGTGTGGGACGGCCACACTTTCAACGTCAACTGATTATTTCGAAGCCTGTTCCCTCAGCCACTGGATGAAAGGCATAAGACATTGGGCGGAAGGCTCTGCGGTGCGTTCCGCCATTTTTATGTGCTCACCCATTCCACCCAGAATCTCAAAGCGGAAATCAGGGTCGTTGACATAATCTCTCTGAACGGGATTCTTGCCTTCCAGCAGTCCGGCGGCCTCTTCAGTCATCGCCTCCAGCTTCAGGAGCCACGGGCGAATATCGCTGTAAAACAGCCTGTCACTTTCGTTTTCAGAGTCTTTCATCTTCTTTATCGCCTGGCAGGAAGCATTCAGCTTTTTCAGTTCGCCGAGCAAGGCGCCAGGAGCGGGCTTCCCCTTCTCAACTGACTGCTTGTATCGCGATACAAGGTATTCGAACTGGTCAAAGTCATAGTATCTGAGAGCCGGAATGATCTTCTTCAGATCTTCCGACCTTTCCGTTCCCACTACCGCAGGAAGGGCGGCCTCCCAGCTGCGGATGCTGTTGAAGGCGGCGGTATTCCAGGAATAGTCAGCCGTGCTGAAAAGTCCTATCTTGGACAGTTCTCCCTGCTGCATAGGATTTACTATCAGAGTATTTGCTCCGGTAAGATATTGCTCCAGAGTTGAGGTGCTGTAGATATGGGTCTCGTCTCTGAAGTTTGTATATGCATCGGCTATGAAGAGTTTGGTCATGTCCGCATCGTTGCACAGGTAGTTCCACCACCAGCTGGTGCTTCTTCCCAGCCAGGACTTCACTTTTGCAAGGTCATAGTTGTTCGGTACAGACCAAACGTTTGCTCCCGTGATGTAAATGTTCACCTTCTGGGGTACCGGAGTCAGGCTCTGGAAGAAGGCCTTTGCCTGGTCTTCGTCCACCCAGGAATAGGCATACAGCTGCGGCACATAATGCAGCGGCTTTACCGTATCTGCCGGAGCTGTTCCCGGCTTGTTCCAGCGCTTGTCCATAGTCTGCTGAAGCAGAGTCAGATTGTCTGCGCACTGCTTTAGGATCTTAGGGTCAGAAGACACTCCCACATCATCCACAAACACTCCGAACTGTCTTATTCCCAGAGAGTACATGCTCTCGAACTTTTTCATTATGTGAGGGATGATATCCTTGTCCTTGCCTTCCGCAAAGGCCTTGCCCGGATGGATTGCCCAGATGAAATCCACCTTGCACTGCCTTGCAGTTTCTGCAATCTCCTTCATCATGTCCTGAGTCAGATACCCTACTCTCTCCTGCTCGGCGGTAATTGATGTCGGATACGGCTCGCTCCAGTATCTTGAATGGTAAGGATCGCTCTTTGCCCCGTACATATAGGTGTTCAGCTTGTATCTTGCCATGAACTTGAACAGATCCTTTGTAACTGCCGCAGAATAAGGCACTCCATAGTATCCCTCTATTACTCCGCGATGCTTCACGTCTGCCCAGTCGTAGATTATGACACCGGGATGGAAATTGTGATCCATAACCTGCTCCATCGTGGCAAGGCCATAGAATACGGCATCTGTATTGGCTCCGAGAATAAGCACTTGGGCATTTGCCTTACCAAAGCCATCTTTCTCCTTATGGCCAGCAGCCTTGTCTACCCAAGCGCTGTTTGTAAGGCAAAACAAATGGCTGTCGTACATTCTCAGTTTATCGCGCTTTGCCAAATCAACATAAAACCTGTCCAGTTTCCATTCATCGGCAGTCTTGTCCACATATCCACCTGATCCCGAAATCCCCAGAAGTATATTGATACCTTCCCTCTTGTAACTGTCCGAGAACTCATATTCATATCCGCGGTCTGACAATATCTGCCCGGCTCTTGCTACAGTAACCTCATCTATACCGGGTTCCGCGACAATATTCACCTTCCTTTTTTCATTCTTCAGGAAAGCGCAAGGTGTATCCTGGATGCTCACCATCTTTTGAGGTACAGGATAAATATTATAATACAATGCACCATCCCTTAATCCTTTCAACATTTCTGCCGGACGGTTTGACTCCTGAGCGGAGTTTGTTGTTGTCTGACAGTAAGCATAACGGCAAAAGCCCATCATAAGGACAACTAAACCAATTGCACAGATATTTTTCTTCATCGCGATAATTATTATTTTCAAAGATAATGTTTTAGCCTTGCACCACTCTCTTGATTAAAGGGTATGGGAAACCTTTCTGGCGAGCATATCTATACAAGGGGGCATTGGCTGATTGAACTTCTATCTTATGCTTGGTCTGCAGGGCAAAAATCTTGTATCTGACAGAAGCCGTCTTCTTGCTGACTTGAGAAGAATACTCCTGCTTGTCGAGCTCTTTCAGCTGACTCGCCAGAGATTCGATTTTTGAGAGATATTCTTCATTCTTCTTATCCTTTTTTCTTTCCAGGTCCTGGCGCTTTTTGGAAAGAAGGTCCGTGAGGACTTGGAGGGCAAGGTCTTCCTGCTCTTTTACAGCGTCCTCTGCGACGGATTTGTCTACACCGGCATCGCTGAGGCCCCTGAGGATCTTTTCAGGACCCCACTTGGAAAAGCGGAGCTTGTCGCGGGTAAAAGCTTTGGCAAAGCGGGCGTCGTCTATGTATTTGTCTTTTACGAGACTGTCTATGATATGCTTTATTTCAGTTTCGGGAATCTCGCGTTTGACCAGCCACTTGCGTGCCTGGCCGACAGAGATTTCTCTTCTTGAACACTCCGCCATCAAACGTGCCTTGGCCTGCAGTGAATCCATATCCTAGAAGAAATATCCGAAGGACAGATATGCCCCTATCTTCTTCTTGTTGATATCGCTCCAGTGGAGGTTGAATGACAAAGGACCAAGCTTGGTCTGCATAGAATACTGAGAGCCAATGCCCCAGTAGCCCTTGCGGTCGAAGCTGAGCATCTTGTCCGCACTCTTGCCCGTGCGCAGATAGTTCACTATTGCATAGAAGTAATGCTTCTTGCCGACTTTCTTGCGGACATCTGCCCTGAATACGGAAACCGAATTGTCAAAGGCGTTGGCATAGTTGATTCCGATGAAAGGAATCTGATGCTCGAAGTAGCGGCTTGGTTCAGAGCCTCCAATGAAGTTATAGAAAGGAATCTCCATACGGTTGCGGATATTGATTCTCCCATAGACGTGAGGCTGTACGGCAAAGCCGTTCCGCAGCGGGATTATGGTAGAGAAGTCTAACCTGAAAGAAGTGAAAGGCTTGAAATCGTGATGAATTCCCAACAGATAGGCAGAGGCGTCTATCTGCAAATAATGGCCGCTTTCAGGGAAGTACCTGCTGTCCCTGGTATCCATTATTGCACGGCCGAATATTGAGAAATAGGTCTTAGCCCTGATTCTCTCCTCAACATCGCGTTCAGTCATGAACTTGGAGAACTTGAAGTTTTCCATACGGGTTCCAATTCTCGTGTTAAAATTCCTGAAATACTTGATGTTGGCGAAAGCCGCCTCCAGGCCCTGATAGACAAATGCTATGTTGTTCCTGGCTGTTTTGTCGGAATAGATGTTCACGTCTTTCTTGGCAATGGTATATTCTACTTCCAGTCGAGGGAAAGTGCGGAACACGTAATCGTAACCTAATTTCAAATACGGGTTCAAGCTCAGGCGGGCCGTAAGGTCGCCTTTGGAGCCGTGAAGCGCAGACTGGTTAATACCAAGCCTGACAAGCATTGCCGCTGCCTCTTCTGTATCGTACCTTGCTCCTATGCTAACTATATTGGAAGCACCCTTGAGGAACTTGAACCTGAGGTTGTATTCAGGTACACCTGAACTTTCACTTGAGGAAGTGCTCTTCGTGAGTGTATAAGTGATCTGGGAGAAAGCCTGGGTTCCCGTGAAAAGAGAAAGGGCGTTGTTTATCTGCACTCCACTCACCACTGTATGCTCTTGCAAACCAGCTAGTTTTAGGAGCCATTCGCGATCCCAGTCATCCACACCGTCAAGGGTTATGGTTCCTAACTTCAGTCTTGTCTTGTTGATTTCAACGGCTTTGTTCGCTCCTGTCTGGCTGCGGTTTTCTCCAATCAGGTTGGCCAGTGCACGAAGCATCTCGTCCCTTTCGTCAGCAGCTTTGTAACCGTTATACATCAGGGAGTCTACAGCTTCTTTTGTAAAACTCAAGGTTCCGTATTTGGACACGTCCGGACGGATATATATGTCTGTATTCTTCTGGTTTTCCATAAACCTGTCATTTCCCATTAGACCGATCAGCTGCATCAGAACAGCGTCTATGCTCTTCAGGTCCTCTGCCGATGCAAGGTCGGACTGAACATCCACTCCAATGACTATGTTGGCTCCCATCTGCTTTGCCACATCAACAGGGAAGTTGTTGACCACGCCGCCATCCACGAGCACTTTGCCGTCTATGGTCACCGGAGCGAAGAAGCCCGGTATAGCCATACTGGCTCTCATGCTCAAAGGGAGATATCCGTGGTCAAGCACAACCTCGTCTCCAGTAGCTAGGTCGGTGGCTATGCAGGCGAACGGGATAGGAAGGGTCCTGAAATCTATGGAGTCCTGATAACCTACAGCCAGACCGTTGAGAAGATTGAGCACATTATTTCCTTTAACGAAACCGCCAGGAAGGGAGAAGCCTTTCTTCTCTTCCTTTTTCTTTGAAGTTAAATTCTCTATGGCAAGAGAAGAAAACGGAATGCTGATAAAGAACTTGTCATCTTCCTGCTTTACGGAGAAGTTCATGTCTTCTCTCTTGATGTTGTCGGAGAGCAGATAATCCCAGTCCGCATTGGAGATAATGGTATCCATCTGCGAGGAAGTGTAACCCATTGCATACAAACCTCCTATAAGCGCACCCATAGAAGTGCCCACAATCACGTCCGGTTGAATTCCCACTTCTTCTAGTTTTTTGATAGCACCTATGTGCGCCGCGCCCTTGGCTCCTCCGCCGCACAATACAAGACCTACCTTTATCCTCTTCTGGGGTTTTGCGTCCTTGGCATTTTTCTGAGCCGGAACTGTTCCTGCAACCATCAGGATTACAAGAAACGAAAGCAACAGTTTTTTCAACTTATCCATAGATATTGTTTGTTAGGTTATTCTTTTCTTTTCCGCTCAGCATACCGCATGCGGCTTCAATGTCCTGCCCCCTTGACGCCCGCAGGGTTGCAGTGATTCCGGCATTGTTGAGCCTGTCCTCGAAAACCTGGACAGTCTTCATGTCGGAAGGTATGTATTCCGTGTCACCGATATCGTGGAACCTGATGAGGTTTACCCTGCATTCCAGTCCCTTGAGCAGAGACACCAAGGCATCCGCATGCCGAGGGGTATCAGTAAGGCCCTTGAACATAATGTATTCGAAACTCACCCTTCTCTGCCCGCTAAAATCGTAGCGGCGGATAATCTTGATGGTTTTCTCAAGAGGGAAGGCAGCCTCGGATGGCATCAGTGAAAGCCTCTCTGCGTGGAACGGATTATGGAGGCTTATGGCCAGATGAGCGCGGCTCTCGTCCAGGAACCTTTCAAGAGGAGACTTTCCCTGATCTTTAACGGCTTTGTTTACACCAATGGAACTTACGGTTATCCTCTTGGGGCTCCATGCGCATCCCCAATCAGAGGTCAGTACTTCTACCGCCCTGAGCACATTGTCCAGATTGTCGAAAGGCTCTCCCATTCCCATAAAGACAGCATTGGTAAGTTCTTCCGCCTCATCGATGAGGAAAAACTGGGAAAGGATCTGAGCAGCGTCCAGATTGCCGTGGAAACCCTGCCTCCCAGTCATGCAGAAACGGCAGCCCATCCGGCACCCCGCCTGGGAAGACACGCACAGAGTCTTGCGGTCCCCGTCGGGAATCATCACGGCCTCCACGAAATTGCCGGAGAAATCAAACAGATACTTGCGGGTGCCGTCTTTGCTCAGGGCATATTTGAAATAAGGAACGGCCCCTATCTCATATTTCTCTTCCAGAAGCTGACGAGTCTTCAGGGAAAGATTTGTCATCGCGGAGAATGAAACCGCCCTTTTCTGATAAAGCCACTGGCATAACTGCTTTGCGGTAAAGGCAGGAAAACCTTCCTCAAGGCAAATCGCCTTGAGCTCTTCCAGAGTCGAGCCCAGCAGCTTCTTCTTCATTTTTCAAAAAAAATCCAAAAAATTCCGCACTTTGACGGATATTGACAAAGTTACATATTTTTTTTGCATCGTGAATTCAGTATATTTGTAAGGTTAAACACAACTAAAAATTATCATTATGGCTAAAGAGAAAGAGAAAACTGCCGCAACCGTGCAGAATGATGGCGTAAACGCCGAGAAGCTGAAGGCCTTGCAGGCCACGCTGGACAAGATTGAGAAGGATTTCGGCAAAGGTACGATCATGAAGTTGGGAGACCAGCCAAAATTCGACGTTTCAATTATCCCGACAGGTTCCATAGCATTGGACCACGCGTTGGGAATCGGAGGATATCCTAGAGGAAGAGTTATTGAGATTTACGGACCGGAGAGCAGCGGAAAGACCACTTTGGCCATCCATGCCATCGCTGAGGCCCAGAAGGCTGGTGGAATCGCAGCCATGATTGATGCCGAGCACGCATTCGACCGCACCTACGCCAAGAAACTGGGGGTGAATGTGGATACTTTGCTAATCTCCCAGCCGGATAACGGCGAGCAGGCCCTGGAAATCGCAGACAGCCTGATCCGTTCAGGAGCAATCGATATCGTAGTCATAGATTCCGTGGCCGCCCTGACTCCAAAGGCTGAAATCGAAGGAGATATGGGAGACAGCAAGATGGGTCTCCAGGCAAGGCTGATGAGCCAGGCTCTGAGAAAGCTTACCGCCAACATCTCAAAGACCAACACCTGCTGCATTTTCATCAACCAGCTCAGGGAGAAGATCGGCATCATGTTCGGAAACCCAGAAACCACAACCGGCGGTAACGCCCTTAAATTCTACGCATCCGTACGTTTGGATGTCAGGAAACTATCCCAGCTCAAGGATGGAGACGACGCTACCGGCAACCGTGCCAGGGTAAAGGTCGTAAAGAACAAGATGGCCCCTCCTTTCCGCAAGGCCGAATTCGACATTGTCTTCGGCGAAGGCATTTCCAAATTGGGAGAGATCGTGGATCTTGGAGTTGAACTGGGTGTGATCAAGAAGAGCGGCAGCTGGTTCAGCTACGGAGAAAGCAAACTGGCACAGGGAAGAGATGCCGTAAAGCAATTGCTTAAGGACAATCCTGAACTCTGCGAAGAAATAGAGGGTAAGGTTAGAGAAGCCCTCAAGGGTGTCAACGACTGACAATCCGAATGATAGACCAGGCGACCATAGCAAGGATCCGGGACGCTATAGACATCGTCCAGGTAATCGGAGACTTTGTCCCTTTGAAAAGGCAAGGCTCCGATTATGTCGCATGTTGTCCTTTCCACCAGGAGAAGACCCCTAGCTTCCACGTCTCGCCGTCCAGGCAGTATTTCAACTGCTTCGGATGCCACGAAAAAGGCAACGCCATAGGCTTCCTGATGAAGCATGAGCAGATGACTTATGTGGAGGCTCTGAAATGGCTGGGTAATAAATACGGAATCGAGGTCAACGACATCCAGGAAAGCTTTGAGGAAATCCAGAAGAAGAATCATCGAGACTCTCTGCTTATAATCAACGAATACGCCGGAAAGTATTTCACCAACGCCCTTCTGAACACTGAAGAGGGGCGTAGCGTGGGGCTATCCTATTTCAGGGAAAGGGGCTTTACAGACGAAACGATCCGGGAGTTCCAGCTCGGCTATTCCAAGAAGGAGAAAGATGCCTTCACAAAAGACGCAATTGCAGCGGGTTACAAGAAAAACCTGCTTCTGGAACTGGGTCTTTCCGTAGAAAAGCAAGACGGCCCCTATGCCGGAGAAATTTCGGACAAGTTCCACGAAAGGGTGATGTTCCCTATCCGTTCCGTCAATGGCAAGATCGTGGCTTTCGGAGGAAGGATCCTTTCTTCCGAGAAGAGCCCGGTCAAGTACATGAACTCTCCGGAAAGCGAGATATATCACAAGAAAAAAGTTCTTTACGGACTTTACGAGGCCCGCAACGCCATATCGCAGAGCAAGAATTGCTATCTGGTGGAAGGCTACACTGATGTTATCTCCATGCACCAGGCCGGAATCCAGAATGTGGTTGCCAGCTGCGGAACCGCCCTTACGGATGAGCAGGTTCTGTTGCTGAAAAGGTTCACCCAAAAAATCACCATCATCTACGATGGAGACCAGGCTGGAGTCAATGCGGCGCTTAAGGGAATAAATCTCTTCCTTCAGAAAGGAATGAACGTCAAGGTAGTTCTGATTCCGGGCGGAGAGGATCCGGATTCCTTTGCCAGAACCCATAAACGGGAAGAGATTGAAGACTTCCTGGAAAAAAGCGAGGAGGATTTCATTGTCTATCAGTTCCGGAACCTTTCCAAAAACCTTAACGGCGATCCTTACGAGGAAGGTAAAATGATCAATGAGATTGCCTTGAGCGTCTCCATGATAGACGATGCCGGTATACGTTCCGCCTATATAACCAGAGCTTCCGACCTGTTGGGCATCGGAAGGGAAGACTTCACTGAAAAGGTCAACGCGCTTCGCCAGGAAAGGATGAGCCAGGCTTCCTCCTACCAATCCGGGCAGAGACAATATGTTTCCAGGCAAGATCCTAACGCTTACCGCAGAGCTACAGGACAGAAGACTCCTGCAGACAAGGCGGAAGACGAACTCCGCAAAAGCGAGCAGGACCTGCTCTATCTTCTTCTCAAGTTCGGAAGGCAAACCCTGCATAATCTCAACAACGCCATGGTGGGAGTGGAAAAGGTCTACGAGCCGTCTGTAGCGGAATACATAAAGCAGACCCTTCAGGTTGACGGTCTTCAGATTACGGATCCCGTCCTCAAGAAAATCTATGACCTGTACTTTGAAAACATAAAGGCCGGAGACAGCACAACGGAAGTCGAGAGATTTTTCATGAGCAGTATGGAACAGGAGATCTCAGATACCGCCATAGAGATTCTGTCTTCCTCTTACCGTTTCCGGAGCGAGAAAATAGAAAACTCCGTGGAGAGTCTGGGAAAGAATTTGTCTTCGGTTTTGCCGAGAACCGTTTACGTATATAAATCAAAAGTTATAAATTCGCGCCTTGCAACCTTGCGTAGCAAACTTCTGGGTCTTGATCCTTCCCAGGAAGAGGAAAGCAAAATGCTGACAAGACAGATCCAGCAGCTATCCACGATTAAGAGCCGGCTGCTGCGCGAGGCAAAATTCGCCAAATAGAAAAGATATGGAAAAGAAATTCAAGAGACATCTCATTACCGCAGCTCTTCCTTACGCCAACGGAAGTGTACACATCGGTCATCTGGCAGGAGTATATGTTCCTGCGGACATCTATGTCCGTTTTCTCCGCCTGAAGGGAGAGGATGTGCTCTTTATCTGCGGAAGCGACGAGCATGGCGTTCCTATTACATTTAAAGCCAAAGATTTAGGATGTTCTCCACAGGAAATCGTGGACAAGTATCACGCAATCATAAAAGACTCTTTCAACCGCTTTGGAATAAGTTTCAGCATATACTCCAGGACAAGTTCAAAGATTCACGCGGAAACAGCATCCGAATTCTTCAAGAAACTGTATGACGGGGGCAAGTTCATAGAAAGGGAAAGCGAGCAATTCTTCGATCCTGCAGCCAAGGTTTTCCTGGCCGACCGCTACATTATGGGTACCTGCCCTAAGTGCGGAAACGACAAGGCTTACGGAGACCAGTGCGAAAAGTGCGGAAGCACCCTGTCGCCTGAGGAACTGATAGATCCTCACTCCAGGCTCAGCGGAGAAAAGCCGATAAAGAAGATGACCAAGCACTGGTATCTTCCTCTGGACAAATATGAGGAATGGCTCAGGGAGTGGATCATAGACGGCCACAAGGAATGGAAGACCAACGTTTACGGACAGTGCAAGAGTTGGATAGACGGAGGCCTGAAGCCAAGAGCCGTTACCAGAGACCTGGACTGGGGAGTTCCAGTTCCGCTTGAAGATGCCAAGGGCAAGGTTCTCTATGTTTGGTTCGATGCCCCTATCGGCTATATTTCAAATACCAGGGAATTGCTTCCAAACGATTGGGAGAAATGGTGGAAGAGTCCGGACACCAGGATGATACATTTCATAGGAAAGGATAATATCGTCTTCCACTGCATAGTTTTCCCGTCTATGCTCAAGGCATATGGAGACGGTTACATCCTGCCGGAGAATGTTCCTGCAAACGAGTTCCTCAACCTTGAGGGAGACAAGATATCCACATCCCGCAACTGGGCTATCTGGCTGGAAGAATATCTGGATCAGTTCCCGGGGCAGCAGGATGTCATGAGATATGTCCTCTGTGCCAACGCTCCTGAAACCAAGGACAACGATTTCACCTGGAAAGACTTCCAGGCAAGGAACAACAGCGAACTGGTGGCCATCTACGGAAACTTCGTAAACCGAGCCCTCGTGCTTACCAACAAGTATTTCGACGGAGTTGTTCCGCACTACACTGAAGAAGAACTCACAACGGAAGACCGCAAGCTCATGGAAGCTGTTCCTGAGATTGTATCCAATCTTAACAACTGCCTGGAACACTTCAAATTCAGAGATGCCATCAAGGAAGCCATGAACCTGGCAAGGCTCGGCAACAAATATCTTACTGAAACCGAACCTTGGAAGGTTTACAAGACAGATCCGAAGAGGGTTGCTGTCATTCTCAACCTTTGCCTTCAGATTTGCGCAAACCTGTCCATCGCATTCGAGCCGTTCTGCCCGTTCTCCTCAAAGAAACTTGAGGTAATGCTTGGACTGGCTCCGAAGAAAGATGAGGTTTGCCCTCAGAGCGTTCCGGAAGGCCTCGTAAAATGGGAGAATCTCGGAAGATGGGATCTTCTTAAGGAAGGTGACAGAATAGGAACTCCTGAGCTTCTTTTCAGCAAGATAGAGGATGAGACCATAACCGCTCAGACAGACCGCCTGGCAAGAATCAAGAAAGAAAACGAGGAAAAAGCCGCCGCTGAGGCTGCCTCTCACCCGGAACCTCTGGCTCCGGAATGCACGATTGACGATTTCGCCAAAATGGATATCCGTACAGCCACCGTCCTCCAGGCAGAGGCTGTTCCAAAGACAGACAAGCTTCTCAAACTCACCATAGATACCGGAGTAGACCAAAGAGTTATTGTTTCAGGCATCGCGGAGTATTACTCTCCACAGGATATGCTGGGCAAGCAGATCTGCATCCTAGCAAACCTCAAGCCTAGGAAAATCCGTGGTATAGAGAGCAATGGAATGATTCTGATGGCAAAAGACACCAGCGGGAAGATGAGATTCATCACTCCGCAGGAAGTTATGCCAAACGGCGCCAAGATAGGCTAAAGCTTGTAATTGAGAATCTCCAGCTCTTCCTTGCTGTAGAGAATCTTTTCGAGAATTGGCCGGAGTTCTTCCTTGAATATCAATATCAGGAGAACCAGTATTACCAGAATGGCCAGAATGGTCAACAGGATAAGCAGGACTTTAGAGCTCCTGCTTTTCTTTTTTGCAGGCTCCTCAGCGACAGGTTCATGAACTGGTTCAGGAACTGGTTCAGGAACTGGTTCAGAGACTGGTTCAATAACCGGTTCCGGCTCAGGAATCGGTTCAGGTTCAGTCACAGGCTCAGGTTCAGGCTCAGGAATTGGCTCAGGTTCAGGCTCTGGCTTATCTCTGAGATCCAGGGTGGAAAGTCCGAATGTCTCCGTGGAAATCTCAAAACCGGGAGCGGGATCCACACTGTATCCGTTCTCCTTGTCAAAAAGGAATGTTCCAAATCCTTCAAGGCTGTAAGAACCCTCTTTCTCCACCTTTGCCCTCAAATCTTCCAGATCCTTGTACAAGGCCTTTTTTGCCGCCATACGGGAAATCTCCCGCTGAAGGGCATATTCATTCAGGAGAATATCGTTGGATGAAAGGTTATAGTTGTCAAAGGCGAGTTTTTTTGCAGGGGGGCAGACAACCATTCCATCCTCAGAAAAAGAGGCAGGCACATCCTCAAGACGAATGGCGCCCATAAAAGGAAGAATAAGTTCACCGTCGCGGAGAACGATTTTTCTGAATAAAGAGGAAAGGTCTGCTTCCATTGCTCAAAGTTTTACAGGACAAAGTTACTTTAATTTGCTTATTTAAATTAAATCTTTCAAAAGATTTGGAACATAGTCAAAAAAAATATACTTTTGCAGTCCCAAAAACAAGTTCTGCCTGCATAGCTCAGTTGGTTAGAGCACATGACTGTTAATCATGGGGTCCTAGGTTCAAGTCCTTGTGCAGGCGCAATAAAAAAAGATGGTTTAAAAGCCATCTTTTTTTGTTTTTAATCTCTGCGTTTTTTTCTGAGTCCCAGGGGAGTAAGGACAATGTCCTTTATTTTTGAGATTCCCTTGGAACGATTGGTATTCAACGCAACCTTCTTTGTAAAACTCTCCAGGTCAATATTGCGGGCCTTGCAATATCTGTCCAGTATGGCTTTCATCATCGGAGGGTCAAAATGGATATTGCTCATATCCTTTGCGCTGCGAAGCAGGCTGCGGTTATGGAACTGCACCCTGTTGAGATCTATCAGCTGGAACTTGAATTTCCCGTCTTCTATCTTATAGAGAATGTTGTCTATGTTAAAATCGTTGTGAACCAGACCACGTGAATGGAAAGAGGCGGCATATTCCGCAAATGCCTCAATGAAAGCCGCGGTCCCACTCTCGCTGATATCCTTGTGCCTGAAATCTGTGATCGGCTGATAATCAGTAAACAGGCAGACATAACACCCCGTATGGAAGAAAAGCCCCTTATTCTTCTCGACATAGCCAACCGGTACTGGAACATCTACTCCGAGGGAGAGCAACTTCAATGAATACTCGTATGAACGCTTAGCCTTTGTCGGACGGAGGAATGAGTAAACCACCCTGTTGAACTCTGTAGGCTTCTTGAAAATCTTCACTACCATGTGCAATCCGTCTACTGTAACATCTTCAACGATATTACGGAAATTCCTATAGACATTGTCCGCCTTGTAGGAATGGTTCAAAGCATCCACGAGAAAGCTTTCCAAATGTTTGTATTCAGGATTGACAACCACTTTCATATTGGTAGCAAAGATAAAAAAAAGCCGGCTGTTCTGCCGGCTTTTTTGTGTTTTTTCAGGGTTTGTTACTTGATGACAACTACGCGGTTGAGGGTCTTGTCGGTCTGGCTGAATTCCATTGTACCGCCAAGGTTCTTCTCATTCATCTTATAGTTACCACCGCAAGACTTGATAACGTTGAGAACTGCATCCAGACGAGCCTGGCCAAGTTTCTCGTTAGTCTTTGCAGAACCTGTTGCGCTGTCAGCAGCACCGTCGATTTCAAATACGCGATCCTTGTTGGTTGCCATAGAAGTCTCAACAAAGTACTTGATGCTGTTCTTCTGAGCGTCGGTAAGAGTGCTCTTGCCGAGTGGGAAGTAAACTGCGAATGGAGCTGGAGCGTACTTGGTGTCGCCAGGAACGTAAACGGTCTTGCCATCGCCCACCTTTGCCTTCTCGGCTTCGAGGTCGTCAGCAAGCTTCTTGTTCTTTGCGTTGATATCGTCCAGAGCTTTGCTCAGATCCTTGATCTTGTTGTTGAAAGGAGTAACGTCAACAGGAGCGTGAGCCCTTGAGAATGTTCTGTTCTTGAACTGATAAGCAAGACCGAGGGTGATGCTTCCTACATACTCCTGCCTTGAACCTGCTACGTGAGCGTCCCAAGACTGCTGAATAACGGTCTGTGCAATATCCAGGGTAATGTCCAGAGATGGGCATACACGGAACATGTTGTAGATACCGCCGGCTACGAGGAGCTCAAGGTTCTTGTTATGTCCCTTAGGATCGGTAATGTATCCGAAACCTGCACCAATATAAGGAGCGATGTCCCAGAATCTGTCAGAACGATATCCGCCAAGGGCGTTGGAAATGTTCCACATCAGATCACCTCTAACCTGATGGAGGTGCATCTTCTGAGAATAACCCCAGTCATAAGAATCAACCGGATCAACATATGGACTGCCAGCCCATGCAGGAGGTGCTGGAGATGCTGCGTCTACATTGTAGTAGAAACCAGCTGCCTTGATTCCATAATATCCGAGTCTGATACCGAAGCAAGGAGAAATCCACTTTCCGATGTAAGCCTGAGCTGCTGGAGCAAATCTGTCTTTGAAATCGAGATGAAGATCCTGCTCTCCCTGATAGTAGTTAACACCGCCGGCGACTCCGATGAATACATTGTCAAACAGACGATTGGTCTCGTAAGGACCTCTAAGTGTCTGAGCCTCTGCGCCTTTAATTACCTGAGCATTTGCACTGGCAAAAGCAAGAACGCATACAGCTGCAGTCACAAACAGTTTTTTGATGTTCATATAAGATAATTTTTAGGTTTATATTTCATTGTCAGCAACTGCAAATATAAACATTTTTTCCACAATCCAACTATCTATAAATAAAAAATTTATTTGCTCTGGGTACAAAAAAAAGAGAGGATGACTTTTGGTCATCCTCCCATTCTTTTGACTCAAGGTCTGATTACTTGATAACAACTACGCGGTTGAGGGTCTTGTCAGTCTTGCTGAACTCATCAGTTCCACCAAGGTTCTTGTCAGAAATCTTGAAGTTTCCGCCACAACTCTTGATAACATTGAGAACTGCATCCAGACGAGCCTGTCCGAGCTTGTCGTTGATCTTAGGAGTACCAGTTGCGCTGTCAGCAGCACCAACGATCTCGAAAGTACGATCCTTGTTAGTAGCCATAGCGGTCTCAACAAAGTACTTAATGCTGTTCTTCTGAGCGTCGGTAAGAGTGCTCTTTCCGAGTGGGAAGTAAACTGCAAATGGAGAAGGAACTACCTTGGTCTCACCAGGTACATAAACGGTCTTGCCGCCCTTGTCCTTTGCTCTCTCAGCATCGAGGTCGCTCTGGAGCTTCTTGTTGAGTGCGTTAGCATCCTCGAGAAGCTTGTTCAGATCCTTGATCTTGTTGTTGTAAGGGGTTACGTCTACAGGAGCGTGAGCTCTTGAGAACTCTCTGTTCTTGAACTGATATGCAAGACCGAGAGCTGCAGAAGCGATGAACTCGCGACGATGATGACGAGCATCAGCGTCATATCTCTGGTTAACAACGGTCTGGTTAACATCGAGAGTGATGTCCAGAGCCTTTGCAACACGGAACATGTTGTAGATACCAGCGGTTACACCGAGCTCAGTATCACGATGATACTTGCCACCAACCTTCTTGGTAGTCCTGTTCCACATGAAACCAGCACCCAGATAAGGAGCAATATCCCAGAATCTATCAGCTCTGTAACCGCCGATAGCGTTGGAAATGTTCCACATCAAGTCACCACGAACATAGTTCTGGTTAGCCTCAGTCTTGTAACCTGTACCCCACTTAGCATCAACTGCCTTTGCAGTAGCCTTTGCATAAGGGTTGGAAATAATGTCGTAGCTAACGCCAACGGTCTTAATTCCATAGTAACCCAGTCTGATACCTACAGAAGGAGTGATCCACTTTCCGATGTAACCCTGAACTGCCGGAGCAAGTCTCTTGGTGAATTTTACATCGTGGTCATCCTCACCCTGATAGAAGTTAACGCCACCGGCTGCGCCGATGAATACGTTGTCGAAGAGACGGTTAGTCTCATAAGGGCCTCTGAGGGTCTGAGCCTCTGCACCCTTTACAACCTGCGCATTTACGCTAGCTGCAGCTACAACGCAAATGGCAACTGTCAAAAAGAATTTTTTCATGGTCATTTAAATGATTTATGTTATAGTTTTATAGTCAATACTCGGCAGCAAAGATAGGATTTTTTTCTTGAATCCCAAAAAATCACATCAATATTTTCTCCCGACACTACTCTTTTATTCAGGATCTACCTTGACTGTCAGCCTGTTATTGTTATTTACAATGGTTTTGGCCATCTTCTGGACATTCTCTTTTGTAACAAATTTGTCAATAATCTCGTCTGTAAGGTTCATATCGTAACCATACAGATAGTACTGTTCCAGCAGGTTTTCCCAATATGACGGGTTCTTTTTGCTTTCAGGGATGTTTTTCTTCATCATCTCGATGGTCTTACCCATTTCCTCGTCGGTAGGACCCTCGGCAGCCAGTGCCTGGATACCGGAATAAACCTTGTCCAGCAGTACCTGAGCCTTGTCCTTGCCTGTTTCGAAACCAACACTGAAGTAATACCTCTCGTTAGGAAGCGGAGAAACGTATCCGTTGATCCTCGGGCTGTAGGTTCCACCGTCTTCCTCCCTGAGGGATGCTATATAACGCATATTCATGATATAGGTCATGGCGCGGATGATGGCGCTGTTCTCCATATTCTTCTCCATTTGGCCCTGATATAATACGGTGGCGTAGGTGTTAGGGTTCTCCATCTTTATTTCCTTCGCAACGAGGTTTTCTCCATCTGCAGGATAGAGTTTATGGTCAACCATAGCCCTTGGCTTCTTGGACTTCACAGGCAGGGAAGCCACGTACTTCTCTATCATAGGCTTTACAGTCTCAGGATCAAAATCGCCGACGAGGAACATCTTAGCTCCGACCGCATCGCCGAAGAGGATTGCATTACCCTTGTTGATCTTCTCTGCGGATACCTTCTCCAGGAGCTCGGTTCCGAACATTGTGGTTCTCGGGCTGTTGTTAGTCTCGGCTGCAGCCAGGAGCATCTGGTACTGGTATTCAGGATTGCTGCCCAGGTTGGCTGCGATGGTCTTCATCTGGCCCATTGTAGTCTCGAATTCCTTGGCGTCACATCTTGGCTGGGTATAGTTCAGATACATGAGCTGAAGGGCTGTCTCGATGTCCTTGGTGGAAGAGGAACCGTTGATTCCGCTATGGGTGTCGTTAACATATGTGCTGGCGTAAGCGGTCTTGCCTGCAAGCATCTTGCTAACCATATTTGCAGGGAACTTGCCGACTCCGGCATTGGATGAATAGAAATATCTCACATTGTCATCGAAGCTAGGAAGAAGCTCCTGAGGAAGGATGGACTGTCCGCCGTCCTGGATGAGGGTGAAGGAAACCCTGTCCTTTCTGACATCTGTAGGATATACATATACCATAACGCCGTTGCTCAAGGTCCATACCTTGCTTCCCAGATAACCATCTTCCTCTTTCTTGATCTTACCTGCCTTTATCGCAGAGGCATCCAGGAAGTCCTTTTCGATTTCTTCAACCTCAGGAGCTGCAACTTCAGCATTGTAGGCATTGGTGAAATACTCTACCAGTTTCTCCTCTGAAGGGAAAGCAGCGGCATCCTTGCTGGCTCCGGTAAGGAACAGAACGCAGTTTTTCAGAGATATAAAGGATCCACCCTGACTGAACATCTGGTTTATCATGTCTACGTTGAGCATTCCGATCATCTGCTTTGCAATTGCATTAAGGGTAGCAGGCTCGCAGTAAGGCTCGTTCTGCAGGAAATACTGTACGAGCTGCATGGCAAGCTGGGAGTTTGTACGGGTTGCAGCCCTATCCTCGGCGGCCTGATAGCCTCTCAGCAGGGAAGCCTTGGCCCTGTCAAACTCATCGGCGGTGAAGCCGTACTTTTCTGCCTGGCGGGCAATACCCACGATAGTGTTTACAGCATCCTCTATCCTGTTATCCTTTACGGCTACTCCAAGAAGGCCAACATCCATCGTATGGCAAACGTTCTGGTCTGAATAGCTTGCCTGGATAAAAGGAGCATCCGGCTTCTTGGATGCGTCAGAGAGTCTCTCGTTAAGCATTGAGGCTACCAGATCCTTGACAGCTTCAATTAAGAAATACTGAGGAGATGTCTTCATCGCCTGAGGGATAGCCTTCTCCTTAGATGCTATCAGAAGCTGGGTGTTATTGATTTCAGGATCGGTGAACACCAGGGAGAGCGGTTCCTCATTGTCCGGAACATTGATAACTTCCTTTACAGGCTCAGCCTCTTTCTTTGGAATCACGCTGAATAATTCCTTGATCTTTCCTTCGATATAGTCAAGATCCACATCGCCGACTACGATAATAGCCTGATTCCCCGGATAATACCAGGTCTTGTAGAAATCCACAAGCTCTTGCGGGTTGAATGTGGAAAGGCACTGCTCGTCGCCGATGATATTGCAGTCTGCATACTTGGTTCCCTTGTACAGAACCTTGAATAGAGCCTCCTGCTGTCTTCTCTGGGCGTTGTTGCCGCTTCTCCATTCCTCGATGATAACGCCTCTCTCCTTCTCAACCTCGCCGAAATCGTTGGTCACGAAGGCGGCGTCGTTCTGGAGGATAACCAGGGCGGTATCCATAAGGAACTGCTTATCCGTAGGAATGGTGCTCAGGGTATATATTGTTTGCTCCACGCCTGTCATCGCATTGATGTTGGCTCCGAAGATAAGTCCGTTCTTTTCAAGATAGCTCATCATCGTGTTGCCAGGGAAATCCTTGTTTCCGTTGAAGCACATATGCTCCAGGAAGTGAGCCAGACCTCTCTGTGCAGGAGTCTCGTTGATGGCTCCCACATTGGTGGCAATGTAGAATTCAGCCCTCTTTTCTGGGTTGGCGTTATGCCTGATGAAATAGGTCAGGCCATTGTCAAGCTTGCCTACCCTGACCGCCGGGTCAAGTGGCATCTCCTGCATCTGGGCAAATGAAAAGACGCCCATAAGCATAAGGGAAAAAAGAATGATCAGTTTTTTCATAATATATACCTATTATTATATTTGTTTCGTCCATTAGACGCCATTGGGGGTACAAAACTACACTATTTTTTTCTTTTTATTTGGAATACTCCGATTTTTTCTATCTTTGCAGCCCATTTACAAACAAAATTTTTAGAGATGTTAAAGAATTACGAGACCGTTTTCATTGCAACTCCCGTTTTGTCTGAAGCTCAGATGAAGGAAACGGCAGCCAAATACATCTCCCTTATAAAGGAGAACGGCGGCACAGTTGTCAGTGAAGAGGATTGGGGGCTGAAGAAACTGGCCTACCCTATCCAGAAGAAGACCTCCGGTTTCTACCATCTGGTAGAATTCCAGGCAGAACCGTCTTTCATAGACGTACTTGAAACACAGTATCGCCGCGATGAGAGGATCATCCGTTTCCTCACCTTCGCAATGGACAAGGACGCTGTGGCTTACGCAGAAAAGAGAAGAGCAAACTGGGCAGCCAAGAAGAACGCTGCTTCAGCTGAAAAGAAAGAGAACAACCAGTAACAGGAGGAAGAATTATGGCACAGAGAAATGACGAAAATGCAGATATCCGCTATCTGAATCCCGTTACCGTAGAGGTAAAGAAGAAGAAGTACTGCCGTTTCAAGAAGGCAGGCATCAAGTATGTAGATTACAAGGATGCAGAGTTTTTGAAGAAGTTCCTCAACGAGCAGGGAAAGATCCTTCCTAGGCGTCTGACCGGTACTTCCCTCAAATTCCAGAAAAAGGTGGCTCAGGCTATCAAGCGTGCACGCCACATCGCTTTGCTCCCTTATGTTACTGACCTTTTGAAATAAGGAGGAGAGATTATGGAAGTTATTCTTAAGGAAGATGTCCGCAAACTTGGACACAAGAACGATATCGTTACCGTAAAAGACGGTTACGCTAACAATTTCCTTTTCCCTCAGGGACTTGCTATCCTCGCTACCGCTTCCGCAAAGAAGCAGCTGGCAGAGACCATCAAGCAGAGGGCTCACAAGGAGGAGAAGCTTGTCGCCGATGCAAAGGCAGTGGCAGAGAAGGTTAACGGACTTACCGTTACCATTCCAACCAAGGTTAGCCAGAGCGGCAAGATCTACGGTTCTGTAAACAACATCCAGGTAGCTGAGGCTCTTGCAGCTCTCGGATACGAGATCGACAGAAGAAAGATCGAGCTCAAGGATGCAGACAAGATTTCCGAAATCGGAACTTACGATGCCATCGTAGACATCTACAGAGGTGTTGAGGCTACCGTTAAGGTAAATGTAGTTGACGAGGAAGGAAAAGTTACAGAAAAGAAAGAGGCTGCTGAATAAGCTCCCCTTTCAAAGGAAAGAAAACCCGGAAGCAATGCTTTCGGGTTTTTGTTTTAGATAGGGTTTATATCCAGGTCAGATGCCTTTCCCTTATAAACCGGAGGCCTTTTCTCAAGGAAGGAATTGATTCCCTCCAGATAATCTTCTCCCTTGTAAACCCTAGTGCGGTAAGCGTTCACTTTCTCGAAGCTCTCCGATGCGATCACCGTAGCAGCCTTGCTGAGAATGCGGAACTGGCGCTTGATTGCACTGATACTAAGCACACTGTTTTTCCTAAGCGGATTGAGGAAGCCCTCCTCCAGAACCTTGTCAAGTTCCTTCGGCTCAGCGATTCTGTTGATCAGGCCAACGTTCAAGGCATCCTGTGCGGTAATCGGAGTAGCGAGGAAAAACATCTCCCTAGCCTTGTTCATTCCCAGCTGATTGATGAAGTGCATGATTCCGGAAGCATTATAAGGAATGCCTATCTTGGCCGGAGTGATGGCGAAAGTGGCAGTATCCGCACTGACTATCATATCACAGGAGAGGCAAAGGTCACAGGCTCCTCCCCAGACAGTACCGCTCACGCAGGCAATCACGGGAATCGGAGTCTCCTGGACTTTTCTCAGAAGCTGCTCCATAGGCACGTCATATGCAAGAGGATCCTCCCCGTTTTGAGGCAACTCGCGGATATCGTGACCGGCACTCCACACACCGTGGCTGCACTTGGCCTTTATAACAACACCGACGCACTCTTTGTCATAGCCTTTCTGGATAGCGTGACTAAGTTCCTGGCACATTTCCTTGCTCAAGCAATTAAAATGCTCCTGATTTCGCATCTCGACATAGCAGATGCGGTCTTTGATCGTAGTTCTTACCAGCATAATTCAGTTGTTTTCCCAAAGGTAATGAAAAAAGAGACGGCCAATCACTTTGACCGTCCCTTTTTCTCGAAAGGTCTCCAGAATTACTTCTTTACAGGAGCTTTCTTTGCAGGAGCCTTCTTTACAGCTGGCTTCTTTACAACAGGCTTCTTTGCAGCAACTTTCTTTGCTACTTCAGCCTTCTTAGCAGTAACGGCCTTCTTAACGGCAGCCTTCTTTGCAACAACGGCCTTCTTAACGGCAGCCTTCTTTGCAGCAACCACCTTCTTTACTTCAGCCTTCTTTGCAGCAACAGCCTTCTTTACTTCAGCTTTCTTTGCTACAACGGCCTTCTTAACAGCAGCCTTCTTTGCAACAACGGCCTTCTTTACTTCAGCCTTCTTTGCTACAACAGCTTTCTTTACTTCTGCAACCTTCTTTGCAACAGGTTTCTTTGCAGGAGCAGCTTTCTTTGCAGGAGCCTTCTTAACAGCTGGCTTTGCAGCTGGCTTTGCGGCAGCCTTCTTTACAGGAGCTTTTTTAGTTACCATAATGTTTTGTATTAAAAGAGTTAGTGATGTTATTTGCGCTTTGAAACAGGTGCTTCCTTGAGAAGCTCTACGAGATACTTCCAGCATTTTCCAACACTCTCGATGTTTACTCTTTCATCAGGTGAGTGAGGTGAGAAGATTGTAGGTCCGAAGGATATCATGTCCCACTCAGGATATGTAGCTCCAAGAATTCCGCACTCCAGTCCGGCGTGGATTCCCGTAACCTCAGGCTCCTTTCCGTAGAGTTTCTTGTAAACATCCTTGGAAACCTTGAGGATAGGAGAATTCATATCCAACTGCCATCCTGAATAACCTCCACGGAAAGAGCACTTTCCACCAGCCAGCTCAACGATGGCACGCATGCTCTCGGCAAGCTCGTATTTCTCCGAATCGATGGAACTTCTCATCAGGGAGTGGATCTTGATGGTCTTTGCATCCTGCTGGATGATAGCCATATTATTTGAAGTCTCCACGAAACCAGGAACGGTGTCGCTCATTCTCCATACTCCGTTAGGAATGGAAGCGATAGCCTTAACGATTGCAAGAGCAGTAGCTTTCTCGATAGCAGGAGCCTTCTCCTTTACCGGAGAAACGGTGATCTTGAGATCCTTGTCTGTGTACTGATATTCGAATGTGGTTTCCTTGCGGATCTTGCTAACATGGAGAGAAAGTTTTCTCTCGTTCTTCTTAGGAACGGCGATTATTGCGTGAGCATCTCTAGGAATAGAGTTGCGGATGCTGCCACCGCTGATGCAAACCAGACGGGCGTTCAAGTCTCTCATCACAGGAAGGATAACCCTTGCAAGTATCTTATTGGCGTTTGCACGGTAGAGAACGATATCCATTCCGGAGTGTCCTCCGATAAGTCCGCTTACAGCAATTTTCTTGAATACATAACCTGCAGGAACTTTCTCTGTCGTGTAGTTGAAAGTAGCCTCGCCGTCAAGTCCGCCTGCGCAACCAACATAAAGGATGCCTTCGGTCTCGGAATCGAGGTTCACCAATATTTCACCCTTGAGGATGCCTGGTTTCAAAGCTCTTGCTCCTGTCATTCCGGTTTCCTCGTCAACGGTGAAAAGACATTCGATCGGGCCGTGCTGCATTGTCTTTGACTGCAGAACTGCAAGTGCCATGGAAACGCCCATTCCGTTATCGGCTCCAAGAGTGGTTCCGGTTGCGTAAACGAGATCGCCGACTATCCTAGGCTTGATTGGATCTGTCTCGAAATTGTGCTTTACGTCAGGATTCTTCTGAGGCACCATATCGAGATGAGCTTCGAGAATAAGACCGGCTTTCTTTTCCATTCCCTTGGTTGCAGGCTTGCGGATTACCACGTTTCCCACTTCGTCCTTGATAGTCTCCAATCCGAGCTTCTTTCCGAAGTTGTAAACGAACTCCACTGCCTTATGTTCTTTTTTGGATGGACGCGGAACTTTTGCAAGTTCGTTGAAAATTGTCCAAACTTCCTTTGGTTGTAACTGATCGATAGTTTTCATTAGTATCTGTGTTTAATCGTACTATTTTCCCAAAGCCAGATCCAATGGAAAGTATGCCAGCTTTCCGAACTGGTAAACAGGAATTCTCGTCTGCCCAATCACGGTCTGTCCGTCAAGCAGGCGGGCGGTAACAACAAGCGGCATCCTGTAAGCCACTTTACCCTTCGATGCTGCAATCTCTTCTGCGGAAATTTCCGGGGCAATCTTTCCGTCCGTCACTGTAAGCTCCAGGTAAACAGGACGTCCGCTCATATTGTCCGGAGGAAGAAGACCCTGAGTGTCTGAAATTCTGAACACCACGTAACTCTGCTTTGCATTCTTTGCCTTAGGCACGATTTCAAAGCTTGCAGTCTGAGTGGCAACAGTGGTTTTTCCGGTAAAGAGAGATGTATATTCTTTCTCAAGCAAATCCATCTTGTCAACAGCGCTTCCCAAAGCGGCGCCGCTGTAATTCGCATCCGTGTCTCCGGTAAGGATGTCTATTTTCTTTTCGCGGAGACGGAAGATAAGCTGAGCGGTTTCCTCAGCTTTTTTCTCAAGGCTCTTTGCTACGGTCTGAGTCTGCGGAACTGCTATCTTCTCAACCTCCCCGTTCTCGTTTGTAACGCTCTTATATAATTGAGTTGTCTGCGTGGAGAGGTTTGCAACACCCTCGTTGAAAGTCGGTTGCATCGGTGATGGAAATCTTGCCGGGGCGGTTTCAGCAGAAAAATAACCAGCTGCTACAATCAAACCCTGAGAACAGAAGTTCAGGAAATTTGCACTTGCGTTCTTTGACGATCCGATATTCAGCGCAACACTTAATGACTGATCTGCTTCAACCAGAGGAGTAAGTTCCACCTGCTCTATTGCGCAACTGTTTCTTGAAGTGCGGTCTGCGCTGATTCCCAGATACTTGTCAGAAAACGAGGCATATGGTCCCGCGGTGAATTTAGATAAGGACACCGTAACTGTTACCCTTACCGAAGTTTGCGGAAGAGAATAGATCACGGCACCAGCCGGAGCAGCGTCGGCACTTTTAAAGATCTGTGAATAAGAGGGAGTTGCAGAAACGAGCAGCAAAGCTGCAATAAGTATTGATGTTCTCTTTGCGATTTGCATTTTCTTAATTGCTGGAAAGAATTGCTTTTGCAATTATAATAATAATTTGTCAAAGTTATTATAAGTCAGACGGTATATTTCTCTTCCATCTTCTGTGACTCCATAGCCAATTGACCTTATTCTTGCGTATATCTTCTTCCAGAAGACGGACGAATTCTTTTGTGACATAGTACTCTTCCAAACTATGGGAATCTTCTGTAATCTTCTCGAAATCAATATGATATTTCCCTCGCGACAAAAGATCCATCCTTAGGTATACAACGGGCATCCGGAGTTTTGAAGCAAGAAATTCCGGACCGGGAAGCATGTAAGTTTTCTGATTCAGAAAATCAACGACAGGATCGTGCTCCCCGATTGAATTCTGGTCGGATATCAGAATATATGTTGCTTTGCTTTCTTTGTTTTTCAGCGCATGACGAAGAACCTGCTTGCTTTCCAGAACCTTTCCCAGAACCTTGAACTTTGTATATTCGCGCATTCGCACTTTCTTGAATATCAGGTCTGAAAACTTATTCCTGGCAGCCTTGTAAACCATATACACGGGATGTGATGAAAAACTTTCTTCCGTACGTTCTTCAAAAGGAAGTCCGCATGCACTGACCAGTTCCCAGTTTCCGCAATGGCCCATCACCATAAGAACATGGCCGTGCTTTCTCTGAAGTTCATCGACAACTTCAGTTCCGGAGACGGAAATATGTTTTCTCAAAGCAGACTCAGAATGTGCAAGATTCCAGATATTCTCCACGAAGATATCGCACATGTGACGGTAATAATCTGATGTCAGAGATTTGATTTCTCCATATTTCATTTCAGGAAAGCTCCTTGCGATGTTCGTCACTATCACCGAATACCTGTATCTAAAAATCTTCCCGATAACGAAAGCGCAAATGCTCGAGAAAAAGTGATGCACTCCCAAAGGCATCAGCCCTATCACATACA
>JAEEGI010006649.1_pt1 | contig 26082 bp, 21 predicted proteins | sample 8958751 | NCBI WGS metagenome assembly JAEEGI01 (sample SAMN16246545, study PRJNA631951) | gut metagenome | biome: gut microbiome; feature: rumen; material: KS-attached | host: Bos | place: Iran: Karaj | collected 2018-10
ATGCAACTAATGTCAATAATAACTTTTTCATAATTGTATGTATTAAGTGAATAATAAAGCCCTGTAAATTATCTTCCCCATCCTACCTCAATGACGTATGAGGCGTTTGACGCAAGCTTTTGTGCATTATGATTGGGTAAAGTACCTTTGGGGAGTCTTGGGTAGATTTTATGCTCCTTGCCATTCTTGTCTACATACTTAACATAGACAATAAGGTCATCCGTATCAGTGTTATTGTGTCCCCAAAGAGTGGCATCACGGTCGTCAACCCATGCTTTAACTTTCTGTCCAGCTGCAATACGACCGCCTGGCTTGTAATAGCAGAATTTTGCCATCACTTTGTGATAGGCCCTTTGTCCCTCACCTACACACAGTTGGCGTAATTCTCCGCTGTTAACTTGCACGATATTCTGTGCTTTAACAGTAGTTACCAATGCCAACAATGCTACTAATGTCAATAATAACTTTTTCATAATTGTAGTGTTTAGAGTTACTTATTATTTCCTTTTCCATTTTTTCAGCTTAATGTTCCAAAACCATAGCACTTCAAACCCAGAAAGGAATGTGTCATATTTTGTCCATTTGCTATTTGGTTTGATGAGGCCAGTTCTGTATGGAGTTGAACCATTGGGAGTAGAAAGATCTTTTTGAAAGTCTGCAAAGTCTTCAACGTTGTTTCCACCAAAGACCTCAAAACTTAAATCAAAATAGTAGTAGTTGGATTTATTAGTTATTTCTATTGTATTATGATTGGTGAACTTAAATTCCAGTGTTCCCATTATATCATACGTACTATATCCTTCCTTCAGTTCATAAGTAATAGTCTTGTCCATTGCAATTCCCCAAGACTGCCTTTCCCACTTGTAGCCATCGAAATTTCTGTCGATTTTCCGTTGTGCTGTGACACTCGTTAACAAACTCACGAGTGCAACTAATGTTAATAATACTTTTTTCATACGCATTTAGTTTTAGTTATTGTTTAAATATTGGGCTTAAGATTTTTTGCAATTCGTAAGAAGGAAGTTGTAAACGAAGTCGAAGTCTTCGTCGTTGACGTAGATGCGGTTCTTGGCGAAGCGTTGGTTTACCTTAATCAGATTCATTCTTCTACATGGAATCAAACGCTCAACATCAGCAAGAGTGGAAATCATCGACATGCGCGATTGTGCCAAAATGCCAGTGCCCACTACTCCTGGACGCCCCGATGCCAAACCTGCCAATATGGTCAAAGCCCCGATGAGTTGACCTTTCTTTACTGTGTTAGGCATCTGTTGATGTACCACTTCTTTCTCATCCATGATAAAGAGTACGGCATATTTCCATCCAGAGATGGCTGCATATATAAAGTAACCAATTAACCCCAGAACTAACATCACCAGAGCGACAATCCCCAATACAGAAGCCATACCGATGAACGAGTCAATGTCCCATTCACCATCAAAAATCGCAATGACAACAAACAATAGGACAATGATGCCCATGCTGATTCCCAACACCTTCCACACATCAAATAATATGGAGTAGTTAGTCAGCATATTCACTTCATACACCCATCGGTACTTTCCGTCGGGGTACAGTTGAACATGGTCATTGGCTTCCTTTATCATTTTCCTACAATAGATTTAATATTAAAGTTTAGGTCTCCTCATTGAGGTTACATTTGCAAAGATAGGAAAAATTATCTTAAACACCAATATTTTTTTCTTTTTTTTAATGCAAAAATGAAAAAAGGAGCGAAAATCACTTTTCACTCCTCTCTTTTCACTTTTCACTCCTCTCTTTTAACTCCTTAAAACGCTGAGGCTTTCAGATTCAGTCCTGCCTTCTCGTCAATTCCGAACATGATGTTCATGTTCTGAACAGCCTGACCTACAGCACCTTTCAACAGGTTGTCGATGCAGGAAATCATCAGGAGTTGGTCTTCGTATTTCTCTACATACACCACTGCCTTGTTGGTGTTCACTACCTGTTTCATATCTGGACTCTTGGTCACGAAATGGGTGAAGGCGGCATCTTTATAATAGTCGGCATAAATCTGCTGTACCTCTTCAATGGTCTTGTCGCACTTAGCATAAGCGGTGACGAAGATGCCCCTTGCAAAACAACCGCGCTGGGGAATGAAGAGTACGCGTCCATCATAGCCAGGACACAGTTCCTGCACCGTTTGGTTGATCTCCAGCAAGTGCTGATGGGTGAATGTCTTATAAACCGAGATATTATCGTTTCGCCATGAGAAATGGGTCGTTGCTCCAGGCTTCTGACCAGCTCCCGTACTGCCTGTGATACCGTTCACGTGGATGTCGCCGCTGATAATGCCAGCCTTCAGAGCTGGCAACATGGCTAACTGGATACACGTGGCAAAGCACCCGGGGTTAGCCAGATGCTGACAGCCGGCAATGATGTCCTTATGTGTCTCGGGCAAACCGTAGATATAGTCGTGACTGCCCTTGATGCGAAAGTCTTGAGCTAAATCGATAATCTTTACATTGGCAGGAATGGTATGCTCCTTGAGGAACTGCTCGCTCTTCCCGTGCCCAAAGCAGAAGAAAACAACATCCACCTGGTCGAATGGCATTTCTGATGTAAAACGCAAATCAGTCTCGCCCATCAATCCCTCATGAACATCCGATACCAGATTGCCTGCGTTGCTCTCCGAATTAGCAAACACAATCTCTGCTTCCGGGTGGTTAATCAGCAGGCGTATGAGTTCTCCACCCGTGTAGCCTGCTGCACCAAGGATTCCGACTCGAAGCCCCCCTCTGTCCCCCCGAGAGGGGGAGGGAGGTTTTTGATTATTTTTTTTCATTTTATGCATTCTTTTATTATTTTTATTGTCTCTTCTAAGTTACAGAGAACTTCTTTATTGGTGAACCTTATAACTTTGAAGCCCATTTTTTCTAACCATTCACTTCTTTCTGTGTCACTCACTTGTTGGTTCGGTAGCTGATGATATCCGCCATCTATCTCTATTACTATTCGTTTTGGAAGACAGGCAAAATCAGCAATGAAAGGCCCAATAATATGTTGTCGACGAAAGTGGACTCCTAATTGGTCGCCTCGTATGAATTTCCAAAGAACGGACTCTGCTTCTGTTTCGTGATTTCTGTTCTCCTTGACAAACTGCTTAAGAAGCCCATAGAGCAATGGATCTGCAAGCTGTAATCCTAATCCTCCACCTTCTCTGTATTTATCCTCCCCCCTTCGGGGGGACTGAGGGGGGCTACCTTTCATTTGGATGTATCCCATAGTACACACGCAATGGTGTACTGGATACCTTGATGAAGCCCTTAGCTTCGTCGGCAGTCCAACCGGTCTGCGTCTCTCCGTACTCACCGAGCTTGCTCTTGGTCAGGTCGTTGACAGAGTCGATACCCACTGTCTCGAAACCATAGGGACGGAGCTTCAGGATAGCAGTACCCGTCACGTTGCGCTGACTGCTGGTCAACATAGCCTCAATATCGGGCATCACAGGCTCCAAGTACTGACTCTCGTGAAGGAACATACCATACCAGTTGGCCACTTGGTCTTTCCAGTACTGCTGCCACTTCGACAGCGTCGATTTCTCCAACAGACGGTGTGCCTCGATAATCAGTTTCGGAGCAGCAGCCTCGAATCCTACACGGCCCTTGATACCGATAATGGTGTCGCCCACATTGGCATCACGTCCGATGGCATAGCTGGCACCAATCTCCTCAATCTTCTGGATAGCCTTTACACGATCAGTGAATTTCTCACCGTTCACACCCACTATCTCACCTTTCTCGAACTCAATCTTCAAAAGCGACTCCTTCTCGGGGTTTGTGACGTGCTTCAGATAAGCCTCCTCGGGCAGACCCTGTGTGGGGTCGAGCAGTTCGCCACCACAGATACTGGTTCCCCAGATACCTACGTTATACGAATACTTCAGTTTAGTGAAGTCGGCAAAGAATCCGTGTTCGTTCAGGAAATCAACCTCCTCTTTACGTGTCAGTTTCTTGTCGCGTGTCAATGTGATAATCTCCACACCAGGAGCCATCACGAGGAATGTCATATCAAAACGGATCTGGTCGTTGCCGGCACCTGTCGATCCGTGAGCAATGGCATCTGCACCAATCTCCTTGGCATAGCGTGCTATGGCAATAGCCTGGAAGATACGCTCTGAGCTCACTGAGATAGGATAACAGTTGTTACGCAGCACATTACCGAAAATCATGTATTTCAGCGATTTCTCGTAATACTCCTGTGTCACGTCGAGCGTCACGTAGGCCTTGGCGCCCAACTTATAGGCGTTCTCCTCATTGGTTTTCAACTGTTCAGCACTGAATCCGCCGGTATTGGCACATGCTGCATATACATCCCAACCGTCCTGGGTTAATTTCATCACTGTGTAGCTGGTGTCCAATCCACCACTGAATGCTACTACTACTTTCTTATTAGCCATATCTAAATTAATTTTTCAATTTTAACTCCATTCCCGAGCAAGCTCGCCTACCCGTAGCCTTTCACTTTTCACTTCTCAACTGTCCAGCGCCTTGATGCGCTCGATTACATCCTCTGGAATCTTTGCAGGCAGATGTTCTTCGGGATCGTAGAGCATAGCCGTACAGATGCAGTACTTGCGCCCCGTACGATGCAACACATCCACATTCACACAACCCTCGCAACCACGCCAGAAAGCCTCGTCGTCAGTCAGGTCGGCAAAGGTCACAGGCTGGTAGCCTAATTCCGTATTCATCTTCATCACTGCAGCACCGCTGGTCAGCGAGAAAATCTTTGCGTGAGGCCAACGTGTACGAGCTAACGAAAAGGTCATATCCTTGATCTTCTTAGCCACACCCAGTCCGCGAAAGTCGGGGTGAACTATCAGACCGCTCGTCGTCACATACTGCTTATTGCCCCATGTCTCGATGTAGCTGAATCCGGCAAAGCGGTCGCCGCTCAGGGCAATCACAGCCTTGGCCTCCTTCATCTTTGTTGCCAGATATTCGTGTGTACGCTTGGCAATACCCGTACCACGCACTTTGGCAGCGTCCGCAATCGTCTGCAGAATCGTATCTACATAAACCTCATGCTCAGGACCAGCTACCACTACTTGTATTTTGTTTTCTTCCATTTCAATTCTTCAATTGTCAATTCTCAATTCTCAATTACCTCATATTCGGCACCACTTCACTCAACGCACTAATCACCTCTTCCTTCGTCACACCCTGTTTGATGACGATAAAGATCGTGTCGTCGCCGGCTATCGTACCAATTATTTCTTCTATATGATTATTATCAATATTATATGCAATACTGCTCGCATAACCAGGGCGCGTCTTGATGACCCCCATGTTACCCGAGAAATTGATGCTCAGAAAACCAGGCACCTGCATCATTTCCTTTACGCTGTGTGGCGTGCTCACCCGCTTATACATCGTGTCGTTGGGCAACACATAAACATAGTTGCCACGCATCGAGGCAGCCTTGGCCACCTTCAACTGCTTTAAGTCACGGCTTAGCGTAGCCTGTGTCAGCGAAAAACCCTCGTTCTTCAGGGCTTGCAACAACTCCTCCTGACTACCCAACTCATGGCTGGAAATAATCATTCTGAGCGCCTCCAATCGGTTGTTCTTTATCTTCATGTTTGGTATATTTATTCAATTGGCGGTGCAAAATTATACAATTTATTGCATATACCCAAACATTTTCTCTACTTTTTTGCATAATTTTTCCTGTTAGCTGCTTACATCTTTTTAAATACAAACCTAACCAGCAGGAAATTCACAGGAATCGAGACTGCATAAACACCCACTGGTGCCAGCTCGGCACTCATACCTATCCAGATGAAGAAATTCAGCAAAACCATCTGCAACAGGTAGTTCACAATGTGTGCCAAACTGAAGCCGGCTCCGTTCTTAGCCGACGTCTTCTTGCGGAAGATATAGTAGGCGCTCATATAATAGTTAAAGATGAATCCGGCAATATAGCCTGCAGTCCATGCTATATTCACATTCATCACCAGTTGCAGCAACCAGTACACCCCATAATGGATAGCCGTCACCAGTGTACCCACAATGGCGAACCGAATCATCTCTCCGATAGCCTCTTTATTGGCAAAGAATTCCTTTAATTCTTTATTCATTCCGCAAAGATAAGCAAAAGTGTTCACTCAGCAAAACTTTTTATTAAACTATTTGTTCTGCATATTGAACATTTAACATAAATAGTGTGATTCTTGCATTGATTATGTGTTTCTCAAAGAACAGCTAATGCTATAATATGTATATTTCTTATTTGATAATTTTGCCTACTTTTGCATCAGATTTGAAAACGGTCGTCATTTGAAAGGTGACGGACAGGTAGAAGGTGAACCTCTTTATTTGGATAACCTGAGGCAGGGTAGTGCTCCACCAATCGCCTATGTGTGTGGCAAAAAGTCTGGCGTGAGGTTTGAAACCATGTAATGAACTTGGAGGAAAGATAAGAGCATCCGTTAGCGAAGTCTAGTAGAAAGGGTATTTGAGCTGGGTCAAAAGGTAAAAGGACCTAGTATAATCGGGGTGCGCCCTGGAGCCGGACGGTTGGACGGCCCGGGGCGGACGGCCAGACGGCCTGGGGCATCCAGTCATCTGCCTCAGGTCGTCTGAAAACGGAAAGTTGCATTAGAAAGCAACTCCGGTTCGCCGATTGCGGAAGTCCTTAGTTCTCCGCCTTTCTGTATAATATAATAGGGTGTACCCCAGTTTTGACCTACGAATCATGGGTTCTGGTGATCCATGGCTCTTTACATATCATGTCAGTTCCTTAGTTTCCAGTCTTCCACGTTATATATACTTTGTAATTTCTATGTGCATTCCATCATCCTGACTATCTATCGTTTCTGCTGATTTATAATAGTGTTCCCACTCACCGCCACAGTGATTACATTTGATAGTTTCCTTATGATGATATAATAGGTTAGTCTCTGTATAGTCTTTGTATAAATAATGATCGAGTTTAAGCGTCCGTACATATATACTGGATTTATGCTTACCTATTGTCATATCCGTGACGACATCGTCTTCGACATGATAATTATATATCTCACCACAATGAGGACAGCGCAGATCTATATAACCTTCCATATACAACTGGAATATCCACACTATAACCCCCAAACATGGAATAACGATAAACCACCAATGGTCAGTGACCAGTAAGAGTACCATCCATATATAGGCACAGACATACAGCACTCCATCGGAGAACCACTTTAATACCCGGTTTGACATAAAGGAGAACGGTACGCGCGTGACTATCAATATAAGCACCAAGAAAGGAATGGCGAGGAATGTGAGGAGCAGCCATATCAGCCATATAACGATGAGGATAGCCCATCCCAGGATATAAATATACCAAGGATATTGGTCTAAGAATTGGATGGGATAATAGAAACTGTCGATAGCATGATGCCACCCGTCAACAATCAAACTCGAACCTGGAAGAATGCGTAAAAGCCATCCGTTAATCGAGACAATTGGCTGCTCCCAGGAGATATTTGCCAGAGAGTTGTTGCGGAAAGTGACAACAGGACGATAGATTTTGCCATTATCTTTCTTCATCACCGCTACCTGATAACGTGCAGTCAGGCCGGAATCAGTGTGGCACACAAACTCCGAAAGGTCCCATAGCTCGTCCAGTTCGGCAGGAGTCATAGTGGTGCACATCTCCTCAAAATGCTTCTGCGACATTTTGATGGTGCCCAGATTGTGTTTACGATTGTAATCAGGCATCTTGTTGGCCGTCATCCCACTGTCTACTGCTTCCTGAGAGACAAGGCCACGCTGTCCGTCACTGGTCTGCGCCCAATACAGCTTGCCATCATCACTTGTACCTGAGGCATGAGCCAACACACTTATACTGTCGCCTGCTTTCAGGGTAATCTTAGTCACAGAGTCTTTATCCCACCTAAAAAACATGTCGGTATTCTTTTTCAATACGATTTGTGGCGGGTCGTCCGAAACCGAACGATTTGAATAGCATAGTGAGCTAATATAGATAGCCACCAAGACTAAGAAATAAAAGCTTAACTTTAACAGATACTTATACTTTCTTTTCATACCTATATCCCAATTGAAAGACTAACTATTGATTTCTGATTTTGTTGCCGAGAATGAAACCGAAGATACCGGTGAGAAGGATACCGATAGTGGTCTGCATCAGGTTGAGCATATCCACAATAGGCGAGACCTCCCTAAGTATATCAGAGTCCATTCCTGCCATGTTCTTCAGACTTATTCCAAGAGCCTCCAGATATTCCAAGGGTGATACTTGGGCTTTAAAGAACAACGCAAAGAGGAACACGGTAAAGATATAGGTAAGAATCATCTTGGTCATACTCTCGCCATAGCCAAAGAGGAGGTCGGAGAGATAGTTCGTGCAGATGTTCCATGTGTTCTTAACTTTGGTCCAGAACGTCAGTTCAGGATTATCGTAATCGGCAACCATCCTATGACGTTCCATGCGACGACCTTGTACATAGGCCCAGTTGGCATCAGCGATATAGCCTTTGCCTGCCCATAATCCATTGAGCGTCTTGTAGATGTCTTCCGCATCTGCCCAACGGGCCTTCACTGCTTCTGCAGGACTCCAGTCGGAAACCTTACTCTGGTCGTTGGTACGGACACCAGTGCCGAAGCTATGCCAATCAACAAGGAATTTTGTATAGTCGTCTTTGTCCTGCTGGAGGATACGTCCCTTGTAAAGGTTTTCCCTGCGGATATTGGCACCGTCGCCAAAATAGGCATTGAAAAAGCTACAGTTGCTGAAAGCAGAGTGCTTAAAGAGTACGACGCCCTCAAAGAAGGCTCTGTAGAAGTCGCAAAATCTACGATAGAGTCCTCGAATGTCGCGCTGTCGATGCGAGAATAACGGAAGTCGCTCCATGAGATGTTAGCATAACGGAAGCGGCAACTTGTGAGCGTCGCTTTACGAAACGAGACACTCTGAAGCGTTGGTTCTCCTGTCTTGCCGCTATGGTCGAAATCACAGTTTTCCAGTGTTGCCTCTTCAAAACTACAATGCCTTAATATGGCATCTTTAAAGTTCACGTTAACGAGAGTACATCCACAGAAGTTCACAGACTCCAGTGTTTGGCCTCCAAGGTCAATGTCCCTCAGTTCTTTTGTTTTGATAAGTTCTTCTATTACCATAATATTGTATTTTAATTAATCTCTATACAAAGTTCCTATATGCTACAGTCTTAATACGTTCTTTTTATCGTTCCCTTGTAATTACCATATTTGTCGTAAATATCCCATTTTTCGTACCAATAATTATGATCGCTATCCGCGATGATACTTGCAACAAATATGATAGCAACGATGATGCCAACATACCACCAGAAACTGACGTTTGACGCGAGATAGAAAAGGTGGGAAATGACCATGACAATCATGAGGAAGGTTGCCACAGCTATGATGAGATAACTGACGGCATACAATCCAAAGATGATAAGTCCCTTCACACTCTTGTCTTCCAGATCAATGAGTTGCAAGACAAGATGGACGATCTGAGCCAAGATGAAAAGCCCCACCACCCATGGCTGCAGGGATGTCAGAAACAGGTAAAGCACCAGGTAGATGCCTGCAAAGATACAAGTACTGGCGGGTCCAAGGAAATCAAAGTCATCCACCTTGGCACCCAAAATGCCTGTCACACTAGCATTCATACCTAAAAGAAGGAATATCTGCGCACACAGGATGACAAGTGCTATCACCAGCCAGAAGATAATCGTCAGTACACCGCAGTCTATACTGCAAAACCATGCCGGATCGCCATCATACTTGACGACACACCAGATCTCAAGTGCACTCATCACTGTCCCTACAAGCGTCCCTAATATCGTAAAAGCAAGAAGTGCCACATCTTCATCAAAACGATTGAGGATAAGATATAGAAGCAATAAGAAGATTGCACCGCCAAAGCACAGATAGAAGACCCAGGAGAACGGCGTCGTTGACGGATTAGGCTTCACCTCGAAACCTATAGCGGCCAGTGCCTTTCTGATTTTCTGCTGTAGTGTCCATGTGGGCGGGATGCCATACTCTTTTTCATCCTCTGCTTTCTTCTTGGCCTTGGCTTCCTCCTTTTTTATCAGATGTTTCGAAGACACATAGAACGTCTCTCCAGCCTCATTCAGACAAGTGGCCCATCCATTGATGATGGTATCCACTTGCAGGACTTCACCTTGTCTGAGCGAACCTAGTTTCTTGGCTCCGCTTTGGGGTTTTGCCCGCATATTCAGGGTCTTGGTATTCACCAAATACGCCTTTGCCGCACTGCCCGCTATGCAGAGCAGTAATAGTACGATTATTGATATAAGTTTTTTCATGTCTTCAAGCTTTAACGATAATTCCAATAATCTGAAGTCCGCCTCCACCGCCACAGGCAAGGAGGAAGAGAATGAATAGAATACTTCCAAACCATCCCATCAAATAGACTATATGTCCAATGAACATCACCATAAACAGGAATATGGCCAATGCACTCACCGCATAGAGCACCGCATAAACCGCAAAGCATAGCACTCCCTTCACACTCTTATCGCCCCATAAAAACATCAAGACAAGATGGAGTGCTATTCCAAAGAAGAAAAGCAGGAGAATCCACGGTTGTAGGGCCGAGAAAATCAAAAAGGTGATAAGATACAGGGTGGCGCAGCCGAATACAGTGACAGAGCCAACATGGCATTCTGCCGTTCTCACATCATCTATTCCTACATATCCAAAAAAGATGGATTGGAAAATAAATAAGATGGACAGCGCAAACATCCAGAACAAGATAGACATCATTTCATCGTGAACGAAGAACCCTGGGCTTCCGCTATAGCCCAGCATGCATTTCAACTCAAGATAGCCTAAAAAGGCCAATCCTATCAGAAAGGCATATTGTCCTAAACCGAGCTTGTCCATAATCAAGCTTAACAACCAACAGGCACCTGCCACGATGAGCGGCATAAAAAGCATATACTCAAAGTAGCGCGTAGATTTGCTTTGCTCAATATGAATGCCAACGGATGACAATGCTTCCAATACTTGTTTCTGAACAATCACAGCAGGATCTTTCTCGTCTACCGCAGGTTTCTTATTTTCTTCAGCCGCTGGCAGTGACTTTCCTTTCTCTAGATGCTTTGAAGACACATAGAACGTCTCTCCAGCCTCATTCAGACAGGTGGCCCATCCGTTGATGATGGTATCCACGCTGACGACTTCGCCTTGTTGAAGCGAGCCTAGTTTCTTGGCTCCATTTTGGGGCTTTGCCCGCATATTCAGACTTTTTGATGTCACTACATAAGCCTCTGCCGCATAACCCTCTATGCCGAGCAGTAACAGTACGATAATTGTAATTAGATTTTTCATATTCTTATTCGATTTTTTCCGTGAAACTAAACTCATAACCGGCAAAACTAATTGTGTTGCCGTCATTGATGTAATAGGTGGTCTCGGTCTCAAGTGGATAACCGTTGATTTTGGTGCCGTGGGTGGAAGCAAAATCACATACTCGCCATTTGGCGTCATCCTTACCACACCACATCTTGGCATGTTTGCGCGACATACGGGCACATCCTGCCAATTGCTTGCCAAACTGAGGCGACTTGCGCCCGATGATGTATTCCTCAGCATCATTGAGCAGGAGTGTGATACTGCCATCAGTAGAACGTAGCTCTGCCATCCGCTTTTCAATGTCAGTGGCGTTTTCTACAGACTGCTCATGCTTATGTTGTTGTTCATACTCTAACGGGTCGATAATATGTTTACCACCGCAGTTGGGACAGAATTTCCCACGTGCATAGGTTCCACAGTCAGCACAGATCATCAGGTGCTGACCGCAGCGGTCGCAGTAGAGACTGTCGTCGAGTATCTCGGATTTACAATGTGGGCACTGTTTCATATCTTTTCAATCTTTAAAAATAAAAATCGTCTGGCACGAAGGTGAAGAAATCCTCCTTTGTCAGCGTCCCCTCACGCTGCATCCGTTGCAGACGGGCTGCAGTTCGCTTGGTAACAGCTTTAAAAAGGTTTTCCATCTCACGGGCATTTCCCCAGTTTTCAGTCCTCTTTTCCAGCATATCTTCTATCTTGCCGAGCAAAGCTTGTCTGGCACCTTCGCCAAAGCGATAGGGGTTTTTCTGGTTAGTGGCTTTCAGACAGAAAATATCGGCCAATTCTTCGAGAGAGTAGTCTTTCAGAACCAATGTATAATTGATGCGGCTTTTGAACCCCTCGTTGATATTCATCAGATAGTCCATATCTTTTTTGTATCCTGCTAAGATGACGCAGAGCTTACCACGGTCGTCATGCATGCGACGCATGAGTGTATCAATGGCCTTACGACCTTCTGCATCAGCAGCGCCCCGTGGTGCCAGTCGATATGCTTCGTCAATGAAGAGGGTACCTCCCATCGCTAAATCAAATGCTTTGTTCATATTCTCAGCACCAGAATCAATCAAGGCTCCGATAATGTCGTCGCGCTGACGCTCGACGAAACGGTCGGATGGTAACACTTTCATCGCATAGAGCATTTTGCCAATTGTCCGAGCTACCGTCGTCTTACCTGTACCAGGATTACCTTCGAGCACAATGTTCAATCCTATCACCGAATTATTGGGATCAATGCCCATGCTCAGTTGTAATTCTATGAAGTTCTTGTCGTCAGCTATTCCCTTCATGAGCTGTTTGACATTGCTCATACCAATAAAATCCTTGTCGAGTGAAGCCATCATCTCGTTGATGTCGACCTTTTTGGTGGCTTCCTCACCTTCAATATCGGAAGGTGTTAGGACGTGGTCGTCAGGCTGTTGTTGCTCTATGATGCGTTTGGAATAGTTATCAATAGCATCCTGCAAGGTGTTACGAACCACGCCTGCATTACCGAAGTTGGCAGTCCGGCGATTATACATACTCTGGAAGAACTGCGGTAGTCGATGGGCTGCCTCATCGGACAGCGTGTATCCCTGCTTCTTCAACATGCCCATAAAGATGTCGTGCAACTGAGGGGCAGTGTAGTCATGGAACGTGATCTTTTTATCGAATCGTCTGTCTATACCTGGATTGGCAGGAACGAATCGTTCCATCATCTCTTTGGTGTAACCAGCAGCTATACAGACAAAGTCACCCTTCTGATTCTCCAAAGGACCTAATAAGGTATCAATGGCCTCTGAGCCGAAATCAGCTTTCCCCCCTGAACTACTTGAAGATGAAGAGCCTGTCCCCAGCATATATGCCTCATCAATAAACAGCACACCACCCATTGCGCTCTCAACGGCCCGCATGGTCTTGGGGGCTGTCTGTCCGATGTATTCGCCAACGAGCGACTCGCGACGAACTTCAACAAACTGACCATTGGGCAATACGCCGAGCTGGTAGAGAATATCTCCGAAGAGACGGGCAATGGTGGTCTTGCCAGTACCAGGATTGCCGAGAAACAGATAGTGGTGTTTCAGTCTGACATCGGCATTGGGGTTTTCGGCCTTGGCCTTCTGTACCATCCTGACAATGCTATGCACCTCTTCCTTTACCTCTTCGATGCCCACATAACTGTCGATTTCAGCCAAGATGTCCTCAAGCGAACGAGGTTCATAAACTTCGCCTGTAATGTCGTCAGGCTCAACACCGCTATGGTGATGTATCATGGCCTGATAATGGATGTTGTTACACTTATCAATGGCTTCCCACGCATTGCGGAAGTCCACTTTTCGATTGCGGATCACATTGCGGAAGAAACCGAAGATACGTTGTGAGGCCTCTTCGCTGACAGGAAGATCTTTCTCCAAACAGTTCTGGCAGATGCGGCTTAACGTGTCAGCATTCATATCCTGCAAGTCTAATACCTTGGCAAAGCGATTAAGACCTGCAGGTTTCTCCTTGAAGAACTTATCGATATTTATTGGATGGCCTGCCATGATGATGATGGGATAGGTGTCCCATCCTGCCGTGGAATCAGTCTCCCAACTCTCCATTCGGCTAAAGAGCACGTCGATAGGCGAGATGTTATTATTGTCGTGGATGAGCATATGAATGTTGTTGATAAACAGAATGCCACCACCAAGTGCTTTGAAGTCATCGGTGGTCTTCTTGTCCATCCATGCCTCAAAATCGGCAGCATCAACCATGACCATCTGTTTCTGAACAATACCTTTCTTGAAGAAATATTCCTGAATGATATTGGCAATAAAATCCTTACCCGTACCACTGCTGCCCTTCAAGAGAATGTCCATGTCGGGACGCTGACCATGGCTGCTGTTGCGTTTAAGCATCAGATAATACTCGGCCAGCTGACGAATGACTTTGACAGCTCTGTCCTGCCCGATGATGCGCTGAAGTATCTGATCGGCCAGGTCGGGGAACTTCTCGCCACAACGACGACAGTAGAGTGCATCGTCGCGATTGTCGGCATAACATTTATTGCACTGAATCATTTTCTGCTTTTATTTTTTTGAAACTGAAAAGACATGTCTTCTCTGTAGTATAATTTTTATATTTACCATGGAAAGAGTCCGGATGATCAAAATTAATTGTTATATCCAAACTGCCATCCAAGACATTATCATCGGGCGTATCGTTTTCAAGGTTAAGATCGATCAAACCATCCAACTTACCCGTAAAGGTCTGGGTTACGGCTTTCTGGTAGGTCACCGTGATTGACAGACTGAAACTGTCAGGACGTGTACTTAAGATCTGCATGGTGGCAGGTTTTTCGTCGAAAGTACCACTCCATTCTCCTGCGTATTTGTCAAGACGTTCCTCAATCGTTACGATTTTCTTTCCGCCAAACTCAGGTGAGATGGCTTTGTAACCCCAGAATGCTCCCCAAGCCAGAAGGATGGGAACGATCATCATCAAGACCATTTTCTTCAATCCATCCCGATACTGAGAAGGAAGACCTCTGTATAAGTCCTGCTGACGATACTCATACCCCTGTTTGCTCGTATCAAAGGCATAGTAGAGTGGTTGCACAGTCCACATATCGGGGTCATTCTGGGGATCCACATCTAATGTTTCAAGGTCTTCATTAAATATGATAAAATAGACCCAGACACCAAGTCCCAGCATCAAAATCACGCACAACCAAGGCAAGACGGCCAGAATGACTGACATAAACTTCAATGTCAAGTATAATATCACGCCGAAGATAATGGCTCCTCCAAGGCCTGCCAGCAGACATCCGCAACCATTGCTGTCGTCATTGTCCCTTAAGCTATAATACAGGATGATGCCTACGATGCTGCCTGCGATAACAACACCGCCTCCTATCGTAGGTGAGTACGGATTACCCTCGAAAGGCAGTCCTTTGAAAATCATCCACCAGGTAAATATCAGCGCGGGGATGACAAAGAGCAGACCACAGACCGCCTGCGTGAACCTGATGCCCCATTTCCAGGTGTTCTGGTTTCCCAACGCACTCACATCCGACATGATGGTCGCCCTGGCCTCGTCCAAGCGTCTGACTTCCTCATCGTCAGGGTCCAGTTTGCGGATATACTCAAGATACCTTTCCACCTCATGCTCATATTCATAATCCTCGGTAAACGGCTTCCAGGGATTCTCATGGAAGAAAATAGTAATCCAGTCTTTCAGCGTTTTTTCACGAAGCATGGTCTTGATAGCATCGTCAGTATAACGAGATTCTAAGCTCTCTAAATCTTTTATGAGAAAAGAAAAGCGGGGAGGCTTGGCCTCTTCCTTAAGTCCATACACTTGTTTCCAATTGTGAATATATGTCGTATATGGTGCACATCCTTCGCCCGCATTGCAATCCCCTACCCAATCACCCTGTTCCTCATAGCCACTTTGGCTCAATAGTTCTGCATAGGTGCAGATGTCAGTAGTCCAATTCGGGAAAGTCATATGGTTCTGACGTGAGACATCTATTTCGGCTAAATAGACGATATCTTCGTAAGGCATCTGACAGATAGCCTTTGTTCCATGTACCGAGTCCTCACCTTCCGTCTCTTCAAACCATTCGCCAATCAACGTCGAGGTCCACTCATATCCTTCGGCTGCTTCCAGACGATTGATCAGTTTCTGAAACTCGGGTGTCTGGGCAACCTTGAAACGACTCAGCATTTCCGCAAGTTGAACATAATCACATTTATGGTTTTCCTCTCCTGTTAAACTATCATAGTCACCAAGCAGAATCTGACCGTCCTCCTTCTTCGTCAGGAAAAGATTGCTCAGCTTCACATCCCCATGCGCCATATCCCATGCCTGATGCAAGATAAATAAAGCCTTGGCAATGGAAAAGATGATATCCTTCAGCGTTTCAGCAGAAGTATTCGCAGGAATACCGTTGAGTGAGCCACCTTGCATATAGGGGGTCAGTTCATAGAATCTTTCCTTACCCGTCTCAGGATCCTGATAATAGCCGTAATCCATCAGCGGGAGCAGATGGAATGATTTGGGATCTGCACTAAACCTATAGTTTTCATGCAATCTTACAAAGGCGCTCATATCCTTAGGCTCTTTGCCTGGCTGATAGAGTTTTAGAACAATCTCTTCATAAGTAGTATCATCATTTACATAATAGATGTCCGCATGGCCGTTCTCGCCTTTGCGTATCAATTTCCCGTTAATACATGTATAATGATCCAACTCGAAAGTCAGGTCGCCCTCTTCATCGTTTTCCTCAGGCAATCCACAATCAATACTCGTCGGATAGGTCGCCTCATCTGTATCATCATCCATTGGGGTAGGGGCATCCATCAGATGCTCCAGATCCTGCAGGTCATTATTATCGTTGTTATTTGCCATAATCTATATGCTTTATTCTTTGGTCCATGTTTCCACTATCTGTTCTTCCTCCACTCTCTCGATAATCCACTTGCCACCGAGCTGAGGTTTTACACAATCGTTTGGACAAATGTGAGTGCAGCCACAGTAATTGCACACCCAACCATTACGAATCTCCTTAACCACCTTTGTCTTCGTCAGGCGTTTAACGTCACGGGCACAGTAGAAAGTGCGCTGCATCTGAGGCGTCATATTAGGAGGCGGTTGCATCCGCTGAACGGCATCACTGAGTTGCGCCAGTTTCAACGAGAATTCTTTTTCTGCAGCAGGTTCGCTCTCCATCTTCTCTGCTATCTCTTCCAACTCCTTGACCTGCTGTTTCACTTCCTGATAGGCTGGATCGGCCTCCGCCTGCTGCATGGCTTCCTGAGCCAAGTCGTCAAGAGGCTCGTTACACTTCTTGCAGAAGCTGCGATAGTTCAATGTGCCACACTTGGGACATTTGATGCCACCAATACCATTGCCACACTCTGAGCAGAACTTCTCGCCTGGCTCCATTCGGGCACCACAGAAGGTACAATGGTCAGCATGGAGCGGCCTGCCACATGCCGGGCAAAGTTCCAAATGAGAGTCAACAGACTCACCACAATGAGGGCACTCCATACTCATGCCTCCCACGTAACGGATTTTCTTGAGAGTCTGCTTCTGTCCTTGCTCTTGATATAGCGTATTTTCTGGATTCATAGCTATAGGGGTTTAAAGTAATAAACTAGAAACCTATTCTTCCTGACGACTGACGCGTCCACTCAAAGTGATCCACATCCTCCGCAATGACCTCTGAGGCAGAGCTGTCATCCGATGCAATTCTCAATTGGGCTGTCATTGCAATCGCCTGTGACAGATGCTGCATTGTGCGGGCTGATACGGGAGCCGACTTCGAATCATCGTTTTTGATATTCCGAACAAAAGCTGTCAGCTTCTTATTGGCATCGGCAGAGACTTCGAGTTGATAATCATGACGAAGCAGATAACGCAAAATTGCAGATAACTGATCGGTCGTAAAATCATCGAAGATAATGGAGTTATGATAGGAGGCCACACCACCGGCAGCCAGACTCTTGGCAATGGCTTCCTCGCCACTGGTTACTTGGGCAACGACCAGTGCGGTAGTTTGATGGCGCTCTATAATCTTGTTAAGTACCCACATGCGAAGACTCGCAAACTGGTCTTTTCGGTAATTGGGGGCATCCATGTCGAGAAAGAGCAGACCGTCGTCAGCTTTCTTGATGGCACGTTCCAATACCTGGTAGTTGTCGTTGCCTGCCAATTCTTCGGCATTGACACTCACAACATGACCTTGTTTGAGAATACCCAATCCCTGCAGAATCTCAGCCAATATCTCAGCTACCGTGCTCTTGCCGGTACCAGTGCTCCCAATGAACTCCCAACACAGGTTGGCAGGCTTGAGTACCAATGTATCTTGCTTGTGTTGAAGACAAGAGATTGTGACATAGTCGTGGAGCGCTTTCTTGACAGTGTCTAGTCCAACCAACGAGTCGAGTTTCTCAAGAGCTGACCGTAGCATCAACTCGTCAAAGGCCTCTAGGTGTAAGCCGTGTCGTCTGACAGATGGCACATCACAAGCCTCTATCCGCACCAAAATGTCATTCGTCAGTTGGTCGGCAGGTACTGTCATCAGTCTACGACTCAACGAGGGTATGATTTGCGTAGTAATCAGACGGGTGATGAAGCGTCCGTTGCCAAAGTGCTCGTCCTTATGATTGTACTCGTCAATGATATAGTCGGAGAGTTTCTTTTCCGCCTCAGGAGTCAGTTGGTAGTTCTCATGCTCCAACACCATCTTCCCAATTTGAAACAGTTGGGCCGGTGTATAGTCTTCAAACTCGAAGACATACGGGAAACGGCTCTTCAGTCCAGGGTTCGACTCCAGCATCTCGTTCATCTCCTTAGTATATCCTGCCAATATCACCATGACGTCTGGTTCATCTTGGGACAGGAAAGTAAGCAGCGTCTCAATGACACGCAAGCCATAGTCTTTCGTATCATCGGCCTTGACGAACAGCGTATATGCCTCATCTATAAAAAGAATGCCACCCGAAGCCTTTCGCAGAGCCTCAAGTGTAAACGTCTCTGCATCACCGAAGAAACGTCCAATAAGTTTCGAACGTTCTGTCTCTACCACATGGCCACTGGAGAGCACCCCGATGCCATGATATATCTCTCCAAGATATTTGGCAATGGTGGTCTTGCCGGTTCCTGGATTACCGGTAAATACCATATGCATAGGAGGCATTTTATTATACAGGCCATGTTCTGAGCGTATTTTATTCAGTCTTACCAATGAGGTATGGTCTAATATGCGCTTCTTGATGTTGTCGAGACCTACCAGCGAGTTCAGTTTCTGAATAGCAGGGGTGGGGTCTGGCAAGATCACTTCTGGGATATCAGCAGCTTCAACTTGGGTATTCTTCAAATCAGCTCCTGTAAAACCTTCTACATGTTCACCTACCGTCCTGTCCATCATACGAGGCAAAATGGTACTCTCTATCAACTGCTCAACAAAAAGCCTATTGGTAAATTGGTTACCACGCATGGAATAGGCATATTTTAAGTAATGCTCCAATTTCCGGCATGCTTTATCAGAGATCTTGATTTGATACGTTTTGAGTGTTGATATGGCATAGTCATATAGTGCCTTAACAGGGAGATCGCTGAAATGGAAGATGCGGGAGAAAGCCTGTTTTGCCTGTTCGTTGGAATTGATGAGTTCCATCAGCCTGCTTCGCTGACCTGCCAAGACGATGATACATTCCTTGAGTTCCTTGACAGCATTGCAAAGGATATCAATTCCACTCTGTGAATTGACAGCCCCTTTCATACCAAGCATGTGTGCATTGCTGATGAAAACCATCGTATTACTACTGCTATCCGTCAGTTCTTGTAAACTGGAAGAGAATCCATCGTTAGGGTCGAAGAGCTTCAGCGCATCCCTTTCCACAAACGTCCTCACTTGCTCCATACGCCTTATCTCGTGGAAGAGGGCATGGGCTGCATCGTTTTTCCCCACCCCCACATTACCAGTGATGACATAGTGATGGCCTACTATCACATTGTCGAGCATGGGGTATTCTTCCTCCATGCGAGCATAATTATAGGCAACGACACGCCTTAAATATTCTCTATGCTCCTTGAAAGCAGCAGGAGCGAAGTCAAGAAGATTAATGGGACTATTCATATCTTATCAATCTTTTTTCAATGAGTTGCTGTTTAATACCTTGGATATACCCGTCACACTCTTCTGCCAATTGGGTGCAGTTGGTACGGAGGGCCATATTGCGAAGTCTGTTAAGACAATCCATTAACAGATGAAAGTCATTTTGGTTGGGATGATCCATCAGGTCACCATACAAACGTTTGACGACAGCATCGCGCAACATGGATGCCATCTTCACATCACCCAAAGCCATATAGGTCTGGGACAAGCATACAAAATAGTTCATCGCCAAATCACGTACCTTCGTGGAATCGGGCTGTTGCGTCAGTGCTTCGTTCATAAGAGACTCGATCCCATCCAATACGTTCAGTGCCTCAGCAGGTTGATTGGCATTGAAGAGCTGCAACTGGGCCTTTCGGATACCATTGATAATCACATCGCGCATCAGATTCTCATTCTCCGGGTCAGCATCATGCAGACGTTTATAGCCCATGCCGGCATGTCGCATCTCCTCATAGGCTTCTTCTGTCTGGCCCAGCGAAGCATAAGCATCGCCTAATTCGTCATGAATATTACTGGTTGCCTGAAGACTTGGCCTTACCTCTGGATGTTCTTCTACCAATTTGAGGCTCTCCTTTCCTAAGTCAATGCTTTCTGCCTGAAGTCCTTTCTGTCGCAAGATGGACATCTGGCGGTAGGCACATTTGAGAAGGTCGTCTGCGTATAAATCCGAAGGGGCAGTTTTAAAGATCTTCTTGAATATCACCATCGCTTTATCAAACTCTTTCTCGGCTTCCTCGTTTTGATGATACATGGTCATTAGGAGCCAGCCCGTATTACTGAGTGCGACAGCATAGCGACGCGACAACTCATTGAAATGTTCCGGGAAACGCTGATGGACCATGTAGATGGCATACTCATGCTGCTTAGTGAAATAAAAGGCGCGGAACGTATCGCCATGCTGTTCATAGAAGAAACTTAACACGGCATAGCCTAGTGAATAAGCAATAAAGGTCACAGGAGTGTTCTGATGGGTTTGCTTCATGGAGTCCATTGCATATCTCAATGCCTTCATAGCCTCTTCAACCTGTTCGTGTTGGCCTCTGTAGAGCATATCCTGCACACAATATTCGGTGGTACTGCAGAGATTGTAGAAACAGAGTTGGAGCAAAAGGACACTTCCATAATCATCAGCATCATAAGACTTCAATATCGAATTGAAAGTACTGAAAGCCTCTTTAGCGCGGGATGACATCGAGGTCGTGTCATTTGAATAATTCTTTCGTACCAGATTCCAAAGCAACAGGAATTTACATGCAGCCCATATGGCAGCCTGATCTGGAAGATTCTTCAAATGTGGCTGTAGCAGCTCATAGTAGTCCATCACTGTTTGCACATCATCAGGAAGTCCCAACATACAGCGCAGGGTGTTGGCACGAATTTCCAGCGAGTCTGCTGGCTGAAGGTCACCTTTCCGCGATTCGTACTCGTCAAGAATATATCCTGAGTGCTTAGGGGCAAATCTTACAAATAGCAGGCTCTCGGCATAGTCGATCAACTCTTCAGGCGAAAAGTCTGATGTGTCTATTTCCTCCAGTTCGTCATCTCCTCCCGACCATAAATTAAGATACATATCCACTGCCTTGATAACCTGGGCCTTATCTTCATTATCGGATTCTGATGCATTCAGCAGATCCATATCGACTGCAGACTGATTAGAGAGCAGGTCGCACATGAAATCATCGCATCTTGTAAAGAACATAAAACCAGCATAGTGTATCTGGCTCAACATCTGATGCATCTTCTGGTATTCCCAGCCATCACGATTATATTTGGCAATATTCTCTTCATAGAACTCGTTCATCAAATCGGCATCTACTGCCTCAGAAAGTTTGATGGCCATAGAGATGTTGTCGTGAAGATAGAAACTCATGGCGGTATCTGTCACGAACGACGCTCCATTTTCACTGACAGACAAAGCTTTCGACAGCAGTTTCGTGCCAGCAGGATAGTCATAGCACAACAGCCGGATGGTGTTTTCGACCATGTATGACCATAAGTCAGAGTCGGGCACTGATAATGCAGCCTTGATCATTTTATCATCATGAAACTGAACTGTCAGGGCTGTTAACTCACGGACGATATTGACGTCTTGGGGGCTATCAGAATACTTTTTGATGAAATAGTCTACCATACCCTCCTGTATGTGTGGGTAGCCATCATCAGTATCCTGACAGAAATGTCTGATAATCCGGCGATAGCATGGATAGGCAAAATCAATAGTTCCTGTCGTTTCATCGAAATACAATAAATCCCCCAGCCAACGCTTGGTAGCCGTAAACGACAACTGATCCCATTGATTACTAAATAATTGCTTAAAGTCCTCTTCGCGAAGGCCATACTCACTGACTGATAATATACGGACCATTGTCCAATAGAATTGGAAAGGTAGGAACTTACCACCATCGAACAGGATAGAGGCAAACATAGGTTCTATCACTGTTGAAGAGGCGGCAATGTCGTCTACTATTTCCAACAGATGTTGGGTGATGGCATCATCGCCATTACCTCGCTGACGGATCTTCTCAAAATCTTCAGCAGAGAGCATGGTAAGTCTTCTGATAACGAGTTTCAGCCACAGCGGATACTTGTAGCTGCAGAAAGAAGAGGTTCTGACGTTTACAATCCTGTCCATCACCTCGGCGGGCAAAGACTTGCCGACGTTCTTCAATTCATGCGCTATCATGCTGCGTGCGACCTCTTCTGTTACAACTGATGGCATTTTGAGGAATGTAGCCTTATCAACATGCTTCCAATACTCAAAGAGCATGAGATACGGTTCGTCGATGGTCGCCACCATAATAATTCTTCCATTCGTTATCAGCGGACTGTTTATCAACTTGTATGCATCCTTCAAAAGATGCATATCATCAATGAACAGATAAAATAGGTTATCTGTATTTTCCTGAGCCCTCAGCAACTGCCACGCCAACTCCTCTACACTTACCTGCTCTTCCAGACCATATAATGTATAGGGGCTCAAACGTGAGTCAGCCAGCCATTTTTTAAAAATGTCGGCAAGATTTTCGTCCTGACGGCAGAAATGAATCAGTGGAATGCCTTCTTTGACTCGGGAATACAATTCACAGAGCAACGCCGTTTTTCCTGAACCAGGAACACCATGAATAATCGTAGGACATAGAATGGAATAGACTTGATCTTCTATCTCCTTCAAATCAGCAGATTCTGCCTTGAACGTAGCAATTTCCTTGGACACCTTTTCTGCATCGGCATCCAATAGTATTTGATATTCATTCTGAGGATTCTGTACTTCAGGACTGCCTTCGTACAGCAGGATTTGCCGATAAAGGGCATAGGTCAGGAAATCGCCCAAATGGTCGAGCTCTTTCAGAGACTGCCCATCCCATTTACTGTCGTATTCGTAAATGTTATTGCTGCAATTGGCTTCTTCGCAACTTCGCTGGATTTTCTGCTTCAGAACTTTGAGCTTGCGCTCAGACTCGCTATCTTGATCGCAGTATTTCTTTCGAGTCGCCTCGTCCATCTGCTCATATACATCATCTTTTCTGAAACAGAAGAGACTGCGACGCAAGGAGTCTGTATCCATTAGCGCACCAAAAAGTATTTCAAGCTCTGTTACACTCTTCTGCTCCTTGGCCTCCTCACGGATATAACAACTCTCTTCATCCGTCATTTCACTTAACATCACCTGCCAACTATCATCAGAAGGAATCCATCCATAGCGACCCCCCAATAATCCAATAAAGAAAGGACGAGACTCACGGATTTCCGCAATGCACTCACGTAGCACAGTGTTTTCACGCTCGTTTTCATCAGTATCCTGTGTGTTGACACCCCATCGCAAATCGATAAACTGGACAGAGATGCCTTCTGAAGACAATCGCTCTTGTAGCAAAGGGGCCACTCGATTCATAATGAGGTCGCGTTCTGCGTCCATGTCCTTGAAGGTGCTGCTTAAGAATACCTTGATGTTCTTTCCTTTCTGCATAGTAATATAGTTTTTAGGTCCTGTTTCATAAAGATGTCATATAAGGTTGTATGCGAGAGAATATACCCTCCTGCAATTGATCGACATTAATCATCAGATAGAGCAATCCCATGTCATAGAAACGCAGGTCGAAATAGTCGTTAGCATCAGTATCCAACTGCAACAGCTGTACCCACCCGGTTCCAAACTCGTTGTCTACATCTTCCTCGTAGGGTTTGCCTAGAAGTCGGAAACCCTCCCTACGCTCTGGTCCTTCAGAGAAGGTGATGGCATGAGGCGGTATCATATCATCCTCTTGGAAAGGATTTACGCGTTTTAAATTGGACAAAGCCACATCGGCATAGATGACTCTGACTGCATGTTCAGGCCATTTGCCCAGTCCGTAAGGCTGCTTTACATCGTAGCCGAGAAAGTAGTCTATCTCACCGAAGAACCAGAGCATCCCTCGTTTGGGCAGTCTGTCATTATCGGGAAGATCCTCGCAGTTAATCTGGCAGATGAACTGCATGGGGAATTTGTTGTTGTTTTCATCTGTTGTGAAGGGATACATATCCTCAGACGGTAGTTGCGGGGCATCCCAAAAATAACTACTGCCTGGCTGTAGTGCATCGTCAGATGGCGTCAGTTTCATATCAATGCCGTGTGTCCCTTCACTCAGCATCACTTTCTCACCAGATTTGATGGAAAACTTCTCGCTAGCCATCGTTACATCGTTTTAGTCAAATATTACTCTTGGATTCATAACTCCAGGCGAACGCCATTCTATGCCGTATTCTGCTAATAAATCTCGTTTAGCAGACCAATAGCGGAAACAGAAACCCATGTGTCGTGGCTCACCTTTCAGTTCTTCATGGAGTCGGTACTCTACTTCGTCAATCACGGACAGATAAATCTCGCTGTCCTCTATAGGGTCGTACCGCAGTGTTGGATTCTCCAGCCGATTCAAACTGTACTCGCAATCCTCCTTGTCTTCCTCAGAGGTGGCATATAGGAGCGCCTGCTGGTAAGCTTTCTTTGCCATCGGGCGGCGCTGATTGGTAGTATAGCATTCGGCAATCTGACTATAAGTATTGAATTTCCATGGCGCATTCTCCTCTGAATCGGCACACTCACGCAGAAGTTCCTCGGCCTTTTCAAGTAAAGGGGTCGCCTTCCATGTTTGCTCGTCCTTGATATAATACTCGGCCAACTTTGTCAGTGCCGTTGAATAGTCTGATAAAGTATCTTGGTTTTGTTCATGCTCATACATCCGTTTTGTAATATCTACTAAGGGTGTCAGCAACTGGATAAAATCTCTTGTCTCCAATTCATCGTAGTTATCGCCAATGAACTTTGCCAGAAACGAAAGCTTTTCTTCGTCATTTGCTAAGTTCTCAGCTTGCTTCAGAATATCTACCATTTTCATATCAATCTCATCCAAGTAAACTCACAGAACTTGGTCGCTATTTTTAGTTATTGGTGTCCATAGATATGAAAAAACGTGAGAGTCTGTACTTGGTTACTCGTCCTGCTACTTTCTATGTAGCTAAAGACAAAAAGCCTTGTGAACGTCTTTCCATAAATATGCGTCCTAGCCCTTCACTCCTGTTCGAAAACTCCGAGTTTCGCCATGAACGCTACAAATATCGTAATTTTCTTTGATATTTCCAAATATTTTAAGAAATAAGTGATTATCAATTTATGTAGCAACGTGACCTCATAAAAGGGGGGTCTCGAGTCAAATCGTGATTTGGCTCGAGTCAGAAGTGGATTTGACTCGAGCCAAATTGAGTCCCCCCTAGATTTATAATGTAGTTTAAGTCCTTAGTTCTCCGCCTTTCTATATAATATAATAAGGTGTAGGCCTGTTTTGACCTTGACACAAATCAAGCGTTGGTAAATTTTTTGCATTTTATTGAAAATTTCCTGCAAAAATATTTGCCAGTTCAAAAAAAGTTCGTACCTTTGCATCCGCTTTCGGGAAGACCCGAGGCAATCAAGAAAGAGATCTTTGAAGAATTTGCATAAAACAGAGAAGAAAGTAGTACAAGAAGCGGGAGTCATATTTACAGAATATGTCTCTCGGGTAAAGAAAGAACAACCGTCAC
>JAEEGI010006650.1_pt1 | contig 26080 bp, 17 predicted proteins | sample 8958751 | NCBI WGS metagenome assembly JAEEGI01 (sample SAMN16246545, study PRJNA631951) | gut metagenome | biome: gut microbiome; feature: rumen; material: KS-attached | host: Bos | place: Iran: Karaj | collected 2018-10
AGCAGACATGCTTATTCGGCTCATATATACCAAATTATGCCGATGTTGGATATCTTTGCCTGACACTAATGAATTTTATACAAATTTTTGCTTAATTTCTCGCGCGAAGCGCGAATCAATTTGCAACGAATGAATTATGACACGGCCCCCAAGGGGGCGTTGATGCCCCAAGAGGAAGATCTTAGAGGGTAAATCATACTCCTCCGCCCTCTCCCCCTCCTCTGGCACTTCGTGTCACCTCCCCCCCAGGCGGGGGATGAGTTGAGTATCATCAACTTATTATCGCCGAACTCACGCTATTTATCAGAATAGGAACGTATGGTATAATTCAGGTGTATAGATGCTGCGAGGGGCGATAAATGCCTTGGCAATCTCATAATAGACGTAATAGAAATTGAGGAAAGCAACAGCAGCAAAGGGAATCCACTTGCGCTCCTTCCACAGGTAATGCAGCAGGAAACACACCATCACGAGGAAACAGCTTCGCATCAGTTCACCAGGACGAATCAGATACTGGGTCGTATTGGCAAAAAGATTGATGTAAGCAATATATACCACCGAGAAACGGAACAGGGCCGGCAGGTACCTATCATGAGAAAACATTTTTCTGATGGACGGATAGTACCAAATGATGAGCAGACAGGTGAAGAGCGGGAACAAACGTGCCGGACCGATTGCCACACGGAATGCATACTCCAAATCATTGCTCATGAACAAGCGATAATAATGTCCATATCCCAGCACCTGGGCAATAGACCCAATACGGTCAAAAATCCATTGAATCCACTGAGGGAAAGAGCCGAGAACAAAGCACAGCGCAATCAGAGCATAGGCCATCCATGGCTTGGCTTTGGGGACACGAATGAGCGGTACAAGATAAAGCGGAAGAAACAGGACGCACATCTTGTGGATGCTTATCGCCACCAGCGAGAGCAATAAATAGTACCAGAACTTGCGACGGACAATCAGTTCAATCATGAGGACAAACAGGCATTCCACGACAGACTGACGCACGAAACCCATCCAGAAAATATAGTACGGCCCCATAAAGATGCACAGAGCCAACCAGGGGAGCAACACCTTGCGATGCCTCAATGCATAAAAAAGTAATCCAATCTGAGTAACGGCCCAAAAAGCAAAGTAGATTGAGAAATGACAACCAGCACGAGCCATTGCATTGGTAATCAGAGCAAAGCCTGGCTCAAAATTCTCACGCGAGTAGTCACCCAAGGATTGCATACTGACGAAATAGCCATAATACATGTTGTAGTCCCACGACGTGAGCCACCTCACTGACGAGACTGCGACATAGATAAGTATTGCAGCCAAAATCTCCCATGAGGCAAAGGGCAGTTCCCCTCCCCCACTCGTCTTGAGCCGATGTTCCCGACGACTCACATGGGCTCCCAGCCATGCCATGATGGCAGCAGTACCAGTATAAACGATGAGACTGAGAATCATTGCAACATCTTTTTTTTACTTCACGAGAGACATTTCGATTTTCAAGCCATAGTTACTGCTCGTTGTTGGATAAGAAGTAGTTGACACGAGCGGCATGTTGTTCTGATAATCAAAATATGCACCCATCTTGATGCGCTTGCTCACCACATAGTCCATCGTGAAACTAACGTTCCAAGTGCGGGTACCATTGGTAGCTTGAGCTGTGTTGTTCTCAAACTTGCGTATCAGCGACGTGTTGCTAGACATCTTCACATTAAGGTTGAAAGTGAGGTCATTGTTCACATTCTGCTGCTTGGTCTTTATCTTCAGCACCTGGTTGAAGTTGGCAATCTTGTAACTGCCTCCCAATTGGAACGACTTACTGTTAGCCTCTACCAGCTGGCCCGCCGACGAATTGAGGGTGAGTGTACGCTGGCTATCGTATTGCAGATTCAATGAAATATCATTGAGGAATGTAGCAGTGAATCCAATAATCGGCGCAAACTTCTCGGTCAAAGAAACTGAAGCGATGTTGTAGGGCGATGAGGGAATCGGACCGTTAGTAAGCACATCCTGGGTGAAGCCAAGTCCATTGCCGATCGTTACCCAGTCACTGAATGAATTGAAGGAACCGACAGTGTAAGCACATTGATAGGCATGGTTGAGGTTGAACGACTTGAACACACGCTTGAAGAACGGGATACGCATCAGGCCATCATATGTCACGCGCCAGTTGGGAAGAATGGCTTTCAATCCGGGGAAAGGATTGAGGTCAATCTTAGAGGCATCCTTACCCGAGTAGGCCGCCAAGAAAGCAGGAATGAGTACATCACTACTTGACGAATTGATAGCGCCATTTTCAAGGCTATAGGTATTGCCGGCAAATGCAGTACCTTGCAAGAAGCCCCTATCGGGATAGGTCGTTCCCATATATTGCTGTTGCAATCTCTCGGTAATAATCGGGATATTGGCCAAGAACTTATCAAAGGTCGCACTGCGGTAATTATCTTCGGCCTTGGCACTGAAGCCCTTAAATGCAGTTGCAATAGCCACATGGGTCCTGGTGTAACTACCACCATAGATGGTAGTCGGGTCGGCAAACATGAACTGAATCTGATTCGTTCTGTTGTCGGTACGGTTACCTGTCAGTGTAATCTTGAGTCCTGCAATCGGCTCAATCAGCACTTCGGCATTGAACTCGTTAGTCTTTGCAAAGATAGCCGGTGAGGTCAGTGTCTCGTCACCCAGGAGCCAACCGCGGTTCAACGCGTTATCAATATAGGACTGTCCAACAAAACCAAATGCGAAGTCCAGACCAGGAGACATGACGTCATAGTGGGTAGATTGGCCAAAGATATCACCGATCTCGGGAATGAATTGCGGAATCGTGAGCGAAGTGGTCTTCTTCCAACGCACATTCACATTGCGTACACTCATCAGTACACGGCTGGTGTATTGCGCCGCCTCGGTAAAGAAGTTATGCCTCTCTTCCTTCAGCACCTCAAGAACGTTGAACTTGAGGTTCTCTGTTCCAAGGGTCTTGATTTCCACATTATCCTTATCCACGACTTTATACTCAATCTTGAAGGGCTTATCATCGGTCGTAGTAGCGGTTACCTTGACATTCTTGGTGCCCAACTTGTGATTGATGACAGTTGCCGAATCAGGATTCAGTTTGATCGTGCGGTTGAATTTCTTTGGTTTTTCCTTCTTTGTTGTCGGTTTCTTGCGATTGGTGTTCTTGCTTGAGAAACGCTCATCTACTTTCTTGAGATAAGGAATCTTACTATAGAACTGTTCCAGGTTGAAACGTCCGTCAAGAGAACGAGTGGTCTGGTTGGTAATAGTATTACCCGATGAAACTTCATCGACAACCGTTCCACGGTCCCAACGATAAGCTGAGTTATAAGAAGCGTTGGCTGTGATCCAGCTCAGAATTGGAATCTGATTGAACGGAGCCTTATAGGAGAAAGAGAAGGTCTGGTTGTAGGCCCATGGCGTACCCAAATCCCTGATAGAGGCCATCACCGAGTCACGCCAGTCACGGTAAGCGTCAGGGAACAATCTGCGATTGACTTGCCCAACGGGTTCCATAATGTGAGCCGTCGTGTTGCTGTTGAACGTTGCAGTAATGGACTTAGTAAAGTTCCATGAGAGGGCAAATTGCCTATCCCAAAGGAAGTTCTTGCTGACAGATACCGGAAGTTCGACATCCAGTCCAGTCTCGTTACGAGTCTGCTGTTCGTAGTAATACCTAGAAATATTGGTACTGAAAGCCAGATTATTGGGCAACCAGTGGAACTCCCAATCACGGAAGAACTTCATGTTCTTGTTTTTCTCATCAATGAAATATGAGAAAGGCTTGAACGGCTTGGCATAAGGTGTCCAGCTGTACTGCATGGACCCGCGATAGTCATTGGTATTCTCATAGACGTTTTCGGGGTCATTGAGATGCTGCTTGTTGAACGAGTAACTGAACGAGAAGTTGGCAGGATCCCACGGCATGGGATTCTTCATGGTCTTCACGTCAAACTTAAGCCCCGAGATTGAGAAATTCTTAGCTGTGCGTTGAGTTACAGCATATTCCATGATACTGTCCTTCTGCTGCTTGGTCTCACAGACATCTATAGCCTCACTCAATCTGACGTCCTGATCAAGAGGATTATACTTGGGTTTAGTCTTCTCATTACTATAGGAATAATAGATGGGGGCATGAAGCTTAACCTTCTCAGGGATAAAGCGTCCCAAATCGGTCTGAACAGCAATATTGTACTGGTCGTAGTTGTCCAGCCTGCGATTTGTGAGGCTCTGGTCCACCGAGCCGAAGCCTTCGGTCTCCTTATGGAAGCCCATATTGAGCGTAGCGATGTCACTCATGTTGAGCGTCATTGATGCCTTGGCGGCCCAACCACCCTCGGCATCAAAATCGGTCACACGCAACTCGTCAACCCAAACAACACAGCTCTTGGTCGTGGGAGAATTGTTGCGCACACCGATGAGCATCACGCGCACCTTGCTCAACGACGGATTACCGACGACATAGACCTTGTTATTCGGATGGTCCTCGTCAATATCCTGATATCTCACGGCATAACCAACGCCTGACACACCGGCCATCTTGTCACCATTGCGGTGCTTCTTGGCATTGACAAGCACATCCAGGTCTATATCAAGCATGTTCTCGGCGGGCCAAACAGCGAGTCGGTCACTAGAGCTGTTGGTGCTATAATGGCCAGGAGGCGTAAGGGTCAACGGAATTTCATACTCATAATAATTGTTCTTCACGTCGGAGCCCAAACGGACGAAAAGTGAGATATCGCCATTGCGGAGGTTGGTCTCGTTGTCGATAGTTGCCTCGTTGTGCACAAACATCTGGAGGCGCTTGTAGGTGCGCAAGTCAAGATCCGTATTGCGGTATACACCACGAGCATCGCCGGCATCAAGTTGATCTACCGTGAGCTGCATAGACTGCTCGTTGAGCTGTCTAATCTGAGAAGCGCCACTGTCAATGATACGCGATACGCCCGGAGGAAGGACATAGTTAATGGGTTCACGAGAAGCATTCTCCTCAATGTTGACGGTATTGATGCTGATGGAACCGTTTGCCGGATGCTCTCCACGCATGTTGAGGTTGTACTTGTAGTTACGCCACTCACCGCGTACCAGTTCAAGCGAAGCAAAACGCAAATGAGTGGTACCCTTGAATCCAGTCAAGAACATGCGCATGAATCGAATAGTGGAGAAGTCCTGAATGGTTCCCACTTTTTTCTGATAGTCAGCAATAGGTATAGTGAACTGATACCAAGTAGCCCTTTGTGTTTCGCCATTGCGGGTATGCACATTAGCAACCTGTTTATCGGTAATATAGTTCATGCCGACCCTCATCGAATCAGGATGAATAGCTACCCTATACTGGAAGTATCGCTCATACTCATTCAGCGTGTTATCCTGATTGATATCCTCGACATCAGGCGTGGAACGAGAGGTCTGGTATTGACCGTCGGCAACGTCACTCTGAGACAACGAGTTGCCATCAGTGCCGTTGTAATGCTTATAGCGTTCATTGATCCTAGCCCTAGTCTGGTCATAGTAGCCATGACGATAAAAAGCATAATTGTCGGAAGCCGGATCATTGAACGGAGAGAAGGGATCTTCTCGCATGGCGGCTTTGGTAGATTCTGGCAGTCTATCCAATTCTTTGAGGAAATTGGCATAGGCTGGATAAGTCATCTCTTCGGTGGTTGACAGTCCATCGAGGCCGACATCCTGGAGGATGCGCGCACCATTGGTATTGTCAAAGGCATAGGTCAACGAAGTCTGTGAAGAGACCTTACCCCAAACAGTTTTGCTCACATAGGTCGTGTCGCCGTTGATGGGAAGACCGTTCTCATAACTCTTGAGACCATCCTTAAGGACATCCTCGCTGATTTCGCCCAAATTGAAGTAAAGTGAGCCACCATCATCGTTGCCCAAATCAGGATCCATGAACGGGTCAAGCAGCCAGAACTGAATGTACTCGATATTGGCCTGCTCAAAGTTGACCGTGTTCTCAATTTTACGCATAATACCACCCCAACGTTTCTCGGGATAGAGCAGTTCACCGGTTGCAGGATCGATATTTGTGCCATCCAGGTTATAGGGTCCACGTTCTTTAGGGTAGAACGAGAGGTTCAACGTCTGGATGACAGAGGACTCACCATAATTGAGCTCGCGTCCGGGGAATACCTCACTAAAGGCAACCTCACGGGCATAAGGATAGGACAATTCTTCCAAGTCGTTCTTGATATAACCTGGCGCATAAGACGAATTGCGCTGAGTGAACAGGCGATCCACATAGTACCAGGATAACAATGCACGGTTCTTGCCATATTCCACATTATTGTTCAATGAAGCCTCGGGGAACAATGCGCCACTCGACTGGTCGTAAGGAACCGAAGACAAGGCCCATGAATAAGGTGTGCGGATATCAATACCGTTCTGGGTTGACTCAAAATCATCAATATAAGAGCTACCAGTATTTGAACCAGTTTTAGCTTGATGCGGCACGAGTTGAGCAAACTCTCCCAAGAAAGAAACGCTCGACGGAGCCACTGCATTGACAGTCGGAATCTTATTGAGCAGGTTAGTCAACCACATGAACTGAGTGTTAAACGACATGTTCGCACCCCAAATCGTGTTGTTGACCAACTCACTACCGATAGCCAATTTATCACCGATGGCTTTTTCGCCATAGTGCATGACCGTAGCACCGATATGGAAATTCTTGTTTATAGCATAGTCTAAATCCAATCCCAACAACGTCTTTCGTTGCATATTGAATGTTGACTGGTTCTCAAGCGATACACTGATGTTAGTTCCTGCATCGATGATGCTCTGATTAGTAATCGTGACGGTACCCATCGTATAGTCAACGGTATAGTCACTGTTTTCGGTCAAGGTCACACCACCTGCTGTAACGACAACCGAGCCTCGTGCCACATTGGTGGCGTTAAGACGGATGACACTACCTGAACTGGACTGATACTCACCAGCGAGAATGAATTTGTTTTTGTCACTGAACTGCTGTGCTACTGTCAATGTTGAGTCATAAAGCTCAGTGTAGATATAGTCCTTGGCAATCTCATCGTTATTGAACTTCGAACGCAGATACTCGCCGAAGGGCTCCACTACCGGGAAAATAATTTTTCCCGTAGAGGACTGGACGGTATATCCTTCAATATAGTCAAACTTACCATCGATGTTGGTTTGCTGGTTGGCATCCAAGCGGTCGAGATTCATTACCTGAAGCAGCGGGGTGCCGTTGATATCACCTGCTGGAATATAAGTCAACTCGTTACCAGTTGTATCACTCAGATACTTGATGTTCAGTTTGAAATTATTCTTCTGAATCTGGTAAGCCCCCAAAGCATAGACGTTCTTCATTGCCAAGTCCCACATAGGGAGATAGGGGGATGCAGTCGTTCCCTTCAACATCTTGACATAGATCGACTGATCGGTTGAGGTAATGTCACCTGAGAATTCACCTACCTGATAGGTTTTACCGCCATAACTGTATTGATAGGCTACCGCGAGGATCTCGTCACTGGCGAGAGCCGTCTTTAGCATGATGTAACCCAGATTGGCGTTAAGGGTGTATTCTGATGAAGTAAGCAAGCGTGCACTCTCGATTTTCTCGTAGTCCTTACCACCCTCAAATTCATATTCCTTCAACGGCAATAACGCTGTTGAGGACTTACTCATGTAACGGGCATCAGGATAGGAATTCTTGATTACGTCCAACAGATCATTGGATGTATTGGATGGCATCGAACCAGCAACGCCGGTCCAGTGTGGATTGCCGATGTTTCTTTCATCACCTTCGCCCAAATCCATGAACGCCATGATATTGCGGGACTCATTGAAGTTACTTCGCTTATTGGTAATCCAAACCTCGATGCGGGTAATATGGATACCAGACGACACTAGCGGAAGTTTGGAACACCAGGAGTCATAGTTGTCGCGGAAGAAATGTGAGAGGAAGAAGTTGCGGTTCTGATCATACTTATCAGCAGAGATACTGAACTCTGTGGTCTGCGAGCCACCCTTGCTGCTCACTTTTTGAGACTCACTCTTCTGTTGTGAAACGAGAGCGGTAGCAGTAAGTTTGCCGAACTGCAGCTTAGTCTTAACACCAAACAATGCAGCACTACCGTGAATCAGCGATGATCCGGTAGTCATGCTCACGTTACCTGCTTCAATATTCTTGATGATCTCATCTTCCTTACCCTCGTAAGCGAGTTTGAGATTCTTGCTGTCAAAGTCAAATGTCGCGCCCGTATTATAGGACATATTGAACTTCATCTTGTCACCGACAGTGGCAGTAATATTGGCCTGAATCTTCTGGTCAAAGTCAAAATAGGTTTTGCGGCGCTGAGAGACTGACAAGGAAGGGTTGTCGGTCGAGTTACTCTTTACACCCATGTTGATGATCACCGAACCCGTGGTCTTTAACTGTACACCACCAGGGCCAAAGACCGTCTCAAGTGGTCCCATGCCAAACTGCATGTCCAGGAAATTAAAGGGGTCTTTCTCGGTGTCCTGAGCACTCTCGGCATTCTTCTGTCGGTAATACTCCATCATCGAGCGACGGAAGTCAGCATTGCTGTATTCATCGGACGACATGATATAAGGCGTAATGATGTCGTTATCACCCAAGCGAGTGTGTACAACATAGCATCCCGTCTCAGGGTCATACTCAACCACCGACGTGATGTTTGAAGGATCCTTCAGGTCGGCAGCATATTCACCGATTCCTTGCACTTCGTCATAAGTCTGCGGTGTCGTTGGCTTGACTCTATAATGTAAATCCAAATCGGGAGTCCTTTGCTGTTGAGCCGATGGACGTGTATCGGGAGGAGGTGGAGGAGGAGGTAACGTGCTGGTCACATATTGTGCCAACACAGTATCATTTCCGGCCCACAATCCAATGAGTGCGCCGATAATAATCGCAAATATTATTTTTTTACGTTCCAACATGTTGTATTATCAATCAACAACGGGTCCCGAAACCATTAAGTACCGTTACATCATCTTGAGAGCCTGCTTGATTGCGAGCTCAACAGACAGTGAAGGGTTTTTGGCAAAGAGCGACTTAAGTACCTTATTTGAAGCCTGTTGCGAAAAGCCTAACATTACAAGGGCCGCAAATGCTTCATTAAAGGCTTCACTGTCGGAATGACCCTTTTCTAGTAATAACGTATCACCTGTGGGTTTTATTTTATCCTTGAGGTCAACTATTATTCTTTGGGCTGTTTTTCCGCCAACACCCTTGACCGCCTTGAACATAGCGACATTGTTGCCGGCAATGGCTTGGGAGAACTCGTCAACGCTCATTGAAGAGAGCACCATTCGTGCCGTATTGGGTCCCACACCTGATACCGAAATCAGCAACAAGAAAGCTTCCCGCTCTGCTTTAGAAGCAAATCCGTAAAGGGTCTGAGCATCCTCCCTGATCACCTCATAGGCAAACAGCAAGGCCTCTTTATCGTTACCGGCCTTTGACAACACATCATAGGTTGTGAGCGTGATATTCATCATGTAACCTATTCCATGATTGTCAATCACCACATAAGCTGGATTGAGTTCAACTATTGAACCTTTTATATAATCTATCATAATTATTGTTTAGTTAAAATCAAGTCAATTACAGTGTTGATATCAGCAAGAAGTATTTCAGAGTCATGATTGACATCAGCCCTCAACAGCATGGCAGCGTCACAGCCATTTCCTCCATCAAGTATAATGTCTATCAATGCCATGACATCAGCGATATTGACCTCACGGTCATTATTTACATCGCCGGGAATAAGGGTATTTCTTATCACATCATCTACTGCGGCTGCAGCATCCAGTTTACCACTACCCCATCGTCGCGGGTCACCCATCGCCACATAGCTGTCAACATGTGCGCTACGATGCAAAGCCTCTCGCACTTCCGTTGGGCCCAATCGACCGTTAACCTGCAGCATCAATGCGACAACGCCTGTCACAACTGGTGTTGACATGGATGTTCCCTGATTGGAATAATAGGGATATTCTATTCCGTCAACGATGACAGGAGAAGGCCATATTCCCTGATTGGAGACCGAGTCATAACGACTGGCCGATGACAGTAAGGCCATGCCGGGAGCACAGATGTCAGGACGCGTCACACCGCATTCGTCGGGGCCATAAGAGGAAAAATATGCGATATCACCCGGTTGACAGTTTGCAATGTTGACAACCTCACCCGTTCTTGCCACATAGGAGGAACGGGAACAATAGGCCCCCACCGAAATCACACTGTCTGTTGTAGCCAGATCGCTGATTGAGCCCACCGATGACCCACCAGTCATGCCGTCAAGCCCAAAAGTATAGAAATAGGTGTTCTTGGTACACCATCCCGTTAGATTGACAGATTCGTCAGCGGTATATTGCAATCCCAAAAGATGTCCCGATTTAACAGAAGTCACGTCAAAGCTCCAATAGGAGTGAAATCTTCCTTGATTTGACAATGAGCCATCAGCTCCATACTGGGGTTCCATAGCACTGGCAAAAAGCACTTCTCCCTCATAATACTTGGCAAAATCAACATCGTCATCACTCGAAATAGCGAAAACGCTATCCTCGGGCAAGGATGAAATGAATGCTGACGCATATTCCAAAACTCCAGTAGCACGATTGATGACGACCAACCTGGAACCATGTGGCTGAGGGCCATCGCTCCACATGCTCACATATCCCTCACGCTGCAGTCCGCCCCACTGATTGCGCAGCAACGTTGACACGGTGTCATTCACACCTTGTAAAGAAGCATGGAAACAGATTGGCGCATCACCATCATTACCCGCCGCGACGACACACAGACGTCCAGGGCCTGTCAATGCCTCAAAAGTCCTACACAAGAAAGATGAGCCATCATTGGGACCATCATTGCCACTGATGCTCATATTGACCACACAGGGTTTTCCTATCCTGTCAGCATAATCAAAAATGTAGATGAGGGCATTCACAAGATTCACATCAGTCAGTTTCTGCGACGGAATGCCACAAATCACGATATCCGCCTCTGGTGCCACACCATGCCATCCATTAGCCATGAAAGAACCAGCAGCTGTGCCAGTGGTATGGGTGCCATGAGAGGAAGCGGCATAATCAGTGGTGAGCGCTTTAATTTGCTCAGGACATTCATAGCAGCTGCCAGGTAACGTATCACCCTTGACAACCGGTGCCGAGCCCGATTTGTCCTCAGGCATATACACGGCACGCACCCTTGACCGTCCCTGATGATCACACAGATTAATATGATTAAAATCAATACCAGAGTCAATAACCCCGACTAATACCCCCTCACCCATGAGTGGAACAGCACGACCCTCGGCGATATGGAGCGGATTGACGTTGGACATGAATCGCGCGGTATCGTTGCATAACTGTAGCGAGTGGGCCAACGCGATATGCTTTACCCCAGGATAATCCATCACGACAGGCAACACCTCGACAGGTACCTCTGCTACAACAAATCCGTCCAACACGGCATTCACCTTAACGCCAAGCTGCCTCAAGGAGAACAATGTAACAGAATCATCAAAACTGATAAACGACTGAAAAAAGTCCTTGCCGCTATCCGCTGGGGCTCGACGGTCGGCCATGCGTTCACGCCGAGCAAGGGCCAGTTTGGATGCAGCACTCAATGGATGAGTTGCGCCCATTTCCATCGCACACATCAGCAACGACAAGAATATCAGAGCGAAGGACTTCACGCAATTCTAAGACAAAATGATGTCAATGATCATGTTAATGTCGCTCAGGCTGACCTCTCCGTCATTATTGACATCGGCACGCCTCCTGGTATCATTATCGGTATTTCCACCCAGAATAATGTCAATTACCACATTGAGATCACTCACGTTTACTTCTCCATCACCATTAACATCACCATTCTTGTCCTCGATGTTCAAGACATAGCGTATACCCGCATTTACATCGAGTTTACCTGCTCCCCAACGCTGAGGATTACCATTTTTTACATATCCATCCCTGTAGCAGCTATGCTGCAGCACGTCACGTACGTCGGCAGTACTCAGGAGAGGGTTGGCCTGCAGCCACAATGCGATGGCACCTGACACTACCGGAGCCGACATCGATGTTCCCAAATCAGGACAATAAGTGTATTCCACACCATCAACGACGGCAGACGGCTGCCAATATTGTAGGTTATGCGCGTTGGTATTATATCTGTTGGCCGATGAAATGACCACACTACCTGGAGCGCAGACGTCAGGACGCGAGATGCCATTCTCGTCGGGTCCATAGGAAGAATAATAGGACATTCTAAACGGCTCGCTGTTGAAGCGGTGATACAAACTGCCATCACGCAGTGGAACATATTGCTTACTGTTATATGATCCCACGGATATCACACTGTCATTGGTGGCCAGGTCACTGATTGACCCGACAGATGAGCCAGACGATGCCCACGAGAAGCCATAAGTCGCAAAAGGAGCATATTGAGAGGTCCAGATAGCAAGATCAGTTGACGAGGGACTATAGTACTGGATCCCAAGTGCATAATAGGAAGCCCTTGCTGTCATTTCCAAGTTCATGAGAGACGAACCGTTACCATTCCCCTCAATGGTTCCGCTAAAGTCAACAGTACCAGAGTAATAGCGGGCCAATTGTTCGTCAGTGTCAGTGTCAAAGTGAGCAGTCACACCAGTTGTAGTGGTACCCATCGAACGAGACCTGTAGAGGATACTTCCACTTCTTGTATCAACAACAATAAGTCTTGAGTTAAAGGGTCTTGCGCCCTTACTCCATGCATTTACACAACCTGAACTTTTTGAGGAATAAACGTATTTATTAAGCAGTACCGTTACAGTATCATTCTTATTGGCTATCGACTTGTGGATGCACACTGGGGCATCGCCATCGTTACCTGCCGAAACCACAAACAAGTGTCCTGGGCCAGAGAATTGCTTGATGACCGACGACAGGAAAGATGTTCCGTCATGAGCACCGACATTGCAGCCCAAACTGATATTAATGACATAGGGTTTTCCGACTCGTTTGGCGTAATCATCGATATAACTGATACAGTGGGCAAGACGCACATCGTTCAATTTGCCTTCAGGCATGCCACAAGCTACGATATCGGCTCCTGGTGCCATTCCATACCAACCGTACCAGTCATAACTGCCGGCAGCAATTCCGGCTGTTTGGGTTCCATGTGTCGTATTAGCATCGTCGGTTGTCAGTGCCTTGATTTTATCTGGTGTTTCAAAACAAGAACCAGGCAAGACAATCCTGTTCACCATGACCGTTCTTCCCGAGTCGTCGAACGGAAGATATACAGCCTTGACACGAGTGTTGCCATCTTTGTCCCAAAAGTTAACATGGTTAAAATCAAATCCGCAATCAATCACACCAACAATAATACCCGTACCATCATAAGGCATATCTAAACGCTGACCCTCATGCACAGCGTCAACGCGTGAGAAATAGCGAGCGCTGTCACAATATGTGTAGATAGGGATAGACTTTGACACATGCAGAATGCCGTCAAACGCCTTGAGGTCGTAGGGTTGATAGGTAGTCGGCACTTCGGCTGTGATAATGCCGTCATACCTTGCCGTGATAACCAGCCCGGCATTACGCAACTGTGTCAAACTGACATTGTCATTTACCGAGATAAAAGCATCGTAGTATTCATTGTCAGTATTTTGAGCCTCAATCGACATGCCACCGAGTGACAATGCGAGAAGCATCATTGCAAGCATTAAATGTTTCATACTTTCAAATAAAAAGAAAAAGACACTTTTGAACACACATTAATGTGCAAAATTACGTTTTTTTTCTTTAACCACATTATTTAAAATAAAAAACTTGACAAAATCCACCTGTAGAAGTGTTTTAATACGGTGAAAGCTGGTACTATAGAAAAAATGTGCGGATGACTGAATGATTTCAGCCACCCGCACGTTATCGGTTATGGATGAGTTCGCTGACTAATTACTTCAAGCTGTTAACGTAATTGCGCAGAGACTCGTTTTCGGGATCATACTCAAGCCACTTCTGGTAGTAAGTCTTGGCAGTTGCCTTGTCACCCTTGGTGAAGTAGTAGGTGGCCAGGTAATTGTAAGCATACTTGTAGTAGCGGGTGTAATCAGCCTTGTTCTCCTTAGTGTCAAGGATACCCAACAATTCCTGATATGCGGCAAGTGCTGCACCGTTGTTGTTGTCGCCCTCACGGAACTTAGCGATTTTAGCCTTCTGATTTACAATCTGCACATTGCCGGGAACCAGCTTGTCCACCTCATCGATGTACTTCTGTGACTTAGCGAGTGCATCAGCCTTGACTGCTTCATCAATACCCTCAGTGCTGGCAATACCCAGATAGTAGTTGGACAGCGTGAAGAGGTCGTTGGACTTGTTATTGCCATCGTCAACCAGACGCTGATAGTACTCAGCAGCCTTGACGTAGTTCTCAGCATCAGCATAGCTGTCACCCAGATTGCGGATCAAGTCGGTGTTCTTGGGATTCAGGTCAATGGCCTTGTTGTAGGCATTGATGGCCTCCTCGGGGAAACCGGCAGTCTGCAGAGCCTGACCGAAGTCTGTGTAGTCACGCACCTCGTAGTTGGAACCTTGAGGAACAGCGTTGGCGAAGAATGAGCGACCTGCCTCAACAGCTTCGGCCCACTTCTGGAGCTGTACCAGGTTGTAGAGCTGCATACGCTTCATGTAGAACACTTTGCTATCAGCAGGATTCAACTTGTTCACCAGACTGGTAGCCAGGTCCAGAGACTCCTGATACTTCTCACCGAAGAAGAGCAGCTGTACATAGCGCACCTCATCCTGTGCGAAGTGGTTGGGGTTCTTGATGTACTTGCCGTACTGCTCGGCTGCCTTGGCACCCAGGTTGTCGGCATAGTACTTCTCGGCGAGTTCACGCTGAACCAGTGCTGAGTTAGGCACCTTGGCCTGCAGTTCCTCGAGGCGTTCGATAGCCATCTCGGGGTTCACGTTAAAGTAAGTGTTGGCATACTTCACATAGGCCTCGATGTTGTTAGGATCCTTGTCAAAGGCCAACTCGTAGATACCGGCTGCATTGCCCCAGTCCTTCTTGTCAGCCTTGGTGTCGGCCTCAAAGATGTAGCTGTCGGGGTCATCAGCATTCCACTTGCGAGCATTCTTGATGCACTTCTCAATGTCCTTGGCATAGGTAGTGGGATTTGCATCGTAGAAAGCACGAGCGATTTCCATCTCCAGCTTGGGATCCTTCTTGACGAGCTTGCGAGCCTTCTCCAAGAGAGCCTTGGCGTCGCTACCATTCTTGAGTGCGATAGCTGCCTGACCTACGTAGTTGTAGGGGTTCATGGCGTCGGCTGCAATACCTTTCTCAAAGTTGGCAGCTGCTTCGGCTACCTTACCCTGGTGCAGCGCAATCTGACCCAGGTAGTAGAAAGCCTCTGCCTTGTTCGTCTGAGGCGAGTTCAGGTTACGCTCGAGGAGCTCCTTGGCATTGTCAAGCTTGTCAACCTTGTAGTACTCAATACCGTCCTTGTAGCCTTGTGCGTTAGCTACCAGGGATGCACCCATCAACATGAGTGATGCAAAAAAGAATTTCCTTTTCATTGTAGTAACAATTTAATGTTGATATTTATAAGTTAGTTTTGTTTGATTATTCATCTTGCAAGTTCCGTGCCAAACCAATAAATCACTGTACTTCAACATACCGAACCGGCTCTGCAGCGGGCAAAATACCCGTTTGAAGAATGATTTTCTGGCCGATGACACCTGTAAGGAACGTGTAGAAACCATGGTCAAGCGTCCCGTTATAGGAAGCATCGATAGCCCAGATGGAACGTACGAGAGGATAGTCTCCACTGTAAATGTGAGCCTGATAAGGTTTCACACCTTGAATCTTATCATCGCCACGCAAAGGCATCACCTTGATGCGATCGGTGAAGTCAATCACGCTGACCTCATTCTGTGTCTTGAGTTCCTCATACTTTTGTTCAATGGGAATCTCGGCCGACTTGAGGTCACTGGTAATCCAGCTGACGCCAATGAATCCAATTACATTTTTATACTGTTCAACAGCATCAAAGACATCACGGCTTGAACCACGCGCATAGACATTAGGACCAAAGTTGGCTCCGTTGAGGAATGTGTCCTTCATGTAATGTACAACACCTGTTCCCGAACCGTCAAACATGACCTTGATAGTATCGTTCTTCAATTTGGTCGGGAACACCTCACCCCAACGTTTCACTTTACCAGTGAAGATATCACGCAGGTCATCCATTGACAGTTCAGCGATATCGTTTTGTTTGTTGACGATAATAGCAATAGCATCGACGGCAATCATTCTGGAACGATAGCCGCGGCCCAACTTCTTCAAGCTCTTCTTCTGGTCGGGAGTCAAGTCATGGGAAATGATGATCAAGTCAACCCTGTTTTGGAAAAGAGAATCGAGCGCATCGTGCTCATTGATATAATCGGGCATGATGCTTGCCTCGGGGTACTGGTATTCAAAGACAGCTATCTCCTGCTCCAGTACACTCTCGAAGGACTCGTCACACATAATGCGCGCAATACCACGCGTGCTAGTACTCTTGGGCTTGTTATAACCACATGACAGCAGTGTCATCGAGAACAACAGTACTGCTATAAGAGCACACAGATTATTTTTTCTCGTCATCATTGTTATTCTTCATTTGATTTAATCGGTCTGCATAGGTCGTATAACCCTCATTGTCATCATTGTCATAGGTGCGCATGCCGTAAGTATGCTCACCCTTGACCTCGCGATAACCGCGATAGATGCCATAGGCGGCAAAGACCGCGACAAAGAACCACCTGACTGCATTCCACAACGGAGTGAGATTCCAGTCAAAGTAATTAATGGCCAGCAAGAATGCCATCCCTAAGTAAACCAGAACCATGAAGATGCCAAACAACACCTTCAAGACCTGAGTTATACCTGTCTGTTTATTATTCATATATCGTTTATTTTTCAGTATCGATTCTGCCCTTAGACTGCGACAGCACAAAATAGTTTATAACTATCAAACGACAAAATTAACAATTAATCCTGATTCTTGGTGTTAAATTAATAAAAATTGTGGTCATTCCGGGTCAAAAAAGTTTTGACAATGGATTTAAAATATGCACTATGAAGACAGTGCAACAACAAAAACGGCATATTTTCCTTAAATTCGTTGTTAGTTATAAAAATAAAGCGTATCTTTGCATCACCTTAAATCAAACTTTTATTCATACTATTTTTTCCTAGGGCACCTTCGTTGTGAAACGAAGTGCTTTTTTTCTCCAGTCAAGATTGGCGACGGGATTACTCCCATCATAAAGCGTCATCAGTCATTGTCATTCCAAGTAATGACCCACTTGTCCCATGGTTCGAAAATATCGTTAGGGTTATCGCTGCCGATATCCTCGCCAGTATAGTAGCCGCGAACAGTGTAACGGTGCTTAACATGATAAAAATCATAATAAGAAGGATCAAACACCTGTAAGAATAACTCCTCGCTCTGCAGATCGGTGCCCTGCCATGTCATAAAGGTATAGGTTGTCTCAAATGCTGAGCTTGAAGTCATGCGATAGACCGCCATGCGCTCCGGCTCATAATAGAAGTCGCCGTTGAAAACCGTAAAGCCATCGTTACTGGCCCTGGCAAAACAATTATCTTCCCTATCCCAGAGTATCAAAGTACTGTATTCCCGATTGCAACCAGGACCGATAAGAATATCGACATTACCGTCAAAATTGGCATCAAGGAAGTGTACGACTTTGCGCGTGATCGCGTCTTGCTCACTGATGGGGACACTCTGCATCAACATCCCATCAGCATAGATATCCGCCCGATCAATGCAATATTCTCCTTCATGCAGCTTCACCTCAAGCACATCATGCGTAGTAGGGCAATCCGCCACAGTAAAGAAGCCATATTGATCAAGTTCCACCGACGGAACAGCTAGAGGGTTGTTCACAGATTCATCCTGCTGTGCTATAGCAACAAATGCAGGAATCAGCATCATCACAGTGACAACGAATCCATTTACAGAAAAGAATTTTGCCATAATTGTCGACATTAATAATCCAACGCAAACTTACAACGAAAAAAGCAAATCACCAAATGATTTGCCTCTAAAAGCCTGCATGAAATAATGTATTACTTTTTAGGAGTACCCTTGGGGTCAACGCGGAAGGTGACCGTGCGGTTGTAGACATAGTTTGCCAGGGTATAGGCAACCATGGCAACCACCATGACGATATTCTGACCGGCCTTCTGCATCGGAAAGAAGGGGATGATGTCATCGGGGAGATTCTTCCAACCAAGGCCTTCAAGCAGAATCCAGCTGACGCAGAGCTGCAAGGCAAGACAGAGGAGGAAACCACAGACGAAAAGCAGGAGTTCACGCTTGAAGTCGTTCTGTGTCTTGAAAACCCAATGGCGATTCCATAGGAAACTGTTAATCACACCGAAAATGTAGCCCACGACATTAGAGATACCATAAGATAGCCCCATCCGTGTATTCAACAGATAGAAGACCACTAGCGTGATGAGCGTGTTCAACACGCCAATCACACCATACTTCAACAGTTGTATGCCCGTTTGACGGGCTTCGGCCTTATCTATCTTCATGATAACAGTTATTAGTTCGGCAAAATTAGGCAATTTTAACGAATTGACCAAAAAAAATATAATAAGCTGACTTTTTTTACGTCAGATTTCGCTAATCAGTCAAGGGGCGGGTGATCAAACCCAGATTGACTAGACCGCTCAAGGTGTCACAGCCAGCCATCGCTTGCCAGACGACAACACGGCAGGCGTCACCAGGATCAATGACTTCGGCTACTGTAACGGTATCCTGATACAGGGTACCAAATCCCCCACCCGTCCAGTTACCGTATTCATCGGCTATCGGCATATTCACCGAACGACGAGAAACAACCGTATCGGCAGCAATAAGGTCCACCACAAGGGAGAGGTTACGATAACGGTAGCTGTTACTGTGGCGAACGGCAAGGACCAGATTGTAAGTCAGAACAGAATCGTCATACTCGGGCTCAAACACCACGGGCTTGTTGTGTTGCCAACCGCTTGATGGAAAATGGAAAAAGGCAGCGTGAGCCATGACCGGCTTGCGCTGACAAGCCGGCATGATGAACATGACGGCGGCAATGAACAATGTCATTGCCACCGTATTTGTCAACCGACAGCTCAACGCTCGGTTATTCACCTTTGGCGATATTTTGCTGAGCCGGCCCATTTCCTCCATTCTTGGGCGCATTGTCAGCACCAACATTACGCGGCCTAAAAGTCTTTACAGGCCGTTGTTGCTTGTCCTGACGCTGCTTGTTGTTGCCACGAGGCTGATTCTCTCCATTATTATGCTGGGGTGCAGCCTGCTGGCGTTTTGCTTTACCCTGTCGTGGTGGTTTGTTGCCACCGTTTTTACCATTGGCGTTGGCGCCATCATCGTTCTGCTCCTTGTTGGCATTCACTGATGCGGCTTTGTCGCCACTGGATTTTTTCTTCTTTTTCTTCTTCTTTTTATTATCGAAGCGGTTGATGGCATCCTGGTTCAACAAGTCGCCAAAAGGTGAAGCTGTCTTCTTACCGTCTTCATCAGGCTTGAGACTCTCGGGCTTAATACCATTCTTGTTAAGAGCAATCACCTCAAAAGCCTGTGCCGCAGTTAGCGTCACAGTATTGACGGGCGCATTACGCTCGGTAGAATAGGTGATTTCACGCTTGAGGGCATCAGCCTTGAAGTAGTAATAGGTCGCATCTTTAGTCTCAAGATGAACATCCTTAGCCGGAAGTTGCCTGATTGCTTCAACATAGGTATTCACCTCAAAATTGATGCAGCACTTGAGCTTAGCACACTGTCCTGCCAGATTCTGGGGATTGAGCGATATGTCTTGGAAACGGGCTGCACTGGTGGCTACCGAGATAAATCCCGACATCCATGTAGCACAGCACAAGGGCCTGCCGCAAGGGCCAATGCCACCGATGCGGCCAGCCTCCTGTCGAGCACCGATCTGTTTCATCTCGACTCGGATTCTGAACACCTCGGCCAGCACCTTGATGAGTTGGCGGAAGTCCACACGTTCGTCGGCGATATAATAGAAAATAGCCTTGTTTCCGTCTCCCTGATACTCAACATCGCCAATCTTCATCTTAAGTCCAAGGTCAACGGCAATCTTGCGTGAACGGATCATAGTGTCCTCTTCACGCGCTTTGGCCTGTTCGTAGCGCTCCATGTCGGCGGGTTTTGCCTTACGGAAGACGCGCAGTATCTCGGCATCCTTGCGAAGCTTCACGCGCTCCATCTGATTCTTGACCAGACGGCCAGTGAGCCCTACCCGACCAACGTCGTGCCCTGGATTGGCTTCAACAGCTACCCAGTCACCCTGCTTGAGAGGGATGTGCGTGCTGTTACGGTAGAAACCGCGGCGGGTGTTCTTGAAGAGGACTTCGACAATGTCAAAGTCGTTATCAGGCACATCCGCCAACCAGTTAGTGCTGGTAAGATTGCACCTGCCGATGTCTTGTGCACAAGGACATGAACAGTTCTCGGAGTCGCACTTGACACAGGAATCAGCAGCACTATCAGGCACCGTCACTTGAATATTATCCTTTTTCTCGTCCATTGTGGTACGCACACATTATTTAGCGTAGCTCACAGCGCGCGTCTCACGGATAACAGTAATGCGCACCTGACCCGGATAAGTCATTTCATCCTGAATCTTCTGAGCAATCTCGTTGGAGAGTTTCTCGGTCTCTTCATCACTGATCTTGTCGGCACCGACGATTACACGCAGTTCACGACCGGCCTGGATTGCATAGGTCTTAACAACGCCAGGATAGGACAAGGCCAGATGCTCCAGATCATTGAGGCGCTTGATGTAGGCCTCGACAATTTCACGACGGGCACCAGGACGCGCACCACTGATGGCATCACACACTTGCACGATAGGGGCATACAGGCTCGTTGCCTCCTCCTCATCATGGTGGGCACCGATGGCGTTGCAGATGTCAGCTTTCTCCTTATATTTCTCGGCCAACTTCATACCAAGTTGTGCGTGCGGCAGTTCAGGCTCATCATCGGGCACCTTGCCAATGTCATGCAACAGTCCAGCGCGACGTGCCTTCTTGGGGTTCAGACCCAACTCGCTGGCCATGATGGCACACAAGTTAGCCGTCTCACGAGAATGCTGAAGCAGGTTCTGACCATAGCTGGAACGATATTTCATCTTACCGATCAGGCGGATAAGTTCAGGATGCAATCCGTGGATACCCATATCGATAGCAGTGCGTTTACCAGTCTCGATGACTTCCTCCTCGACTTGGCGGCGAACCTTAGCCACCACCTCCTCGATGCGTGCGGGATGGATGCGACCATCACTGACGAGCTGGTGCAATGCCAGGCGTGCAATTTCACGACGCACGGGGTCAAAACCAGAGAGGACGATAGCCTCGGGGGTGTCATCAACAACGATTTCAACACCAGTTGCAGCTTCCAGGGCACGGATGTTGCGGCCTTCACGGCCGATGATGCGGCCCTTGATCTCATCATTATCAATATGGAAAACCGTCACGGCATTCTCTACAGCCGTTTCGGTAGCTACACGCTGGATTGTCTCGATGATGATGCGTTTGGCCTCCTTGTTGGCGGTCATTTTGGCATCATCCATGATATCATTGATATAGCTGGCTGCATTGGTCTTGGCCTCATCCTTGAGCGACTCAATCAGTTTTTCCTTAGCCTCCTCAGCCGAGAGACCACTGACATGCTCCAAGGTGTCACGAACGCTCTTCTCCATCTTGTCAACTTCGGCTTTCCTCTGATCGAGCAGGGCCATCTGGTTATCTACGTTCACCTTGAGGTTGTCCACCTCGTTGCGGCGACGCTGCACTTCACCCTGTTGCTGATTGAGCTGCATCTCACGCTGTTTGAGTTTTGCCTCACTGGTCTGCACCTTAGTTAAACGAGCGTTGGCCTCCTTCTCGGCTTCACTCTTGATGGTCATACCGGCTTCCTTTCCCTTCATCACCTCATTATTCTTGAGCACTTCGGCTTCAAGACGGGCTTTCTCGATAATTTCGTTGGCTTGGGACTTTGCATTCTTACGAGAGAGGTACAAAGCCAATCCCCAGCCAATTGCCATCGCCAGGATGGCTACGATAACAGTAATTACTATTGTGTTCATTAATTAATTGATAAAATATTTAAATAAATAGCGCCACTCTCGGCAATACTCATCCTGTTGTTTCACAACGGGATACCGCATTAAACCTAAAGTGGTGCAGGAACCTAATTCTCTCAATATCACCTACGTCATGCCCCTCATGTAGTGGCAAGCAATACCATCAAGCATGACAGTCCGAGGGGGCTGGCAACAATGATGAATATTATGCCGCTAGGACACAATTTCAGTCCTCGCTGCCCAAGAGGGCATCAAGTTTTTTGTCTAAATCAGTCAGGAATTCATTGACCTCACGGTTTTCACCGTAAGCCTCTAAATAGAGTCTAGCGAATTGGAACGCCACCCTGCCAAGCACATCAGCCGATTCGCCGCCGAAACGGGTCATCCACTTCTTCCACAATGTGTTGACAAGCTCCTCTGCCTTACGGTAATTCTCCTCTTCGTCCGGAGCGATGCTCAGGGCGATGGGATTTGAGGCATCAGCAAGCTGTATCCATATTTTAACTTTATTATTGTCGGCCATAAAATCAGTTTTTGTCAAGCGTTCAACTGTTTGATGCACCGGTCAATGTCCCGCACCATCTTGGCAACCTGCTTCTTGTATTTAGCGACCACCTCTGGATCGCGAGGGACCGTATGGGCCACACGCAGGAACTCATTGTCTATCTTGAGCTGTGCTATTTCTTTCTCCAGCTTTTCAATTTCAATGGCCTGGCATTCTATGGTCCTATTCATTTCCCTGTTTTCAGACTGAAGGGCGAGATACCTCTTGCGCAAAGTATCCACTTTGCGTGTCAGGTTTAGCAATTTCTCTTTCAGTTCTGTCGAAGACATAATTACCAATTTTTTGCAAAAGTACAATTTTTTTTCAACATCACATTGTATGTGACAAAATAATTTCCATTTTTTAGCAACAATTTGATAATTCCGCCTAAATAATTGCAAAAAAACAAGCTATAATTCACCTCAAATGGCTTCTGTCAAGAAAAAACAACGATTTTTGCGAAAAAAATTTGCCAGTTTAAAAATTAGCATTATCTTTGCAACCGCAATTCGGGGCATTAGCTCATCTGGTAGAGCGCAACACTGGCAGTGTTGAGGTAAGCGGTTCGAGTCCGCTATGCTCCACAACCTATAACTGCTTAATTAGCTATAAAACAGCGAATTAAGCAGTTTTTATTTTAACCAAAATCCAATCCGTTGTCATACTGTTGTCATAAAAACAAATCGATAAAAAGCAATGACAACAATGTCATGATAATGGAATGGTAAAGTCTTCAGAGAGCTGTTCCCCGATAGATGGCGACGAGATACTAAAAAGGCATAACACGCTTTAGCGGACAAGAATTCAACCCTCTCCTTCTCTCTCCTTACCGAAAAATAAGGTGTAATTTTCGAGTCGTTCAAACGAAGACATTTACAAAATTACGCAAAATTACGATTTGTAAAGGATTGAAAAAATCAAATACTTGATTGTCAAGCATTAAAGGGTTGAAAAGGGATTTTTTTCCCTTTGTTTCCCTCTCAGGATCCCCCTACCGCCCTGTTGAGTGCTTGTATTCCAGGATTTTGTTCTGATAGTCGGCGAGGGCATCGATTCTCCTGTCCATCGACTGCTGGTAGAGCATCTGGGCCTCGAGCAGGTTGGACATCGTCGTCGTTCCCGCATGATAGAAGTCGCGGTGCAGGCGCAGGTTCTCGTCGGCCTGCTCGATGCTCCGCTGGGCAATCTGGAGTTGCTGGTAGGCTTCCTCGACACTGTTCCAGGCATTCTGCATCCTGATCTGCAGCAATTCGGCATTGTCGGCCATCTGCTCGACGGCCTGCTGGTGCTCCACCTTCTTGCGGCGCACGGCCTGTGAGCCGCCCCACCACCAGTTGCTGATGGGCACGCTCACCGTTGCAAACACCATGCCGAATGTCCTGTTGTTGTCCAGCAGGTTGTGATAGTTCAGCCCTGCGCCCACGGCCACCGAGGGCAGATTCTGTCCATGGGCCATCTTCACTTGCAGCCCAGTGGCCTCGACCTGCTTGCCCAGCAGTCGGTACTCGGGTGTCGCGGTAATGGCCGATGCATGGTCTTGCTTGTAGGCATAGGGCGGCTGAACCGCCTCGATATCATAGGCGAGCGTGAACGTCGTGTCACTCAACCCGCAGTATTGCGCTAGCAGCAGTTTGACTACCGATATGCCGTTCCTCAACTTGATGCGCTGGCTCTCAATCTCATTCGGGAGAACCCAGGAATGATATGTTAAAAGAAGCTGTCATAATTAATTGATTTTTAGATGTTAATAATCATTGTCTCTGTTGTCGCGTATAACCTTTTTACGGTGCTACTCAAGTAAGGGCTGTTAGTGATACGCCTGCAAGGCTTGACCGAAAAAATCCATCCTGAAGGGACGGGCCATTTTTATCGCAGGGAAAACTCGAGCAAGTGAGAGCAGGACCAAGCTAGCTTGAGGCTTGCCGAGCGCAGCCGATTTTATGTAAAAATTGTGGATTATTTCGAGGCAACTGTGCTCGGCCTTGCTGTATCACGATGCCCGCTAACTTTGCGCCGGAAAAAGTTATACAGCCAGCGACAGCGGGGTCAATGTCACATCAGAAAATCATCATGGCGGCTTCCCATATCAATTCCTCTCCCGTCATGTAGAGAGGCAAAATCAAAGACTAAGCAAGGAGGGATCGCCCGCCACGGGCGTTTCCCTCCTTACCGATGAAAAAGCCCCGGAATGCATCTGCGTTTCCGAGGCAAAACTCTAACATGTAAAAATATTATGGTCTATATTGATCGCTGAGAATATACACTGCTCTTCTCTTAATGGGGTTCCCATTCATTAACAGTGATGGACATATCGTCCATATTGAATGTCATGATGACAGACGGATCAAATACGGTGGATAAAATACAAACCGATTTCATTCCATAGAGGTCGTGCGCATAAAGCAATGCAGTACAAATATCAGTGGGCGTGAAGAACGGATTGTCTACAGTGTGTGAGTGTATCACTTCCAAGACCTGCGTATTTTCGTCGGCCTGTCTAATGTCAATAGGTATGTAAGAATGATGGAAACGATGGAATTCTATCAAGTTGCCATCGCGGTCAATATCCACATAATAATCGTTCCCGAATGGTATCACCCCATTGAGGGTCGTCCCCTGCAGCAGATACGCTCTGAGGTTATCTGTGCCAAGCCAAATCAAGTCAATGTTTATCGACCCATCTTGAATGGTGTAGATGCTGTCTCCATAGGTTTCTATGATGCGGTTAATCATTTCGGATCTAAAGTGAACGGCATCTCGGTCATCTTCGGTCATAGGTCGCACAGTATTATCCCATGACAGAGTAAAATCATTAAGGTCAATAGTGCAACTGAACACCACACTATCTTGTCGGCAATAAAAATGGGTGAGTTTACCGTTGTCATCCAGTTGCACTGCCGAACCATGTATACTCGACAAATCTACTGTAGCATGCTCAGCAAGCAGGTCAGATGCCATCCATGATAATTTCTCGTACGTGTAAAGTCGCAGACCTTCTTGCAAGATGCTGTCATTGATTGTTGCCAGTTCGTCTCGACTTGGCAACTTGCTGTCTGCTATCCGATCGGGTTGAGCCACACACAACATCGGCAACAGTAGAATGAGTGATAATAATTGCTTCATAATGAATCGTGGCGTATTCAGATGTCTTTGTTTTGGGTTGGTTCATCATCGCGGATGAAGATGTGCCAGTGGCGGGAAATCCACTCGATATAGCGGGTCTCGATGTTCTGGACGAATCCTAGGTCAACCGCTTTCTCGAAATAGTATTCTTTGGGCCATCCGTTCAAGAAAAACCCGTAATACTCTTTGACAATGACTTCAGCGCCATTGGGCTTC
>JAEEGI010006655.1_pt1 | contig 26063 bp, 26 predicted proteins | sample 8958751 | NCBI WGS metagenome assembly JAEEGI01 (sample SAMN16246545, study PRJNA631951) | gut metagenome | biome: gut microbiome; feature: rumen; material: KS-attached | host: Bos | place: Iran: Karaj | collected 2018-10
ATTGCCGCCAAGCGAGGACTCATCCTCGTGGATACGAAGTACGAGTTTGGTAAGCGCGATGGTAAGGTGTACCTAATCGACGAGATTCACACACCCGACTCCAGCCGCTATTTCTACGCCGACGGCTATGAGGAGAAGTTAGCCAAGGGCGAGCCCCAGCGTCAGCTTTCTAAGGAGTTCGTGCGCCAGTGGCTCATCGAGCACAACTTCATGAACGAGCCCGGTCAGGTCATGCCCGAGATTACCGACGAGTATGCTGAGAGCGTCAGCGACCGCTACATCGAACTCTACGAGCACATCGTAGGTGAGAATTTTGACAAGGCTGCTGAGGAAGGCGACATCGCCGCCCGTATCGAGAAGAACGTCAGCGAGTGGCTGAAGAACAGGAAATAGGAGGTTGCCGTAATACAGCAACATACAAGAACAGACACTGCAACGAGTAATAAAAATGTACGAGCAGGAGAAGATAACCCCATACTACGAGGGTGAGAAGGCCTCACAGGTGGAGCTGATGTTCGACAACATCGCTCCCACCTACGATAAGCTGAACCATCGTCTGTCGTGGGACATCGACAAGGGCTGGCGCAAGAAGGCCATCAAGGCTCTGGAACCCTACCAGCCTCAGTCGCTGCTCGACATAGCCACCGGCACAGGCGACTTTGCCATCCTTGCCACCCAGATGTTACAGCCCCAACGCGTAGTTGGTGCCGACATCAGCGAGGGCATGATGCAGATTGGTCGCCAGAAGGTGAAGGCCCTCGGTCTGGACAACGTGGTGACGTTTGAAAAGGAAGACTGTCTACACCTTTCTTATAATAGTGACACCTTCGACGCCGTGACTGCGGCCTTCGGCATCCGCAACTTTGCCGACCTCGACGCAGGACTGCGCGAAATGTGTCGCGTGCTACGGCCCGGTGGACACCTCAGCATCGTGGAACTGACCACTCCCGTCTCGTTCCCTATGCGCCAGTTGTTCCACATCTACTCACATACGGTGCTGCCTGTCTACGGACGACTCATCTCCAAGGACACCAGCGCCTACTCTTACCTCACCAAGACCATTGAGGCGTTCCCACAGGGCGAGCGTATGGTGGACATCTTGAAGAAGGCAGGCTTCCGCGAGGCATCGTTCAAACGGTTGACCTTCGGCATCTGCACGATGTATCTCGCGACGAAATGAAATAGTAAATCGTCAAATTGTAAATCATATGGAAAAGTACGGACTTATCGGTTACCCTTTGGGCCACTCATTCTCCATCAGCTACTTCAACCAGCGATTCCAGGATGAGGGCATCGATGCTGTGTATGAGAACTTCGAGATTCCCTCCATTGAGGCACTCGACGAGGTGATTGGTGCTAACCCAGAACTGAAAGGACTCAACGTGACCATCCCCTACAAGGAGAAGGTCATTCCCTATCTGGACAGCATCACACCAGAGGCCAGAGCCATTGGTGCCGTCAACGTCATCAAGGTCACTCACGAGGGCAGGAACACCAAGCTGAAGGGATTCAACAGCGACGTTATCGGTTTCACCAAGAGCATCGAACCCATGCTTGACAAGAAATGGCACAAGAAGGCACTCATCCTCGGTACGGGCGGTGCGTCGAAAGCTATCAACTTCGGACTGAAGCATCTGGGACTGGAAACCGTCTTCGTTAGTCGTTACGAGCGTCCTGACACCATCCAGTATGACAAGATAACCCCCGACGTGGTGAAAGAGTACAACGTCATCGTGAACTGCACGCCGTTGGGCATGTATCCGAAGACCGAGGAGTGTCCACAGTTGCCCTATGAGGCCATGGATAGTCACACCATCCTCTATGACCTTATCTACAATCCCGACGAGACGCTCTTCATGAAACGCGGTGCCCAATACGGCGCACAGACCAAGAACGGTCTGGAGATGCTCCTGCTGCAGGCCTTTGCCTCCTGGGAGTTCTGGCACGAGAAATAAACGATTCTGCACGATTAATAAGCGATTCTACGAGAATAAGCTATGGACGAATACAAGGCATCACTCGACAAACTGACCAAGCAGTACAACCAGGCCATTCAGGCTCTGGAGAGTGCCTTTGAGTTGGAGAAAGGGCGGGTCGGTCGCGTCAACAAGCTCAAAGAGCAGTACTCCGGACGCTACACACAACTGGTCCACGAATATCGCCAGAAGCGCAAAGTCGTCATTGCGGAGTACAAGCAGGCGCACCCTGAATGGACTAAAGCCCGCAAGATGTGGGGCTGGATTTTCGTCATTGGCATCCTGACGGCTATGACCTGTTGTAAGATGGCACTGCCCGACAGCCCTGAGCCCGAAGCCACCACGGAAAGCGTTGAAGGCACTACCAGTGCGCTCAGTGGTTCTGACGCTGAGGTTACCTATTGGAATGCCGACAACATCCCCATTCCCTACCTGCAGGACTCCACACAATACGTCTCCAATCCCGACCGTGTTCTCTCGCAGCAAACCGTTGATAACATGAACGTTACGCTACAGCGTTTAAACCTTGACCTAGGCGTACAATCAGTAGTCATCGTAGTCAATCATATTGAAAACGACGACCCCTTCCGCCTAGCGCAGGATGTGGGCAACAAATACGGTGTGGGCCATGGCGACCGCGGCCTTATGGTGGTATGCGGTTATCAGGACCACTCGCTCAACATCTCGCCTGGACGTTCCTTGGAGGGCGACCTCACCGATGTGGAGTGCCGTCGCTTGGAACAGCAGTACGCCGTTCCGTTCATGAAGCGCGAACAACCCGACAGCGCCATGTACTATCTGACCGAGGCCATCTACTCCACCCTGGAGAAGAAACAGCTACCCGTAGCATCGTCGCTGATGGCTGAAGACGCAGAGGACGAAGATGACGCAGCATTGGTTGCAGTGGGTCTGACCACTTTCTTCCTCACCCTCTGGTTCATCTTCTTCCTCAATAAGAATGGCAAGTACCACTGGCTGGGACTCGTCGGCATGGTGCCTCTGCTGGCCAATCCGTTCTATGTTGCTCCCCAAAGTAGTGGTGGTGGTTTCGGAGGCTTTGGCGGCGGTGGTCACAGCGGTAGTGGCGGCTTTAGCGGAGGGTCCTTTGGTGGCGGAAGCTTCGGAGGCGGTGGTGCCACATCGCGTTGGTAACGCCATCGTCGTCGAAATATCGGAACATCGAAATATCGCAATTACGAAATAACGAAAAATAATAAATTATGAAACTCAGTAAATCTACAATCGGAATCATTGCAGCCGTTGTCATCATCTGCATCTGGGCTGCCAGTGCTTACAATTCAATGGTCAGCGAGCAGGAGAAAGCTACTACTGCGCTGGCTAACGTACAGTCAGCCTATCAGCGTCGTGCCGACCTCATCCCCAATCTGGTGGAAGTCGTTAAAGGCTATGCCTCACACGAGAAGGAAACCCTCGAAGGTGTCGTTGCTGCACGTTCAAAGGCTACTCAGGTAACTCTTGATCCCACGAACATGACTCCTGAAAAGATGAAGGAGTTCCAACAGGCACAGGGTGAGCTGGGTGCTGCCCTCGGTCGACTGATTGCTATCCAGGAGAACTATCCTGACCTGAAAGCCAACGAGAACTTCCGCGACTTGCAGGCTCAGCTGGAAGGTACCGAGAACCGCATCAACGAGGCCCGCAACAAGTTCAACGGCGTCGTTCAGCAGTACAACATCGTCATCCGCAAGTTCCCCAAGAACCTCCTTGCCGGTATCTTTGGCTTTAACACCATGGATAAGTTCGAGGCTGAGGCAGGTGCAGAGAAAGCTCCCCAAGTAAAGTTCTAATGTTCAGTATGTTGCTGTGGCACAGCAACAAACATTACAATAAATATGGATAACCGTTATATGATGCGCGGTGTTAGTGCCGCCAAAGAAGACGTTCATGCAGCCATCAAGAACATCGACAAGGGTATCTTCCCGCAGGCCTTCTGCAAGATTATCCCCGACATTCTGGGTGGCGACCCTGAATACTGTAACATCATGCATGCCGATGGTGCCGGCACCAAGTCGGCCCTCGCCTACATGTATTGGAAGGAGACTGGAGACCTGTCCGTATGGAAAGGTATCGCTCAGGATGCCATCGTGATGAATACCGACGACCTGCTATGCGTAGGTGCTGTAGATAACATCCTGGTATCAAGCACCATCGGTCGTAACAAGATGTTGATTCCTGGCGAGGTTATCTCAGCCATCATCAATGGTACCGATGAACTGCTGGCCGAACTCCGCGAGATGGGCATTGGTATCTATCCCACCGGTGGTGAGACGGCTGACGTGGGTGACCTTGTACGCACCATCATTGTAGATAGCACCGTTACCTGCCGCATGAAACGTTCAGACGTCATCGACAATGCCAATATCCGCCCGGGCGATGTGATCGTTGGTTTGTCGTCAACCGGTCAGGCCACCTACGAGAAGCGCTACAACGGTGGTATGGGTTCCAACGGACTTACCTCAGCCCGCCACGATGTCTTCGCCAAATATCTGGCCGAGAACTATCCTGAGAGCTACGACCACGCCGTGCCCGATGAGTTGGTGTATAGCGGTAAATACAAGCTCACCGATGCCGTTGAGGGTTCCCCCGTCGACGCTGGCCAGCTCGTTCTCTCTCCCACCCGCACCTATGCGCCCGTCATCAAGAAGCTATTAGACGAGCTCCGTCCTGAAATCCACGGTATGGTACACTGCACAGGAGGCGCCCAGACCAAGGTGCTCCACTTTGTGAACGACAACTGTCGTGTCATCAAGGACAACATGTTCCCCGTACCACCCTTGTTCCGTGCCATCCACGAATGCTCCGGCACCGATTGGAAGGAGATGTACCAGGTATTCAATATGGGTCACCGTATGGAAATCTACGTCCGTCCCGAGGTTGCCGATCAGGTCATCGCCCTCTCGAAGAGCTTCAACATCGATGCCCAGGTTATCGGTCATATCGAGGAAGGTCCCAAGAGTCTGACTATCAAGAGTGAATTTGGAGAATTCAATTATTAATACGATATTATCTTCATTTAAGAGGGAAACCGGAAAGGTTTCCTTCTTTTTTATTTCTATATATAAAATTATAAACACTTCACTTTGTTAATTTTGTCAGTAATTTCACAATTCAATCGTTAATTTCTAACAGCCGTTAAGTCTGACGGCAGAATTGTTAAATTGCGACAAAAAGATACGACAAATTGTCAGTATATGGAAAAATGCACCTATATTTGCACCGTCAAACGACAAAAGCGAATACGAACAATAACATTAATTAAACTGATAAGATTATGAAAAAGATTGTAAAGACATTGATGCCAGCCATGTATCTCATGGTTATCGCATTCTCTGCAGCCTCTTGCAACAAGACACAGGCTGCTCCTGCAACAGCCGCTGTTGCTCCAGGACAACCTGTCGACCTCACGTATGCAGCCGAAAAGTCGCTGCCCGCAGTGGTATATATCAAGTCGGTGACCAACTCGAAGGTGCAGACCGTAGAGTATAGCGACCCGTTTGAGGACTTCTTCTCAGACCCATTTGGTGGTTTCTTCGGACGTGGTCAGGGACAAGGCAACGGTGGTGGCCGCAAGCGTCAGGTGCAGACCCCGAAGCGTGCCGCTGCTGGTTCAGGTGTCATCATCTCGGCAGATGGTTATATTGTGACCAACAACCACGTAGTCGATGGTGCCGACGAGTTGACAGTAACGCTGAACGAAAACTCTAAAGAGTACTCAGCCCGCATCATTGGTGCTGACAAGCAGACCGACCTGGCACTTATCAAGATTGACGCCAAAAACCTGCCCGCAATCGTTATAGCAAACTCAGACGACGTGAAAGTGGGCGAATGGGTATTGGCCGTTGGTAACCCATTGGGACTGAACAACACAGTGACAGCAGGTATCGTTTCTGCAAAGGCCCGTTCGATGGGTCAGGGTGTAAGCTCGATGATTCAGACCGACGCTGCCATCAACCAGGGAAACTCTGGTGGCGCATTGGTGAATACCCGTGGCGAACTGATAGGCATCAACGCCATGCTGGCTTCGCCAACGGGTTCGAACATTGGTTACGGTTTTGCCATTCCTACTATTATCGTCCAGAAAGCCATCGACGACTTTAAGAAGTACGGTACCTACCAGCGCGCCATGATTGGCATCAAGGGTAGCGACGTCAGCAACTATGTGGACGTGGAAAAAGAGAAAGGCAACGAAGTTGACCTAGGCACCATGGAAGGTATCTATATTGCCGAGGTTGTTGAGGACGGTGCAGCTGCTGACGCTGGTCTGCAGAAGGGCGACGTAATCACCACCATCGACGGCAAGAAGGTGAAGCAGTTTGGTGAACTACAGGGCATCATCGCCCAGAAGCGTCCTGGCGACAAGGTGACCGTTAAGTATCTGCGCAACAAGAAGGAGAAGACCGTTACGCTGACACTGAAGAACGAGCAGGGTAACACGAAGGTTGTGAAGAATGCTGATGTCGACGTACTTGGCATCGATGTGCGTCCTGTCACCGAGAGTCAGAAAAAACAGTTAGAAATCTCGTATGGTCTTGAGGTTCTGAAAGTTAACGGTGGAAAGATGAAGGATGCCGGAGTACCTAAGGGCTTCATCATCCAGGTGGTCAACGACCAACCTATGCGCTCGTTCGACGACTTGCAGGAGGTAGTGAAAGACGCAAAAGACCAGATGCTGGTCATCAAGGGAATCTTCCCGACAGGCAAGCGCGGTGGTTTCGTGGTTTACCTACAGAATGAATAAGGTAAAAAGATAAAACAAGAAAAAACAGAAAAAGTAGGGCATTTTTTTGGTTATTCCAGAAAAATGCCTTACTTTTGCAGTCGGCTATAAAAATACGACTAAATGAGACAACTAAAAATCACCAAATCCATTACGAATCGCGAAAGTGAGTCGCTGGAAAAATACTTACAGGAGATTGGCCATGAGGAATTGCTCTCTACCGACGAAGAAGTTGAGTTGGCACAACGCATCCGCAAGGGCGACCGTAAAGCATTAGACAAGCTCACCAAGGCGAATCTGCGATTTGTGGTTTCTGTTGCCAAGCAGTACCAGAATCAGGGATTGTCACTCCCTGACCTCATCAACGAGGGTAATCTGGGACTCATCAAGGCAGCTGAGAAGTTTGACGAGACACGCGGCTTTAAGTTCATATCTTATGCCGTGTGGTGGATTCGTCAGTCTATCCTGCAGGCTATTGCCGAACAGAGTCGTATAGTCCGCCTGCCCCTGAACCAAGTGGGTTCGGTAAACAAAATTAACCGCATGCTCAACAAGTTTGAGCAAGAGAACGAGCGCCGTCCATCGGTCGACGAGATATCGGAACAAACGGCCCTACCAGAGGACAAGGTTGGCGAGGCAATGCTGGCAAATACCCGTCACGTATCGGTCGATGCGCCCTTTGTAGATGGTGAGGACAACTCACTGCTCGACGTGCTAATAAACGACGATGCGCCAATGGCCGACCGTCAGTTGGTATTGGAGTCTTTACGCGAGGAAATCTCCAATGTGCTCAATACGCTAAGCGACCGTGAGCGCTGTGTCATCAAGGCGTTCTACGGCATCGGTGAACAAGAGATGACGTTGGAAGAGATTGGTAGCAAGTACGGACTAACGCGTGAGCGTGTGCGCCAGATAAAGGAGAAAGCTATCCGCCATCTGCGTAGCAACACAAAGAATCAGTTATTGAAATCATATTTAGGACAATAAGATATTAAAAGTATTTAGGACAATGAGATATTTAAAGTATATCGTACTGACGCTATTTGTCTGCGTCGCCATGGGAGCCGAGGCCAAGACGGTAAAGGCTCGCCACATGTATATATTCGGATTTGCAGCATCGTTCAAGGATTCTGTAGTCTACATGACGGAGATACAGGACGTGCAGGGTGCCTTGTATGATACAAAGACCAAGTTCCTGTTGGGTCGCGATAGCTATTCCGACCAGCTGAGGACCTATTTCAAGGAGAAGATGAAGTTGTCCGACCGCGTGTGCATGGTCATGTTCTCTACTTCAAAGAAAAAAGCTGAGAAGAAGTACCTGAAGCTTCGCAAGAAATATGTCGGAAATAAAAAACGCCCCTCAACATATGAGGTGCGCTATGTGACAACGCAGGATTTCGAGTTCGAAACTGTTAGTTTAGATGAGTAATAGTGACGGCGGGAAAACCGCCGTCAACTATTTTTAGGGATTGTTCTTTTCGAAGATAGTCATTCGCTCCTCCAATTGGGCATACTGATGGTCTTCGATGAATGACGTGCAGACACGCAGGCCTTCCTGATGCGAACCTGTGGTTATCAGACAGATAGCCGACACTCCGTAGTACATCAGTTCCTTGGCCAATTCACCACTGGTCATCTGCTTATAGCCAATGGTAAAGTAGAAACCATCGGCAACAGGTTCGTCAAGGTCTTTGTCATAAACTACATGGAAACCGTGACGACAGAAAATCTCCTTCAGTTTGTGAGCACGCTCGCCATAGACGCTAACCTCTTTACGGAAGTCGTATTCACCATCAGTAGCCGCTTTCAGCATAGCCGCCATCGCATATTGGGCAGAATGACTGGTACCTGAAGACAGGGCATAGAGCATGCGCGTCGAGAAGACCAGACCGAAAGGCAGACCCTGATAGCGCTGTGCCAGCTGATCAAAATGACGATGGAACAACTTATCCGAAATGCACACTACGCCAATACGCTCGCCAGCATACGAGAATGCCTTCGAACCGCTGATGAGCAGCATATAGTTGTCGGTATAACGGCCTACGGTAGGCTGATAAGGTGGCTGGAAGGGTACGCTGAGGTCTTTGCGGAAGTCCATAGCAAAGTAGGCCAAGTCTTCCATCACCACGCAATCATACTTCGTAGCCAAAGTGCCAATGGCTTGCAGTTCCTGTTCGTTCAGACAGATCCATGCAGGGTTGTTGGGATTGGAATAGACGATGGCACAGATGTTGCCATTCTTCAGATACGACTCCAGCTTCGGCCCTAGTTTCTCGCCACGGAAGTCATAGACGTCGAATGTCTCGTATTTCACACCCATCACCTGCAGTTGCATCTTCTGCACGGGGAATCCTGGGTCGATGAACAACACGGTATCCTTGCCTTTTTGCGCCTGCGAACAGGTAAGGAACGAGGCAAACGTGCCTTGCATAGAACCCGTAACAGGAACACATCCTTCGGCAGCTATATCCACCCCAATGAACGCCTTAACGAAGCGCGAAGCCTCCTTTTTCAGTTCAGGATAGCCTTGAATATCGGGATACGAGTGAGCAATACCATCCTGCAAGGCCTTGACCTGTGCATCGACACCCACCTGTGCGGCAGGCAGTCCAGGAATACCCATTTCCATCTTGATAAACTCTACCCCACTTGCCTTTTCTGCTTGGGCAGCCACCTGCTTCACTTCGCGGATGGTAGCCTTAGCAAAATCTGTAATGCCAAGGTCGCTGATAAGTTTATCAACTAGTTCTTTCTTAATTGGTGTCTCCATTTCTTTCGTTATTACGTTATAACGTTATATCGTTATTACGACTTTATTTTTGAGCCTCACGACCTATTGCCAATGCCTTGATATTTGCCTCAACGATAGCATCGCCCTTACGACCAAACACTCGACGAATAGCATCCTCCAGTTTCTCGTACTCAATACCAAGTGCTTTCTGGGCAGCACCCAACAGGATAACATTAGCCGAACGAGGCACACCTGCATCCTTGGCCTTCTCCTCGATGTCGAGCATGATGACATTAGATAACTTTGCGAGGTCATTTTTGATAACCTCGATATCAGGATAATTCGGAATGTTAACAAACGGCGTGCTGCTAGTGATAATCCAGCCATTCTTCGAGAGATACGGAAGGTAGCGCAGCGCCTCCATGGGTTCCATGGAGATAATAACGTCAGCACCACCCTTTGGAATCAGGTCGCTGGCAATAGCATTGCTCGAGATGCGCAGGTTCGACTGTACGTCACCACCGCGCTGACTCATGCCGTGTACCTCGGCCTGCTTGATGTATAGGTTCTCGTTCATGGCGGCTTCGCCAATGATAGTAGCGATAGAGAGGATACCTTGTCCGCCTACGCCACACAATATGATATCGGTTTTCATAATTTACAATTTGACGATTTATAATTTACTTTTTCTCAGCCGCTTTCTTTTGTTTCAGATGACGTTGCAAGGTCTGCATACACTCACGACGCGGAATAATGACAGACGTCCCCTTATAGTTAATCTCATCGCGGATAATCTGTGTAATCTCCGGCATATTCTTCGGCAGTGGAACTACCACCTTCAGGTGTTCGTCCGAGAGTCCCAAACCACGACAGATTGCCTCAAACTTATTAGTACCGGCAGAGTCCTGTCCACCCGTCATACCTGTTGTCAGGTTGTCAGAAATGATAACGGTGATGTTTGCATTCTCGTTGATGGCATCCAGCAGACCCGTCATACCACTATGCGTGAACGTTGAATCACCAATGATAGCAACGGCAGGCCATTGACCTGCGTCGGAAGCGCCCTTAGCCATCGTGATTGAAGCACCCATATCTACACATGAGTGGATGGCACGGAATGGAGGCAGGAAACCCAGCGTATAACAACCGATGTCACCAAAGACACGGGGATTTTCATATTCCTTGAGCACCTCATTGAGAGCAGCATAGACGTCACGGTGACCACAACCCTGACAGAGTGCAGGAGGACGTGGAGCCACATCTGCACACGGATCAAAGCACTCGCCAATCTCCATACCCAAGGCTTTCTTCACCACGTCGGGTGTCAACTCACCCGTACGAGGCAATGTTCCATCCAGCTTACCGTGAACATTCTTCAGGTCAGCAACGCCACGGACGATATCCTCGATGAACGGTTGACCCTCCTCGACGATGAGTACCTCGTCGCACTCATCCAACAAACGGCGCACCAGCTTCTTGGGCAACGGATACTGAGAAATCTTCAGGATGGGATAAGGACTTCCCTGCGGGAAGCACTCGTTAACATAGTTGAAGCCAATACCACTGGCCAGAATACCCAGTTTGCGGTCGTGACCTTCTATATATATATTATAAGTGGAACCTGCAGCATCGTCCTCTAACTGTGCCTGTTGAGCGGTAACGGCATCGTTGCGTTTTTTGGCATTGGCAGGCAACAGTACCCAGTTGGCTGCCTTCGCATCATAGTTCAGCGCATTCTGCTCGCGGGGAGCATCAGCCAACTCAACAACAGCACGGCTGTGAGCCATACGTGTGGTAACACGCATCAACACGGGCAGACATTGCTTCTCTGAATAGTCAAAGGCAGCAGCCATCATGTCGTAGGCCTCCTGCTGGTTCGACGGCTCAAAGGTGGGAATCATTGCAAACTTACCATAGAAACGAGAGTCCTGCTCGTCCTGACTTGAGTGCATCGAAGGGTCGTCAGCCACCAGCACGACAACACCACCGTTGACACCGGTCATGCCACTGTTCACAAATGGATCAGCACAGACGTTCAGTCCCACATGTTTCATGCACACCAGCGCGCGCTTTCCCATGAACGACATACCCAGGGCTGCCTCCATAGCCGTCTTCTCATTGGTCGACCAGCGACTGTGTACGCCACGCTCCTTGGCCAGCGGTGACATCTGGATATACTCTGTAATCTCAGTAGAGGGAGTGCCCGGATAGGCATAGACGCCACTCAGTCCTGCATCAAGTGCTCCCTGAGCAATGGCCTCGTCTCCTAACAACAGTTTCTTCATATTTCTGACTAAAATTGGTTATTTCTGATAAATTGTTCGCAAAGATACAAATTATATTTCAAATCAACAAAAAAAAGAGCCGCAACCTTTCAATTGCAGCTCTTTTTTATTCGTTTTGCTTACTCGATGTGTCTTTTACTTCACCTTGGCAACGATAGCCTTGAAAGCCTCAGGGTTGTTCAGAGCGAGGTCGGCGAGCACCTTGCGGTTGATTTCGATACCAGCCTTAGCCAGCTTGCCCATGAGTACAGAATAGCTCATACCCTCCTGACGAGCGGCAGCGTTGATACGCTGAATCCACAGGGCACGGAAGTTGCGCTTCTTGTTCTTACGATCGCGATAAGCGTAGGTAAGACCCTTCTCCCAAGTGTTCTTGGCTACTGTCCAAACATTCTTGCGGGCACCAAAGTAACCGCGAGTGAGTTTCAGAATTCTTTTACGTTTTGCACGTGATGCAACGTGATTTACTGATCTTGGCATAGTTTTCTAATACTTTTAAATGTTTGACAATAGGTGAATTAACGGAGACACAACAGGTCACGAACCTGCTTCATGTTTGTTACGTCAACGATAGTAGAACCGCAAAGGTTGCGCTTCTGCTTCTTTGTTTTCTTAGTCAGAATGTGACTGTGGTAAGCATGGTGTCTCTTGATCTTACCTGTACCGGTGAATGAGAATCTCTTCTTGGCACCGGAATTTGTCTTTACTTTTGGCATTGTTTTATAAAATTTAAATTGTTATTAATAATCGGCGACTACGCATATACCGGGCGCGACGCCTTCTCTATTTCATATTTGACGATTTACAATTTATTCTTCACCAGTCTCTGTCAGTTTCTTCAGCGCATCGGCACTAATCTTGGCATTGGCGAACAGCCCACCGTTTGCAGGCTTCTCGGCATCAGCCTCAGGCTGCTGCTGACGCTGTAACTCCTTGGCCTCAGCTTCAGCAGCCTCACGGTCGCGGGCTTGCTGGCTCTTCTTGGCAGCTCCAGCCTTCTTGGGAGCAAGGTAGAGGAACATCTTCTTGCCTTCGAGTGAGGGCATCCCCTCAACTTTGGCCAATTCCTCAAGATCATTGGCAAAACGCAGAAGCAGCACTTCTCCCTGTTCCTTGAACAAGATGCTTCGTCCACGGAAGAAGACATAAGCGCGAACTTTATTTCCGTCCTCCAGGAACTCCTTGGCATGCTTCAGCTTAAACTGGTAGTCGTGTTCATCTGTCTGAGGTCCGAAACGAATTTCCTTCACCTCAACCTTGACTTGCTTGGCTTTCATCTCCTTCTGTTTCTTCTTCTGCTGATAGAGGAACTTGGAGTAATCGATGAGACGACAAACAGGCGGATTAGCATTGGGTGAAATCTCAACGAGGTCTACACCCTGATTGTGTGCCATGTCTAAAGCTTCGCGAGTAGGCACAACGGTGCTTCCACCATCACCCACGATTCGCACTTCACGTACACGTATCTGTTCATTGACACGGTACTGATTCTTCATTTTGTCGTTCTTCATTAACCAGTTTTGCTCAAAATCGGCTGCAAAGGTACGACTTTTTCGTGGAACATAGTACGTTGAACTATAAACATTTACTACGCTTTAATATTTTTTAACTACCCATTGAGCAAATTGTTGCTGCTTGAATTCTTGGTTCGTATTTTTTTTTCGTATCTTTGCAACAAATATGACAAGAAAGAAGAAACCACTACCCATTTTGGAGAACGTAACCATCACAGACTATGCTGCCGAGGGAAAGTCGGTGGCAAGGGTTGACGACATGGTGGTATTCGTACCGTGGGCTGTTCCTGGTGACGTCTGCGACCTGCAGGTGCGCCGTAAGAAGCATTCGTTCATGGAGGCGGAAGTCATCCGTTACCATATATATAGTAAGGTACGCGTAGTTCCCTTTTGTCAGCATTTTGGTGTTTGTGGAGGTTGTAAGTGGCAACAGCTGCCTTATGAAGAACAGCTGCGCATGAAACAGCAGCAAGTATATGACCAACTGACACGTATTGGCAAGATTGAGCTACCAGAGTTTCGCCCCATCTTAGGAAGTGTTAAGACTCAAGAGTATCGTAACAAGCTCGACTTCGGTTGTGCCAACAAACGTTACCTGACCAACGAAGAGATTGCCACACTGCCACACGACGAGAGCCAGAGTCTGAAGGATACACCAGCCATAGGATTCCATATTACGGGAGCCTTCGACAAGATTCTGCCCATCGAGAAGTGTTGGCTGATGGATGACCTGCACAATCAGATACGTAATGAAGTGCTTGAATATGCAGTGGCCAAAGAGCTTAGTTTCTTTGATTTAAGACAGCAGGTAGGACTATTGCGCGATGTCATTATCCGCAACTCAGCCAGTGGTGAATGGATGGTTATTTTCCAATTCCACTTAGAAGCCTCCCCCGACCCCTCCAAAGGAGGGGAGAACCGTTGGAATAGCGAAGACGGAGAAAAGGCGCTAGGACTGCTGCAGCACATTGCCGACACATTCCCGCAGATCACTTCCCTACTCTATCTGGACAACCAAAAATGCAACGACACCATTGGCGATCAGGAGATACTGTTGTTCAAAGGCAAGAATCACATCTACGAAATAATGGAAGACCTTAAGTTCAAGGTGGGACCGAAGTCGTTCTATCAGACGAACACAGATCAGGCCTACCACCTTTATAGCGTAGCTCGCGAATTTGCCAACCTCACAGGCAACGAGTTGGTTTATGATTTGTACACAGGAACGGGTACTATTGCCAACTTCGTGGCCAAGAAGGCCAAGCAGGTCATTGGCATTGAATATGTGCCTGAAGCCATCGAGGATGCCAAAATCAACTCAGAAATCAACAACATTGACAACACGCTGTTCTATGCTGGCGACATGAAGGACATCTTGACTGATGACTTCATTGGCGAACATGGTCGTCCCGATGTCATCATTACAGACCCACCACGTGCTGGCATGCATCCCGATGTAATAAGGACAATATTGAATACTGCTCCAGAGCGTATTGTATACGTCAGCTGTAACCCTGCCACACAGGCTCGCGACCTGCAGCTGCTGGATACAGACTATCGTGTGGAAGCTGTACAACCCGTAGACATGTTCCCACATACCCCACATGTAGAAAATGTAGTATTACTAACCAAACGATAATTATTATGAAAAAGCTTATGACACTGGCCCTCTTCACGATGGCCCTTGCATTGACAGCCAATGCACAAGAGACTGGAAAGAAGGCAATAATTGAAGTGCCTCAGTGGGTAAAGAATATCAAGTTCAGCGGATACGGCATGCTGCAGTATCAGGGCATGGATCCTTACAAGAAATCAAAGGATGAAGACGGCAATGTAATTTTAGAGAAGAACTCCTCGAACACATTCAACCTGCGTCTGGCGCGTTTTATCCTGGATGGTAAGATTGGCGACTTCGACTGGCGAGCTCAGATCCAGGGTACCAACGCTACTGGTCCAGGACAGCCAACCGTTCAGCTGGTTGACCTTTATGCAGAATGGCGCAGATTCCCTGAGTTTAAGATTCGTGCCGGTCAGTTCAAGCGTTGCTTCACTTACGAAAACCCCACCCACCCCATTACCCAAGGCTGGCGAGGCTATGCTGACGTCATCAACAAACTGTCAGCCTTCGGCGACCGTACCGGTGAGCGTTCATCAGGCGGCCGTGATATCGGTATCCAGTTTGCCGGTGACCTGCTTCCCGATGCCAATGGACGTCGATGGCTACACTATCAGGTAGGTATCTATAACGGTGAGGGTGTTAACCAAAAGGATATGGATAATCGCAAGGATATCATCGGTGGTGTCTGGGTGATGCCTATCAAGGGTGTGCGCATCGGTGCCTTCGGATGGACCGGTAGCCGCGGTGGAATGCTCGACCCATTGACAGGTACGACCCGTAGCGTAGAAAAAAACCGATATGCCATTTCTGCTGAGTACGACAAGGACGAATTCACCTTCCGTGCAGAGTATATCCACAGCCAAGGATGGGGTGCCGCCTCTCCAGGTAACAACGTGCGTGAAATAGACTATAGCAAGGGTGACAAGGCCGACGGATGGTATGTCTTCGGCATCGTGCCCATCATCAAGGGCAAGTTGCATGCCAAGGCTCGTTACCAGACTTATCGCAATCAGAAGGACTGGGCTACTTCGGTCAACCAATTGGAATGTGGTTTAAACTACTTCTTTACGAAGAATCTGGAAATGCACTTGGAATATTCTCACGTCAACGACCGTAGCATCGAGATTGCTAATGAGAAGAAACACAACTACAACCTGGTAGACCTGGAACTCGACTTCAGATTTTAAACCTTACTCCTCTGATTTCGATAGTCTGAACCTGCGTTTCAGTGACTCCCAGAGATGCGTCTTCTGACGCAGAATCATTAACGAGTAAGCCGTGCTGGCAATGACCAGTGCGGCTTCTGTTATCCAGTAGAGCCATCCCTCACATGTCAAAGAAACGGTGAAGGCTGCAACTCCTAACAAAGTCTGTGTCACTCCATATTTTCTTACCTGTGATGTGCTACGATAACCATATTTCCAATAGGCATAGCCGTTGATAAGCACATAGTCGAAGATGTGAGCCAGCACAATGGCAATACCCGTTCCGTATAGTCCCCACTGTCTGTATCCCATAATAACCAAGATAACCAAAACAGCATAGTAGATTGTTTCAAGCATCAGATAGGACATTGAAAGGCTACGGGCCAACGTGATATAGGCCACCGGCAGCGTCTGAACCTTGAAATACATAGCCAGTACTGTTACCTGTGCCATAGCGACAACAGGAAGGAACTCATTGCTGAAAAGCAGAGGGATGAGCAATGGCAGCGACATGATTAATGCAGCCAGCATAGGTGCCAACAACAATAACGACACTTCCATTTGCTTGTTGACAGTTTCGTTGGTGGCATTGATATCATGATTGACTCCTGACAGACGAGGGAAAAAGTCGCTTTCCATCGCTGAGAACACCATACCCGCATAGGTCAGCGTTATCATATAGCCTGCATTATACATTCCTACATCATCCAGGCCACTATCGACATTCAAGAAAGCCCGAATCATCATCTCTGCACCACTGCCGATGACTGCTGCCAAGACAAATGCCACACCCAGGCGAATCATATCTGCTCCTTCACGCAATAGCTTCGTATTAAAGGCCAGTCGCAAGGGATAGCAGCGATAGGAATAGGCCATTGTCGCCAACATAGTAGTCAGTGCCGTCAGAACAATGACAGGCATAACGCCGGAATGGTAGAGAAAATAATAGAGCGGAATGGAGATAACCAGCGACAGGAGAGCAGTCACCAATTGGATTTTTGCCAATGCCCCCAAGCGTCGGGTTGCTTTCAGAATTGCAGTCTCACCACCCGTAATAGCCAACATGGCTACTGACAAGCCAAGAACGGCATAATGAAGAGTATGGTTACCCCATGTGAATGTCATCGTATCGGCAAACGGACTAATGGCTACGCAGAATACCATTCCCAGGACAGCACCTATCAAACTCCAAAGTCTTACTACCTGAATAAAACGTACCAAGTTTTGTTTCCCTTCCTGTCCATAGAGTTCCGAAAGTCGTGGTACGGCACCGAAAGAAACGCCAAGATTAGTACACTGCGATGCAAAGTTCTGCACGGAAGTCAGCAGTGATGCGAATCCCATACCTCCCGCTCCCAGTAACAAGGCCACAAACTTATTGCGTACAAGACCTATGAGAATCATCAGACCTTGCACGCCTCCAAAAATGCCCGTGTATTTCAACACGTGAGCATAATTTTTGTCGGACTCTTGTTTCATCTCTTTATTAAAAAGAACGCAAAAATACCATATTTATTACGATATTGCAAAAAAATTCGTACCTTTGCATACAAATTATGGAAGAACGCAGACCTTTGGTCAGTTTTATCCTGACCTATTATAATCAGCCTGTCCAGATGCTATGCAAATGTATCGACAGCATTCTCACCCTCTCGTTGACGTCTGATGAGCGGGAAATCATTGTTGTTGACGATGGTTCAAGGACCAGTCCCATGAACGGACTGATGCATTATGGCGATGAGATCATCTATGTGCGACAGAAGAACGGAGGCTTAAGCGTGGCCCGAAACAAAGGCATCGAGATGGCTTCCGGAGCATACATACAGTTTGTTGATGCCGACGACAATCTCATACAGACTTCTTATGATCATTGTCTGAATATCATCCGCAAAGATGACAGCATTGAGATGGTCATCTTCGACTTCACCAATGACGACATCCATCAGACTGCATTCAATGACAAACCCCTTATGAGCGGGACGGAATACATGCTACGCTACAATATCCGTGGAACAGCTTGGGGATATCTCTTCAAACGGAAGACCCTGAGTGAACTGCGTTTCACGCCAGGTATCTACCATGAAGACGAGGAGTTTACTCCACAGCTGCTTATCAGGGCAGAACAGGTTTACGTGACAGATGCGAAGGCCTATTATTATTATAAGCACCCTGGTACTATCACCACACATGCTGATGAGTCCAGCAAGAACAAGCGTCTTAGTGATATCAGGGGCGTGCTTAGCAGACTTCACTATCTCTGCGACCGTATTCCACCTAACGACCGCCTGGCCATGCAACGCCGTGTAGCTCAGTTGACGATGGACTACATCTATCAGGTCATCATGCAAAATCGTTCTCTGCAAGCCCTCAACGACAATCTGGAAACACTGCGTCAGGAAGGACTATTCCCTCTGCCCGACAAAGACTACTCACAAAAGTACAAATGGTTCCGCAAGATGAGCAACACACGCCTGGGGCGCACCATTCTGCTGAACACGCTGCCACTACTGAAGAAAGAACGATGAGAATACTACTGATTGGTGAATATAGCAACGTCCATGCGACTCTGGCGACGGGACTCCGTACGCTGGGACATGAGGTTTGTGTCATTTCTGATGGTGACACATGGAAGAACTACCAGCGGGATATCGACGTCACCAGAACGCCAGGGAAGCTGGGGGGCATCAGACTGATGACCCGACTATGGACACTGCTTCCCAAGATGCGGGGCTATGACGTTGTCCAGCTCATCAATCCTATGTTCTTTGAATTGAAGGCAGAGCGTCTCTTCTTTTTCTATCGTTATCTGCGCAAGCATAACAAGCATGTTTTTCTAGGAGCCTTTGGCATTGACTACTATTGGGTGCATACCTGTACTTTCGACAAACCGTTGCGATACAGTGACTTCAATATCGGAGAGCAGGTGCGCTGCGATGCCGATGCTGTCAAGGAACAGCACGACTGGCTGGGTACAACAAAAGAACAGCTGAACAAGCTGATTGCCTACGACTGTGACGGCATCATCACTGGTCTCTATGAATATCAGGTCTGCTATCAACCTGTTTTCCCTGAGAAGACTCGCTTTATCCCCTTCCCCATCACCCATCATCCATCATCCATCACCCGTCACCTATCACCCATCACCCTCTTCATCGGTATCAGTAAAAACCGCAGTACCTATAAGGGTACAGACATCATGCTCAAGGCTGCTGAAGACATTGTCAGGAAATATCCAGAACGCGTGGTTTTGCAGAAGGCCGAAGGTGTCCCCTTTAATACATACCAGCAAATGATGGACAATTGTGATGTTTTGCTCGACCAGCTTTACAGCTATACACCGGCCATGAATGCGCTGTTGGCTATGTCAAAAGGTATCGTCGTTGTGGGTGGTGGTGAACCAGAGAACTACGACATCTTAGGAGAAAAGAAATTGCGTCCTATCATCAATGTAGAACCTACCTACGACAGTGTCTACCATGAACTGGAACAATTGGTGCTTTATCCAGAACGTCTGACAGAGCTAAAGCAACAGAGCATCGAATACGTTCAGAAACATCATGACTATAAAAACGTTGCCCAACAGTATATCGGATTCTATCAGCAGTTTATGACTGTCTGAAAGCAGCGACAACATCACTCATGATTGCTGCCAGCTTTTCGCCGACAACCTTGGGAGAAGCCATCCCACTGACTTTTGCCGACAACAGCAGTCCGTCAACCAACGGACCTGTAATCAGTTCCTCCATCGCATCGGCCAAGGCATGGGCATCGTCAACAGGTACTATCGTACAGCCCCCTTCTATACGAAGGCTATGAGGAATACATTCAGTTGATACCACAGGAATTCCCATAGACATTGCCTCTAAGAGTACTAACGGCTGGACTTCACCACGGCTGGCTAAGACAAGGGCGTCACTACGGAGCAACAAATCCCTGATTTCCTGTTTGCTAATCCTGCCATACGCCTTGACGTTCTTCAACTTCAGCAACTCTATCTCATGTCTGAATGCTTCACTGTCAGTCTGTTGTCCTGCCACATGCAACTCCAATAAGTGTCCTCGCTTTTGCAGCTGCTGATAGGCAGCAAACAAAATATCATATCCTTTACGATGACTATAATCTGCTATGCAGCAGAAACGGAAGGGACGTCCATGACGTGGAGCTCGTTGCTGATAACAGAAGAAGTCTGTGTCTATGGTATTCGACACATACTGCCAACGATAGTCCTTTCCATAATAACAAGAGATATCATCTACCAGTTCCTCGGAAACAGGAATAACCATTCCTGCCTTTTCATAAGTTTTCTTCAATGGTGCTATCTGCCAAGCATGGCTCGGTGCCTTACCGAATTCCTTCTCCAACAGCATCAGTGGCAGATGTTCCGTTACCACATACGGTATTCCATATTCCTTGCCAATCTGCATAGCTGCATAACCTGCCCATTTAGCACAATGGGCATGTAGGATGTCCGGACGTCCATATCTCTTGATATAATCACCGAACATGCTATGCACAATAGCCACCCAACGCTTTACATTATACCGAACAGACTTGGGTATTCCCCGCTGATACGACTGGTAAACCATGATGCCATCCATCTGGTGTTCATATCTGGAGAACGGCAATGTCAGATAGTCATGCCACCCGACAGTTGCACCGACCTGGACATTACTCAAAATGCGCACCTCATGTCCCAACGATGCCAGAGCTTTAGCTTGATCCAGACAGAACAAGCCTCCGTATGGTGGAAAGAAAGATGGGATTTCAAGTATATGCATAACCTTTTAAATAAAAATAGGGACGGACACAATATGATCCGTCCCTGATGTCAAACGATGTACGAAGATTACTCTGCAGCGGGAGCTTCAGCTTCAGCAGCAGGAGCAGCCTCTTCAGCGGGAGCCTCAGCAGCAGCTTCAGCAGCCTTTGCAGCCTCTTCCTCGGCCTTAGCAGCAGCCTCGGCAGCCTTCTTCTCAGCTACCTTCTTGGCAATCTCCTCGTTCACAGCCTTCTCTGCCTTCAATGCAGCAGCAGCAGCGTCCTTCTTGGCCTTTGCTACTTCAGCAGCGACCTTCTCCAGACCCTTCTGCTTGTCAGCCTTCCAGGCATCAAACTTCTTCTGTGCAGTAGCCTCATCGAAAGCGCCCTTCTTCACGCCACCCTTCAGGTGCTTCATCATGTAGACGCCCTCACGGCTGAGGATGTTACGTACAGTGTCTGTGGGCTGAGCACCAGTCTCTACCCAGTAAAGTGCACGCTCGAAATTCAAATCTACTGTGGCAGGATTGGTGTTGGGGTTGTAAGTACCAATCTTCTCAGTAAATTTACCATCACGTGGTGCACGAGCGTCAGCGATAACGATGCGATAGAAAGCATAGCTCTTACGTCCGCCGCGCTGCAATCTGATTTTTGTTGCCATAATTGAATGTTAACTTAAAATAAATGATTAAATTTGAATTTCATGCTCTTATCTCGTAAAAGCGGGTGCAAAGGTACTACAAAAAAATGAGAAATGAGAAATGAGAAATAAGAAATGATGTTTCAAGAAGCAATATTTAACGTTTTTTGGGGCTTGCATAGAGGATATTTACCGGAAAATGCGTAATTTTGCACCGTATGAAGCAGTTATCGGTGCTCATTCCAACGTATAACGGCAACTGCACGAAGCTGGTTTCCGACTTGCAAGCGCAAGCCGAGGAACTGGGTATTGCCTACGAGATCATTGTGGCTGACGACGGCTCTACGGATACTGCATGTATCGAGGCCAACCGTGCCATCAACGCACTGCCCAACTGTCGCTATGCGGAACGCCCTGAGAATGCAGGTCGTGCTGCCATCCGCAACTTCCTGGCCTCACAAGCGGTTTATCCTTGGCTGCTGTTCATCGACAGCGACATGATTGTCAGTCGTAACGACTATCTGCAACGCTATGCTGAACATGCCGATAGTCAGCCAAGCAGTATTCTCTATGGTGGTGTCACCATTGGTCTGCTGGTTCCAGGCAATCTGCGTTCCATGTATGAGAAAGCCGCTGAACACGAGCATACTCCTGAGCGTCGTCAGCAGTCGCCCTATCGCGACTTCCATACGGCCAATTTCCTGGTGCCTCGCCAACTCATGCTCAACCATCCGTTCGACGAGCGTTTCCACCATTACGGCTACGAGGATGTGCTCTTCGGCAAGCAGATGGAGCAACATGCTATTCCCATCGTCCATATTGACAACCCGTTGAGCTTTGAAGTCTTCGAGACCAATGCGGACTTTGTCAGTAAGACGGAGGAGGGACTGCGAACACTCCACCAATTCCGCCAGGAACTGCAGGGATATTCCCGTCTTCTGGCATTATCCGGTTCTCAGACCGTTTCATGGTTGAGCCCACTCATCCGACTGTATCATCGTCTCTTCAGCAACTTGGTGCGTCGAAACTTGACAGGCAGCAATCCCAGTCTTTTCCTCTTTAAACTCTATAAACTTGGTTATTTCCTTTCACTCTAACCTATCCTATACGATGCTTTCCAAAAACCAAATCAAGCTGATTCGCTCGTTAGAGCTGAAGAAAAACAGAAAACGTGAAGGTCTCTTCGTGGCAGAAGGCCCTAAGGTGGTCAACGATCTGCTGGCTGCTGGTTTCAAGGCACGAGCCGTCTACAGCACGCAGGATCAGATTACCGAAGACGAGTTGCAGCGCATCAGTTTCCTGCAGCATCCACAGGAAGTACTGGCTGTGATGGAGATTCCCGAAACAGCCCGTCAGCCCCTGTCGGAAGCCGATGCCGCCCTACCCTCCTCCAAGCTCTGTCTGGCACTTGACGGCGTCCAGGACCCAGGTAATGTGGGTACCATACTGCGTATTGCCGACTGGTTTGGCATCGACACCATCTTCTGTTCACCTGACACAGCTGACGTCTATGCCCCCAAGGTGGTACAGGCCACGATGGGCAGTCTCGCACATGTCAAGGTCATCTATACCGACCTGGTAGCGTTGCTTCAAGGAGCCGATTATCCAGTCTATGGCACCTTGCTCGACGGAGAAGACATCTATGGCGAGGAGCTGAGCACCAATGGCATCATTGTGATGGGCAATGAGGGAAACGGCATTTCACAGGAAGTACGGCAATTGGTCAGCCACAGGTTGCTGATTCCCAATTACCATACTGACAGTCATACTGCAGAGAGTCTCAATGTGGCCATTGCCACAGCCATTACCTGCGCGGAGTTCAGACGAAGAACAAGATAAGGCAGGTCACCACCACAACAACCACTTCAACGCGACGGTTGATACTCACGGCACGCTCCATGTCTGCTGTCGTGATAGGACGTTCGTTGGTACCGATATACGGTTTGTTAACGACTTCACCGAAATAAGTATGGGGACCTCCGAAGCGACAATCCAGAATCCCTGCCAGTGCTGCTTCAGGGTAGCCGCTGTTGGGGCTGGCATGTTCGCGGCCAAACCACGTCACGAAGTTCAGCAGACGGAAACGGCCAGTGACGGTGAGCATAAGCAGCGTCGTCAGACGGGCTGGCAGATAGTTGGCTACATCGTCAATATGGGCTGCACACCAGCCGAACTCACGATAGCGCTGGGTGCGATAGCCAATCATCGAGTCGAGCGTGTTCACCATTTTGTAAGCCATCATGCCCGGCACACCCAGAATGGCATACCAGAATACCGGGGCCACCACGCCATCGCTCAAATTCTCGGCCAGTGTCTCCAAGGCAGCTATCCGCACCTCCTGTTCTGACAGTTCTGACGTGTCACGTCCTACGATGCGTGCTACCTGCCGACGGCCTTCCTCCAACGAACGGTCTACAGCCTCGAACACCTTTTTGACTTCACGGATAAGTGTTGTTCCAGCCAGACAATAAAACACGAAGATGGCCTTGACGGCCATGCCTGCATACTTGTCGACGCCATCAATCCAGCGAAGCAGGAAGAACATGGCAGCATAGACGAAGCCAATAAGTAGCAAAGCAGTAATGATTCCCTTCACCCTACGTCCACGTCCCTTGTTCAGCAGACGCTCGAACCATGCTATCGCTTTGCCAAACCATACAATGGGATGTGGCAGACGTTCGGGGTCGCCCATCACCAAGTCGGCTATCCATCCTACAAGTAATACTAATAATGCTTTCATGACAGTAATGTCTGTACGATACGTTCTGCTGTACGACCATCCCAACGGTCAGGCAGCACCCCTTGTTTCCATTCTCCGGCAATCAGCTGGGCAAGAACCTCACGCAGTTGGTCGGCATCCTCACCCACCAGCACATTCGTGCCTTGCTTGACAGTCTCCATGTGCTCCGTGTACGAGTTCAGCGTGATGCAGGGCACATTGTTGAATGTAGCCTCCTCAGCCACATTGCCCGAATCGGTCACGATGCCCATGGCGTGCGACGTCAGATAGCCGAACTTCAGATACGATAACGAACTTTGAACCTTGAACCCCCTGAAACCTGAAACCATTTCGTAAGCCTGTCCACGCAGAGGAGCAATGACGGGAATGTCACCAGCCATCTCACTGACGACGCCAAGCATCTTCTCCAGTTTCTCCTTGTCTGCCAACAGGGCCTTACGGTTGATGGTAAACACCAGATAGCGACCGTCCTCAATGCCTTCCAGACATGCCGGACGCTGCCAACGGCTACGATTCTGACGCAGCGAGTCCATCAGAATATTTCCCACCATATATATTTTATGCATCTCGGCACCTTCACGGGTAGCAATGCTGCTGGAGCCCGCACCTGCAGTAAATAGCAGGTCACTGAGGCCGTCGATTACCAAGCGATTAATTTCCTTAGGCATGTGGATATCGAACGAACGGGTACCAGCCACCAGATGAGCCAGACGCAGGCCACGCTTCTTGGTGACGATAGCTGCTGCCATTGTCGACGCCAGGTCGTCCACCACTATCACCGTATCCACTTCATGATGCTCCAGATAGTTTTCGAACTCAGCCATCACACGCCCAGTCAACTCGTTCAGGTTCTCGCAGTCAACACCCAGATAAACATCTGGTTCTGGCATCTGCAGGTCGCTGAACAGCGACGCCTCCAGAGTCGGGTCGTCCTGCCTACCCGCATATATCAGCTGATAGCTAATACCTTCTGTATTCTCTATCGTTCTGATGATGGGTGACACCTTCACAAAATTAGGGCGTGCACCCGTAAATATACACACCTTTTGTTCCATGAGTGCAAAGATAGGAAGTTTTCTGCTAACCTCCAAATATTTGGCAGAAAAAAATAATGCTTATCCCCTTGTCGTGCATGGTGCACCGGCATGAGGATAAGCATCCTTGCTTTTAAAGTTTTCCCTCTTGTCTTAGAGTTTTCTGTTACGCAGTGTCTCCATGACGATGCGCATGTAGTGGAAGAACTGCTTGTCGTTGAGCACCTGCCTCATCTGTTCGGCATCTTTTCTGACAGCCTGATGAATGCGGAATCTCAGCTGAGGACCTTTGAGTGTAGCCAGCGACTGCATCTCTCTGCTGAATTTGTCCTGAATGTCCTCAACAGCATCCATCTGATTCTCGTCTAAGTCGAGTACAACGGAAAGCTGATAAATGTCACAGCTCATGTCAAAGCGCTTGTCAGCATGACTACTCTTTGCAAATCCAAACGATACTGCCATCATGGCAACCAATGTTAAAACAATCTTTTTCATGTTCTTCAATTTTTTTAAGTTGTTATCCTGTTTTTGAAATTAAGTTGTTATCCTGTTTTCTGTTATCTTTGACGTCACCAAAACAAAAAGGTTTAAAACCGCACAAAAGTTTCTATCGGACTAATTGAAAATAATTCTTAATTTATTTTGCATTTCGCCCGATTTGCACTACCTTTGTCGCGCCGTTGGAGGAATCCCCGCTTGTTGAGGGGTACCGTCGGTAAGATAAATTGCATAGAAATATGAAAGTAATGAAATTCGGCGGAACGTCCGTAGGTTCCGTAAAAAGCATTCTTAGCTTGAAGAAAATTGTGGAGACAGAGGCTCGG
>JAEEGI010006658.1_pt1 | contig 26052 bp, 26 predicted proteins | sample 8958751 | NCBI WGS metagenome assembly JAEEGI01 (sample SAMN16246545, study PRJNA631951) | gut metagenome | biome: gut microbiome; feature: rumen; material: KS-attached | host: Bos | place: Iran: Karaj | collected 2018-10
GTGTCACTGTCAAGCGTTTTTCAAAAAAAATTTGATTGAAATGCCGTCAACGTGCCGAGAAAGTGCCATTGCTCCATAAACTGAATATCGTCTAATAGAAGTGGACAATTTTGCTTGTTTTGCAAAAAAATGTCCAGTAGAATTCGCTTTTTGTCGCCCATTTTCCCGACTCCGCCTGTTCCGGCAGGGCGTTTTATATATATATTACTAAATGTAAAATTCCTTTAAGGTATCTCTTTGGAAGACAGCATGTTAACTAACAAGACAATTTTAATAACAGGCGGGACAGGTTCATTCGGCAACACGTTTGTCCCGACAACAGAATACAACCCATTTGGAGACATCAAAACCAAAGCACATGGTATAAAGCAATAATGATTCAAGTCAACAAAAAAGAAGACTGCTGTGGATGCAAAGCTTGTGGTGATATTTGCCCTAAAAAGGCGATTTCATTCAAGACTGATATTGAAGGTTTTTGGTATCCCAAGGTAGATCAAAACCTTTGTATTGGTTGTGGTCTTTGTGAAGGTACGTGCCCGATTATAAATATTGATTCACTAAAGAAAAATGATTTCCCACAACCAGAATGCCATGCAGCCATTCACAAGAATATTGAAATTCGATTTGACTCTACTTCGGGCGGTCTGTTCTCTGCACTCGCCGAAGCAACCTATAAAGAAGGTGGCTACGTCGGTGGAGCAATTTTTACTGAAGATTATGGAGTCAAATTTTTCATTTCTAATGACAAAAAAAATCTATCTGCATTAAGGAGTTCGAAGTACCTGAAAAGTGATACAGAAGGTTTATACGTTGCAGTTCGTGATCTAGTAAAAGCCGGAGAAAAAGTTCTTGTTTGCGGGTCCCCCTGTCAAATGGCCGCCTTGCGAGCCTTTTTGAAAAAAGACTACGAGAATCTCGTCATTGTAGATTTTATTTGCAGGGGTGCGAATTCGCCCAAGGTGTTTAGAAAATATCTTGACTATCTGGAAGAACGGTTTAAATCAAAGGTTGTCTATTTTAAAGCAAAAAACAAAGAACTTGGCTGGAGGCAATTAACTTCCAAAATCTGCTTTGAAAATGGCAAAACCCTTTACGATACAAAAGACACAAGTTATTTTACAACGGGTTATTTAAGTACAGGCGTTTACACTCGTCCTTCTTGCTACACATGTAAATTCAAAGGTTTTCCTAGAATTGCCGATATAACTTTAGCAGATTTTTGGGGAGCCGAAAAAGTAGTCGGCAAGGAACTCGACGAAGATATGGGGACATCTCTTGTCTTGCTGAATTCACAAAAAGGACTTGCTTATTTTGAAGAGATCAAAAGAAATATAAACGAACAACAAATTTCCTTTGAATCTATTCTTGCGGGTAATCAAGCTCTTGTAAAACCTCTTGACCCTCCATTGGTAGATAGGGAGATGTTCTATAAAGATTTAGACCAATTGTCATTTAAACAAGTGGCCGAAAAGTATATCAATAGGTCCATGGACAATCCTATATCCATAAAGAGACAAATTTGGAACACTCTTGTTTTCTGCAAATCTATCGCCAAGGCTTCTGGTTTCAGTTTATCGACTTGGTGGAAAAACATTTATTATAACTTCCTTGCAAGGCAAGTTAAATCAAACATCCGTCATAATCGATATATTGTAATTCATAAATACAGCATCCTAGAATTGAAAAAAACTTCTTCAATTAATTTGAATGGTATATTAAAACTTGGCGTAAAAAGGTTTGCACATTCCAAACTAGAAACCCGTTTATTGGTTGAAAATGGCGGTTCAATAACAATTGACGGAAACTGGAGTCTCGCCTACGGAAGCGATATCGAAGTTTTTCAAAATGCCTCACTACAAGTGGATGGCGATTCTGCAACAAATATCAATGCTACAATCATTTGTGGGGAATCTATTCGATTGGGGAAGGGGGTTATGCTGGGCCGCAATGTGACTATTCGAGACAACAACGGAAACCACTACATTGCAAGGCGCGGATACAAGAATTCACGTCCAGTCGTTATTGGCCAACATGCATGGCTTTGCGAGGGATGCACTGTTGTTGCTGGAGCAAAAATCGGAGATGGCGCAATTATTGGAGCTCAAACTTTAGTGACAGGACATGTTGCACCATTCACCCTTGTTTCTGGCAACCCGGCTCAAGTTGTTGATGAAGACGTTTATTGGAAATATTAAAGGAAGAAAAAAATGGAACTTGATGATTTTGTCAAAAATTTCGCAAACCTTTTTGAGGATACTGATGCATCCGCCATATCAGCCGATACGGTTTACCAGGATTTAGACGAATGGGGTTCTTTGATTACAATGTCAATTGTCGCCATGGTCAGAACAAAATACAACAAGGCTATAACAGGAAAAGAAATTCATTCTTGCGAAACGATTGCAGAATTGTTTGATTTGGTTGCAGCAAAGTAAAGGAAAACATGAACAATCCGTTTAGCTTAACAGGAAAAACAATCTTAGTGACAGGGGCATCGTCTGGCATTGGTCAGGCCGTTGCGATTTCTTGTGCTGGAATGGGAGCGACGGTTGTCCTTACAGCGAGAAACAGTCAACGGCTCGGAGATACCCTGAAACAAATGGAAGGCTCGCATCAAATCGTTGAGGCCGATTTGTTGGATGATAAGCAACGTGCGACGCTTGTTGAAAAAATCCCGCAACTAGATGGAATAGTTCATTGTGCTGGTGTTGGCAGCCGCATTCCTTGCAAACTTATTGATCAAAATTCGTTGGATTGTGTGATGAAACCGAATTTTGAGGCCCCCGTTTTATTGCAGGCATCAATACTTTCTCAGAAAAAATTGAATAAAGGAGCTTCGGTCGTATTCATTGCCTCTAGGGCCTATGATTCCCCGAGTTTAGGAAATGCCGCCTACAGTGCTAGTAAAGGAGCTATAATATCCTATTCCAAATGCTTGGCCCTAGAATTGGCTCCCAGACAAATCCGCGTCAACTGCATTTGCCCAGCTATGGTTTGGACAAAGTTGATTCTTCAAGATGCGGTTTCAAAAGAAGAATTGGAAGAAGCACAAAAGAAATATCCCCTAAAAAGATATGGCAACCCAGAAGATGTCGCGAATCTAGCACTTTATTTACTGAGTGATGCATCCACTTGGATGACGGGTTCAGCCATAGACTTGACAGGGGGGGGCGAAGGAACTCTAGTCTAGGTTTATCATGGCATTTATTAAAGCAATTTCGTATTATCTGCCGAAACGAGTCCTTTCGAACGAGGAGCTTGTTAAGGAATTCCCAGATTGGAGCATAGAAAAGGTTGCGTCAAAGGTCGGTGTAAATTCACGACATTTGTCTGACAAAAACGAAACTGCAGGCGATTTGGCCGAAAAGGCCGCCCGCAAGCTATTTAAAGAATATTCTATAGACCCAAAATCTATCGACTTTGTGTTGTTGTGTACGCAAAGTCCTGATTATGCATTGCCGTCGACTGCATGTTTGCTTCAGCATAAGCTGGGCATTCCTAAAACGGCTGGGGCATTCGATTACAACCTTGGTTGTTCTGGTTGCGTTTATGGCATGGCTGTTGCCAAGGGGCTAATTGCCGCAAATATCGCGAAGAACGTATTGCTGCTGACCGCGGAAACATACACAAAATATTTGCACCCGCAAGATAAAAGCAATCGGTCCATTTTCGGTGACGGAGCCGCGGCATGTTTAATTTCAACAGATGGTTTTGCTAAAATTGGTGAATTTGACCTGGGCACAGACGGCAGTGGAGCCGAAAGCCTGATTTTGAAAACAGGTGCTGCACGTGAGAAAATGCCAAATGGCAAGGAATCTGTTGACGAGGAAGGCCATGTTCGTAGGGATGATTATCTCTACATGAATGGTTCCGAAGTATTCAATTTTACATTGGATATTGTTCCTCCAATGATGCAAAATGTACTGAGTCGAAACAACTTGGGGCTTGATTCTGTTGGTTACTTTGTTTTCCATCAGGCAAACAAGTTTATGCTGAGTACTATACGCAAAGTGTGTGGCTTGCCCAAGGACGAATTCTACAGCAACTTGGAAAATACAGGAAATACGGTGTCGTCAACTGTTTTGATTGGTCTTAAGGATTGTCTAGATAAAGGTTTAATTAAAACTGGGATGAATGTCATGGTTGCTGGTTTTGGTGTTGGCCTAAGCTGGGGCGGGACTATATTGAGGTTTTAAGATGAAATTGGGAGATTTTTTAAAGGATGGGAAAATTCCTCAAATCGGTTTTGGTCCAGGAGGCGTGGGGTATTCTCCCAAGATGAAAAAAAAGAAAGAAGGTTTTCTTCTTTTTTTAGACAAAGTCCTAAATAAACTTTATAGACGTCCTCTGGCACAAAACAAGTATGTTGATTCCGTATCAAATGCTTTGCGGCAAGGTTTTCGCCTTATTGACTATTCCTCCGCATATGGAGATGGTTCTTTAATTGGCAAGGCTATAAAAAGATCTGGAATTGCTCGTTCTGAGCTTCTGTTGACAACTCGTGTCAGCAATGTTGCTCAACGAAAACATTGTGTTCGAGAAGAATTTTTCAAATGCCTTGAAGGCTTTGGGACTGATTATGTTGATATTCTGCAATTCCATTGGCCGGTAACAGATTTATATTTGGATACATGGCGCGAAATGGAAAAATTGTATGAAGAAGGATATGTTAAGCATTTGGGGGTTGCCAATTGCCATAAACATCATTTAGAATCCATTTTTTCGATTTGCAAACACCGTCCCGAAATAGGACAGTTTGAAATTCACCCGTTGTTTACTCAGAAGCCCCTTATTGAATACTATAAATCTCAGGATATTCTCGTTGAGGCTTATACACCCCTCGCTCGCTACGACGACCGTTTAGTAAGACTACCCCTATTGAAACGACTGGAACAAAAGTATCACAAAAATTTTGTTCAAATTATTTTACGGTGGCACGTGCAAAACGAAATCGTTCCTTTAGTTCGTTGCTTGAGCAAATCGCATCAAAAAAATAATATAGATATTTTTGATTTCGAACTGGATGCTGAAGATATGGCTCTTATTGATGGTATAAATATCAATAGCCGTCTTCGCTATGATCCTGACAACTGTGATTTTTCAATACTTTGATGGATTTGTATGGAAAAGTATACGGAAATGCAATTTAAAGTGTTTGATTGGTTACGTTTTCCATTAATTGTTGGTGTTGTTTTTATTCATTGTTTTGGAAAACCTTTTGATTTTAAGACTATAGATTTTATCAATCTTTCTGGAATTGATTGCTATAATCTTATTCGTGTTAGCATATCTATGGTGCTTACCCATATCTGTGTTCCTGTTTTCTATTTAATATCAGGATACCTTTTTTTTATTGGATTGGAAAAATGGGATAATTTTTTATTTTTGAAAAAAATAAAAAAAAGATGTATTTCATTGTTGATCCCGTTTTTGATATGGAATAGTATATATATTCTAATGTCGTTGATTGGAATATTTAGGGAAAATGGGTGGCTTGGTGTTCAAAATTTTTTTATAGATAATGGATATTGGCATTTATATTGGGATTGTAGGGAATGGAATCTTGATAGGGTGAATTGGCTCGGATTGAGCAATAGAGCCTCTTCACCCTATTTATATCCTTTGTGGTTTTTGAGAGATCTGATGGTTGTTTGTTTGGCGTCGCCCATTCTTTATGCAATTTTTAATAAAATAAAAATTCTAGGGCTTGCTTTGTTATTAGTTTGTTATGTTTCTGGTTTATTTATTAATAAACCTGGCTTTTCTGCGACAGCTTTTCTGTTTTTTGGTGCTGGAGCATATTTCCGAATGAATAATATAGATGTTACTCGATTTGCTTATAAATACAGAAGTTTTGTTTATGTGTTGGCTGCATTTTTATGGATTATATGTACAGTATTGAATGGACATAATACAACGGAGGGGGATTTTGTTTATCCCTTTTATATTATTGTCGGTAGCATAGCTCTGCTTAATTTGTCTACTTTTATAGTAAGAAATGATATCTTGAATATACCTACGCTTCTTATAAAAAGTTCTTTTTTTGTATATCTACTTCATCCGATAAAAGTGATAAACATAGTATTAGCGATGTCTGAAAAAGTATTTGGAGGCACAAATCCTATTCTTATGACAATCGGTTACCTGCTTGTTCCTGTAGTTGTGGTGGGAATTTGTGTTTTAATTTACTATTTGATGGATAAATTTACACCTCGTCTATGCAAAGTGTTGACTGGAGCTCGTTGATTATGGCAATGCAGTCAAATAACAAAACCATAGCTAAAAATACAATATTCCTGTATTTTCGCATGATGCTTACAATGTTCATTTCATTGTACACGTCGCGCGTGGTTTTACAAATACTTGGCGTTGACGATTATGGGATTTATCAAGCTGTGGGGGGAATTGTTGGCTTTTTAAGTTTCATTAACAACGCACTGAGCACTGGAACGTCCCGTTTTATAACTTTCGGCCTAGGTGAAGGGAATGCCCAAAAGTTAAGGAACATTTTTTCAACGACGTTAATAGCCCACTTGTGTCTAGCTGTAGTTGTTGTCCTTTTAGCAGAAACCATTGGATTATGGTTTTTACACAACAAACTTGTTATTCCTCCTGACCGACTAAATGCAGCAGAATTCGTTTTCCATCTTTCAATAATTACGGCTTTTTTTTCACTTACCCAGGTCCCTTTTGGAGCTTGCATTATCGCACACGAAAAGATGGGAATATATGCGTACGTTAGCATAATTGAGGCGTTTCTTAAATTACTTATAGTGTATCTATTAACAATCGGTGATTACGATAAGTTAAAATTATATGCTTTGCTTCTTTGTGCGATTGAAATTGGAGTCGTTCTTTTTTACAATATCTATTGTTCCCAGAATTTTGAAGAATCTAAATTCAGGCTGTTTTTTGATAAAAAATTATTTAAAGAAATTGCGGTTTTTTCCGGCTGGAGTCTATTTGCTAGTACATCCATAGCTTTAAATAGTCAAGGGATATTAGTTCTACTGAATATGTTTTTTTCACCAGCAGTCGTTGCCGCGAGAGCAATATCCCTACAGGTCTACTCAGCTGCAAATTTATTTGTGACAAATTTTCAAGTTGCGGCGAATCCACAAATAGTAAAGTTATATGCCTCAGGGAATTATGAGGAATCAAAAAAGATTCTATTGCAAACGACCAAGTTCAGTTTTTATCTAATGTTTTTATTAAGTCTCCCAATTTGTCTTGGAGCCAAACAATTGTTGACAATATGGTTAAAATGCGTTCCAGATTATACCGTCATCTTCTTGCAATTGGCCATAATTCAAAGTTTGTTTTGCGTATTCGACACATCATTTTATAGAGTTCTCTACACGAAAGGACAACTAAAAGAAAATGCGCTGATTTCACCTGTTTTGGGATTCATACAATTCCCTGTAGTTTATTTCCTATTCCACAAGGGGTTCTCTCCTGTTGTATTATCATGGGCAAGTTTAATTATGTACGCATTACTGGGTCTAATAGTCAAACCCGTTTTAGTGATGAAAATTGCCAACTACACGTGGAAAGACTTTTCGTCCACTTTTATACCCTGCATTCGTGTAACTATTACTGCTTTACCCATCCCACTATTGTTTTATTACAACATGAAATGTGATTCCATAATTACATTTTTCTCCACAATTACTTTAGTTAGTGTTATTGCAGTGTTATTTTCAGTATGGCTCGTTGGAATAGACAAGTACATGAAAAGATGTATTGTCGATTATGTAAAAAAACTCGGGATATCAAAAAAAGATTTGGGTAGCTGACAGATTCATTTTAGATTGTTTTCTAAAAATTTAAGAGATTTATCTTTTTCTCTATTTAACACCATTTCAACCAATTCATAATCAATATCCGCCAATAAATCCGAAGTCTTAAAATCGGAAAACTCCATTATCAATCGATTTTCAAGACCAAATATTTTTAACAGGGACTGCAAGCGAGTCAGGCCACGATATTCATTTGCCACAACAATAAATTTTTTATGAAATAGAATGGAAAAGACAGTCCCATGAAAAGAATCCGTAATCACATATTCCGCCGTTCGCATGGCACTCAGCCACATATCAATTTGTAAATTTTTCTGATTAAGCGATAAAAGGGGTATATTAATCCTTTGTTCTAACTGATGTAGAACATCTTTTTGATTTAAATGCTCGTCCAGACAATAAACAAATATGTGTTTTTCCTTCGCATAGTCCCGACTGACCTCGGTTTCTAGACGCCCGTAATCATCCGTGTTCAAAAGCATCGTCGGATCCAAGACCAATCGCACATCTATTCCTCGTTCTTTTAACAATTGCACAGCACTTTCTTCACGAACAGAAATCGCTTTAAATTTTTTTAGTAAAGGGATAATCCTTTGCGTTTCCTTTTCGTCATATTGCCAACAATCAACTCCAAAAGAAGCTGCATAAGCAATGCGAGGAGTGTCTTTTTTCAAGAAATCGCCAAAATAAGCCATTAATCTAGGAGACATCATTTTACGCCAAATTTGATCAGAGCCGAAAATAAAGCGTGAATCCTCCATATCAAGTCTTTTTAATTTTTTGCAATTGCTTAATCTGATAACGTCACTTTCTTGCGGAATACGAAAAGGCCGTTCTTCAAGCCACCAACGAATGACCGTTCTCCGATCGAAGAAAATCTTAAAAAAAATTCGTTTGACGCATGCTCCATATTTTAATACAGGGAAATAAATCGGTTTTGGCATGGGAATATTAAAAGTCTTTACATCGTCAGAGAACTTTTTACATACAGTCATTAATGCGAAATTCTGTAAAATTCCACCAATATTGTGCCCTATCGGCTGAGTCAGTATTCTTATTTTCATGCTAGAAATATATATTTTAAAGAGGCCCTATTATGCAAGATATAAAAGTTTCTGTCATAGTTCCCGTTTATAAAGTCCCTTTAGAATACCTACGAGACTGTCTAGACTCGTTGAAAGACCAAACTCTGCAGGAATGTGAATTTATTGTGGTATCCGACGGAGCACCTGATGCGGAATGTTCAGTATGTGAGGAATACGCAAGCAAAGACTCTCGGTTCAAATTCTTTAAACGCAACCACGCAGGCGTATCTGCCACCAGAAATTTTGGATTAAAACAGGCTTGTGGAGAGTATATCGCATTTGTTGACAGCGATGATTGGGTAGACAAAGGCATTTTTGAGGAAGCCTTTGCTTTTTCCCAAAAAACGAATAGTGATGTAACGTTCTGGAATTATGTCAAGGTATCCCCAAATAAAAGCCAACCAGTTAAATTTTCAACGACTGATAGCAATTTTTTATCTAATAAAATTTTGTCTAGTATAAAAGAAAATCTTTGTTTTGTTGCCAATGAATCATTTTCAAATTTCATTTTTTTGTTTGGAAAATTATACAAGTCATCTCTAATAAAGGATATGCGATTTGACGAAAGTTTAGAAATAGGAGAAGATCGAGTTTTTAATTTTCAGGTGTTTTCTAAAAACACACATCTAATACATTTGGATCGAGATTCATATTTTCACAGACAAAACGCTCTTTCCATAACAAGAAGATATCGCAACAACGCTTTTGAAGCGTTTTCTAAGCATATGAAAATATTAGACAAACTTGCATATGGTAAATATCATAAAGAAATATGTAATGAAATATTATTTCTTTTTGATCAAAGTTTGTATTTAGATTTTTTTCACAAAGACAATCCACATTCTTTCAAATACAACATCAACCGCGTAAAAAAGATTTTCTATTCCGAGCAATTTCAATCTTTTATAAAAGATTGTTCTTTCCGAAAGTTGAACCTGTTTCATAAAACAGGCTATCTTTGCATAAACAACAAATTATTTTTCTGGATTTACATAAGAATAATTATGTTTACAATAAAACGAGAAATATTCAACTGTAAGCTTCCCCATAATTGCAAGCATCCGGTATAGCACAACTAAATTATAATTTTTTACTATAATCAACTTTAGGAAATTGCTTAGAGTCTCTTTCCTTATTCACCGCAATTCCTGTAACAAGCCCGCTTTCCTTTTTATCGTTCAGCAAAATGCGTTCACCATAAGGCAAATCAAATAAAATCGCATCATAACGGATGTCATTCTCTTTGAGAAACGCTTCCGTTTGATCTTTATATTCAGATTTTCTTGATGTCAGAAAAATAATCTTGTCCCCTTCAGGAATAGACTCTAAGAATTCTTTAGCACCATCAAGCAACGAATCCCGACCATCAACCTTGTAGCCATTATGCTTTACAATGGTCCCGTCTAAATCAAGGAGCCATGTGTGCCCCAATGTCGAAAGAGTCAATTTATTTTCCATTTCGCAAACTTTCTCCAATGGCTCCGCCCGGATGGTTCGGCTTGAAGTCTTTTTCCAGCAGCAATCCCATTCTTTTGGAAAGTTCTATGGCCACTGTTTGTAGGACAATCAAATTTACCGTAGTTGAGTTGTTCGGAACAATGTTCCACAAATCGCCTTCATGGCTTAGGGTAATAGAGACCTTATTATCTACCATGCTCGACAATATGCCTTGTTCATTAAACGTAATCAGCCAGATATTGCAGTCATCCTTGTTTTCAAATTTACTTTGCAACAATTTGACTAAATAGACGGATTCTTGCGTCGAACCGCTCTTGGTAAGGACAATAACGAGATCACCTTTCTTGACCATGCCCATATCGCCATGCACGGCGGAATTGGTATGCAAGAATTGAGCATCAAGGCCTAGCGAAAGCATTGTTCCTTCGAATTTTTCACAAATGGGAACATTTTTCCCAAGCCCCGAAGCAATCACTTTATGTCCCGAACGCAATGTTCGTTCGCAATCGGTGATTAGTCTTTCCATAGCTTCATCTGATATGGATTTCAATGCGCTGTCAATCGCACTCATTGATTGTTCGAAAAAATGATATCCGCTATTTTTCATTGAATGCATCCTCCAAATAGAGCAAGCCGTTGTAGAAAGCCCCGCAAATAGAATCATAATCTTCCCAAGCGTATGTCGTAAGCGAAAGCCATATTATCGCCAAAAGAATCTTCATTTGTTTGTGAGATACTTCGTCCCCGATCAAATTAAAGAAGGTTTCTTCTAAATTTTCCCAGTGACTCGACGCAATTTTCAGTTCAACTTCGTCTTCTAAAATTGATAAGTCAAATTGTTTCGTATTGAATTGATCGTAATTGCTGACAAGAGAATAATAAAGTTTGACCCAGTCATAAGCAACATCGCCAAAGAAATCTGTTTTGCCAAAATATCCCCTAGGGTCAATAAATATCGGAGTTTTTCCGTTTTTTAAGACAATATTGCTGAATGTCGGGTCTCCATGAATCATGACGAACTTTTTAGGGGCATAATCCATCACCATTTTTTCTACAGCATCGGAACAATAAAAGATATTCCTGCAAGTTTTCCCATTTATTTTAACAGAAGCGTTCTTTGCAAAGGGAACGAGATCCTGAACTTTCTTTAATCGGTCAAAAGTTTTTCCTAAATAAGCATTGCGATAACTCGCTTCGTCATATGGAGCAGACTCCAATGCATGCAATTGTTTTAAAGATGAAATAATACCTGCAAGAGCATTTTCTTTTTCGTTTTGGGGTAAATCTGAATATTCAAAAACGTTCTTTCCGTCAATTTTTTCCATTATCAATGGTTCATAAGAATATATTTGCGGAATAGCGGCAAAAGAAGTTTTCGAAATTTTCTTATACCAAGAAATTTCCCTTTTCGCTAAAGAATGCCCTTGTTCATCAATCGCTTCCTTGACAATTCTATCATCAACAATGGTCATTTTGTTGAAGGGACGGCAACGCATTTTAGGTAGTTTATTCCACTCGCTTATCAAACCATATTCACGAGTTTTATATAACGGCTGTTCAATAAAACGGATATCTTTTTCAGAAAGCCAACGCACAAATTCGCCAGATTCAGGAACACCTTCTATTTCTTTTTTTGATTTGAATATGAAATGTCCGGCAACACCATGTTCTGCACTTCGCTCTTCACGGAAAACACCATTTTCATACATCCACCTGCACACAAAATCCTTTGAAATACCAACAATGTTTTCATTCACATCTGGGACGCCATAGTCTGCAGGGAGAATCAAATCGCACCAAATGAGCATAAAACGCTCATTTTCGGGAAGCAAATCTAATGCTTTTTGCAACCCGGCACATGTGCCTTCATGTCCAGTCCCAGACACCAATTTGTAATCTACAGTAGCAAATGCAGCGAGATATCGCTCCAAAACATCGCATTTATAGTCACCGATGATTATATAGTGCTTATCGGGATATTTCTTGAAAAGATGGAAAATCATCGGCAAATTATTCACTGGAACAAGAGCCTTGGGCTTGTTTCGCGTAAGCTGCTCCATTCTGGAGCCTTTGCCACCTGCTTGAACAATGATATAGTCCATAATTAACTCGCAACCTCTAAATCATGTAAAAATTTCTGAAATTTTTCGACAATTTCGTCATCACTCATATTGTTAGAATGAGCCTCGCATACAAATCCTTTCGGTTGCCACTCATCCAAAGAATAATCTTCATCTTGAATAAAAGAGACTTTCCATTTATTGTAAACAACAAACATATTTATACTAGAAGGAATCAAATAATCAAGAATGCCACTTCGCAAAGATACTATAAGTGGAATCTGTTTTGATATACTATACAATTCCCTCAAGTCACAATTCAGCTCAAACGTACCTTCAACTACTTTTTGGCCCTTTACTATGTTGGTATAAACAACATACCCTTTTTTCTTTAATTCTTTGGCCAATTTTTCAAATAGCAGCAACGAAGTGTACATTGAATATGAGTAGGGATTTAAAATGCAAATTTTTTCTTTGTTTTTTTCAAAACCAGCAACACTTTTAATAGGAACAATAGGCAAATTATGCAAAGAAACGGGAGTTAACGGAACTCCTAATATATAAGCCAATTGGTGCCGTGACCCCTGAGGCTTATAAGTCCGTGCAAAATAATCTTTATAAATATTAGGAATGGGTGCAAAAATTCCACATTTTCTAGAAAACTTGTTTAATAAGGAATGATCTTTACAGCCCCCAATCATTTGCAACAACAAATGAACAAGTCCCAAATGTTTTAGATATACAACATTGATTCTTTCATTAGGTTTTTCGTAGGTTTCAATAATATCTCTATAACGGTCTGATGAGAAAAATAGTATCTTTTTCTTTTTCTCATCAGCCCATTTTCCTAACGAATTCAAAAAAGAAAAAATATAAAGCGTATCACCAATAGCAGATGTTGGTGCAAGAATAATCTGGTTTCTTTTTTTTACAAGCAAAAGAAAAGCAAATACAAAATAACAGCCAAAATACGCTATCACAGGAAACAATTTTCCATTAAAGCGGCCATATAGTTTTTTTATAATGTAAGAATATACGGATTTCACAAGCACAACTTTCAATAAACAATTACTATTTTCCTTCCACAATCTTCAGCGCGGTCGCAAAATCACGCATTTGTTCCATTTCCTCTGGTTCCAGCGAGATGTTGAACCCGCCTTCGATAGCGACAATCAGATTCAAATGATGAATGGAATCCCACGCCTCGCAATTCTCCTGCGAAACAGTAGTATCAATGTCCTGCGTTTCTAGGACATCCTTGAAAATTTGTAAAAGCTGTTCTGACTTGTTCATATATTACTCCACTAAATTACATTTGATAAAATTGCACTAATAACGCTCAATCTATTTTTTATGATTTCAACACCGACATCCCGGCTTCACGTTCCCATAGAGTTATATCATTGTACAAAGTAGTACTTTTAAAATCATCTAACGAACTAGATTCAATCATTTTATTCGTGATTGTCTTTGAATTATAGAGTTGCGTTTGAATCATCATGAGTGAAAGCAAGCTCAAAAAATCGTGACCTCTGCAAACATCATATACCAATTCCGTTTCCAATTTATTCTCTGATACAAATTTTTTGAAATCATCTTCATCAAATGTATATGTTTCGCACGATTTTTTCACGCCATTTTCGAATTTTCTAAATAACGAAACATCCCAAGATTCATTCATCCCATGTTTTTTTTCACTCCATTCAGACTTTAATGAAACTTTTGCCTCACTAAAGCAACAAGACAAACTCTTTTCTTGATTATAGATTCTCAAATAGCCCATAGTTCTTGCAAAAGGGATGGTATTTCTAATTCTTTCGGCAAAATTTTCATTCCAAGCATCAAGTCCTTGTTTGACAGATACGAAACTCATCATCATCATTTCCAAATCTCGATGTTGAGTCAAGAATACATTCTGCGGAGGACTATACGGAATCGCTTGATATCTGGTATAATCAGCATCTCTTATGCCTAGAATTTTCACGCTAGAGCAAGTGTTAGGAATCTCCCTTACAAATTTTTCCACAACAAGATAACCACCATTTTTATTTCGAGCACTTGCCGAATACACCTTAGCATTGCTATTAAAAAATTGATTATAAAAGGTGCAATCTTCCTCGGCTTCAACAACAACCCAAACATATTGCCTACCCAAAGTACTCTTTAATGCGATTTCAATCGCATTCTCGATATGCAGAGAATCATCCCGACTTGCCAAATGCTTTAGAGAATAATTATCAGCCATGCACACCACTCTTATTTGCACATTCAAATAAATCTATGGACTTTGTCCAATTCCCATTAAAAATTTCAGGAGAATGCGTGGCGACGATGCACTGTAGATTCTTTTGCTTGGCAATCTTTTTCAAATTTTCATAATAATTCATCTGCCATGCCACATGATATGATGTTTCCGGTTCATCTATCAAGACGACACTTCCTTCTTTCGCCAAGAAAATAAGTTCAAAGCCCTGTATAAGAAGCTGTTTTTCTCCAGACGATAATTTTTCCAACGGCAAAACATCCATCCGACTTGACTTCAGCAAGCTCCATAATTTAAATCCACTTTTAGCTTCGATTCTAAAAATTTTGTTTACAGGTTGGCAGTCTTCAACTATTTTGCACAACAAATCAAGCTTTTCTACAAGAGGCCTATATTTTTCAAGTTTCTGTTGGGCATCATCAATAATTCCACCCAAAATAATAGACGCATTTGCAGTATACTGAGGCAAATTTAAATGGAACGGTTTCGGATAAAATTTGTAATAGTTTAAACGTTCTATAAACTGATTGATTTCCTGTTTTTTAATTTCATATTCGTTTTGTTCGATATTTCTAGGCGTTCCAAAAGAAAAATTATCATTATTCTCTGAAATATATTCCCGCAACAACTCTACAAATTTTCTAGAATCTTTTTTTATCGTCCAGTCATCAAAAGCATTTATTGAATTCATTCCATCTGATTGCTTAGAGAACTGACGCTGATCCGTCAAATAGTAGCAGTTTCTTGACAATATAAACAATTGAAAAATTGAGGAATTTTCAAGAGTTATATTTCCCTTATCAAATTGAAGTGACATTTCAATCGGTTCTGAATTCACATTTGGCTTAAATACGAACGAGATTATTTTGTCAGATTCATCAATTGATTCCGATACATTTTCATCCTTTTGTATTGTTAATTCAGCTCCATCAAACTGAACATTTATTTTTTCAAAAGGAGTTTCAATAAACACCTTGTAATCTTGCGTATTACGAGAAAACAGGGCACTTATCATCGACAAAATAGTCGTTTTTCCATAACCATTAGGGCCTGTCAAAAATTTGATTTTTTCTCCATCCAGATTAGTAAAATCCAGTTCATAATCGAACTGGCCGAACAAGTTCTTTATTTTAAAATTGGTAATCATTTTCTATATCCCCAAGAACGCCTTCAATCGTTCATTTTTTTCACCATCGAACTTTCTACTTTGTTCTTTACGAATATTTTGATTTCCATCTGATGTTACTGAGCTAAAATATGATGGATAATCATCAGATTTTCGTCGATTATTGTCACACTGCATAGCCCTAAGGTTGATAAGATTGTCAATCTTTTCATCGGGGATATTTTTCTCTTTCAAAACAGCAACAGGAACAATATGGTCAATTTCCCAACCATACAAATTATCAGCCATGCCATACCGATCCCAGATAATCCAGGCTCCACAAGGGTCCTTACGAAAAACACGTTCGTCAAAACCAGGAACAGACGTTGCCCGTTCCCACACCTGCAATTTTATTTCATCGGTCACATTCATATTTTACTTTTTCAAGCAATATACATAAGTTTTTTTCTGTTCGTCCTTGTCCACCACAGAAAATCCCATGGACTCGTAAAAATTCTCCACCAACTGGTTCTTAAGAGTCTTATTGAAAACCGCGGTTACATTCTCCAAAAATACCTCTTTCAGCCCCAAAAGAATATGCTCAACGAACGTGTTTTCAATTTTGCGGCCCAATATTCTGCAACTTAAAAAGAGGTTATCAATATGAGCCTCATTGCCAATCAAAGATACAACAGCAGCCCCCGTGAGGCCACTATCACCAAACTTGTCCTTCACCGAAAGCGAGAAAACTTTTCCATTTTGTTCTATAATTTCCTTAAGTTCCAAATCCGTATAACGTTTGCCGGTCAAATTGAACTGATTCGTTTTTTGCGACATCTGTGCAATTCGCGGAATGTCGGCATCGTCATTCATGCGGATTGTCGTCTCAATTTCAAGGCTCTTGATGAATTCATCAATATTGGTAAATTGCTGCTGGAATTCGCGTCGTTCCGCATTCTGCTTGTATTGTTCCGTTTTGCGGAGGTCTTCAGCCGATGCCTGATATATGTTAAAATACTGTTCCTGCAAATTCTTGAAAAACACCGGCAACAGATAAGGTGCAGCTGGGAAATCGGGGACAGTCACTTCGGGGAGCATGGTCTTTACCAATTCCCGCTCGGAAGGCTGGTCGTCTAGAAAAACCATGCTGTCCAAGCCGATATTCAATTCCTTCGCAAGCTCCGCGATATTACCAGCCTTGTCATCCCAGTTAATGCGCCAAGCGGCAATATATTCTTTCTTTAGAACCTGATCCCGACTATTGTCGATAAATTCCCACACATCAGCTTCGTTATTCTTGCTGCATACCGCAAGGATTATCCCGCGCTTTTGCAATTCCAGAATTTGCTGCTGGAAAAGCAAAAAAGCCTTGCCCGGATAATCCCCGCCAATTTTCAGATTGTTCGGCCCGTCTTCGCCAAGAATTCCACCCCACAAAGTGTTGTCCAAATCAAGGACCAAGCACTTCTTTGCAGGCTTTGCGAAAGAAGACTTCTTTAATTCAAACCATTTTCTAAATACAAGTGCTACTTTCGGGTTTATCGCAGCTTGAGAAAGAAAATAGAATTTCCAATCAATCAAATCCGTTACGGCATATCGACTGCAAAAATCAGAAAAATCAACGACCCGGACATTAGAATTTGTTTTAGCGAATTCAAGGATAAAGGAATTAAAGCCGTCAATAGCCGATTCCACCGAGAAATCCATTGATTCCGCCTTAAAATCAAAAAGGCGATAAAGCGTAAAAACAATCAACTGGCTTGTCGCAGGAATTTGCGAATGAACAAATTTCAATCGTTCTGCATAGCTAGAAATCTCAGTTGCTACAGACTGTGTATCGGCATGAACCGGTACTGTATAGAACCATATAAAGGAATCGGCATCGCCGGAATAAACAATTTCGTCATACCCCGAAAAAGAATATCCCGCATTGCCAAACAGCAGTTCTGCCGTCGAATTTCTAAACACATGCGTCATATCAATACTCCACTAGTTCCGAAATTTTGGTTTTTGACAAGTTCAGCCAGGCCGTGCCCCAAGAAAGTCCCGATCCAAAGCCAGAGAACAAGACTGAATCGCGAGCAGAATACTTTGTTTCATCGCACAACTCAGAAACTATTGTAAGCGGGACAGATGCCGAACTGGTATTTCCAAAACGACGCAACGAATACGGCGTTTTTTCTGGCGAAAGTTTAAGGTGCTTACTGAAAAAATCCGTCATAAACTTATTCGCCTGATGATAAATCAGCAAGTCAACATCTTCTACAGTCTTGCCAATATGTTTCAGTAGATTGCGGATGTCTGAGGGAACTGCACGAATGCCAAAATTGAAAACTTCCATGCCATCCATCTGCAAAGTTTCTTCCTTACCGCAACTAGGATTACGATAACCCCCATAAGTCATCTGAAGCACACCAGCCTTGCTACCATCTGAATTCAAGGAAAACGCGGATACACCGAAATCGCCTGTTTCAATCAGAGTTGCCGTTCCCGCATCGCCAAATAACGACACCATGCCCTTGTCTTTCTGGGATATGGTTTTCGACATGGTTTCTCCGGTAAGGAGCAGCACCTTGCGTACGCCAGGATTTACAGCAAAAGCAAACGATGTTGCAAGCCCATACACATAGCCCGAACAGGCCAAATTCATGTCAAAAGAAAGGACTCCCGTCGAAAGCCCTAGACGCGATGCCAAATGTGGGGCAGTCGCCGGTTGGCGGTAATCCGGAGTCTGGCTTAAAAAGATAAGGGCATCGATTTCTTTCGGATTGACTTGATTATCTTCAAATAGCTTCAGTGCGGCCTTGTAGCACAAATCCGAGGCGCACACATCTGATTCGACATAACGTTTTTCTTCTATACCAACAAACTCAATAACCTTCTGCAATTCCTCTGCCTCAAGAAACCCAGCAAGGTCTCTGTTTTTCATCACCTTCGGAGGAACGCATGCGGCGATGGCCGAAATTCCTATATCTTTGTAATCCAGAATCGCCATAAATTAGCCGTTCTTTTCCTTGTTTCGTTTTACGGCATCAAACAAATCTTGAATGGTTACAGCATCTCGAATTTCTTCGCTAGGCACGGTAACACCGTAATTTTCTTCCATCATGGCAATTTCCATCAACGCCGTCATCGAAGACCACCCCCTTAATTCATGGAACCGGGTTTCAGCAGTAAACTTAGTTTCATTCGGATCCATAAACTGATCCGCAAAAAGCTCAACAAATTTCATTATATCCATAGAGCACCTTATTTCAAAAGCTTTGCAAACCGATTACGCTGCGTTAGGTAATCTTCCTTAGTCAAAATATAAACCATCTTACCCAATTCGGGGCTTGATGCATCTTTTTTATATCCAAGAACACGATTAAAATCAATCGCCCGCTTGTTATCGCTCATAATGTGGGCTATCATTTTTTCAAGATGCAGATTTTCAAAGCAAAAATCGTTCAATGCAAAAATCACGCGAAACGGAATATCCGAATTCAAGAAGGAATCGTCATAGATAAAAATACCGCCCTCGCCCGTTTTTTCCGCATAGTCTATATCCTTGACGTTGGTCAGACCGATTTCTAAACCCTTGTAATCAATAATGAAATAATAATTGTTTTCATTATCAATTTTTGCAAACCATTTCGCTTGCATTTCAGGAGAGATATAATCCCGAAACTCCATATACTGCGAAATTTTCGGATCATTACGCCAATTGCGGACAAGTTCTATCTTATCAGCAGTAAGCCGCTTAAGCGCAACGCCATATTTTTCAAAAATCAAAGGCACGCCTTAACTCCAAAGAACTCGTTCACCTTTTCACAAGCAAACTCAATTTCTTCTGTCTTAAGCCCGTAGAACATCGGCAAGCGAAGCAATCGATTGCTTTCGTTGGTCGTGAACTTGTCTTCACCGTGGAACCTGCCGAAGCGCATGCCGGCAGGAGACGAGTGCAGCGGAACATAATGGAACACGGCCAGGACACCGTTATAGACAAGGTGCTTCAAGAGTGCAGTTCGCGTCGCTAGATCTTCCACTTTCAGGTAAAACATGTGCGCGTTGTGCGTACAATGTTCCGGAATATGCGGGAATTCAATCAGCCCCTTCTCGGCAAGAGGTGCAAGCCTTTCACGATAGGCGTTCCAACTAGCCATACGGGCATCGTTGATGATGTCGGCGCATTCCAGTTCGGCATAAAGATAAGCAGCGTTCAGCTCGCTCGGCAAGTAGCTGGACCCAAGCTCTACCCATGTGTATTTATCGACTTCGCCGCGATGGAACTGGCAGCGGTTCGTGCCCTTTTCGCGGATAATTTCGGCACGGTCGCAAAATTCCGGACGGTTGATAAGCAGTGCACCTCCCTCGCCCATGCTGTAGTTCTTGGTCTCGTGATAGCTGTAACAACCGAAGTCACCCAACGAGCCTAGTGCACGGCCCTTGTACGTCGCCATCATGCCCTGAGCAGCATCCTCAACCACGAACAAATTATGACGTTTTGCAATTTCGTTTATCTTGTCCATCTCGCAGCCCACCCCCGCATAGTGGACCGGCACAATCGCCTTCGTCTTTTCGGTAATCGCATCTTCGATAAGCTTTTCGTCCAAGTTCATCGTATCGGGACGGATATCCACGAACACGCATTTCGCCCCTTGCGAAACAAACGCGTCAGCAGTGCTCACGAACGTGAACGAGGGCATAATCACCTCGTCGCCAGGAGCAATATTACAGAGACGGGCGGACATTTCAAGTGCATGTGTACAGCTGGTGGTCATCAAAGCCTTGACCGCACCCGTATGCTTTTCGAGCCACTCATGGCACCTAAGGTTAAACGTGCCGTCACCACAAATTTTGCCGCTTTCCACGGCCTGCTTGATATAATCGAACTCAAGCCCCACAAAAGGCGGCTTGTTGAAAGGAATCTTTGTCATACTGCAAATATAAACTTTATTTTACCTTCCGGTTAAGAAAAAAATAAGAAATCAGTTTAAAATCACAACAGGGACCCAATGCGACTTGTAGGCATTTCTCGTTTCTGGAGTTCCAAGCACCGGTCGATGGGTACCCTGCACAATAATCCGCAATCCAGGATGGCGCTTAGCAAAATCTGCAATTCGTCGTAACGACATTTGCAAACTGTCCCTATCCCCCAAGCGAGAACTCTGTGAAGTCCACGCCACAAACTTAAGCGAGTCTTCCACAAGCACAGAATCCATTTTAGAAATCATCACGCTGTCATTACATTTCTGGCAGAACACTATTTTATCAAAACCTATTTCTTTAATATATGTCGGACGGTCATACTCTGTTGAATCCCCTCCAAAGAGATAAACGTTGCCCGAAACAGCATTACGGAATTCCACTCGTTCGGCATGTTTCGTGCGATTCGCCAACCGTTGATGGAGAGCAAACTTATGCGGAATGTCCCTGAACAGAGAAAAGTCCGATTCAAGCAATGTTTCATCAATCGGCACGCCCCAAGCATCCACAAGAATAAAGACATTTACCTGTGAGCTATCATACATTTGCCGGAACAACGACTTCTTGTTCAGTATCCGGTATTCATCTAAATATTTTTGCGACAAGGAATCCTCATGAACAGAAGGAAGTAGATGCCACGGTTTACCAAACGGACTGGAAAAATCCATCGAACTCAATGCATACGTCAAAAAAGCCAAAACAACCACAGCAACAGCAAAAACAAGCAAATTTATTTTTTTCCACTTTTTCATAGAGAATCCTTTTTCAATCTGTACTTGAATAACATCAAATCTCCAAAAGTATAAACGGTGTCAACACGCACGGAATCGTGATAATGTTTTTCATAAAAAGACTGTAAAAAAGGTATTCCCTTATTATCTTCCATCACATAGACATTATCGTGAATTATATCACGTATAGGATTTTCAACACCTCGTTTCGCTAATTCACTTTTCATTGCAGGCAAATGAATATTCCAATAGCCCCAAGAAAAAATGTTATCCCAACTGCCAGGTTCTATAGCCTTATAAGCTGGATTCTTGAAAGACCCAAGTGATTTATACCGATCAAAAGAAAGTAAAAACACATCATCCGGATGTTTTTGAGCATGTTCCAAAAAAAGAATCCAATCCTTAGGAATTTCAGGGGTTTCAACTAGTGAAAAGTGCGTCTTCAAAGACCCCTGATTTGAAACACCTATAAAAGCAAATGTTGCAATCATTAACGAAATAGCTAACAAGAAGAATTTTTCTTTTTTCAAAAATACCGTATTCGTCGTAAAGATTTCTTTTTGCATAAACGGGATTGCCGACATCGCCGCATACAGCCATATTCCCGATTCCACATGGTAAACAAGCCTGTTCACCAACAACAAATACCCAATACAAACAGCAATAAAACCTAGCGAGACCCAAGGATATAGATTCGCCTTTTTCGAAGGCGAAAACAACAGCAAAATACAAAACAACACCCAACACCAACCGCTACATCGCATAAGAGCATGCGATATCGAAAGGAAAAATGCCACCAGCATTCGCTTCGGATTAGGCTTGTACAAATTATTCTGTGCAACATCTCTTATTGGTTTCAAGCTATCAACTTGAAAAACATCGGTATCATAGAACATCCATGCCTTCAACATCAAAAAATCATGACCGGACATTCCGCGTTCCTCAAGTTCATCATACGTAGATTCTTGGTCATAAAAGGCACCATCGCCAAAATAAGCTCGAATCGGCTGATACGCCGCATAATACTTGTAATCTCCCTCTGAAAACAGAGATTTATTATACTCCTTAAGTCCCCAAATGGAGGCAAACGCCACACACAGCGCAACTACCGCCATCAACGGGATACGCCGTTTTGAATAAAACTGAACCGCAAGCAAAAGGCACAAGAAGGGCATCCCGAGCAAAAAACCTTCATACCGCATAACGCTCCCAGCCAAGCAAAACAGCCCTCCAAGAACAAGAAACCTCTTTTTACTTTCTGCAACCCCAAACGCAAACGACACAATGCCAGCCGCCGTATAAATTGTAGCGCACTGCGTAAAACTCAACTGGAAATAAAAGTCCGGCGTAAGCGATGCAAGCAATAGAGCTGATACAACAGCCCCATATTTTGACCCTAGCCGCCGAATAATAAAGTACGTAAAAGTCGTAAACGCCGCAAACGTCCCCACAAGCTCAAAAATAAAATACCACCCCACCTTCGGGAACAACCAGTAAAACGGTTTCAAAAAAAAGCCGTATGCAGAATTAATAAAATACATGTGGACATCGTACTCACCGCCATACGCCCCAGTCAGCACGCTCGACATAAAATAATCGTCAAGCGAACCATGCCGAATTTGACCAAAGGCCAAATACAGGAATAAAAAAAACAAGTTAAGGCAAAACGCCCAACAAAGAGAACTTTTACGAATCATACATCATCCTGTTGACAAATCAACCACATACTCAACTATAGTAAACGTAATAAATTTTTTATCGATTAGGGCTAACAAAAGAGTCCTATTGCACCCCTCATAAACAATTTATATATTGTTATCATGGCTCGTAAATTTCCTATAGGCATTCAGACATTCTCGAAAATTCGAGGAGAAAACGCAATCTACGTTGACAAGACAGACTTGGTCTATAAAATGGCAAAAGAAGGTACTGTCTATTTCCTTGCACGCCCACGCCGTTTTGGGAAGTCGCTTCTCATCAGTACGCTGGACGATTACTTTAGCGGACGCAAGGAGCTTTTTACGGGCCTTGCGATAGACGGTCTTGAAACCGAGTGGAAAAAACATCCTGTGCTCAGGTTCGATTTCAGTCGAATAAAATTTCAAAAACCCGGCGATTTAAATCAGCTCTTAGATATGCAATTAACGGATTACGAATCCCTTTATGGGATTTCCATTCCTCCAATGCGACCAGGTGAAGAAAAACTGAAAAATAGCTCCCGCTTGCAAAAACTGATTCTCGCTGCGGAAAAACAGTTTGGCCAACAAGTCGTTTTCCTCGTCGATGAGTACGATGCTCCGCTTTTAGATACTTTGGTTGATCATGATTCTTTTGAGCAGATGCGGCAGATCTTGCGAGATTTCTATAGCCCGCTAAAAAGCCTTGATCCGCATTTAAGATTCATTTTCATCACCGGCATCACCAAATTGTCTTTACATGTCATTCCCGCCTCCGAGCGGGAATCTCCTTTTTTGGGGATACCCGATCAAGTCGGGTATGACACAGGATGGACCGGATTGAATCATTTATCCAATATTTCCATGGTTGACGATTATGCCTCTATCTGCGGCATCACTGAAGAAGAACTGCACACGCAGATGAAGCAGGAAATCGAGGCCATGGCACAGGCTACAGGCAAGTCTTTTGACCAAGTGTGTGCTGGACTTAAACGTAAGTACGACGGCTACCATTTTTCGCCTAAATCACCTGATGTTTACAATCCGTTCAGTTTGATGAATTCTCTTCAAAAAAAGAACTGAGCAATTATTGGTTTGAAACGGGAACACCAACGCATTTGGTCGAGCAGATTAAGAATTTTGACATAGACCCAGAATCATTGGCTCGCGGTATAGAGGCAACCGCGGAGATGTTCAACATTCCTGCGGAAAACTCGGCGAACCCCATACCTGTGCTGTACCAAAGCGGCTATCTGACCATCAAGGGATTTGATGCTGACTTTGGTATTTACACACTTGCCTATCCAAATGATGAAGTGACGATGGGTTTCTCGAAATCCTTGATGCCTTACTATGCGTTACCGACAGTCGCTCAAAACGACGCTTTCTTAATAAGGCTAATCAAGGCTCTGAGCGTGGATAATTTGCAAGAAGCAATGGTCCAAATACGGGCGTTCCTCAGCTCTATTCCGTACGATGCCGAACATCAGGACGAAAACCACTACAAGTTCATATTTTACTTGATATTCCGCTTGCTCTCGCAGTTCAATGTCAAAACAGAAGAACGCAGTGCTGCAGGCCGTGCCGATGCTGTTGTCGAAACGAAAACTTCAGTTTTCGTATTCGAGTTCAAGCCTGACAAAAATGGAAATGCTGATGATGCGTTAAAACAAATTGATGACAAGGGATATTTGATTCCTTATCCAGTTGCTCAAAAGGTGGACGGAACGGCGAAAAAGTTGTTCAAGATCGGAGTGAGTTTCGATACAGAGAAACGGACCATCGGCGAATGGAAAGTTGTTGAAGGCTAGAGCATCGCCTTCATGAGAACAAATTAATTGAATGATTAAAATCTTAATTGGGCCATCTTCACATGCACGGATAAAGCCATATTTTTTCCTCTTTATACCAAAGAATCAAGGAGTCACTAGCAACTAAAGGCAAACGTTTATCAGAGACAAGGTGAGAAATTTCATCTTCTTGGCACAGCCGTCTTACACAACTTTGAAGAGAATCTTTGTTAAAAAGGTTTTCATTTATTTTTCGGCTTTTTTCAAATTCATCAATTAGCATCCACAACGAATCTTGACTTTTATCCATACCGTATATATTTCTTTTATGGACATCCGCTGCAAATTTATGCTGTTTCGAAAACATTGTACCCACATCTATTTGATAATCATAGTACCCTCCCGAAAGGAATCGCAATCTTGGGATATTTTCGGCATAGTCAAATACCGAGAACAATATTTTACCTCGATTGACGATATAGGGGAAAGGGGGCGAATGTAAAAATTGATTCATAGCTTTTTCGCGATTTTTTTGACTACTAGGCCGATGGTCGTAATTTACCGCCACAAAACAAATCATAGTTACAGATAAAACAGCAAACATGACATTTTGTATCCATTTGTTTTTATATTGCATATAAAACACTATCAACAACAGTGCAGCCAAAATATAGGCAATTCCAAAATTTTCTTTCGGCAAAATTTTCCAAGCATACATTACCATGCAAACATTCAACAAAAGAATACAACATCCCCAAAACTTAAATCGCGGAGCAGATACTCCTACCGCCAGAACAATGGCAGCGACAACAGCGAACAAATGTTTCATTACAAGCAACTTATCACCATAGCTCCATTCCGGCTCTGGACACGGTGCAAAGCCTTGAACCCAATAAAGCAATAACAGAATGCAACTAGAACAAATAACCAAAGCCACAATTCGATATACAAAAATCACATTACATTTCTTGCACCATTGATACAAAAAGAATAACCCAATCAAAGCAAGAACGAAACTGCTATCAATCCAAATAACCAGTAAAGAAACGATAAAGATTTTTTGCGAAAAATTCAAAGCGTTTTTTTTTATTAAATTTCGTTAGATATATTCGAGCAA
>JAEEGI010006659.1_pt1 | contig 26051 bp, 2 predicted proteins | sample 8958751 | NCBI WGS metagenome assembly JAEEGI01 (sample SAMN16246545, study PRJNA631951) | gut metagenome | biome: gut microbiome; feature: rumen; material: KS-attached | host: Bos | place: Iran: Karaj | collected 2018-10
TAAAGGTCACGGTGCCGCTGTACTCACCGGGAGGCGTGGTCTCATTCGGACGGTAGACCAGCAGCAGCTTCTTGCCGCCGCCCGCTGCCAGAGTGACCGTGCTGTCCACGGTCTCATCCGTGAGGACGTCTGTCAGGGCGGCTCCCGGGATCGTATTCTCGCCATTCGACAGCTCAGACGCCTCGACGCGGACCGCCATGCCCTCTGCCAGCCCCGTCTCATAGAGGGAAACGGGCAGGGAGGCGCGGGTGCCGGAAACGGTGCCGCTGTCCGTCTCATAGCTGTACTGACCGGCGATCACGCTCGCGTAGGGCATGGCCAGGCCCAGCACCGCCCCCATATCCGGGGTGGCCACCGCTGAGAGGTCATAGTCGAAGTCCGTCTCCCCGCTGTTGGCGATGGTCACGGTGTAGGTCCCCGACGCCGCGGGGATCAGGATGAAGTCTTTTTCATTCAGGTGGTCATGGGTCTTCTGCTGTCCGGCGCCGGTGACCGTGAGGCTCAGGGCGCTGCCCGGAAGCGCCGCGGCGAAGATCCGCAGGGTGCTGCCTTCGGGTACGGTGATCTCAGCGCTCCGGCTCTCCCCCGCCGCCAGGGTGCCCCCAAGAGGCTGGCTGGCGATCTCGTTGGCTCTGAGGTAAGCGAGGGTCTCGGCGGTGCCCACGGTGAAGTGCGTGGCGTAAGGTCCGAAGGTCGGCGCGATGGTCATGGTCTCCGCCTCGGAGGCGGCGAAGGTGAACACCGCCACGTAGCCGCCCATATCCCGGAGCATACTCACCGGAAGCGCCAGCGTTTCGATGAATTCTCCCGTCTCTCCCGGCGCGATGGTTTTGCTGCCCATGGTATAGGAATCCACGAAGCCGAAGCTGTCGTAGATCTCCACCTCTGGCGCGACCGTGACGCTGCCGCTGTGGTCATTGCGGACGGAGATCGCCGCCGTGACGTAAGCGCCGTCGGAATCCGGCGCGGCCACGGCATCGGCCACGTCCGCGGTGACCAGGGTGAGGGGCAGCTCCGGGTCGACCTTGCGCCAGCCGTCCATCGTCTGGAAGACGGACTTCAGGTCTGCCGCCATGGAGAGCACACGGGACAGCATGAGGTTTCCGGTGACGCTCAGGTCCGCGCTGGCCTTTGCCAGATTGTAGGTGTTCGCCCGATCGAGGGTATCCTGGGCGCTGACATAGGTCGAGGTATCCAGCATCAGGCTCATGGCGCTGGACGCAAAGCCCACCACGGGATCGGCTGCGACGGCGCCAAAGGCAGTGCCCGCAATACTGCTCATGCTCTCCAGCGCCCGCAGGGCATTCAGGTTATAGCGGTCCGCGACGTTGGAGTACCCCTCGGCAATGAGGCTGTCCATCTGGATCTGGGCTTTGTAGATATCCCCCAGCTTGATCTCTTTCACCAGGAGATCGTCTCCGCTGCCGACGTACGTCCACAGGTTCCTGTAATGCCCGGTCCGGCCGGAGCCGAGAGGCTGCCCATGACCGTCGGTGACCATGGCGCTGATGGAGCTGTTCAGTCCCTTCACATAGGCGAGGAGCTGCGCCGCAGGGTAATAGCTGGTCATGCTGGTGGGATCGTTCTGATAGCTCCTGAGGAGGCTGATGATCTCCTGGAAATCCGCCTCGATCTGGTCCTGGGCGCGGTATACGTTGATCTTCGCGCCTGCAGCGGCTGCTCCGGCGGCCTGGATGTTGGCGCGGTAGTCGGAGGAGGCGCCATTCAGGATGATGGAATCATAGTTCTCTTTGAGCAGGGTCTCATTCACCAGCTGCCTGGGGATCAGCTTGATCATGGAGGTGGCCACGTAGCGCTCGATCTCGGTGGGGTCTCCTCCCGAGGGGAAATTCGCGTTGAACTCAGTCCGGAACCAATCGTAGGCGGAGCCCGCGCCGCCGAAATAGGCGGTCAGGATCGCGGTGCAGAGCTCATCCGCGCTGCTCTTGCGTCCCCCCTTGCGCCAATTATCCAGGACCTCGCCCAGGGATTTGACCATCTGGGGCGTGGTGCCTTCGATATCCTGGAGCATGGTGCTGCTGGTGAGGTCCAGGATGCCGTACGTGCTGCTGAAGATCAGCCTGAAGAGATGGGTAAAGCTGGACTTAAAGCCCTCGCCGCCCTTGGACAGCGCCTTGATGTTCTGCTCCGGTGTGGCGTTGGGATCATACCCCACCGTTTCATAGATGGAAGCCGCAGTCGCTTTCATGGTGCTGAGCTCCTCCGCCAGAGGTCCCTCGTTGCCCACAAGGCCGCTCATCTGGTCTGTGGCGCTCCGCATGGCCTCGGCAGTGCTCTCTACCTGTTCCAGCGCCTCCAGCTGCAGGAGCCTGGTGGCAACGGCGGGGATGATGGTGGCCACATCCTGTTCTGCGGCGGCGATATACAGGTTGACCTGGAGCCGGAGGACGCCCTCCGTCAGGCCGCTCAAGTTGTTGGCGTCGCTGTCCACTTCGGAATCGGCCTCCTGGATGCCCTTGAAGATCTCCATGCCGGAATCCTTCAGGGTCCTGGCCTCCCTCAGCAGGGCATCGGCCTGCTCCAGGCAGTATCTGGCTTCCGAGGCAAGCTCTGCGCGCCTGACCCTATCCGCGGTCTTCATGGCCTCCTCGGCGGCGTCGTTGGCGTCCCGCAGATACCGGACCGCCTCGTCGTTCAGAAGGATATAGCCGCCGAAGGCTTCGTGCAGCGCGCCTTCGTTCAAAAGCGCCTTGACGGCGGTCTCCGCATCCACATACTTGTTGTACTTTTCGATATAGTTCACCGGGATAAGCACGCACCAGAGCTCCTTGCCCTTCTCGACCATGTTTTCCAGCCCTTCCATGGCGTTCTCCATGATCTCCTTCAGGGAGAAGAGCTTCTTGAGCTTATCCTTGTCGCTGAGGAGAGACTTGAGCTCCTTGAACTCCTTCAGCTTGCCCGCGATCTTGGTGCCGTCCTTGACGATCTCGTTGACCTTTGCAATGAGCCCCACCAGATTCGCCGTCATGCCGAAGAGCTCACCCACGCTGAAAGCGCGGTTCAGCTCGAAGATGTAATCGTAATAGTCCGTCAGGGACCGGCCCAGATCCTGAGCGGTCTTGTCGGTGAGGAGCTGGATATTCGCTTCAAGGACCCCCAGCTCGCCGATGAGCTCTTCCAGCTCGGCCTGAGTGTTCTGGTCCCGCATGGATTCCAGCTTCATGGGGGAGACCACAACGCCGTCGCCCTTCTGGCTCTTGATGGGGATGGAAGGCATGGCCGCGAGCTTACCCAGGGAGATCTGCTGCGCGTTGGTGAGCTGTCCCACCACGGTGAGCCAGTATTCGATCTTTGCGGTATCGCCGGGACGGAGAACGTCGATCACGACCTTGTCATAACTAAGGTCCTTGCCCCGCTGTACGACGCCCTTTGTGGTCTGGACGTCCACGATCCGCATATCAAAGCCGGTGTTCGGCAGGGTGGGTATGCCCATGGTGAAGTTCCTGGCATCGCCCTCCCCAAGGTTCGTGACCATGGCGCAGAGCTCATAATTTCCGCCCCCAAGGTCAATGAGATCATAATTGATGTGCAGCTTCGGCTGTTCCAGGACCTCGTATTCCCGCACGCCGGAGACCATGCTGTGCTCCTCGCCGTTCTGCAGGAAGCTGATCTCAAAGCGGGCGTAGAGCTTGGAAACACCGGACAGGCGCTCAAGGTAGGGCAGCAGGGACTCGTCGATCTTCCCCAGCTTTGTGATGGACTTGATGAATTCCTCCAGCTGGAAGACGTATTCAAACTCCGCCTCCTCGCCGGGGTCGATGCTGCCTCCGCTGATCCGGCCTCCATCCACGTTTGCGTTTCTGAGGTTCGTGCGGACCGTGATGGGGATCCGGATCTCCGAGCCGCCGGGCAGGAGCTGTCCGTCCTCCCCATAGGCCGTGTCTGTCAGCACCAGGTTCAGGGTGAGGTCCTCCATGGGGTACTGCCTGGAGGGATTCTTCAGCTTCATGCTGAGTCTGGTGATCTGGCCCTCATAGCCCACGTCGGAGCCGAAGCCGAAGCTCATGTCCACATCCTCGTCTTCTTCGGGGATCTGGGGAACGTTCATCTGGATATCGCTGAGGAAGCCGGTGGAGTAGCTCATGGACAGAGCCTTGCCGGAGGCGGGGGCGAATGCAGCTTCCACCTTGACCTTCTGCTCCAGCTCCGGATAGATGTCATAGATATCCCCGTACTGCTGACCGATGTAGTTGCCGTCCTCGTCATAGGGGCTCTTCTCCCCTGCGTTCACCAGGTAATCCGGCGCGACGTAGTGGACGCGCACGGGGACCCGGGTGGTGACGGATCCGCCGTTGTCGCTCCGCACGCCGGTGGCCTCGATGGTGAAGTCGAAGCTGTAGGGAGTTTCGCCATAGAAGATGGGTACTCTGTCGGACGGCGCGCTGCTGCTGCCGTCTGCGCTGACCGGCACCTTGTAGCGTCCCGTATGGGCAGCCGCGTCATAGCTGAGCTCGGTGATGAGACCGTCCCCCACAGGGTCGTTGGCGGCGATATAGGCTTCGATCTCCTCCCTGGTGGTCTCCGCCGGGAAGGTGACGGCATACACGCCGGTCTCCTCCGTTTCGGTGATCACCGCGTGGCGGAAGAAGCGCTCAAGGTCCAGATACCAGACCGCGTCGAACACTTCACCCGGTTCCATCCTGCCCAGCTTCTTTGTGGGACTGAGCACCCCGCCCGTGGAGAAGAATACCGCGCCTTCGGGCATATTCGCGCTGAGGTCCGTAATGCGCAGGATGACGCCCTCCAGGGCGGACTCCGCCTGATCGGGGTCCTTGAAGGAGATCTTGTTCTGCAGTTTGCCGCTGTTATAGTAGAACTGTCTCTCGTCGGCGATGAAGTTCGGCAGGAGCTGCGGCTCCGTGCTGTCGCTGAGCTGCTTGGCCAGCCAGACGAGATTGTCGTAATTCGGCGAGCCCACGGCGGTGGTCCGCATCTCCGCCAGGGTCTCCTCGCTGATATCAAAGGAGAAGGGCTGCTGCTTCAGGCTGACGATCCGCGGCGTCCGGTCAATGAGGGCAGCCACGGTGACCACGGTCTCCAGAGTGCTGTACCCATCTGCGGTGACCCGGAGCAGGTATTCCCCGGCGGGGATATTCTCAAAGGCCGCCAGGGCTTCTCCGTCCGCAGTCTGCGCCAGGATGACCGGTTCATTTGCCTCATTGCGCCCGGTCAGCGTGACCGCTGCGCCGCTGAGCAGATAGTTGTCCTCACTGCGTACCTCAAAGACCGTCGTACCCATGAGCCCCGCCCCAACGGAGATCTTCAGCGGTACTGTCAGTTCTCCGAAGCTGGGGGAGGTCAGAGTGACCTTGCCCTCATAGACGCCGGTGGTACAGGTATCCGTGGGAGAGGCGGTGACCACGAAGCTGACGGCGCCCTGGGGATCCCGGATGGAATAGCCCTTGTTTACGGGCATGACGGTCACGTCAGCCGGGTACTGGACCGTCACAAAGGGCAGGTCCGCCGTCGCGGTCACGCCGGTGATGGGCGCCGTTCCCGCATTGGTGAGGCGGATGACCGCCGAAGCCTCCGCTCCCTGCCTGAGAGAGAGGGTGATGTTCTTGGTCTCCAGCCCATCGGGCTCGCCCTCGTTCATGCCGATCACGGTGATGCGCGGGACGGCCTCCGCCCGGATGCAGGTCACGGTGACCCGGTGGCTCGCGCTGCCGGCCCTGACCACAACGGGATAGCTGCCGGGAGCAAGCCCGGCTGCGGCGGTAAAGGCGATACGCAGTTCTTTGCCGCTCCCCGCCGCCAGTGTGTCTATAGCTTCCGACAGAAGCTCGAAGCTGAGCCCGTCGGGAAGCCCGCTCACGGTGACGGCGCCCGCCGTCTCGCCGGTGACGCCCGGATTGTTGAGGCGGCCGGAAAGCACGCTCTCATACCCCTGCACGACGGTCAATTCATCCTCAAGGGCGAGCCAGAGGCCGTCCACGTAGAAGCTCACACGGTCGCTGCGGCGCTCCACTCCCTCGTTCACGGCGCTTGCCCGGAGGCTGAAGGCGCCGCCCACGCCCTCGGGCAGGGTGATCTCCGCCGCAAACCGGCCGGTCTCATCGCTGACGGCGGAAGCGCTGTACCGCTCGATCCCCACTGCGGTGACGGTGACCGTCACGCCGCCGAGGCCGCTGCCGGAATGAGCAAGGACGGTGCCGGATACGGGGATCGCCGTGCCCATGGAATAGCTTTGGGCATCCTCGTTGGCCAGGATGACACGGAAGTCCTCCGCCGCAGTAATGGTGACGGTCTCGGCGGATTCCATGCCCTCCAGGGATGCAGTGATCTTGACCGTACAGGTCCCCGCCGCAGTGGGAGTGAAGCTCCCGCTGTAAGCGCCGGTGCTCTCGTCGAAATGCAACACTATGGTCTCCCCGGTCCCGGTCAGCACAGCCTGTATGCTGTCCGCCTGACGGGGAAGATACACGGCGTTAGACGTATATACCGATACTGTGAGCTCAGCCGTGTCCCCCAGGCCGTAGGAGGCGGCGTCGGACGCTGCTGTCAGGATCAGGCCCGGTGCGATCTCAACGGACTTCTCGGCAGCAGCAAGGCTGCGGTCCTCCAGGACCAGTCTGCCTTCCGCATCCGCGTAGGCGCGCAGGATGACGCTGCCGCTCTGTTCTGCGGTCCAGGGGAAGCTCACCGCCGCGGTCTCGCCCGCGGAAAGGCCGCTGACCTCCCGGAGTCCCACCCGCCTTGATCCGGCGTACAGGGCTACGGTAAAGGTTTCCGCAATGGACCGGTCGCCGCTGTTCCGCACGGTGACGACCGTCTCCCCCGCTTCGCCGTATTTAGCCGCGCCGGTGGCGGCGATGGATGTGATCTCCAGCACTGCGGAGCTGATCTTCAAAGGCGTATTGAAGGTGAACGAGCCAAGGTTGTTGCCCTCGTCGCTCTCTGCCAGGACCTCATAGGCGTCCGCAACCGCGTAGACAGAGGTCACGGAGAATGCGGGGTCCTTCCACAGGAAGCTCACGTAGGCGCTCTCCCCGGCCTGCAGAGCAGGTACCTCCGCATTTCCGATGAAGCGGCCGCCTGCGTAGAAAGCGACTGTGCTGGCCTCAGTTGCCGCACCGCTGCCCGTATTCACCACGGTGGCGGTCAGAACGAGGTTCTGACCCGGAGCCAGGGCGGCGCCGGTGGCGCCGGTGCCCATCTCCCGGACCGTTATGTCCGGATAGAGGACGGTGATGGAGGTATACTCCAGTGTCGCTGTGTTGTTCTCCTCCTGCATCTCCACCACGGAGGAAACGGGACCGTCGGCCATCAGGGTCAGCGTATGCGCGCCGCCCTTCTCCGGTCTCCAGATGAAGGAGAGGAGTTTTGTTTCTCCAGCCGCCAGGCCGTCCACCAGCACGGAGGCCATGAGGGTCTCCTGATCGTACAGGAGCACCTTGAAGCTGCCGGCCTCCGCGCTGCCGGTATTCTTCACCGCCGCCTGCACGTTCACGGGCTGCCCCCAGGATACAGAGGCCCCGTCCGTGATATCCGCGGCGAAGGCGGTGACGGCCAGATCGGCAAAGTCGGTGGCGGTCCCGGCGAGCACTTCATCCCGCCGGTTGTTGTCATAGTTGACCTCCCGGATGTTGCGGCCGAGGTCGTTGACGATGGCGCTGAGCTTCTGGGGACCGGCTTCCGCCTTGAAGGTGACGGACGCCGTGGTGGTGCTGCCCACAGGCAGGTCGCCCGACAGCTCCGCAAAGCCGATGTATTTATCGTCGCGGTAGAAGCCCACGAGGTAATACGCCTCCGAGCCGGTTCCCGTCAGCCCGCCCGTATTGGGCAGCGTGCCGTTCTGGATCGTGGCAGTCACGGTCACGGTCTCCCCCACCGCGGGGCTGGGATTCGAGAAGCTGAGACCGTTGACAAAGAGGTCGGGGCAGTCCGCGTTCACGGTGACCTGGATCTCCGAGAAGTAGTTATAGTCCGTGAAGGTGGCGGGAATGATCTCGCCGGTCACGGGGTCACGCTCGTAGGGGTACGTACTGGAGAGGTTATTGTCGGAAACGAACAGCTTGGCCTTGTAGGTCCCGGCCTTCTGGTAGACGTGGACCGGGGTAGGACCGTAGCCGCTCTCCCCGTCGCCGAAGTCCCAGACGAAGGAGCCGATATACCCGTCCAGATCATAGGAAGCGCTGCCGTCGAAGTGGACAGGCTGGCCCATCACACCGTCGGCAATGTCCGCCCCCGCGTGGCTGTATGGGGGATCGTTGATCTTCACTGTGGAGGAAACGCTGTGCAGCAGCCGTCCGCCCGTCTCATGGAGCTCAGCGGTCACGGTATACTCGATCCCCTTCTGCGGGACCCAGCCGCCGTAATAGACCGGCACTCTCGCATAGGGCTGCACCCGGGTGAAGGCAATGTCGGCGCTGCGGTGCTCCGGGGTCTCGCTTCCCTGGGGCGTCGCGGTAAAGACGATATAGCCCGACAGGACGTCCTTGCCCCGGTTGTCGATCACCGCCAGCAGCCGCAGATCCCGGTCTCCCACGTCGGGATAGACGCCGGTATCGTAGAAGGCCTCCTGCTTGATGTAATAGCCCTGGCCGAGCTGGACGGCTCCCAAATCTCCCTCTTCAGCCTGGATGTAGATGAAGCGGGAGTAGTTGACCTCCTCCAGTCGGGCAGCCGAGCCAAAGGTCACGGTATAGTCCGCCTCGGCGGGCACGCGGCTGTGGCTCGCGTCAAAGGTCATGGGTATCTCCGCAACGATGTAGATATAGCCGTAATCCTTCCAATAGTTTCCGGGCGCCAGGGTCTTTTCCACGCCGGCGCTGTTCACCGTGACGGAGGCGATGGTGCCGCTGCCCTCAGGCTCAGGGATCATCAGGACCTGATACCTGGCGGAAACGTTCTTGCCTGCTGCGGGAAGGTGCACGGTCATGCTCTCCCCGTTGTACGCTTCGGTCACGGCAAGGGAATCGGGCACATATACCGGCACCCGCAGTCCGCTCCGCAGGTCGATCAGCTTATCCGGGAAGCCGGTGGCGCCCTCGTTGACGAGGGTGAGGCCGCCCTCCCCTTCCGCTTCCGCGAGGAGACCGTCCTTCCCGATGATGGCGGTATTGACGGCGGTAATGAGGGGATTGAGCTGCACGCCCTTGTAGTCCTTGTGGGTGAGGGTCGCCTTGAAATCCCGGAACTCGCCCTCGTAGGGGTCCCCTTCGGTGACAGGCATATTCCACCGCACCGTCCAGTACCCGGTGACCTGACCGGGCACCAGCACCTTTTCGCCGGTATCCGGATCCACCGTCTGGGTGGCGGCGGGCACGTTGCCGAAGGAGAGGGTGAACTCGCTGCCGGACCTCACGCCGAAGGAGCTGTCGATGATCTCGAAATCCGTGATCATCCCGCTCTGGTTGGAATCGATCCGGAGCTGGCCGGAGGTGATGTTCAGGTTCATGGCCTCGCCGAAACCGTAGTTTTCCACGGTCACGCCCAGGCGGAAGGGGGTGTTGGACAGGATGTTGTGGGGCACGAAGTAGTTGAGGGTCAGCTTGGGCTGCGGCAGGATGGTGATGGGCACCCCCTCCGTCTCTGTCTGCACAAGCTTGCCGTTCACGTAATAGGACACCAGTGCGGAAGCGTAGTAGACCTTGCCCTCCGGGTCCGTGCCGCCCAGGCCGCTGCCGGGGATGATCTGCCAGGTGGCCGTGAGGTTCGCGCCGGAGGCCAGGCTGCCGTTGCCGTCCACGTCGGAGATGCCGGTCACGCCGGTGGAGATGATGAAGTTATGGCTGGAGACGTCCACCCCGTCCTCATCCTTCACCAGCACGTCCACTCTGAGGTTGGACAGGGCCGAGGATGGGTAGCCGTTCGTCACCTTCAGGGTGGCGTCGAAGGCCTGGCGTTCCAGGGTGGCAGTCTGATCCAGACTCAGCTTGACGATCTCATACACCGAGCCGCCGCCCTGCTCCAGTTCCTTCTCCCGATCCGCTCCCTGGGGGGCGATATAGCGAAGCTCTTCCATCTGGCCCTCCGGCAGGGCAATGGTCTCTTCCTCCGCCTTGTTTCCGTTTTCCGGCAGACGCACCGTCACGGTGACGGGGGTATCGGAGGGATTGTAGAGGGGCAGGGCTCCGTTGATGACCGGGGCGGGGTCCACGGGAAGCCCCGTATCCGGGTCGAAGGAGACGTAGGAGCCCTCCAGCCGGATGTAGTTCTTGGGCAGACCGCCGGCGTTATTGCCGTAAGGCAGGTTGTACACGCCGGGCTGGATGAGGAGCCGGATGCGGGCGCTGGACTGTGCCGCGATCTCGCCGATGTAGCCGCCGCCCACGATGCTGATGCCCATGTCTCCCGGCTTCTCCCGGACGATGGAGGCCACCACGTCCGTCAGGGGGATGAGGCCGGTATTGACTACGTTCGCCTCCACGTAGACGGGTTCGGTCACGTTCTTCGGGATGTTGACCCAGGGCGGGTTGAAGCCGAAGGAGGGAGAGGGGATGTGAGCGCCGAAGGTCAGCTCCAGCTTGATCTCATATTCATCCACGATGGTGGTGGGCACCACGGTCCATTCGATCTGCACAGGCAGGTTCTTCAGGGTGATCTCGGTGAAGGGCGCGCCGGCGGAGGGCATGATCTCGCATTCACCCACGTACTTTTCCCGTCCCAGTGCGGTGACCACCAGGTCATACTCCCCAAGGGGCTTATCAAAGAACTGGGCGATGCCGTTCTCGTCCGTACGGGCGGTGTAGCTCTGGTAATAGGTGCTCTCTTCGCCGCCCGCCACGCTCACGTACTCTTCCCTGGCGATGAGGGTCACCGTGGCGTTGGGCACAAGGCTCCCCACGTCGTCCGATACCCGGAGAGAGACGCCGCCGGTCTTCTGGGCGGTGACCTCCGCGCTGAGGGCCACGTTTGCGTAGAATTTGCCGGTGGAATCGGAAACGGTGAGCTTATCCTGGTACTGGCCCAGGCTGACCGCCTCCCCCGGAGCGAAGGTCACGGTGAAGGTGGTGCTCTCCCCGGGCAGCAGAGTGGTCTTCCCGAAGGAGCCGGTGCTCACCCAGGGGATGCCCTCCGGAGCCGCGGCCCGGAGGCCTGTCAGCGTGCCCTTGCCCTTGTTCGTCACCGTGAGCACACGGCTCACGGTATCTCCGGGGTTGAGGCCGACGGAGACGGACTTCGGGTCGGTCACGGGCAGAGGCGTGGCGGGAATGAGGTTGAGGTGAACGACGGTCTTGGTCCAGGCGCCCTGGTCGGTGCTGAACAGGATCTCATAATCCGCAGTCTCTGAGCAGCCCAGCTCCGCTGAGACGTTCAGGGTCACGGAGGCGGAGGCGCCCTGCGCCAGGGTCCTGGTCAGGCTCGTGGTATCCAGGGTGGCGGATATGCCGCTGCCGGACTTTTTGGTGAGGGCGGCGGTCAGACCGGTGAGAGGCTGGGCGTCAGGGTTCGCGGGGGCGGGGAAGCGAACGGTGATCTCCTTGGAGAACTGGGAATTCTCGGACGCGGCGATGGTCACGGAGGAAGGCGTGCTGGCCAGGCCCCAGACCTGCACGGAGGCAGTCGCGCCCACGCCCATCATATTCTCATAGCCGAAGGCGCTGATGGTCCACTCCCCGGCTTCCCCGGTGAAGGGGGTGAAGACGCTGGAGTAGCTGCCGTTTTCATCGGTCTTCACGAAGACGATCTCCTCCGCCTGGTAGCGCATGAAGATCTCGTTGCCCTTGTCGTCTATGCTCTTGATGGGCTCCTTCAGGGCGGGAAGCAGCTGGAAGTCCAGCACCACCCGCTCGTTGACCACGGGCGTGCCGTCGGAATAGAGGAAGCTGCCGCTGACGTAGATGCTCTCCCCCAGCCGGTAGGTGCTCTTGTTGGTCTCCACGGAGACCCGGCCCTCCCGGACGATCTTGATGTTCGCGGTGGGGGCGGTCACCGTTTCCGCGCCGCAGGTGCCGGTGAAGTCCAGCTGGTAGGTGCCGGTGGCGATATCGGAGCCAAGGGGCATATCCAGGGTATAGCAGCCCATGGCGTGATCGTAGCGCAGCCAGCCCTCCCGTCCGCCGACCACGGCGCCGTCCTTGGTGAGGGTGTAATACACTGCGCCGTCCTCATTGGGGGTAATGGGTACGTTGGGAGACGCGGAGTGCCTCAGGTCGGCAGTGAGGGTGATCTTCTCCTCATTGGTGCTGAAGAGGACCGCCAGGAATTCATCGTCCTGGTCCGACTCCGCGGGATAGGTGGTCATCGTCAGGGATTCGCTCACCGGGATCACGGAGGTCCAGCTGCGGCTGGTACCCTCAGCCGGGGCGTCCATCTTGAGTTCGCCGTAGCTGTCCGCAAGGATCGTGATCGTGTGTCTGCCGCCGGTCTTGGGGGTCCAGGTAAGGACCGCAGGAACGGTGCTGAAGCCCCGGATCCCGTCGATGACCGCGCCGCTGACGGCCTGGCCGTCCACAAAGAGGCCTACGGTGAAGCGCTTGAAGGCTGTTGCCACGTTGTTGTTCGTTACCGTCACCAGGAAGCTGACGGGCTTGCCCACCTCAGCGTGGAGCGGCGAATAGGATACGTTCGTCACACAGACACTGGGATAGATAATACTGAGCCTGGGGATATCCACATCCCGGCGCACCGTCGTCTCCGGGTCGGTGACCGCGTGCTGCGGGTCCACAAGCACCCCGAGGCTGTGGTCACCGTCTGCGGCGGTCCACTTGGCCTGGACCTCCTTCACCTCGCCCGCGGCGATGCCGTCAACGGTGACGGTGCGGAAAATATGTCCGTCTATGGTGAAGCTCACCCGGAAGGAATCTGTCACCGTAACGGTGCTCAGGTTCGTGACCTTGGCGGTGAAGAGGAGGCTCGTCCCTTCTGTGAGAGTGGTTTCCGTGGGCCGCCAGGTGACCTCCGTGACCTCCAGTTCGGGATAGGCCACAGCGAAGGCGCCTGTGGTGACGGTCACGCGGTTGTTCTCGGTGTTCTGCTCCACAAGGCACGGGTTCAGGTCGTCCGCCCGTACCTCTACCTGGTGAACACCGGCGGTGGGAGTCGCCGCAAAGCTGAGGGTGATCTTACCCTCCGCCGCCAGGAGGGGAACGGTCTGCCTGCCGGTGAACACATCGTCCACGTACAGGGAAACGGTGAAGCCCTCCGCGTCGGCAGAGCCCAGGTTCTCCACATCCACCCGGTACATGAAAGGCTCCTGGGTATCGAAGGAGGTTCCCTCCGGCGTCCAGCGCAGATTGGTGACCGCCACGTCCGCGAAGTTCACCTGGGTGCTGCTCATGACCTCGCTGCGGACGTTATTGGCCTTGTTGGTCTCGGAAAGGGTATTGAGGATGTCATTTGCCGCGACCCGTACAATGTGGGTTCCGGCTGTGGCCTGGTAGCTGAAGGTGACCTCCGCAGTCTGGCCGACGCCCAGGCTGACGCCATTCTCGTCCACGTCAGTCTTGGCATAGCCCATGTACTGATTATCGATATAGAAGCCGGTGAGGAAGCCCAGCGTGGCGTCCCCCAGTCCCTTGTTGCCGATGACGGCGGTGACGGTGACCACGTCTCCCTCCTCCGGGTCCGTGGGGCTCCAGCGGAGCGCCTCCACAAAGAGGTCCGGGCGGCGGTCGCCCACGATGATCGTCTCGGTGGCCGTAGTCACCGCGCCAAGATCATCCGTCACGCTGAGGGTGACGGTATAGCGGCCGGGGGCAGTGTAGCTCACCTGGCTGGCGGCGTAATCGCCCCGTTTGCCGTTGCCGAAATCCCAGCGGTACTGCCTGATATAGCCGTCCGGGTCCGCAGAACCGGCCGCGCTGAAGCTCAGCACAGCGCCGGACTCATAATTCCCCTCGGCAGAGGTCTCCGGCAGCACGATCACGGCAACGGGAGTTTTGTTCACCCGGATCTCAGAACCGGTGAAGCTGTTATTTGCGGCGCTTGCATCGGTATCCGGGGAGGTGGCGACCACAGCGGTGATGTCCACCCGCTCCGGCAGATCGGCAGGCGTATCCCAGCTCAGGGACGCCTCGCCGCCGGTGTTTGCGGCCAGGGAAACGGGAACAGTGCCAAGAACCGCTCCGCCGTAATAGAAGGTCACCGTGCCGGTGGCCGCGGCGTTGCCGTTATTGCGGATGCTGGCCCTGAGGGTATTCGTCCGCCCTGCGTTCAGGGTCGCGGGGCTGGTGTACACCCCATAGACGCCCAGGTCGCTCACCGCGGTGGGAACGCCGCTTGCGCGCCCCGACGGGATACTCTCGTTGCCCGCGTTGTCCACAGTGATCACATAGTAGTAATAGGTTGCCCCGTTCGTCAGCCCCGTATCCGTATAGGCCGGGCTCTTGGGGGAGGCGATCAGCCCGCAGTCCTCGGGCCCGGCCGCCGGGTCCGTGGTACGCAGGACCTTGTAATACGCCACGTCTCCGCCAGGGGCGGTCCAGCTCAGGTTCAGCGTACCGCCCGTCAGGGGATCGGAGACCGTCAATTCAGGTTGGGCGGGGGGCGTTGAATCCTTAAAGTAGGTCTTTACCGCGATGGCGGGATCCGATCCCATATTCCGCACCACCGCCTTGATGGCATACTGTCCCTCCATCCAGGCGGAGGTGTTGATCTCTGCCTTCACCAGGAAGAGCTCGGTACCCAGGATATCGTTCTCAGAGGTCTCCACCAACTGCTTCTCCAGGTCGGAGACGTCGATGGTGTCGAAGCATTCATACACGGCGTCCTCAGCAGGCTCGGCGGCGCTGGATTCGCCCAGATAAGCTCTCCAGAGCTCCACCGTGCTGAGTTTCACGTTGTCTCCCACCTGCAGGGTGAGATTGAGACCCGCGTTGAAGCGGCTCCCCTGGCTGGGGCTCATGCCCAGGATCACCGGCATGGAGGTCTCAGGCTCCGGCCTCAGCTTGACCCCCGCAGGGAGGATCCCATCGCTGTAATCCGAGGTCAGCGGCCCCTGCTTGCCCAGGTCGTTTTCCATGGCGACCCGGTAGTAATACCGGTTTACGGGGTCCAGCCCGTTGTCCACATACACGTTGGCGGTGGTATAGGTCAGGAGCTCATATTCCCCGTCGTTCACCCGGCGGTACAGGCTGTAACCCGCGGCGCCGTCCCCGGCGGCGGGCTTCCAGCTCACAATGAGGCGCCACTCCCCGGAATCCACCCGGAAGCCCTCAGGGGCCGTGGGCGGGTCGTTGGACACCGTGACGCGTTTCTCCGCAGTGGAGGAGTTTCCGGCGGCATCCGTCAGGGTCAGGGCAAGCTCGTATACGCCGTCGGGGAATCTGGCTTCCGGACCGTTTTCCCCGGCGATCACAGCCAGGGTCTCCCAGCGGTAAGTCTTCTCGCCCTCGCCGCTGCCGGAAAGCTCCGCCCAGGTCCCCTCTCCCAGGGAATCCCACTCCCCGTCGGGGATGACGGCGCCGGTGTTTTCATCGCTGGTCATCCGACGATAGTCGATGCTCCAGGAGGACAGGCTCCCGTTATCCTCCGCGGAGATGGAGAGCACGGCCTCCGCCCGCACCACATCGCTGCTCTCAAAGGTATAGATGGCAGGCGGCGTGGTATCCAGACCGGGCTTGCAGACCTCAACGTTGGACTCCGGGCTCTCGTTGCCCAGGTCGTCCACAGCCGTGACGCAGTAGCTCTTTTCCAAAGACGTCTCAATGACGAAGAGAGTGGCTGCGGTTTCCCCGATCAGCTTTCGGTCTCCGCCCTCCGGCACTTCGTAGATCCGATACCCCGCCAGGTCCTTGGGCGTCGTCTGCAGGGACCAGCGCAGGGTGACGGAAAGCTCCGTCTCCAGGACGGTGAGGGTCGGCTGGGGCGGCGCGGCGTTATCCGCCGTGTAGGTCACTGTTGCCTCGGCGCTGTTTCCGGCGGCGTCCCAAACCACCGCCCGGAAGGTCAGCTCCCCTTCCTTCTTATACTCTGCTGTATCTACGGTGAAGGAGCCGTTCTTTGCGGTGCCGAGCTTTGCGGAGCTGCCGTCCTCCTCCACCAGGTAGAAGTCCACGTGGTCCACGCCCACATTGTCCGAAGCCAGAGGGGCGACGGAAACTTCCCCCGCGACCCGCGTGCCGTCCGGCACGGCGAAGCCGCTGATCTGCGGCGGCTGAGTATCCTTCTCAGGCGCGATGGGCGCGCTCAGCTCGGCGGGGGCGCTCTCCGTCTCCGCGTCGCTCACGGCAGTGACCCGGTAGAGATACTGCGCTCCCTCCGTCATCCGAAGGTCGGTATAGGTCGTCAGTGTAGTGGAGGCGATATAGCTCCAGTCCCCGGAGTCCGCCTTGCGGTAGACGTTATATCGGGCAACGGTGATCGTCTGCTCCGCAGGCTCCTGCCAGGAGAGGGTGATCCGCATCTGACCAGCTGCCGCGCTCAGCTCCACAGGCGCATTGGGCGCTTCGGAGGTGATCCGCATGGCCTTGGTCACGGGGATGGAGATCCGGCCTGCGCCGTCCACAGCCTGCGCGAGTAGGATATAGCTGCCGTCCACGAGGGAGGTGGTATCCAGGCTGGTATTGGCCGTGGCTTTCAGGAGCCCGCCGGTGAGCCCGACTTCTTTGACGGTGATATAGCCGTCGTCTCCGGCGTCGGCCGGCTTGTATTTGAAGACTACTTTGCTCAGGCCCAGATCGTCGGAGGCCTCCGCGATCAGCCGCAGCTCACTGCCTACACGCTGGAAGGTGAAGCCGGTGATCTCGGGGTCAACGGTATCCGGGTCCGGCCGGTCCACGGCGGTCTCGCTCATGGCGCCTTCGTTCCCGTAGCGGTCCACAGCCGCAACAGCATATTGATATATTTTTCCTGTTCCGCCGGACATGGCGACGGCCCTGTCCGTATAGCCCGTACCGTAGACCTTGTCCGCCAGGAGGCTCAGTTCCTCCCCTTCCCCGGCCCGGTAGACCCGATACCATCCGGCGCCGGGAACGCTCTCCCAGGTCAGGGCGATCTCCATGGGGCCGGGTGTCGTGGCCGGTGCGGCGGGGGCGGGCAGCTGGACCGGCTTGCAGGTGAAGCCGGCGCTCGCCTGGGCTCCGGACCAATCGCCCTTGAGCGTGAGGGTATGCGCCCCTTCCCCGGTCCCCCGGACATAACTCCAGTCGGTGGAGATATTCCCCTCGTTATCCGCATAGACCCAGAATACGTAATGGTCGCTGTCCTCACCGTCCAGGTAGGCGGAAACGCTCTCCCCGGCGCGGAAGCCCTGGCCCTCCACATGCAGGAGGCTGCCGGGGACCGCATTCTCGCTGGGAGAAACCGTAACGGCGGTGGTGAAATTGCCCCTTTCGGCGGAGGCGCTCACAGCCTCCTCCAAAGAGGAACGGTTATTCACGTCGTCCACCGCCAGGACCTTATAGGAATATGTCACGCCCTCCTGTACGTCATAGTCGATCCAGGAGGCCTTGTCCCCGGCAGTGACCCGGATGGGCGAGAGGGAGGAAACGTACTTGTATGCCTCCCCCGGCGCTGCGCGGTAGACGTAATAGTACACCAGGTCCTTATCCGGGCATTTATCCCAGCTCATGCGGATACCGCCCGCCGCCGGACCGGCCTCCAGGCCGGTGACCGGAGTGACCGTGCTGTCGAACTCCCGGATCATCTCAAAGGGGGCAGACTCGTTGCCGGAGAGGTCGGAGATATAGAAGCGCAGGGTATAAGTCCCGTTCAGCTGATGATCCGCCGCCCGCAGCGCGCAGCCGTAATAGCTGCTGCCAAAGGGAATGAACGCTCCGGCGCTGCCCGCGTTGATCTCTGCCCGGACGGAAGACCCGTCCAGCTCGGCGTTATCTGTGGCGGTGACGCTGAAGACCACCTCCCCGCCGAGTCTGCCGCTTTCCGGGGATACCGCAGTGATGATGGGAGGCTCTTCATCCCGAATGGGCGTGCCGCTGCCGGATGCGGGGCTGCTCTCGTTGCCTGCGTTGTCCACAGCCGTGACCCGGACGTAGTACGTTTTCCCCGGCGTCAGGCCGGTGAGGTTGACGCTCTTTTCCCCGGAGGAATAGTACACCGTCCGATACTCAGGATCCGTGAAGCTCGCGTCCGCAGAATAGTATACCCGATAGCTGTACGGGATCTCCCCCAGGGCGTCCGGCGTCCAGCTCCAGCTCACGCTCAGCGCGTTGGACTTCTCCCGCACCGCAAGGTCCTTCACCGGGGCCGGAGGAGTATTGTCAATATAATACCGCCGTTCACTGCTGCCGGTCAGGCCGTCGGAGTCCGTGACCGTCACTCTGAGGATGTATATCCCATCCCCAAAGGCGGCGGTGTTCACGGTGCATTCCGCGCTGAAGTGCGCCAGACCCGAATAGGTCCCGGTATATCCCGGCTGGGGACTCGCCAGAGCCGAATATTCCCCCTGCTCCGGCGCGATCTCCAGGGTGACGGAGGCAATGCTCTGATCGTCCGAAGCGCTGATCCGGACACGGTTCTCACTGCCTCTGAGGGTGGGCAGAGATTCGCCCCCGATACGCACGTAGTTCCAATAATCGGCATAGAAGGAACTGACCTCCGGGGCGTCGCTGCCCACAGCCAGGGCGCCGGCCGCCGGGGCGGAAGCCGTACCCACGTTTCCAAGGCGGTCCGCTGCCTTCACGGTGAAGGTATAGCTCTGCCCGGGCGCGAGCGGGAGGTCCCCATCACGCATACTCAGTTCCAGGGAGGTCGTGCCCAGACGTTCAGCGATGACTTGCTCCCCGCAGTAGACCGTATAGTACGCCACATCGTCTGCCGGCACGTTCCAGCTCAGCAGGATGCTCTGCTTTTTCCCGGTGACCGTGAGCTGCGGCGCTGCGGGGGCGGTGGCGTCCAGCCGCAGGAAGGCGATGGCAACTCCCTGGGAGGCGGTATCCGTGGCCACGACCTGATACCACCCGTCCCCATATCCGGAGGGGATGGTCAGTTCTCCCGCAGCCTCGCCGTTCTCGTCGGCAGTTCCGGTAACGACGGTCTCGCCCTCGAAGAGGAGCTTGAATTCCCCATCCGGGGTGAAATTCGCGCCGGTGAAGTGGAGAATGTCCCCGGGTTTTCCCTCCGCCGGTTCCTCGGTGAAGGAGAGCATGGGGCCGATCTCCATGACCTCCACGGAGGAGGAGGCTCTGCGATAGCTCAAGCCCCCCACTGCGGTAACGGGAAGGACGCCCGTCACCGTATCCGCAGGCAGGGCATATGTCACGCTGACGCTCCCGTCAGCTCCCGCCGTATGGGCGGAGAGGCTGGAGGTGATCTCTCTGTTGTCGAAATAGAAGTGGATCGTCTCGCCGGGGAGGAAGCCTGCGGCGGTGATGTCCACGGCATTCTCCCCCTCCCGCATGACCGCGCTGACGGTGGGCGCGGGGGCGGAGACCGTGATGGAAACGGACAGGACCTGGGCGTATTCCGGCAGCGCGAAAACGGCGGTGTGCTTGCCGGGCGCAGCATGATTCGGCACGGTGAAGCTGTTCCCCTCGGCGGCGGCGCCGTCGAAGGTAATTACGGCATTCTCCGTACCGGACAGGCCCAGAGTGAAGCTCTCCCCCTGCGTGACGGAAGCGGGGTATATGAGGTTCCATTCCGGCGCGGAGACGGTAAAGCCGGTTTCCGCCACAACGCCGCAGGCAGGATCGAAGACTCCCAGGACATGGGCGCCCGGGGCGCCGTTCTTCGGAACGGTATAGGCACAGACCCCGTTTTCAAAAACGGTATCCGTCAGACGGCCGTCCAGGATCAGCCTCAGCTCCGCTCCGGCGCGGGCGCCGGCAACGCGCAGGGTAACGGTCTCTCCCAGAGCCACGCTGTCGGGAGCCGCCGTCAGCACGGGGGAATCGGCGGCCAGCGGAATGCTCACGGAGCCCCAGCGGCAGCTGGTCTCTCCCACCACCGTGAGGCCGATGCTATCGGTCATGCCTGCGGGCACGATGAAGCTCACAACGGCAGTCCCCGTACCATCGGCGGTCAAGCTCTCGGCCGTCCGGTTATTCCAGTACACCGCAGCCGTCTCCCCGGCGGCCAGACCGGTCACGGTGACGGAGAGGGTGCCGCCGCTCCGGGCGCTGCCGGAATAGTTGAGGCTGAGGCTGCTGTTCGTGCCGCAGAAGGCAGTGCGGCCGCTGCTGTATCCTTTGGCCAGGAAGACATAACCGCCCTCCGGCGCATCGGCGACCCGATTTACGGTATAGAGCGCCACACCGTCGGCATTGGCGTAAGCGTCGCCCAGGGCGCTGCCGTTCATGGTGAAGCTGACCCGCTCCGAAGCCTGGAAACCGGTGGCAGTGAGCGTGAGGGACTGCTCCGGTACCGGGACCTGAGGGTCGCAGCTGAGGGCCTGGGTGAGATCGGTCAGGGTGACGCTGCCTGCGGCGGAGAGCCCGCTTGAGCTGCCCCGGAGTTCAACGCTGTGGAGTCCGGGCGCGGCGTCATAGCCGAAACTATAGCTGATGGAGAGAGGCGAATAGCTCCAGCTCTCCCCTGCCTTCACCCCGTCGATATACAGCTCAACATACTCGCCGGAAAAGCCGGTCCCCTCCACGGTGAAGCTCTCCCGGATGCCGACGCCGGCTTTGGATACGCTCAGGGCGGGCAGAGTTTGTCCCAGCGTCAGGCTCATGGATGCGCTCAGTCCGGTGGAGGGCTGATAGGCCGTCACCAGCACCGCGCTCACGTCCTGCGGGCAATCCGGCAGCTTCAGATAGCTGCTGCTGCCCATGTCTGTGCCGCCGATCAGATACCGGATCTCTCCGCCGGAGAAGCCGCTGGTGTAGAAGCTGACGTAACTGCCGGGCTTCGGAAGCTCCGTTCCGCAGCGCAGCGCAGGCGCTTGTCCGGTGATTGTCAGATCCGCAAAGGCCGTGAGACCGGATTCCGGTTCCACCGCCCGCAGGGTATACCTGCCGGGGGCCGGGTCCCCGAAGTTCGAGACGTACAGGGAAGCGGTGTTGTCTTCCCCGGCCTGGTAATAGATATACCGATACCCGCTGTCGTCTTCTTCGTTCGGGTCCAGGTGGAACCAGACGTACTTGTTTTCCGGGAAACCGTCCAGCGCGGCGGTAAAGCTGCCGTTCTGCGGGACCGTGGTCTCCGAAAGGGTGACCGTGGGAGCCAGATCGGTGATGGTGAAACGCAGGACCGCAGTCACGCCGGAGGAATATCCTACTGCCCGCAGGGTATGGGTGCCCCGCAGGGTGCCGATGGAGAAGGCCGTGGTCTGGGCGACTTCACTTTGCTCCATGTAGGCCCAGCTGCGGTAATCCGTCTCCCGGTCGAGATAGAAATAGACGTATTCCTGATCGTGGAAGCCCTTGAACCGCACCTCAAGGTCGTCCCCCACCTTGGGCTGAGACACAAGCTCAAGCTCAAGCGTATACCTGCCCACGGTCCCCTTCACGGCGGCGGACATGGTCTTGTTCCGCCCCAGGTCCTCAGCCTCGACCTTGAACCAGTATTCCGTACCGGGAGTCGGATAGCCATAGCTCGGATACTCATAGCTGAGACCGTCCGTACACCCGTCGTAATAATATGTCCCGTCCTCGCTCTCGGCGATATATACGTTGTATCGCAGAATGTCCTGATCCGGGGAGGCGGCCCAGCTGAGGCCGACCTTGCCCGGCAGGGATGTCGCCGTCACGCTTCCGGGCGCGGCGGGAGGTACGGCGTCCTTCGTGAAGCTGCACGTCAGCGTGCTGACATTGCCGAACACGTCCTCCGCCCGGACGCTGAGGGTATACGCCCCGTCCGACAGAGCGGAGAGCTCATCGCTGTATATGCCGCAATAGGCATTTTGATCGGCGTACTCCGTTCCAAAGCTCCAGGGGCTGTTTGCAGGCGCACAGGTCGTCCCGTCCGCCGCGGTGAAGAGGGCTTCGACCTTTCTGAGAGAGGACTCTTCCGTAAGGTAGATCTCAATATACCCAGTACCGTTGATAACGTCGCCGTCCGACAGATTCCAGAGGCTGATCTCCGGGCCCTGTACATCGGGAAGGGCGAGCACGGGGCCAAAGGTGACCATCTCGCTCTCAGCGCCCCGGTACTCGCTGACGACGATCCCGTAGTAATACCTCTTCGCCGCGCTCTCGCTGCTGAGGAACACGTCCGTGTACTCCGTACTGTAGCCGCTTATCTCGGTCAAAAGGGTATCGGCCAGCGCCGCCTGGCTTTCCGCCCGGTAGATCCGGAAGGAACCATTGCTGTACAGCCCGGTCTCCCGTTCCCAGGAAAGGGCGATCCTGCCCTCTTTGGCCTCAGCGGAGAAGCTGTCCACGGGCTCACAGGGAGTGTTGTCCACCGTGAATACGGGAGCGGCGGACAGGTCGTATTCCTCTGTCAAGGCGCTGGGGTCGATGGAGGCGTTTCCGACCTTATCATAGCCAATGGCTGCCAGCCGCACGGATACCGGCCCTGCGGCGGAGCCCGTCACGCTGGACGCAGTGTTCCACAGGAACGGTTCGCTGCTGCTCCCGTTCCAGTTTGTGCTGCCCAACAGGGTAAAGCCGCTCCCCTCCTGCCAGAGGTAGATATCCGCATGGTCCATGCCGCTGTTGTAGTCGTAGAAGCCCCTGACGGTCAGGGAAACGGTCCCCGCCAGAACGGTGCCCGCATAAATGCCGCCGCTTCCACTGCCGTTGCCGTACTGGAAACGAGAGCTATACCCGCTCACACCGGGCAGCTCGCTGTCGATTTGGAAGGTCGCGTACGTCCGCCCGCTGCTCTCTCCGTTCAGCACGGCCCAGGCGTCGATGCTGCTGTACTCGGTCACGGTGACCGGGCCGGTGTACAGCATATCCGTGCCGTAGTTGATCCGGTAATGGAGCTCCGCCCCGGCATTGGCGTGGGAGATCGTAAACTGCGTCTCCTCCCGGAACCACCCGTCTGCCGGCTCTATGGTGGGAGTAGAGACGGGAACGGAGTAGTAGACGCTGCGCTCCGCGCTCTTCACACCATCCTTCACCGCCCAGGCGTAAACGGTCTTGTATCCGCTGATGGAGAAGGGACCGGTGTACTCCGTATCGCTGCCGTAGTAGCCGATCCTGTAATACAGGGTGCAGCCCTCCTCGGGGGCGGTCAGACTGACCTGTACCTCATCGGTATATGTCTGGTCGGGGTCCGGCCGGATCGTCGGCGCGTCAAGCCCTTTGGTGATGGACAGCTCGTACTGCTGTACGTAGGTATAGGACTGCTCCTCCATGAGCTGCAGAAGGTAGTCTCCCTCCGCCAGCGCCGCCATGCCGCGGTATTCGCCGCCGCTCCCCCAGCCCGAAACGTCGTCGAATACGCAGACGCTCTCGTTATCCCCGTTCAGGAGGGTCGCGGAATAGCGGCTGTTGTAGGACTTCATCGGGAAGGAGACGCGGAATTCATACGTACCGGCCTCTCCCACATGCACGGTAAAGGACTCATCCACGCCGGAGAACAGCGCACCTGTTTCTTCTGCTCCGGAAGACTGCGTGACCGTCAGGGTCTTGGGGGCCGCCACCGTGTATGCTCTGGCGGAGCTGTTATTGCCGTAACCGCCGGTCCGGTTGTAGGAATACAGTCCCGTAGCCGGATCGTAGGCCTGGACGTTCACGCACATATCATGATCCACCGTCAGGACCAGCGTGTTGCCCGCAGTGACCAGGCCGCCGTCCTGCGGGGCCGTTCCGGAGTCGTTCAGGATGTAATACAGGACAGTCCCCGGTTCCCCCGTGACAGTCACGGTAACGGGCTCGTCCAGGCGCACCGGCGAATAAAACCCGTCGGAAGTACCCGGATCCGGTGAGAATACCGGGATCGCCGGGGGCGGCGTGCCGATCTCGAACCGCACGGAATCCACGTAGCTGCACAGTCCCGCCGCGTTCACGGCCATGAACAGCAGGCTGATCTGATCCCCGTTATCCCCTGTCACGGTGATGGGACCGGTATACCGGGTCCCCTGCGTCAGCATGGTATGGAAGCTGTAATTCCGCTCTCCCTCTCCGCCGAGGATGTAGTAAATGGTGCTCCCCGCTTCCCCTGTGAGGGTCACAGAGGTCCCGCTCTGCACGATCGCCCCGTAGTTGAGGCTGCAGGCAGGGGGATCGATCTGTACTTCAGGCGAGTACCAGGTTTCGATCTCCGGACTCTGGATCCTTCCGGCGCTCGTCTCCTTCCCGGCGTAGGCGCTGACCATGCAGTCTCCCCGGATCATGACAGGGTCTGCGGGATCATAGAGGGTATACTCGCCGCTCCGGTCCAGGGAATACCAGACCTGCGCCCCGGCGGGGATATTCTTGAAGCTGAGGGCAAAGGGTTCCGTAAAGGTTTCCTCAGCGTATTCGAATTCCGGCGCGGGAATGGCCTTCCAGGCCGCGGCGGAAAGCTCGACGTCGTCCACTTGTTCGCCGCTGTCATCCACAAGGTATATGTAAGCATCCGTCAGGCTGACGGTATACGTGCCGGCCTTCTCCGCCTGGAAATAGATATACGGCCAGTTGATCTTCCAGATCTCCAGTCCCCCGCCGTTCATGGTCCAGGCGTTGCAGCGGGCGTCTCCGCTGTCCACTTCTTCCCCGTCGGCATCCTTGACGGTATACTGGAAGGAGAGGGACATTTCCATCCCGATCTCCCGGGTCAGAGCAAAGCCGAGGGCAAAAACGCCCGCCGCAAAACCGGCGGCGGGTATAGTAATGCTGAGGTCCCGGTCCTCCAGGGCGAACTGAGTCCACTGGCCTCCGGTGGGGCCGGCCAGGAAGGGAACACTCACGGCAGACGGCTGCTCGCCTCTGAGGCCGGAGTCGTCCCCGGGCTCCCTGAGAAGCATCCGTTCGGGAGTCTCCTTCAAAAAGGGCGCTTTGACCTTGCCCCCCGCCTTGGCGGTGGGCGGCGCTGCTTCCGATGCAGGGGCAGAGGTCCGTTCCTCTGCCAGCTGCGCCGCGGCAGCTGCTTCCGCTGTACTGACGGAAGGAATGATCAGCTCCTCTCGCTGCCGCAGCGAGGCATCCGGCTCGGCAGCTCTCGCACGGGGAATGATCGCCTCCGTCTGACCCATGAGCATGGCCAGGACCAGGAAGATTGCAAGCAGTCGTTTCATGATATAACTCTCCATTGATGATCATATCTGCGTAGGCTTTTTTATCAGTATACCAAATTGTTACCAAATTGCAACTGTTTTTTGTAATTCGCGGACTGGCCTGGGTTCGTATAAGGCCGGGTCCAGTCGGGGTCTGTACCGATGCACGCTCCGCGTTCTTTGCGCATCTGCGGCAGACAGCGGGTCAGAGCGGCTCGTCGGCGACTACGCGGTTTTCTGTAATACCCGGCTCTCAGAGACTGCAGCCGGTCGGCAGCAGATATCTCCAGTCGCTGTCGCGGCGCTCTGCTTCTTGTCAACCATACACGTTTTGGTACACTTCGTGTGTGGATCGTCTCTGCGGCAGACCGTCTCCGCACGGTGACCGGCGGTTATTTGAATGAGGATCCACTCAGGAGGAATCCACAATGCGCTTTTTACATATTTCCGACCTTCACCTGGGCAAGGTGATACATGGAGTCTCCATGATCGAGAACGGGGATCAGCCGTACTGGATCGAGATGTACGGTATCATTGCTTCGGCTGCGGGGCAGACGGCAGCGTGATTGACTTCGTGGCACAGATCTTCGACATGACGCTCCATGATGCCGCCAGGAAGCTCGCAGACGACTTCGGCATATGGACGCCGGCACCAAGCAGAGGCATGATACAGAGGTCGCAGACGCCCTGCGCGGCAAGGAAACCAGTTATACGGAACGAGACCAAGGAACTGGAGGAACTCTATCATTCCATCCTCTGTGACTACTACCGTCGCCTCCGGCGCTGGAGAGAACAGTACGCGCCGCAGTCACCAACAGAGGATTATCACCCGTTGTTCGTGGAGGCGCTGAAAAACGATGCGTATATCGAGTATCTTCTGGACATTCTCATGTACGGGAACGATTCTGAACGCGCGGAGCTGATAAAGCAGCATGCCCATACTATCTCCGTTCTGGAACGGCGGTTTGCATTGAGGAAGGGCGCGTAAAAAAACAGCAGTAAAGAATCAATGCACGCGGGTTTCCGGGTGCATTGATTGTAAGACGCAATTTCAGAACGGCCAATTATAAGATTGCCAAAAAATCCACCTCTCAAC
>JAEEGI010006660.1_pt1 | contig 26050 bp, 19 predicted proteins | sample 8958751 | NCBI WGS metagenome assembly JAEEGI01 (sample SAMN16246545, study PRJNA631951) | gut metagenome | biome: gut microbiome; feature: rumen; material: KS-attached | host: Bos | place: Iran: Karaj | collected 2018-10
ACATGCATCATCAGGTCATAGACATCATGGGAGGTGGCGCCACCCTTGTTCACCACGAACCCGGCGTGCTTTTCCGAAACCTGCGCCCCGCCGACGGTATAGCCTTTCAGACCGGCTTCGTCGATCAGCGCGGCAGCATAGTGGCCCGCCGGTCGGCGGAACGCGCTGCCGGCCGAAGGCAGATCCAGCGGCTGTTTTGCCCGGCGCTTTTCACCCAGCTCCTGCATTTTGGCAAGGATCGTCTCTTTGTCGCCCTGCGGCAGGCGCAGCACGGCACTCAGGATCACACAACCCGGTGTTTTCTGAAAATAGCTCTGGCGATAGCCGAACGCGCACTGCTCGGCCGAGAGCTCGTACAGGGTCTGATCCGGCAGATACAGGATGACAACGCTCTCGATCACGTCTTTCAGCTCTCCGCCGTAGGCGCCGGCGTTCATCATACAGCCACCGCCGAGCGTACCGGGAATGCCGGAGGCGAACTCAAGGCCGGCGAGCCCGTTTTCACAGGCAAACGCGGACAGCCGCGCGAGCGAGACGCCCGCTTCGGCGTAGACGGCGCCGTCCGGAAGGAGGAAAATGTTCTGCAGCTTTTCAGTACTGAGCAGGAACAGGTCGTTCAGACCCTCATCGGGGAAAAGGATGTTGGTGCCGTTTCCGAGAATGAACGGCGCCACATGGTGCTGCTTCAGCAGGTCGCAGACTTTAGAGAGGCCTGTAACGTCTGCCGGCGCGGCAAGCGCGCGGACGGGGCCGCCGATCCGGAACGAGGAATGAGCAGCCATCGGCTCGTTTTCCAGCAATTTGAGGCCCGGCAGTTTTTCCCGGATCTCAGCAATGGCAAGTTCAAGATTTTCCATATATTGACTCCTCTGCCAAATCAGATGAGGCCGTGGTCGACAGCATAGTCGTGCTCTTTAGCCAGCATTTCCGCAGCATTGTATCCGGTCTTTTTCTGGCGGTTGTTCATGGCGGCCAGCTCCAGAATGACGGCCAGGTTGCGGCCGGGCGTGACGGGAATGGTGACCAGAGGCTTCTGGACACCGAGGATCTCTTCATACTCGTCCTCGATGCCGAGACGGTCGTAGACTTTGCCGTTCTCCCAGGGCTCCATGCGGACGACCAGATCGATGCTGGTGTCGGGCTTGATGGCGCCGACACCGTAGATATGTCGCACATTGATGATGCCGATACCGCGCAGCTCCATATAGTAGCGGATGATCTCCGGCGCCTGCCCGACCAGCGTGTCCTGCCCGACCAGTTTGATCTCGACGGCGTCGTCGGCAACGAGGCGGTGACCGCGCTTGATGAGCTCCAGCGCCGTTTCACTTTTGCCGATGCCGCTGTCACCCATCAGCAGAAGGCCTTCACCGTAAACATCCACCAGAACCCCATGCATCGTGACGCGTGGGGCAAGATAATGGTGCAGCAGCGCAATAATGCGAGCCTGAAATTCCGAGGTCTCTTCCGAAGTATAAAACACGTTGCGGTCGTGTTTTTCCGCCATCTCGAGGCATTCCGGAAACGGCACAACGCCGTGGCAGAGGACAAGCGCCGCAATATCATAAGCCATAAAGCGATCAAACGCGTCGAGCCGCTGTTCATGGGTCAGCGTGTCGAGATAGGTGCTCTCCACACGGCCGATGATCTGGACACGCTTGGGGTCGAAATAGTTATAGAATCCGGTGAGCTGCAGCGCAGGCCGGTTTACTTCCGCCATGCGCACCAGCGCCGAGTCGTAATTCGAGGCCAGGTGCAGCGGCTGCAGATGCATTTTTTCAACGATCGTTTTCAGGGGGACAGTATATTTGGTTTTCATCGCAGAACCCTCCCGCTTTTCCTTTTTCTGTCCGTTTCTTGCCTTTTATTATATTGCTTCCGGGGCTGTTTTACAAGCGCATTTTACACGCACCCGGGCGTAGAAAATGAGAGGAACGCACACGCGATAAAAGACTTCTCTTTTCTCTCGGAATATGCTAAACTGGAACCGACAGCAAACAAAAAACAGAAGGAGGAAAAACCATGAAATTCTATAAATGCGACGCGTGCGGGAATGTGTTCCCCATGGAGAACGCCTTCCCCTGCTGCGTACAGGGCATGACGGAGCTGGTGCCGAACACGACCGACGCCGCCGGAGAAAAGCATGTTCCCGTAGTCACCGTTGAAGGCGACAAGGTCAATGTGAAGGTCGGCTCGGTGGAGCACCCGATGCTGGAAGCGCACTACATCACCTTCATTGTGCTGGAGACCACCGCCGGTTTCCAGAAGAAGAATCTGAAGCCGGGCGAGAAGCCCGCCGCCGATTTTGTCCTCGCTGAGGGCGAAAAGGCGGTAGCCGCCTATGAGTACTGCAATCTGCACGGACTCTGGAAGGCAGAAGCATAAACGAAAGAAGAAAAACCGGGCGGTGCGTTCAGAACGAACGCGCCGCCCGGGAAGCTTTCAGAACGGGAAAAACAGAAAAATAAGCAAAAACAGGAAATTTTGCTTGCAATTACCAAACCTGTCTGCTATTATAATAAAGCTGTTTTTTCAGCAAACACATGCAAGGAGGTGCTTCAGCTATGGCAAAGTGCCAGTTCTGTGATAAGGATGTATCCTTTGGCATTCAGGTCAGCCATTCTCACAGACGCTCCAACCGTACTTGGAAGCCGAACGTGAAGCGCGTCAAGGCCATCGTGGACGGATCGCCCAAACATGTTTACGTCTGCACCCGCTGCCTGCGCAGCGGAAAGGTCACCCGCGCTGTGTAATTGAACATTACCCGAGTAAGCCTGTCGCAGAAGATTCGCGACGGGCTTTTTCGGACCTTCCGGAAGGAGAAAATACAGATGGAACTGCTGAAACAGAAAATACTGACAGAGGGAAAAGTCCTGCCCGGCGGGATCCTGAGAGTGGACGGATTCCTGAATCACCGCATCGATCCGCAGCTTTCCTATGAGATGGCCGTGGAGCTGAAGCGGCTTTATGAAGGCGCGGGGGTAAACAAGGTCCTCACCATCGAAGCCTCCGGCATTGCGATGGCTGTTATGGCGGGCTATGTTTTCGGCTGTCCGGTCGTGTTTGCGAAAAAGAGCAAAACGAAAAACATCGCCGGCGATGTCTGGTCGGTGGAGATCGAGTCGTTCACCCACGGCAACACCAACACGGTCATCGTAGCGAAAGACTATCTCGGACCGGAAGACCGCGTGCTCATCGTGGATGACTTCCTGGCGACCGGCTCCGCGCTGATCGGACTGAAAGGACTTGTGGAACAGGCGGGCGGCACGGTGATCGGTGCCGGGATCGCGATCGAGAAAGAATTTCAGAACGGAGGGAACGAGCTGCGCGCGCAGGAGATGCGCGTAGAGTCGCTGGCCAAGATCGCCGCCATGACCGACACCGGCATCGTATTTGCGGAATAGTCCGTTCCTGCCGGATAAAAGGACAGCAGAGAGAAGACGGAAGTAAATCTTCTCTCTGCTGTTTCCTTTTTTATCACATCGGTCTGCCGTGATCTCACGGACAGCAGAAGTCACATTTTCTCGGGAGCGGATACACCGATGATCCTGAGCGAGATCTCGATCACGCGGCGGACGCAGTCGCACAGAAGCAGGCGGGCTTCCAGCAGGCCGGGCTCCGCGTCCTTGATGCGGCAGACGGTATAGAACTTGTGAAAACGGGCGGCAAGCTCTGTTACGTACTTGTTGACACGGCTGGGATCGTAGTCCCGCGCGGCCAGACGGATCTCCTCCGGAAGAGCAGCCAGCTGTTTGATGAGCTCGCATTCCTCCGGTGCGGTGAGCAGCGAAACATCGGCGTCTGCGGCATCCGCCAGCGCGTGGCCTTCTGCCTCAAGCGCGGCAATCAGCGTACAGATCCGTGCGTGGGCATATTGCACATAGTAGACAGGGTTTTCGCTGTCCTGCCGGATGGCGAGATCCAGATCAAACTCCACCGGCGACTCCGGACGGGAATTGAAGAAGTAGCGTGCAGCGTCTACGGGCACTTCGTCGAGCAGATCGGTCAGAGCGATGGCCTTGCCGGTGCGTTTGGACATCGGCGCAGGCTTGCCATCGCGCATCAGCTTCACCAGCTGCATGAGTACAATGTCCAGCCGATGCTCGCCGTCCAGCCCGAGCGCGTCCAGCGCGCCTTTCAGGCGGGCGACATGCCCGTGATGGTCGGCGCCCCAGATGTTGATGGCCAGGTCAAAACCGCGCGTCTCCAGCTTGTTGCGGTGGTAGGCGATATCCGCTGCGAAATACGTATAGAACCCGTTGGCACGCCGGAGCACGTCGTCCTTCAGATCGAGTTTGGCGATCGCCTCCTCAGACCTGCCGGCGGCACGAAGGTTATTTGCCAGGATCTCGGACGTCTTCAGCCAGAGCGCGCCGTCTTTCTCATACGTATAACCGAGTTCCGTCAGCCGGTCGACAGCCGCTCTCACGGCGCCGCTCTCATGCAGCTCAGACTCCAGAAACCACCGGTCATACAGTACGCCGTAGCGCTCGAGATCAGCCTTCATTTTGGGGATGTTGCGGTCAAGGCCGAAACGCGCCATGGCGGCGTGACGCTCGGCGACCGGCTTTTCGAGCCATCTATCGCCATATTCTTCCAGAAATGATCTGGCAAGGTCAATAATATCGGCGCCGTGGTAGCCGTCTTCCGGGAACGGAACGGCGTCCTCGCCCAGCAGAAGCTGCTGATAACGGGCGTCGATGGAGGAAGCAAACTTCTCCACCTGATTGCCGGCGTCGTTCACGTAAAATTCGCGGCTGACGTTCCAGCCGGCGCAGGCCAGCACGGAAGCCAGCGAATCGCCCAGAACACCGCCGCGGGCGTTGCCCAGATGCATGGGGCCGGTGGGATTGGCAGAAACGAACTCCACATTCACCGTCCGTCCGGCGCCGTCGGCAACATGCCCGTACTGCTGACCCTCTTCCCGAATGGCGGCAAGGACCGCACGATACCAGGAACGGTCAAGCACGAAATTGATAAAACCGGGGCCGGCTACCGAGACAGAAGAAAAGAAACTGCCGCCGAGGTCGCAGTACTGCGCCAGCGCGTCGGCGATCTTTCGCGGCGGCATCCGCAGCGCTTTCGCGCCGACCATGGCGTGGTTTGCGGCGTAATCGCCGTTGGCAACATCCTTGGGGATCTCCACCGAGCCCGGAAGAACGGCTCCGGCGGGAAGCGCGCCGGCGGCAGCGGCCGCTTCATAAGCGCGGCTCAGCACCTGCGCGGCGTTTTCTTTTGCCAGTTCAATTAAGTTGGCCATTCCTTGCCTCCATCTCTTTTACCGAAATGCTGAATTTGTTGTGCAGAAAAACGGAGTGCTCCAGACCGACATCATAGTCGATCTCCGCGTGCCCGCCGCTCTCATTGAAGCTGTGGCGGATCCTGCGCGTGCTGATGCCAAAGTTCGCCTGTCCGTACGGCGTGTTGTAAGGGAAGGAATCGTACATACCTTCCCGGAACACCATACGGCTGGTGAGCTTCCCGTCGCGGTCGACCACCACCTGGTCGGGCATTACCATCACACTGGTGCGGGTACCCTCCAGGCCGGTGATCTCCGACTCCTGATACGTAAAAACACCGACTCCGTCGTCATAAAAATAGTACCCGTCGGTATCGAAAACGACCTCGTCTGCTTCTCCCTCCTCGGGATTCTGTATACTGCGGATCGAGATCCAGACATCTTTCATCATTTGTTTTGCTCCTCAAAAGGGTATTCCCGTCCTCAGCCGCACGGAAGCGGAGGAACGTATTCTGCCGCGACGTATCTGCCTTCGCCGAGGATCTGCGCGGCGGCGGCGTTGAACGCCTCAACACTGCCGCTGGTAAAGAAGCGCCGCTCCCGGTTTCCGCCGGTGCTGTGGCTCCGCAGCAGCTGACCGCAGAGCGCGGCCGCCCCGCAGTCCGCCGCGCTGACCAGCGAAACATCCGGGCCCAGATACGCGGAAATGGCGTCGCCGATCAGTCCGTAATGCGTACAACCGAGCAGAAGGACGGAGGCCTTGGCTTCCTTCACCGGCTGCAGACAGCGGGCGACAGCCTCCTGCACAAGGGAATCGCCGGCGGAACAATGGCCGCTTTCGATCAGCGGCACAAAATCCGGACACGCGGCGGCAATGATCTCCCGCCCGGGGCAGTGTTCCTGCAGCGCCTGCTGATAGGACCCGCTCCGGATACTGGCGGCCGTTGCGGCAACGGCGACGGGCGCGTCTCCCGGAAGCCGGCCGATGAAATCCGCCGCCGGCTGCAGGACGCCTGCCGTCGGGAGCGGCCAGCGCTCGAGCAGATCGGCAGCATTGGAAGAGACCGTCCCGCAGGCGACCAGGATCGCCTTTACATCGAAAGAGGACACAAAGCACAGATTCTGCTCCGCCATGCGGCGTACCTGCTCCCGTGTGCGGGATCCGTAGGGATTACGGCCGCTGTCGGCAAAATATATGATGTTTTCCTCCGGAAGCAGCTCCAGCAGTGCTTTCATGCCTGTGAGTCCGCCGAGTCCGGAGTCAAAGATCCCGATGGGCCGGTTGTCCATTCTGCTCTCCGTTCAACCATCTGTTCTCCGGCAGGAGAAAACGGCCGGTTTCCTCTGCCGGGACAGCTTCAACAGCTGACGACCCAGTATATCCTAAAACATAAGTAAACACAAGCAAATTTTCTTGAATCCGCAGAAACCGCGTCGTATAATAAGCAGGTCGACGAACAGGAGGAAGACCCATGCACGATGAACTGACCAAAGAAGATATCCGCAAAATGCGGAAAGAGCTGGACTACCGGCGTCTGGAACTGATGCCGGAGCTGATCGAGGAGGTAAAGCGCACCCGCGCCTTCGGCGATCTCAGCGAGAATTTTGAATACAAAGCCGCCAAACAGGCGCAGAACAAAAACCGCAGCCGGATCCGGTATCTGGAAGGCATGATCAAAACCGCAAAAGTGATCGAGGATCACGCGGACGAAGACAGCGTAGGCTTGTTCGATAAAGTGGAGATCTATATGCCCGAGGACGATGAGACCGAGATCATCCAGGTGGTGACAACGGTACGCTGTGACCCGCGCAAAGGCCTGATCAGCCGGGAGTCGCCCTTCGGGAAACAGGTGCTCGGGAAAAAAGTGGGCGACAGCTTCGTTGTACAGGTCAGCGAGACGTACAGCTATACCGCCCAGATCCGGTCCATCACCAAGGCAGAGGACGACGGAAGCGTCCCGCTGCGGAGCTTTTAAAGCGAAAAAGAAAACCGAAAAAAGCTTGAAAAATGCGGAAAAAACACTTGCAAATCCCTGCTTTTTCTGTTATTCTATATCGGCAATTCGCACGGACGGGGACTTTCCCCATGTGGCCAATGGCTTGGCGGAGGGGTTGAGACGTCCGGAGGATAAAACAAAAACAAAGGAGAAAACAAATGGCAGTAGTATCTATGAAACAGCTGCTGGAAGCCGGTGTCCACTTCGGTCACCAGACCAGACGCTGGAACCCCAAGATGGCCGAGTACATCTATTGTGAGCGTAACGGCATCTACATCATCGATCTTCAGAAGACCGTGAAGAAGCTGGAAGAGGCCTATGCGTTTGTCCGCCAGACCGCGGAAGACGGCGGCACCATCCTCTTCGTTGGCACCAAGAAGCAGGCAACGGACGCTGTCCGTGAAGAGGCTTCCCGTGTTGGCATGTTCTATGTCAACGCCCGTTGGCTGGGCGGCATGCTCACCAACTTCAAAACCATGCGCACCCGCGTGGACCGTCTTGCTCAGCTGAAGCAGATGCAGGAAGACGGAACCTTTGATATGCTTCCCAAGAAGGAAGTTATGAAGCACCTCGGCGAGATGGAGAAGCTCGAAAAGTACCTTGGCGGCGTCAAGGACATGAAGAAGCTTCCCAGCGCGCTGTTCGTTGTGGATCCGCGCAAGGAGCACAACGCCATCGCCGAAGCCCGCAAGCTTCACATCCCCATCGTTGCGATCGTTGACACCAACTGCGACCCGGACGAGGTCGACTATGTCATTCCCGCCAACGATGACGCGATCCGCGCGATCCGCCTGATTGCCGCCACGATGGCAAACGCTGTCCAGGAAGGCCGTCAGGGCGCTGACGCTGAGGTCGCTGTGGTACCTGAGCAGGCAGCGGAGGCCGTTGCGGCCGAGGCAGAGGCTGTTGAGGAATAAGATTTATCGGGGGCGTGTTTTGCGCCCCCTTTCTTGAGTCAAAAAATATCTGAATAAAACAGGAGGAATATAAAATGGCATTTACTGCTCAGGATGTAAAAACACTGCGTGAAATGACAAACGTCGGCATGATGGACTGCAAGAAAGCTCTCCAGGCTACCGATGGCGATATGGATAAGGCAGTCGACTGGCTGCGTGAAAAGGGCCTGGCCAAGGCTGCGAAGAAGGCCGGCAGGATCGCTGCCGAAGGCATGGCGTTTGCCCGCGTCTGCCCCGAATGCGGCGTCGGCGCTGTTGTGGAAGTGAACTGCGAGACCGACTTCTGCGCCAAGAGCGAAGCGTTCGTTCAGTTCGTAAAGGACATCACCAAGGTCGTTCTGAGTGAAGCTCCCGCTGATGTTGACGCGCTGCTTCAGTGCAAGTATCCCGAGCGCGATCTGACCGTCGCCGAGATCCTTCCCGAGAAAGTCATGTCGATCGGCGAGAACTTACAGATCCGCCGCTTTGTCCGCTTTGCCGACCCCACCAACGTGGCATATGTCCACGCCGGCGGCACCCACGGCGTTCTGGTCAACCTCGCTGTCGAGGGCGGTATCGACGCTACTGAGATCGGCAAGAACGTTGCCATGCAGATCGCTGCTATGAATCCCAAGTACTGGGATAAGGCCCTGATTCCCCAGGCCGACATCGACCATGAGCTGGAAGTCCAGGTCGCTCTGATGGATAACGACCCGAAGATGGCTGCCAAGCCCGCCTCCGTCAAGGAGAAGATCGCGGCCGGCAAGATGAGCGCGTTCTACAAAGAGAACTGCCTGCTCCAGCAGGAGTTCGTCCGCTCCGACCTGTTCAAAGGCTCCGTTGAGGGCTACATCGCCGACGCTGCCAAGAAGCTCGGCGGTTCCGTCAAGTTTGTCGACGCTGTTCACTTCGTCAAGGGCGAAGGCATCGAGAAGAAGCAGGAAGACTTCGCGGCCGAAGTCGCTGCCCAGATGAACATGGGCAAGTAAGCCTGCAGAAACAACCGAACAGAAAAGCAGACCAGCCCGGGAATCTCCCGGGCTGGTCTTTTGCCGTTATCAGGTTTTCAGTATTCGAACCGGCCGAAATACTTGGGATCGTTGTAGTTATAGGAATAGCAGTAAGGATCGGCGGAGTAGTTGAACTCTTCACGGAGCCGTTCGTAGCGCGGCGCATAAACGTCCGGGTTCAACTGGGTCCGGCGCCACTTGCCGCCGGAGGGATCGATCGTCTGGATGTTGACTTCGCAGTCGGGATGCAGGCTCCGGTACGTTTCGACCTGATCCAGCGGAATGGGGGTCAAAGCGCCGAGATACAGGCGATCGAGGTCCAGATCATAAATCGGTGAAATATCGTGCAGCGCGTAGTTATAGCAGAGGTTCAGGTCCTTCAGATTGGTGAGGCCGGAAAGCGGCGTCAGATCGGAAATGCAGCCGGTATTGAGCTCCAGGTAATTCAGCTTGGGGCAGTCGGCCAGATAGGAACCGTCCTTCCAGCGCGCCATCGACAGAATAGCGACCTCCAGATCCGGCATATAGGAGATGAAGGAGATGTCGTCCATCTTGTCGTTGTGCCCGAGATCCAGATAACGGACCTTCGTGCAGTATTTCAGGCTCGTGGTATACTCTTTCGACATGTCGCCGCCGATGCCGGGGTTCGACGCCAGAATGGTCGTGACATTGGTGCGGACGCTGTAGCGGTTGGTAGAGCCGAACCAGATCCGCCAGACGACCTCCGCCTGGGGAAACTCATCCCGGATCTCAGCCATGCTCTCGTCGGAGACGTTGCAGGTGTCCATGTCGATGATCTTCAGATTCGGCATACAGGCCGCGATCTTCCGGGCCAGAGCGCCTTCATCTTCAAAGGTGATGTGGTTCAGGTTGAGGATCTCGTCCTGAAGCGTAAACCAGTAGCCGTAAACGGAAAACTTATAATTCAGCACAGCCTGCGGCGCGCCCTGTGTGAGGGCCGCCACCTGTTCCCAGGAAACAGTGGGATTCACGGCATCGCCCATGCCGAGGTCCAGCTGGGTCAACGAAGTGAGAGCCGGGAGGACTTCGATCAGACGGTCGATCTCCTCCGGCGTGGCAGCGGTGAGGTCGAGGCTGAGCGTGCTCTCGGAGATCTGCTGCCCGCCTACGGTGAAGTTCAGGTCATAGCTCGGCATCGGTTCCGGTGTCGGTTCCGGCTCCGGAGTCGGCTCCGGTACCGGTTCAGAAACCGCGGCCGATTCTGCCGGTTCTGAGGCGCTGCCGGCTTCCGGAACAGGAGCAGGAGAACTCCCGCCTGCTGAGGAAAGTGAAGGAAGGCCGCAGCCAACCAGCATCAGGCAGACCAGAAGCAGGAAAACCAGAAGAATAATCTTATTGCTATTGCGTAACATCAATTTGTTGTCCTTCGCAGTTCAAAAAGTAGAGATCAGTAGAGAGGATCGTTCTCACAGAAAGAGTAGCAGAACGGCTGATTGTCGTAGCCAAACTGCTCGCGCAGAAGCTGGTAGCGCGGATGATAGACGTCCTTCAGCCAGTATGTCTCGGCATAGAATTTCAGACTCAGCTGCGTGGCGGCAACGATCTTCCAGTCGCCTTCCGAAGGCGTACCGGCTTCGGTGTTCACGCCGTAATAGGGATATTCATAGAACCGGGCGTCCATGGGATCGGGCGGCTCGGGGATGTGGCTGACGATCAGGTCTTTCAGCTGCTGGATCTGGCTCTGATCGCAGGACTGGGCGGTCTTGTAACCCAACCACACGCGCTCCAGGTTGGGAAGACCAAGGAGCGGGGAAAGATCCCGGACCGGGCAGTCGCCGAGGTTGATGTGCCGCAGCTCCGTGAGTCCTGAGAGCGGCGACAGATCTGAGACATTGGAATAGGTCGTCTCCAGGAACTCGAGCTTCGGGCAGTCAGCCAGAGGTGAAATGTCGCTGATGTCGTTCAGCGCGATGATGAACACCTCCAGATCCGGCATGCCGCGGACAAAAGAAATATCGGTGATCTGCTTGTTGTGGCCTAGGTCCACATATTTGGCGTGGTTGCAGTATTTCAGCACGGCGACATGGCTGTTGTTCAGCTCGCCGGCTTCCGAAGGCTTGGAAGCCAGGATCTTCTCCACATCGGTGCGGACGCTGTAGCGGTTGGTGGAACCGAACCAGATGCGCCAGATCACGTCAACGCCCGGGAAATCGTTCCGGAGCGATTCCATGGCGTTGTTGGAAACACCGCAGGTATCCATGTCCAGGGTCTTCAGCTTCGTCATATAAGGAAGGACGGCGCGGACGGCAGCGCCCTCATCGGACATGGAGATATGCGAGAGGTTCAGGGTTTCGTCCGCCAGGTTGGCAGCGACGCCGCATACCGTAAAGCCGTAATCAAGCGCGGCGTCGGGGGCCGCGTCGCGGATGGAGGCGATGTCATTCCAGGAAAGGCCGCTTCCTTCCGAACCGAGGATCACGCGCTCGACATTTGACATGCAGCTGAGCACCTGAGCAGCTTCCGAGACCTGGCCGGAAGTCATGGAAGAGAGATCGACAACGGTATCCGACAGATCCACCGGCTGACCGAGCAGCGAAAGCGAATACGAGATCTTCGCATCCGGCGCGGCGTCATGCAGAAGCGAGAGATCCTCAGCGGAAAAGACGGCATCAACAGAAGCGGTTCCCAGATCGATGGTCTTCAGATAGGGCATACCTTTCAGCGCGGCGGCATACTCGCCGATCCGGCTGCGGTCGACTCCCGTAAGAGAAAGCGACCGTGTGCTGTAGGAAACCTTCTGCCCGTCCGGAAGAGAAACGGAATACGTCACAAAAACATCGGGGTGCGTTTTCACATACTCTGCGAGTTCCGCGTAGCAGGTGCTTCCGTCACAGTTTAAAAGATAGAGGTTTTCAAACCGGTCCAGCAGCGGAATGTCCGCGGCGTTCAACACAGCGGTGATCTCCCCGGCATCCTCCGGCCATGCGCTGGAAGAGAGCTGTACACCCGACCCGCGGCTGACAGCTGTGCTGACAGGCTCAACCGAAGCGGCAGGCTCCGCTGCGCTTTCCGGGGCAGCTGAAGCGATCGTGCCGGATGAGCCGATGCCGAGTCCGGGAATGGCTGCGGGGCCGAGGGAGAGCTGCGTCAGCGCCGAGTGGCACACGAGCACAAAGAAGGCCAGATAGACCAGCAGCAGGAGGACCCGGAACACGTTGAGAACCTTTTTCATTGCGATGCCTCCGAAGTAGAGTTCAGGAAACTGATATATAGTAACTTACAGTATAACATTCCGCCCGCGGCAATGCAAGATTTGCCGCGGGCGGGAGCAAAGATTTTCTGCTTTGGTACGGGATGCGGTCACGCCATGGTGTTGCGCAGGGTGCCGATGCCGCCGATCTCGATGTCAACGACGTCGCCTTTTTTCAGCCAGTTCTGCACGCCGCCGCGCCCTTCCAGCGCCACACCGCCGGGCGTGCCGGTATAGATCAGGTCACCGGGCTGCAGACAGACGTACTTCGAGGCGTAGCTCACGATCTGGGCGCAGGTGAAGATCATGTCCGTGGTAGTGCCGTTCTGCTTCAGTTCGCCGTTCACATAGCTGCGCACGGCGTGGTCCTCGTCGGGATCAAAGCTGTCGGCCGTAACGATATACGGACCGCACGGGCCGAATCCGGGCATCGTTTTGCCGATCAGCCACTGGCCGCTGCGCATCTGGCTGTCGCGGCAGCTCAGATCGTTGCCGCAGGTATAGCCGAAGATGGCGTCTTTCGCCTCCTCCTCGCTGACGCCCCAGCATTCTTTTCCCACCACGATCACGAGCTCGGCCTCATAGTCGTACGTATGCTCCCAGTCAGGCAGCGTGACAACGTCGCCGTCGGCGGCAAGGGCATCGTTGAACTTGGAAAACAGCACCGGGTACTCAGGCAGCGCAGCGCCGATCGCCTTTGCGTGATCCTTGTAATTCAGGCCGACGCACAGCAGCTTGCCCACATGATTTACCACCATGCCAAAAATGGGCGAGTCAACAACGGGAAGACTTTCGTCGGCAGCGGCAGCGGCCACAGCGGTAAGATCAAAGCCCGCGATCAGGTCATCCATGGTGAGCGGGCAGCCCGCTGCCGTCAGGTCGACAAGGCCGTGCGCGGTCAGAACGGCGAGATGAGTGCCGGCTTCGGTTTTCAGATTGCAGAGTTTCACAGGGGTCCCTCATTTCCAAAGAATAGTTTTTATACTGTGTTTCTATTATACCGCGGAGATATGTTTTTGCAAGCGCCGTACCGATCCGCACGAAAAATTTGAATCCTCTCTTTTTCTTTCTCCCGGCCTATGATATAGTGAAAGACAGCAGAAAACAGCCCGCGCCGGCTGATGTAGTAAAAAATACGACAGAAAGACAGGAGCATTTATGCAGGAAAAATTCAAAAACGGAACCTTTATGACGGACGATATGCTCTCCTGCCGCACGCTGTACAAGGCGAACGGCTACAGTGAGGACGATTTTTCCCGTCCGGTCATCGGCATCTGCGATTCCTTCACCGATGTGGTGCCGGGGCACAAGAACCTCCGCATGCTGTCGGAAGAGGTCAAGCACGGCGTCTACCGCGCAGGCGGCACGCCGGTGGAGTTCGGGTGCATCGCCGTGTGCGACGGCGTGTGCACTACGCATGACGGTTCCCGCTATTCGCTGCCGTCACGTGAAATCGTGGCCGACAGCATCGAGATCATGGCACGTGCGCACCGGATGGACGGCCTCGTGCTCGTCGGCTCGTGCGACAAAACCGTGCCCGGCATGCTGATGGCAGCGGCCCGGCTGGATATCCCCTGCGTGTTCCTCGCAGGCGGCTGCATGCTGGGCGGCCCGGCTTTCGGCGCCAAGAAAAAGTCCGACTCCACCTGCGTTACCGAAGCGCAGGGCATGGAGCAGGCAGGTAAGATCACCCATGCCCAGCTGCTCGACATCTCCGACGCGAGCTGCCCCACCATCGGCTCCTGCCAGCATATGGCCACAGCCAACTCCATGTGCTGCATGGCGGAAGCGCTGGGTATGTCGGTCCCCGGCTCGGCGGCGATCCCCGCCGTGTACAACGACCGCGTCCGCGCCGCGTTCCGCTCCGGCGAGACGGTCGTGAACATGGTCAAAAACGGCCTGACCTCGCGCGATATCCTGACGCCCGAGGCCATCCGAAACGCCATCATGGTCCTGATGGCGACCGGCGGCTCCACCAACTGCGTGATCCACACCTGCGCCATCGCCAATGAGATCGGCATCCCGGCGGATCAGGTGATGGCCTGGTTTGAGGAATACGGTCAGACCATCCCGCTGATCGCGCGCATCAACCCCGCCTCGAACATGTACGACGCGGAAGACTTCTACCACGCGGGCGGCATCCCCGAGGTCGTGAAGCAGATGAAATCGGTGCTGTATACCAACTGTCTGACCGTGACAGGCAAGACCATTCTGGAGGACGCCGAGGGCTACCGCAACCTCTACGGCGAGAACCCGGAGGTCATCACCTCGATGGACAAGCCGTTCTCCACACTGGCAGGCCTTGCCATCATGCACGGCAACCTCGCGCCGAACACCGCCGTCGCAAAGCCGGCAGCCATCTCGGAGGAAGTGCGAAAATTTGAAGGCGAAGCGATCTGCTTCAACGGCGAAGACGAGGCCAACCATGCCATCGCGCAGCGCCTCGTCAAACCCGGCCATGTGGTCGTGATCCGCTACGCCGGCCCGAAAGGTGCGCCCGGCATGCCCGAGATGTTCAAGCCCATGAAGCTGCTTTACGGTCAGGGGCTGAACAAGTGCACCGCTCTCGTGACGGACGGACGCTTCTCCGGCACCAACAACGGCTGCTTCGTCGGCCATGTGTCGCCGGAAGCGGCTGCCGGCGGCCCGCTCGCCCTTGTGGAAGACGGAGATAAGATCCGGATCGACGTTGTGGAGCGCCGCATCGAGCTTCTGGTGTCCGATGAGGAGCTGGAGCGCCGCCGCGCAAAGTGGACGTACACCCCGCCCGCCGTAGACGGTTATCTGAAGCGCTATGCCGACAAGGCCCGCAGCGCCGACCAGGGCGGCATCCTGGACTAAAAAGCAGAAAAAGGAGAACAGATCCGGCAGTGTTTTCACTGCCGGATCCTCTTTTTTCCGGATACATAAAAATCGGCTGCCTCCCAAGCTTTTTTCTTTACAATATCCTGTTGTTCATGATATCATACTTAGTACGATATATTTGATAACGCAAATAACCAAAATGACCTGCCCCGCGCGGGAATGCGACGGCGGGAGGAAAAGGAGGAAGGTACATGACCCACGAGAAAAAACATCGGATCATAGGGATCATCGGGGTGCTTTTTCTTGCGACGGCCCTGCTTCTGAACGTTGTTCTCGTGAACAACGCAGCCAAGAGAGAACAGGCGAAGAAGGACGCGGAGCTCGCAGCGCTGTCGCCGGATGCGACAGCGCTGAAAGGAACAGCAGCCGGTAGAAACGGCCCGGTCGATGTGGAAGTCGTCACGGACGGGAACGAGATCTTCTCTGTAAAAGTCCTGAATCATACAGAGACCGACGGGATCGGTACCGTGGCGGTCGATGAACTTCCGGCAGCTATCGTTGATCAGCAAAGCATTCTTGTCGACAGCATCAGCGGCGCGACAGTGACGTCTGATGCAATCAAGGCTGCCGTTGCAGACGCGCTGAAGGCAGGCGGGTTTGACACCGCTCCGTTTGAAGTTGTGTCAGCTGTGGCGGAAAAGCCCGCAAAAGACATGCTCTATGAAGTGGACGTTGTCGTGATCGGCGGTGGCGGCGCCGGCATGACGGCAGCTATTACCGCAGCCGACGCGGGCAGATCCGTTATGCTTCTGGAGAGCCAGGGCATGGTCGGCGGCAACTCGGTACGCTCCACCGGTGGCATGAACGCTGCACCGACAGAATGGCAGCAGGCAAATGAGTTCAAGGAATCCGCCGGTGTGGAAAGTACGCTGGCCAAAGTTGAGAAATATCCTGACAATGAGCGCATTCAGGAACTTGGCGCCATCGTCGCGGAACAGTGGACGGCTTATCAGGAAAACCCGGAAGGCTATTTTGAGTCTTCCGAACTCTTCCAGCTTGACACGCTGATCGGCGGCGGCGGTCTGAACGACCCGTCCCTGGTCAAGAAGCTGGTAGAAAACAGCGCGAGCGCGATCTCCTGGCTGGATCAGCTGGATCCCGAAATCGTACTGCACAATGTTGCCCAGTTCGGCGGCGCTTCCGTCAAGAGGATCCACCGCCCGGTCGACGCTGACGGCAAGGTCCTTTCCGTAGGCGCTTATGTGGTTCCTCTGCTGAAGCAGAATCTGGACGCGCGCGGCATTGAAGTCCTGACCAACACCACGGCAACCGAGCTCCTTACGGACGACAGCGGTGCTGTGATTGGCGTGCTTGCAGAGGGCAAAGACGGCGGATCGGTCACCGTTAACGCGAAGTCCGTTGTCATCGCGACAGGCGGGTTCGGTGCGAATAACGACATGATCGCCTCGATCCGTCCGGAGCTGGATGGCTTTATCACCACCAATGCGCCCGGTATTCAGGGTCAGGGCATCCAGATGGCACAGGCCATCGGCGCGGATACCGTTGACCTTGAGCAGGTCCAGCTGCACCCGACCGTTCATCTGGAAGGTACCGATGCCAGCCTCATCACTGAGGGTCTCCGCGGCGACGGCGCGATTCTGGTCAATCAGGAGGGCGAACGCTTCTTTGATGAAGTCTCCACGAGAGACAAGGTCTCCGCTGCTGAATTTGAGCAGACCGGCGGTTATGCCTGGCTGATCATCGACAGCCGCATGAGCGAGGCTTCCAACGTTATCCAAGGCTACATTAAAAACGGATTTGCCGAGAGCGGTGACTCCTACGAAGCGCTGGCGGAAGCCATCGGCGCCCCAGCTGACGCGTTTGCCGAGACGATGGCAAAATGGAACGCCTGTGTAGAAGCCAAGGAAGATCCCGACTTTGGCCGCGTCTCCTTTGCAAACCCGCTGGATCAGGCTCCGTACTACGCCATCAAGGTCCAGCCGGGCATCCATCACACGATGGGCGGCATCAAGATCAATGACGAAGCAAAGGTCGTTGACACCGACGGCAATGTGATCCCCGGTCTGTTCGCTGCGGGTGAAGTGACCGGAGGCGTTCACGGCAACAACCGCCTCGGCGGCAATGCCGTAGCCGACTTCGTGATCTTCGGCCGCATCGCCGGCAGCAGCGCCGCGGAGAACGCGGCAGAGGGTGAACTCGCAGCCGCAGCCTGATTTCCATAAGAGAAGATAACAGAACACAGAAAAGCTCCCTCCGATCGGAGGGAGCTTTTCTGCAACGGTTATGTTCAGTCCTCAAAGCGGTATTCGCCCGTGCTGACGCTCAGATACGCGCTGTCCAGGGCAAGGTTCATGTCCTTCCCCAGGATCTCCAGGTCTTTTTTCGCCTCGCTGAGCTGCGGGATGATCAGCCAGGTGTGCATCATGCCCGGCCGCCGGTAGAGCTTTACGGTAACGCCCTGTTCCTGGAGCTTTTCATACAGCAGCAGGCTGTCGTCCAGCAGGACCTCGGAATCGGAGACCCACAGGATGATCGGCGGGCAGCCGGTGTAGTCGCCGTAGAGCGGCGCGGCAACGGGATCCTTCAGCACCGCGTCATCGCGGGAGCAGAGATACACGTCGCGTGCCTCGTCGATGAAATTTGTCAGGATGCAGTCGGTCGCCTCGTTGTTCCGGTAGCTTGGCAGTTCCCGGTCGTACTGCACGGTGGGAGAAAGGGAGAACACGGCCGCCGGGAGCGGCAGTCCCTTTTCTTTTGCCTGCAGCAGCAGCGACAGCACCAGGTTGCCGCCCGCGCTCTCGCCGAGGAAGACGATCCTGTCGGAGGGATACTGCGCCAGCAGCGCTTCGTAAGCGGCAAGACAATCGTGCGGGCCGGCCGGGAACGGATGTTCCGGAGCCAGCCGGTAATCCAGAGACACCACATTCAGCCCCAACTCATGAGCAATATAGGAGGTAAATCCCCCTCTGGCAGCCGATGAACCGGTGCAGAAACCACCGCCGTGGATATACAGCACGATCCGGTCGGCAGGGTTGTTCTCGCCGGTGATCCACTCAGCGTCAACACCGCCAAGGGTCCCTTCCCGGAGTGTCACATCCTTCGGGGTTTTGACCATTGCCACAGACTTGATCTCCTGCCGCCGTGCTGCGGGATAGTCTTTCGGTTTTTCGGGATCATAGAAGCTCCGGTTCTTCATCAGCGACCGGAAAATGATCGTATGCATGAGGCTCATAACTGGCACTCCTTTCCGGGGTGTTGTTTTTTATCAGATCTCGGTCAGCTTTTTTGCCATGCGGTAGACGCGCGTGGCGTTGATCTGAAGTTGGCGGCGGGTAACGCGGCCTTCCTTCAGGCCCTTCATCATGGCCTTGAAGTCAGCGGCGCCGCCGGGCATGGTCAGGTCGTTGCCGGCCGCGGCGATCTTCGCAGCGTCGGGAGCGGCATACTTGTTGCCTTTTCCGGTCATCATGGCGATGATCCAGTCGGTCATCACAATACCTTCGTAACCGAACTCGCAGCGAAGGATGTCCTCCAGAAGATCGCGCCGTTCAGAGGTGTGGACGCCGTTCAGCAGGTTGTAGGAGGTCATCAGCGCATGCGGCTGGCTCTCCTTCACCGCAACGCCGAAGCCGCGCAGGTACACTTCGCGCATGGCGCGCTCGCTGACCTGGCTGTTGGAGCTGTAGCGGTTGGTCTCCTGGTTGTTGGCAGCAAAGTGCTTGATGGTGGTGCCGCAGCCGGGATGCTTCTGCACGCCTTTCGTGATGGCGGCGGCAAATTTGCCGGAAACGAGCGGATCCTCGGAGAAATACTCAAAGTTGCGGCCGCAGCGGATGTCGCGGTGGATATTCAAGGCCGGTGCCAGCCACAGATGCACGCCGAAGCGCTCCATCTCGTCGCCCACGATATCGCCGCAGGCTTCGGCAAACGCGAGGTTCCAGCTTTGCGCCAGCGCGGTGCCGATGGGGATGGCGGTGCAGTACTGCTCCAGGATCTCGCCCTTGATCTTTTTGCTGCCGCCCATGAGCTTCATCGCGGCGGCGGCCGGCGCCGGCAACAGCTCCAGCAGGCTCTCAGGCATCGCGTCACCGACGGCGTGCACGCCCTTTTCATCCTTCGTATACTGGCGGCTCAGGCGCAGGCCGGCAGGACCGTCGGCCATGATCATCACGGGAACGCCTTTATCCTTCAGCATGACGGTCGTTTCGCCTGCAGCGCCGGCGACGGACTGAGAGGCATTGCCGATGATGCTCATCGCGCCCAGACTCGGATTGAACGCGCCGATGTTGAGGTAGCAGAGCTCCTCGTCGCTGAGCTTTTCGATCAGCGGATCGACGTCCTGAACGGGCGCGTAATCCGCCGTTTCGGAGACGAACGCGGCGGCGCTCACCTCGATCAAAGGCACATCGGCCGCCGCCTCTTCTCGGCGCACGGAAGGCTTCCAGTCTTCAAAGTCCGGCTTGCCGAGGCAGTTTCTGACCTGCTTCACAACAACCTCTCCGGCCAGACGGACAGCGGCGACAGCCTGTGTATCCACGCTGGAGCTGCCCAGACGCAGGACGTAGTCGCCGGCTTCCAGGATCCAGCAGGCACGCGCCTCGTCATAGGAGGCCAGATCGCGCAGATCGAAGGAAAGCGTAACGCCTGTCGTTTCGCCGGTCTGCAGTTCTTCTGTCTTCTCAAAGGCGGCGAGCGCCTGATAGGGCTTGTCCAGCTCTCCCTGCGGCGCGGAAACGTAGAGCTGAACGACCTCTTTGCCCGCAAAGCTTCCGGTATTCTTCACCGAAGCATTGACCGTGACGACGCCGCCGTTCTCAGTGACCTCACTCGCGGAAAGAGCAAAAGAAGTGTAGCTCAGACCGTAGCCGAAGGGGAACAGCGCCTTTTTGCCGACCGTGTCGAAATACCGGTAGCCCACATAGACGCCTTCGTTATAGCGGGTGTCGTCCTTCTCACCGAATTCGCCGACGGTCTGGTAATCCTCCCAGGAGCTCCAGGTGGTGGTCAGCTTGCCGGAGGGTGAGGCTTTGCCAAGGATCAGATCGGCCAGGATGCTGCCGGTCTCCACGCCGAGCTGGCTGAGCAGCAGAATGTTGCCCACGTCCTTCACCGGTGTGAGGTCCACCACACCGCCGACGTTCAGCACCAGCAGGAACCTGTCGTACTGCTCGTTGAGCGTCAGGATATCACGCTTCTCGGTCTCGGTGAGCAGGATATCGCCCGGAATCGGCTTCCGGTCGGAGCCTTCGCCAGAAATGCGGGAGAGCACATAGACAGCGGCGTCACCTCTGCCCCAGAGCGGAATGCTGTGCTCCGGCTCGGGCATCACGGCGCCCATGCTTTCCAGAATGGCAACGGTGTGATGTTCTTTGGCCTGCGCATGCAGACCCTTTACAAAGTCTTTTCTGGCTTCTTTATAGAGATTCTCGTAATTCTCCATCCAGACTTTGCTTGTGATGGTGAAACCCGCGGCCTCAAGCCCGGCTTCCACGGAAACGAAGTACCGGGAATTGACTTCTCCGGAACCAGTGCCGCCCTTGATAGTGCGGCGGGCGCCGCTGCCGTAGAGGGCCAGCTTCCCGGGAGCGCTCAGGGGAAAGGCTCCGTTGGACTTCAGCAATACCGTGCACTCGGTGCCGAGGCTGCGCAGGATCGCGTTGTGTTCTCTTTCATAAACGTTCATGCCACAGACTCCTTTCAGATTCCGGATTCATTCATCGCCTTGAGGATCATCTCATACAGGGGCTTTGCCTCGGCAGCATAGGCCAGCAGGGAGGAGATCGGTTCGTTTTTCACGTACTCGATCATCGGATTATCCAGCATCTGCGGCATGTACTGCTCCAGGATCGGTTTTGCTACAGGATGCTCAAGCACCACGCGCAGCAGAGTTTCCAGTGTGTAGCGGTCCTGTTCCAGACGGGTCCCGGTCGGGTACTCGTAATGATAACTGCCGCTGCCAAGGGTAAGGGTCTCGTCCTTTTCCGGCAGGGTCAGCAGAGCGGTGGCGTTAGCGGGAACCGTGAGGTCCACGGTGATGACGCCGTTTTCACAGCGCCAGGCCGTCTTTATCGTACCATAAACGCTTTCATAACTCAAGGCGGCATGGGTGATGCCCTTCATGAATCGTGGCGCGACGGTAAACTTCTTAAAACCGGGCTCCAGCCGCTGCAGACCGCAGAGGCGGGTATAGAGCCAGTATCCGATGGAGCCGTAGGCATAATGGTTGAGGCTGTTCATGTTGGCCGGGTTGAAGCTGCCGTCCGGCATGATGGAGTTCCAGCGCTCCCAGATCGTGGTGGCTCCCATCTTCACTTCATACAGCCAGCCGGGGTTCTCTTCCTGCAGCAGGAGCTTGCCGGCAAGCTCGTGTTTGCCGTTGTCGCTCAGGGCGAGGCAGAGATACGGCGTGCCGATGAAGCCCGTTGTCAGATGTGTTTTGTGCGCGGCGATGTTCTGTTCCAGGCGTGCGGCGATGGCAGCACGGTCCTTCTCCTCCGCCAGGCCGAAGTGCAGCGCCAGCGTCATGGCGGTCTGCGTCTCACTCACGAGGCGGCCGGTCTTGGTGACGTATTCATCGCGGAAGGCAGCGAGCACCTGCTCACGCAGTTCACGGTAGAGAGCTTCATCCTCATCATTACCAAGGACTTTGGCTGTATCGGCCATGATCTGCAGCGTCCAGAGGTAGCAGCAGTTAGCGACATAGTAATCGTCGGTCGCACCTTTGCGCTCGTCGGCAAGACCGTTCGCTTCTGTGTCGAGGCCCAGCCAGTCGCCGTACTGGAAGCCGGACTGCCAGAGGCCGTTTTCCCCGCACTGGCGGCGGATAAATTCGGCCCAGATCTTCATGCTCTCATACTGCTCCGAGAGCACGCGCTTGTCGCCATAGGTCTCGTAGAGCGTCCAGGGCACCACAGTAGCGACATCGCCCCAGTAGGCAGCGCCGTTCTGTCCGCCGGTCGCGCCGTCGGAAAGCACATCGGGCACCACCTGCGGAGCGCCTGTGGCCGGATCCTGGTCAGCGGCGAGATCCCGCAGCCACTTGCGCATGAAAGGAGCAACGTTCTGATGGAAGACGGCGGTCGGCGTGAAGGCCGTGGCATCGCCCGTCCATCCCAGACGCTCGCTGCGCTGCGGGCAGTCGGTGGGAACGTCGAGATAATTGTCGCGCTGGCCCCATACGATGTTCTGCTGCAGGCGGTTGATGCGCGGATCCGAGCAGGAGAAGCTGCCCGCCGGCTTGAGATCGCTTGAAAGGTGGCAGGCGGTGAGCTCGATCGCCTGTCCTTCCTCCAGGCCTTCGAGGCAGACGTAGCGGAAACCGTGGAACGTAAAGTGCGGGCGGAGGGTCTGCTCCTCGCCGTTCAGGATATAGGTGTCGGTCGCCTTGGCAAAGCTCAGGTTCCCGGTGTAGAAGTTGCCGTTTTCGTCAAGGCTCTCGGCATGGCGGAGCACCAGTTTCTGACCCGGATTACCCGTGATTTTAACTTCGACCCAGCCGGTCAGATTCTGGGCAAAGTCGAAGAGGTGTTCGCCGTTCGGAGCGGTAAATTCTTTTGCGACAGGCAGTGTCATCAGGCAGCGGACCGGCTCGTTCTCCTGCGCCACCAGCGTCTCAAAGCCACGGTCAAAGGCCTGCGCCTTCCCGACCGGCTGCCCGGGCAGCGTAAAGTCCTGCGTCTCGCCGTCATAGATCTCACTGAAGCGGATGGCGCCGGCAGAGACAGTCCAGCTTTCATCCGTGCCGACAACTTCTTCCGAACCGTCGGCATAAGTGACGATCAACATCGCGAGCAGCGCGGTGGTGTCGCCGTAGTGATTGGGGATCGGGGTAAAACCGAGGGCACCGGAATACCAGCCCCTGCCGAGGGTGAAGCGCAGTTCGTTCTCTCCCTGGCGAAGATTCTCTACGGCATACGTCTGGTACTGGAGCCGTTTGTGATAGCTCGTCCAGCCGGGAGTAAAGAAGGTGTCGTCCGCCTTCTGGCCGTTCACTTCTGCCTCATAGAGACCCAGCGCGGTGGCGTAGAGCCGTGCTTTGGCAACGGGTTTGGAGACGGTGAAGGATTTGGTGAAGATCGGGCTTGCGGTATCTTCCTTATTCAGCCCGTGCGTGATCCAGCGGGCTTTGCCCTCAAAGGCAGCGCCGGAGAGAAGGCCGGTCTCAAAAGAGGCGTTGGCTTCAGCGCTCTCGCCATGATTGTCCCACACGGTGACGGTCCAGGTGTAGGCGGTGCGGGCTTCGAACAGCGCACCCATATACTCGATAAGGATGCTCTGCTCACTCTCCACCCTGCCGGTGTCCCACATCACCTCACCGTTCGAGACGGTGAGACGGTAGGCGATCTGGCGGACGCCGTTCCGGTCACTCTGAAGCTTCCAGCTGAAGCGGGGCTGCACCTCGTCGAGCCCGAGGGGATTGGTTTTATATTCGATCGTTAAATCATAAAGCTTTAACATGATGGATCTCCTTTTTCAAAAAGCCTGCAGAGCGGTAGAACCCTGCGGGCTTTGTTTAGGCTGGATTATGGATTATTCAGCGCTCTTCTCGGCGCGGCGGACACGCAGCTCTTCCACGATGCTGGGATAGATCTTCTCAAGGTCATACTTGGAGAACAGGATGCCCAGGATGACGAACAGAGCCAGGGGGATGTAGATCGCGAAGGTGAAGATGGCAGTGTTGACAGAGGCGGGCTGCACGGCGGCAGCGGACTGGTAGCCGGCAGCGGCCAGAAGCCAGCCGATCAGAGAGCCGCCGATGCCGGAGCCGACTTTGGCGCCGAAGGAGTTGGCGCTGTTGGACATGCCGAGCAGGCGCTTGCCGAACTTCCACTCGTTGTACTCGACGCAGTTGTTGACCATCGCGCCGCCCACGCACATGATGGGCATGGTGGCAAAGGACTGGAAGGCGCCGCCGACGATGCAGGACAGGAAGCTGTAGGGGGTGAACACACGGACTACGCTGGCCACAGCGCCGATGCAGCAGCCGATCAGGCAGGTCTTGGCCATGCCCCATTTCTTGGTCATGGGCCCGACGAGGATGAAGCCGAGGAAGGTGGGGATGAGGCCGATGGCGCCGAGCAGGGCGACGATGTTGTCGTTGCCGAGGATGTACTTGGCATAGTAGGTGCCGCCGGAGCTGCTCAGACCGTAGGAGATGTTGACAAAGAGCATGGCGATGAGCATGATGACCCAGTACTTGTTTTTGAACAGAAGCTTGAGTTCATCGATAAAGGAATCCTTCTTCTCAGTGCTCTGGAGCTTCTGCACATCAACATTCTCCTTGGAGCTGCGGTAGAGAACGAACAAAGCAAGGCCGGAAATGATCGCAAAGACAACAGCAACCTTGATCCAGGCGGCCTGATCGGCTACTCCGCCGGGCCCGAGCATGTTGGTGATGGGGATGAGCAGAACGGCGATGACCATGCCGATGAGGTAACCAAACACGGTGCGGGCGATGCCCATCTTGCCGCGTTCCTCAACGCTCTCGGTGCGGACAGCCATGATGGAGCCGTAGGGGATCGCGATGGCGGTATAGATCACAGCGGAGATCAGGATGTTGGTGATGAGCACGTAGGCCATCTGCAGGCCGCTGGGTGCATGCTTCGGAACGGTGAACATCAGAACGATGATGGCCATGGTGGGAGCCAGCATCCACAGGAACCAGGGGCGGCACTTGCCTTTCGGGGAGTTGACCTTGTCCATGATCTTGCCCATAAGCAGATCGGAGAACGCGTCGCAGATCTTTGCGATGATCAGCATCGTCGCGACCGCGCCGGCCGCCAGGCCGACTTTCTCGGTGTAGAAGTAGGTAAGCTGTGCTACCAGGCAGCTCATCACATTCAGCGGAAGCTGACCGATGCCGTCGCCGAAGTAGTCTTTGAAGCGCATGGTCTTCTGAATACCCATGCCGTCAAGGCCGAGCTCTTTTTTCTGTCTTGCCATGATTCTTTTCTCCTTGTCATTCTTTTATTTGCTTTGGAATTGGTTTCTGGCGTCAGTATAGCAAGGATCAGCTGCCCGTTATATAAAATAATTGATTTCCATATCAAAATTATGATAAGATTAAGCAAAGAGGTGAAAAACATGGAAAAAACCGGGAAAACGCTGGAAAGACTGTATGCCGTCACCGGTATTCCGATGTCCCTCGTGGACGAAAACGGATACTTGAAAAGCACCTGGCCGCCGGCCGGAGAGATCGTTGTGCCGGCTTCGGTGAATGCGCCGGTCATTGTGGATTTCCGGCTGCAGAAGCGGGACGCGCGCCATCCTCTCATCAGCTTCCTCGATCCCGGTTTCCTGCTTGGCGTCGTGGAACTGGCTGCCGACCGGTATGTGATCATCGGACTGGTGAGCCCTTATACGCCGACCCGTGCCGATGTGCTGAAGATCCTGGGCGACGTCGTCCACCCGATATATCTGCAGCTGTACTGCGACCGGCTCCTCAAGCAGCCGCCGGTGACGCTGGAGATGATGAAGGACCTGATCTGCCTGCTCACGGGGCTGCTGACGGAAGCCGTTTCGCCGGAGAACATCCTCTTTGTGGACAACGTGGCGGAGAAAAAGCTCGGGCTCTCGCAGCTGGACCGGTCGCTGTTCGAGCAGCGGGAAGAAGCGGAATTCCATGTACCGGTGAACTTTGAAGAAGCGATCTGCGGCGCGGTGGAAGCCGGCGACCGCGCCTTGCTGGAGCGGAGTCTGTTTGCGCCGGTTCATGGGCGCGTGGGGCGCATGTCGATGAACGATCTGCGGCAGCAGAAGTACTCCTTTATCAGCCTGGCGACGATGGTGTCGCGCGCTGCGATCCGCGGCGGCCTGCCGCCCGAAACGGCTTTCAG
>JAEEGI010006661.1_pt1 | contig 26047 bp, 25 predicted proteins | sample 8958751 | NCBI WGS metagenome assembly JAEEGI01 (sample SAMN16246545, study PRJNA631951) | gut metagenome | biome: gut microbiome; feature: rumen; material: KS-attached | host: Bos | place: Iran: Karaj | collected 2018-10
TCACCAGCCTGCAGACCCCCGTGGCCACGGCCATCAACATCAAGGCCGACTACGACGCGAAGAACGGAACCCCGACCGCCGGCAACCCGAAGGTCTTCTTCCGCTACTTCTACATCAACACCGCCACCGGTGAGAAGTCGGCCGACATGTACGCCAGCGCAAAGCTGTCGGTGTAAGCAAGACAACAACCCTCTCTTTGCAGAACGCTCCGACCAGAAGGCCGGAGCGTTTTGTTATTTCTCTACAGAGGTTTTCCGAACTCGTCGAAGTTTTTCTTTAATGCCCTTTCTGTCAGGAGTATTGTAACCAGCAACAGAAGCGTTTGAATGCCCAAAACGATTAATCCCGCCACACTGATCACTTGCTCACTTTTTCCAAGCACTAAGCATATCGGAACAAGAGAGATTGGGATGCTCACCAAGCCGCACACAAGCCACAATTTCCCGAAATAGTAATGCGCAAAATCCCAGGTTTCCTGACTCCTCACAGATTTTCTCGTCCTGTATCCATAGACAGAATTGATTTTTTTCGGAGGATTCTTCATTAACAACAAGCCAAAGCCCACCATCATCAGAGGCATTAAGAGAATCATAAGGAGCATTATATATCCGAAGGCCATGATCAAATCGCTTTTATATCTGACCGCTAAGTTACGGAATTTCGACTACAAACCAGCCAAAACTGAATAACGCTTACGGCAGTTGTGAATGCTGGCCGACACTTATTTAGTACCATACTGCTAATTCTTTGCTAAGAATTCAAGAAAATGAAGATAATTATTGTATATTTGAATCTATTATTCATATAATGCCTACTGCTTGATATGGATCGCGTCAACAATGAATGGCCAAAGCTTCAGAATCCTCCTGTAGCTATCGCCCTTTTACAATTAAAATTTAATCCTACCGTAATACCACTGGTTTCGTTTACAAAGTACGACGCTGCAATTAAAAGAGAGCTTCCAAATAGACGTGACAACATTCATGTGGGACTTGATTTCAACGGTATACAGATTCCGATAGGAAAATCCACTATTACAAGTCAGTCTGATGCGAGAGTAGGTGCGATTGTGTATTTCTCCAATGACCAGAAAGTTAAATTAGAGTTCTCTGATGGTACAATAACCTTCATTGATGAAAGAAAATATATTGACTGGGACAATTTTCACAACTCTGCTCTTCATGTTTTCTCATTACTTAGTGAATCATTAAACAATATTGAGATTTTAAGAACTTCCATTCGCTTTATCAACAGATTCTCTTTAAAGGATTTTACAAATCCAGAGGAGTATTTCAATACACTGATTTCTCACAAAGAAGACCAAGCGCTCCCTTTCCCGTTGAGACAATACAGTTTTCGTTTGACAATGGACGTTCCGGAAACAGACATCTATTCTATTGTAAACCAAAGCATAGAAATTATTCGTCCAGATGCTTATGTCTATACTCTTGACATTGACGTCCTTGATAGGCAGCACATGTTTTTTGCAGAGAGTTCTCTCAAAGAGATACTCTCCGGATTAAGGAGAATTAAAAATGAGATCTTTTTCAATACTTTAACACAAAAGACTTTGGATTTATGCAATTAACGGGATTGTCAAATAAGATTATACCACTTACCCTTGCTGCCGGATTAGCAGTTAATCCTTTCTTTTATGCAGATGTCGATGCACATAGTGGAATAGTGTCATCAACAAACAATAACAAGGTATTTGAGTATATCTCATCTGTTGACGAGGGTGAGGTTGTGGCTATATCAAACAAACTTCGTTTTCAATTTCTTCTTAATAGCTGGCAACAGCAAACAAAATTTTCATCTTCACCTGACCTCATTGTTCAAAATGAGAACTTCCAATCTATTGTTGCGATGGGAAAGGCTGCTATTCCATTTATTGTGGAGGAAATCTCAGCTAACCCTTCAACATTAGTTTGGGCTTTAAATTTCATTTTTGAAAAGAAAATCTCGGACAATCCGAGGACAACCATTCCGCAGGCGTGTAAATTATGGGTGAATCAATTGACCAAATAAGAAGAGCAATAATAAGCGCCTTTCCAAAACTTGGGCAAGATGTAAATTTCAAGGTCACGAGCAAAGAAGACCATTCCTACAATTGCATAGCTTGGGCTTACAATTATAGTGATAGGTGGATGTGGCCGAATACAGGTACCACCCGATTTATTGACGGAATTGATTATTGGCCAACCACTGATTTGATGGAGCCTTCAATTCAGAATTTTATCGAAGCGTTTAAGTTGAAAGGGTATGAGGTTTGTGATGGATATCAACATGAAGATGGCTATCAAAAAGTTGCTCTGTATTCCCTGCCCAATTCTAAGATATGCACTCATGCGTCCAGAGAACTTCGCAATGGCTTTTGGACAAGCAAACTCGGCCCATATCAAGATATCCAACACGGCGACCCAACCACAATTGAAAACAATGTATACGGTAACGTTTGTTGTATATTGAAACGAGTATTCCGTTAACCATCATACCCCATACAGTACTCGGCCTCCACTGATAAATCATCAATTAAGGCGGATTTAATAATCTTGTCTATTTATATCAAATGGATGTGTCGTCACTGCTGAAGCGACTGTTTCGTCACCTCCACCACGAAGGTTAATAATCAAAAAATCATATCAATTCCATATATTCGACTGATAATTTACGGAATTTCAACTAAAAACCAATCACGGACGACTGCTGATGATACTGGCTTCGGTAGCCTGTAACAGTATCGAGTAGGATGAACCGGGCGTACATCTGGTATTGCTGTAGGTAGAGACCCCAGATGCTCGGATCAATGAAGAGATTGACAGACGAGGAACCACACGGACGATCAGCAAGCACATTCCGCATCTTGCCCGGGTTACGCCCCTTGCCCGGCTGCGTCAATTGGATCTTGGCCAGCAGCCTGTAACGCTCAGGGACAAACGCTGCTGCAATAAACACCGATATCGGCAACAAAAGTAGCCCCTCAACAACAGACGCTCCACCCACCTCAACGGCAAATGGAGGAAACTTCTCAAAGGCCCGAGGCTCCGGAACATGCTCATTTCCGAGCGTGGCGAAACCGTGGTAGGCACTGACGAAAAGATTGTAGCCGGAGATGCGGGTGGAGTGGTCGAAGGGTGGCCGGTGCGGCTCGACATTCCAGACCAGGGCATTCCACTGAAGTTGCACTTCCTGTGACAAAGAGCGCCAGGCAGCCAAGGCTCGCTGATGTACTGACAACGTAGCCAGCTGCGCCGATGAGCTGGGAGCCCCTACAGATGACTTCTTCCTGAGGTATAGCTTCCCGTCCCGGTGATACGCGGTCAGATTGCCTGCTGAGCCGTAGGCGTCACTGATCAGGATGGAGGGAACCAGGGTCTTCATAGGGGTTACAACTCTTAAGCTCAGAGGTAGCTGGGAGGTATCTCTGAGCTGATACAAATGTACGAATTTTCAGGGAGTTATCCAATGATGAGCACCCGCAGCGGCGGCGGAGCCGCTGCTGCTCCCTGGTAGTTTTATTCTCGAACTTTGCCAGCGCCAGTGTGCCGGGCGGTCGAGTTCGTGCCGGATGGTGGCAGTTGGTTGTGGGTCGCTCTGGTCGGGATGGAGGGTTTGGGCGCTTGTCGGCCAAACGCTGCAGACCGACCAGACCAGCGAGGCGCGGGGGAAAGGTCGGGAGTGTGTTGAACGGTGTTCGCCGAGCTGTGGCGGCGGAAGCGGGCGACGGTGAGCCGGAGCCGGCTGGAGCAGCCGGAAGCCGGAGCGAAGCGAGCGCGGAGCGTGAGCGGAGGCGGAGGCTTCCTTCCGGCCGTCGCATAGGTAGTACGGTGACGGGGCGTGACGGACAGTCGAACTGCGCCCGGCGCTTGCGCCGGTCAAACACAAGATGCCGAGCTGTGGAAGGGACTGCACGCTTTGGGCGGCCTTGGACGGGCAAAGGGTGCAGGCACTGGAGCAGCCCTGCCGAAGGCCGGAGGGTGCCGCCATAGTTCAGTGTACTGGACAGTCGCACCTGCGCCGCTTGCGGCGCGGCCTGAGCGAAGGCCCAGGGCCCCGGGAAGGGCCTGGAGTGAAGGCCCCTTGTGCGCGGCAGCCGACTCACCCGGCAACTGAAAGTCGATCAAAGAAAGGTTCCTCTACTTTGCATAATCTGACTTGTGTTCAAACCGCTCGCGGTTTTAACACAAGGCCGCTATGATTATGTAAACGTAGAGGAACTTGGGGTGGCGGTCGCTCAAAGAGATGAAGTAAGCCGGGTGTTGGCCTCCCCTGTGGGGCTGGGGGCAGATAGATTGCGGCAGTGCGCGTGCGCTCTGCCGCCCCGCTCTCGCCCATGCGCCACCCACCGAGCCCAATGGGCCGGAGTGAGTGCCCGACAACTGAGGCCCTGGCAGACAATTCGTAAGGCACCAGACGGTTTCATCTCCCAAAATAATCATACTGATAAAAGGAACTCTCCCCTATAGGAGATACAATAGCCCGTATAGAGAGAGAGCCAAGAGGGATATAACCCTGATATAGGATAGCGCTACCATGGCGCTGCAGCAGGAAAAAGACTGCTGCCCGCAAACTGCAGCAATCACTATCCGCACCACGAACAACCAGACGACCGCCGTGCGGTCGTGCGCGTAGCGCTCGACCCGATGACAGGCGGAGCGCTGGCGCAGCCGGCGCGGAGCTCCGGCCGGAGGCCGGTATAAAACAAAGTGCCTTGCTGCCGGAAGGCGGTTTCTGTTTGGAGGGCCTACAGCCCCGACAATCAGAAACCGACTGGAGGCGGCCCCGCCGAAGGCACCGCAGCGCCTGGGCGGTGCGGGTTCTCCCTTGAGGGTTTGGGGTGAAAACAGATGTGCAAGTTTGCGGAGGGAGCCAGAGCGAGCGGAGCAATCTTGCACGCCGAGAGATATACCGTTGTTGACAATTAAGGATGAATGAAGAGGCAGAGTATTCGGAGATAGTCTGTTAATACATCATCTGCCAGACCACATCATTAGCTTTGGCGTTACGGGTTTCATTGAGCTTGCCGAAATTCCACTTAAGTGTAATGAAGGCATGACGGCCGAGCTGGTTACGCTGGATGTCCTCTACATAATTACCAGTGGCGATATGGCGCGTGTCACGGGTACTGTTCAGGATATCGTTTAGATGCAGTTCGATGACGAACTGCTTGAAGCTCTTTGCCAAATAAGAGTCCCAACTGACATAAGGCTCGTTGAACCCTTCCGGGAAACCGGCGAAGAAGTGATAGGAGCACCGGCTTGCCAGTTCCAGACCGCCGGATGTTGTCCAGCCGACAAATCCGTTCAAACGACTGCTCCAGGTATGCGTATCGGCCGATGGATCAAGCGAGTAGTGAGAACCGCTATAAGCAGTTCCTCCCGAGAACGTGACGGAAATGTGATCCCCTCGATAGTTGAGCGAAAGAGAAGGACTGATATCCGCAGATTGGGTGACACTCTCCTGGAATCCGCTCGCACCGGAATAGAACCGGCTGCCTTGGCTGTCGCCCCAAAATGCGTCCATAAATGCCGTGTAATCGAAGTTCTCAAGGTCGAATCCTTCCATTCGACGCACATTCTGATAGCTGACCGCCCTTCCAAAGCGAAAGTTCAGATTTCCTCCCAGCCGGAGACGCTTATCAGCAGAAAGAGGGAAACTGAAGTTGGAATAGACAGATCCTTCGACTCCCGGTGTTTGGGCATTGACAGGAATGCTGTACTGCACACCAGCCTCGTCGAACCAACTGGCCGGGACATTTTGACGTGCAATGAGCCGGGCATTGCCCATTGCATAGACGTTGGCTTGGCTTTTCGGATTGTTCCAAGAAACATCGAAAGTGGAAATATGGCTGGATGAAGGCTTCAGGTAGATGTTGCCGACTCGAAGCCGTGTGGGAACAGAGATATCCAGGGTCGGTAGCAGATTTGCTGCAGAAGGCCGGATCGTAGAACCACGGTAGGAGGCGGTGAGATGGTACAGTCCCTTGGCGTGGCGAAAGTTAAGATATGGACTCCAGTCGAAGATCCATTCATCCAGACCCGTCACCGTTTCCACGCCCCGAGATAACGAGTGCGTCTCGTGATAGGTGTCCTGCACGCGGGCCCCAAACTGAAGCGAGGTCTGCCCCTTTCGGTACTGGAACTGAATGCTGCCGGTATAGTAGTCATAGCGACTTTGTAGCGCTGTAGAGTAGGCTTCACTGCGCAGGCCGGTCGGCATATCAAAAGCATCCTTACGGTTATCGCGACGAGTCCAGTTGCCCGTCAAGGCGGTGGAAAGCACCCACCGCTTGGCCAGAGGCTCCACATAGGTAATGCCGACGCTGCTGCCAAAGTTTCGATTGTCAGTGTCGTAACGCAGGTCTTTCACCAGCGGGGTGGCTTCAGATGAGAATCGAGTGACCGAAGAGTCGCGGCTTGCTGCGTCATAATCCGTGTAGTTGTAACTGGCCCGTAGTGTGACGTTGCGGCGGCTGTTGCCGAGGTTGCGCAGGCCGAAAGCCAGGCTTGCCTCGTGACGCAACTGTTTCGATTCTCCAGAACTGGAGGACACGGCGCTGTTGAGAAAGGAATTCCCAACGGTCTCTTCTGCCTCAGAGCGGCTTTCGGAAGTCTGGTCGGTGCGACTGCGATTATAGCGCACTACGGGTGAGAGCTGGAAGAGAATCTTTTTACGGTTGGTGTTTTTGAGTTCAAGGTTGACCTTGATGTCGTCTTTCCAATCAAAAAGGACACCTTCGCTATGCGAAAGGATGTCTGGACCGCCGTCAGAGGCGAAAGTAGTTCTTTCGGAGCGGGAGCGACTATCTCGGAAGGAGTGATCGTAACGAGCCATGCCGGTAACATCCATTCCTTTGATACGCACGGTATTGTAGTTGACGCCGGCCTGCGCGTCGCTGACCAGTCCGCCTGAAGCGAGGGTGCTAGTGGCGTTACCGTCGTCATTGTCATAGACCACGGAAATGATGGCGTCGCCATTTCCCCGCAACGGAACATTATAGACATTGCCGATGAGAGTAAGCTGATCGGTCTCGCTGTAGCCGGAGAGCAGCAGGTTCCCACTGTAGAGAAGGCCGCGATGGTCGTTCAGGTCGTTCTTCTGCCCGCCCAGCGTGGCTCCTGCCCCGGCCCGGGCGTTACCGAACCATCCTTGTTTGAACTCCTGCTTGAGATCGAGGTCCATTACCTTCTCCCGGTCGGTAGCCACTCCGGTAAACTGCTCCGTGTCACTCACCTTGTCAATGATCTTGACTTTATCCACGATCTTGGCCGGGAGGTTACGCAGGGCAATCTTCGGGTCGTCGAAGAAGAATGTCTTACCACCTACGGTAATCTTTTTTATTGTTTCTCCGTTGTATCGCACAGAGCCATCCGTGCCCACTTCCATTCCTGGCATTCGCCGCAGCAGGTCCTCCAGCATCTGGTTCTGCCCCATCTGGAAAGAGGATGCATTGAATATGATAGTATCTTGTTTCACCTCAATCGGGTTGCCAATGGCCGTCACCCTTGCCGCATCGAGCAGTTCGATATCTTCCGGCAACCTGATTACCCCCAAATCTTCAACCTCTTTCGTGAAATAATGCTCACCGTTATAGGTTTTATAGCCAAGCATTTCTACGGTGAGACGGTAAGTACCCCGCACCACTTTATTAATCGTGGCAAGGCCCGTGGTGTCGGTCAATGTGAAGTTGGTAATCAGAGTATCGTTCTTCGCAGTCAGATAGACCGACGCGTAAGGAATTGGCGCATCACTCTTCTCCTCAATTATGCGTACTTTGACCACCCCTTCTGCGCTGCGGAGGAATTCACTTGAGACATAGATTTGAGCGACAGCGGGATTGGCCACCATTAGGAGTAGTAGCGACAAACATATATTTTGTATGGCTTTCATAGCAAATGATTCTTCAGTTTGTTGTTATTTCCTTGTTGGACCAGCCCGAAGCGCTTCCATACTGAGAATATTGCTTCCTAGAATCTGAAGCCGGATGTCAGGGCGATACCGTGGCCTCCGCCGCCGGTCATGGACAATCCTTGATAGCAGCCCCAGATAAGGTTGCAGCCGATGTTGACGCCGAGGTTCTTGTAGATGCTGAAATCAAAGCCCAGCTTGCCGTTCAGGTATGGGAACAGCCGTTTGGTTTGCTCCCGGAACGGCAATTCATTCACATAGTAGGCACCGCCAGTTTCCATTCCCAGATAGAACGCGTTGCGGGGGTGCTTTGCGAACGGGAAATACCGGACATAGTCTGCAAAGAGAGGGATGGCCGGCACAAAACCATTCGAGCGATTGGGATCGGAATCGTCCCACTGTTTGATCCAGTGGCAACCGGTGCCCACGCCGAGGAAGCGTTTTTCATTGAAGCGCCAGCCGAGGGAAAGGTCTGTCATGTAATGGGGATCCCAGTAGATGCCGGGAAGGGCGCTGCCTTTGAGGTTCCCTTGAAAATGTCCTTTTTCCTGCGCAGAACTGGAGATCGTTGCTCCCAGCAGGAGTGCGACGGTCAGAAGACTAAAGAGAATCTGATTGTGTTTCATGATGTGATAGTGAAAAAAGGTTTATCATTGAAAAAATGCATCGCGTTTTATTGCAAAGATGCAAATAAACCGGGGGATGTTGCGCGTCAGACAAGTAAAAGCATCTTACAAACAGCATTTTTTGGCAATTCCACAATCTGTTGAAAATCAACGAATTGCCAATATGGAAAACGCCTTGTAAGAAAGATTGTCTTACAAGGCGTTCTTAATGCTTCTAATTCGTATTTGTAATATGTTGAATCCCAGAGAAAAACGATTATTCCAACAATTTCCCTGAAAAACCCGTTTTGTAAGGTGTTTTTTTGCTAAATAATCTTCTGGTATTGCTCCTTGTAGGGTGAATCGAGCTGGCGGATGCGGTCTTTCAAGCGCGATTTTTTGGTATATACATTGGACATCGACAGGTTGAGAATGGTCGCAATGGTACTGGAGTCAAAGCCGGCAATCATATAGCAGAGGAAGCGTTCGTCGGTCGGGCTCATCTCGCCCAGGTCTGCTTTGAGGTGATCGATGATATTGTCGAGGTCATGGTTAATCTGGGCCTCAAACTGGGCGTGGAGTTGGTCGTCACTACTGATGTTCGACAGGATTTCCGTCACTTTCCGATAGACGGCTTCCTTTTGGTAGTACTCTCCGCTTTTTTCGGTCTTGAAATAGGTCTTGCAGAGATCGCTGATGGGGGCGAACTGGCTCTTGAAGAGCTGGGCGTTGGACTGTTGCATCATCCGGGCGGTTTCTTCTGCAATCTGAACCAAGCGTTCGGATTCCTGTTTCTCTTTTTCGCGTTTCCTGCGAAGATCAAGAAGGATAGCGCCAAGTACAAGTAAAAATGCCAGCAAGATTACAACGAAATAGAGTCGTTGCACCTGAGCCTGGTGTTTCGTTTCAATAGCTTGATTCTCATAGTATTCCTTCAAAGATTGATTGATGGAATTGTTAAACAGGCGCTTAACTGTTTCATTCTGATCTAAATATGACCTATTGAACCGCTCTATAGCCAAAGGATAGTCGCCTTGGTGCCGAGCTATTCGATACTCCATAAAATGAGTGTCTCTTCTCAAACTGTCCGGCCTTTCATATAACATTTTCAAGATTTTGTCACAGGTCTGCTTATCGCCAAGCATTTCGGAAGCATACGCATAGATACCATAATCTTTAAACGACAAAGGTCTTTTATACTCCAATGCACGGCGTTTCAGCAAATCAATGGCACCTTCCGGATCGGGATCGGGTTGCACAACTTTCATCGAAGCATATTGAGACAGATAAAGTCGCATAGATCCTGTATCTCTTGCGGCCAGAATCAAGGATTCTTTGTATAGAGAATCAGCTGTTTCCCAGTCTTCCTTCTGCTGGTAAAGCATTGCCAGTCTTCCGAAAGAGAGGTTATACCGAGTAGTATCTTGCGCCGACTCAAAATAATCGAGCCCTTTGTATGCATATTCCAATGCCTTGTCGACTTGATATACTTTTGAATAAATCAAGGATATCCCCATATTGAGCAACCCTTTGAACATGTCGTCATTCGATCCGCCAGACACTTCCTCAGCTACAGTATATGCCAGAATGGATTTATTCAAATCATGCTGATTCTCATAGATCCTCCCCAGGTAGTAGTTCGCCTTCATCTTCTGGTCTGCCGTGCCATGATTGGCATAATACTCCACTGCCGGCATCACCACATTCACATCGGTTGTATCGATCCAGTTCTTGTCGAGGGCCATGGCGTGCAGCAGGGCGTAGTGAGCGCGGAGGCTGCGAGTTGTGAGCGTTGTGGTGTCGATGGCACGGATGGTGGCCAGAGCACTATCCGGGCGAGTTTGGATATAGGTTTCAACGTCGTTCAGCGTTGCTGCGGTCTTGTGGTTGGCGCAGGAGGCGAGAAAGAGGGCGGCCAGCAGAAGGTTGAAGAAAGATATGTAATGGCGGATCATGGGTGTAAAGGCGAGGTTGATTTTACAAAGATACTTAAAAAACGCCTTGATCGAAAGGGTCAAGGCGAAAGAGAGATGCCCGGTCGGAGCCGGGCATGACGAGACGGTTGCGCTTGGTATGACGTTACGACGACTCCAGAAATTCAACAATCCCCGCCACATGCAGCGCCACGATTGCCTTCTTTCCCTCCGGACTCTCCAGGAACCTCAACGACTCCCGTGAATCCATAAACCCATTCTCGGTTAGCACCGCCGGACAATACGTGTGCTTGAGAATGTAGAACGGCTCCTCCAGATCCGGATCACCATCGGAAAAGTCCGTCCGAAGCATATGCCCCGGCAAATACTTCTCCGCCGCCCGATACAGGCAATCCGCCAGGCGGTCGGACTCAGTATGTCCAGGGAAAGTATAGGCGCTCCACCCAGTAGCATTGTGCCACTTCCCGTCGGAACCGGCAGCGTTGACGTGGATGCTGATGAGGATGGTGTCGGTGGTCGGATGACCGAACTGGCAGGTCTTCTGGTTGGCACGACGCACACGCTCCTTCAGGGGAATGTCCTCGAATTCAGGGACAAGCAGCTCCGCATCATAGCCCCGGTACTGCAGGTGCGCTACGATGGCGTGAGCGATTTCACGGTTGTACTGATATTCGCGGAAATGTCCGTCGGGCGAGCACTTGCCCGCGGTGTCACGGCCGTGGCCGTTGTCGATTAGTATCTTCATTGTCTTCTGATTTTGAGCGTGATACACTAACCAACTCGAGGTCGAAATCTTCGATAAGCGCCTCAACCTCCGGCATGTTCTCAGCAGGAATGCACTTGGCGACCATGTTGGCCACGGCGCTCTTGTACTCCACTGCAGGCCGTCCCGTCCCAGAGATGAGAGGAACGGTCGGGACGGTTGGGACAACCGCTTCGTCTGGTTCACCGGACTGATGCCAACTGATAAGAAGATCGGCAATGTCAATCTGGTTCTCCCGGTCTTCCTCGGTAGCTATGTCCACATAAGGATCTTCCACCTTGATGTCGGCCCCAGTGAACTTGGCGAAATACTCCCGCCAGTAGTCGACGGCATCGATGTCGGGCAGCGCAGTTACGTCGTATCCCTTGAGCACATTCAACTTTTCGCCGAGCTGCGTCTTGCCACCTGTAGCCAGCCAGTTGAACTCCGGCATAAAGCCGCAGCAAACGACGGCTGTCTTCTCAGCCTCAACGAGGATGACAGGCTTCTCGGGATATTCTGCCAGCAAATGCTCGCCGAACAGGCACTGTGTCATCGACCAACTTTCAGGGACGAAGCCGCGCTTCTTGAAGAGCGGATGTACCCAGTTGACCGGGATGTCGCTGGTATTCTTGATGCGCTTGCCAAGGATGGGATCGTACTGAATGATTTTGCCGCCCCTGTAGCGGCCCTGAATATCCTTTTGGAAAAATATCACCTCGCCCTTCTTCGTGATGCCCAAGTTATACATGATGGTTAGACCTTCAACGACGAGCGGGTCGAACAATGTGTCAAGGATCTTTACGAAGTTGCTTCTCGGCTCGAACAGAATGGTTCGTTCCACGAGTTCATTTGGCAGTACGCAGATGGTAGAAGCTGGTTTCGTAGGCTTCCGCATTGCTCTTGGTCTATTGGGTATATTCTTCAGCCATGCGGGAGGTTCCTTCCAGGCATCGCCCTGGGGACGAGCCCCAGGGTTTTGCTTAAAGAATTCTCGTGGCGGAAGGTGGTACCCGCAATTGGATTCACGGTTGCACCGGCCACAAGAGGGATCGAGGATTTCGCCAGTCTCGGTATCCACGTATGGAACGAGCTGACGTTGGTTGCAGTTCGGGCATATGAGCCAGTCTGCCGTGCGCGTGTAGGGCGCGAGGGTATAACGGTGTTCCATCGCTAATCCTCCTCGTCCTCAAATGGAATCCTGACGTCCGTCTCACGCTGTCCCACGCTTCCCATTCCAGGAGTGGGACGGGACACGTCGGAAGGCTCCGTAGCAGCGCCGATGGAAGGAGTTATACCCAACGCCTTCGCTTTTTTCAGCTTGCGGTGAATGGTACTCCGCGCGATGCCGGTTTCCTCCGACATTTCCCGCAGAGACATCTGCCGCGCCTCCATGTCAATGAACTCCTGCATGTCTTCCATCTCGGTGAACTGGTTCTTCTTGCGAAGGTGATCCTGTTCATCTTCACGGCCCTGGTAGACAAATCGGGTGTAACAATCCTCCTTGTCGATGCGGTAGACCGCTACTCGTTCGGCAGGGTACGGAAACTCATCATCGCGGAACTTGACGGTCTTGACGTAACGCAGCTGGGTGTCCTTGGCGGACAGGCCGACAGCGAGCGCGTTGTCGATGAGAGCCATCAGCTTGGACGAGCCGGAAAGGTCATCCCGAGTGATCGGTTTGCTGGGGTCACGTTTCGGCGTGTGCGCAACGATGATCAGCGTCAATTCATACTTTTTCTTAAGTTTGATCAAACGGCGCATGAACTTGATGGTGACCTCAGCCTTCTCGGCATCGGTGCAGATAAACGTCAGTTTATCAATGCATATGACCTTTATCCCGTCTTGCGCTGCTTGTTCCACACTGTCAAAGATTGCATCTTCCAGGGCCACATCATCCAACAGGTCCGGATCGATTTCTGCTCGAAGAAAATTGTCGGGAAAGACATGCACAGCACCGGTCTCAAGGTTGGTGTACCTCATTTGAAATTGCTTCGTAGAGAGCTCACAATCAACGATTAACACCTTTTCTATGCGTGCGATATCCTCGGCGATTTGAACGAGCAGCAGGGACTTTCCGGAGTTGGCGGCTGAAAAGATGATGTTGATTTCAAACTGCACGATCATCCTGAAGAAAAAGTAGATGGGGTTGGCAAGTAGTTTTCCCATCTCTATCCACTTATTCCCAGTCGCGTACGGGAGCCGCCCAAGCTTCCGGGGTTTATCCCGGGCCTTCTTGACGGTTCCCTTGATGCGCTCGACGGGGTTAGACGGAGCCTTTTTTACTTCTTTCTCTTTATCAATCGCAGTCTTCATGGCTATCTCCTCCCTTCTTCAATCATTTGAATCTCGCTCTCAAGGTAGTAGACGCTGCGGCCGATGCGGATGGGATGAAGCAGACCAGCTTGCTCCCAGCGGTACAACGTGCTGAGGTCTTTTTGAAGCCGCTTGGCGGTTGCGCCACGCGCTACTTTCGTAGCAAGGCGCAACTGCTCGCGTGCCTGGCGTTCCTGCTCGCGCTCGTCGAGCAGTTTTGAGAGTACATTCCGGAAGGCTGCTTCCAGCTCCGGAACGGTGGTAACGAGCAGGGTGTGCTCGTTGTTGGCGGTCTTAATAAAGTCTTCCATGTAGGTCGATTTTTTTAAGAGGTTAGGGGTTCTGCAGTCTGACCCGCTGACCAGGCGGCGAACTGACCCGTATTGCTGGTCGTCACGTCGGAAACGTGCACAATACGATGTTGCAAAACTATAGCAAAAAAATGCGAAACTTCCTGACATATAGAAAGTTTCGCATTGTTCGCAAGATTCGCTATTTCACGTTCGCAATATTCGCAGTATTCGCGTCTTTTGGGTTGGTGATTCGCAAATTGGATTATGGTTGTTCGTTATTTTTCGCCAATAGGTAGGCCTGGAGTTCCTTCTCGAATTCGTCAACGATGCGTTCGATAGCCTTTTTCTTCGAGTCGCTCCTATTATTGAACAACCGGCCACCTTGCCCAATCTGAGTGCTGACAGTACTCGGTTTAGTATAAATGGGGAACTCAGCCTCCATTTCTTTAGGAGTCGGAAGTAATATATAATCCTTTTCGTGGAGAGCAACGATATACATTAACTCGCCGACACCACGTTTATAACCGACATGACGACGAAGATAATCCACGATGAACGGTCTCTTCTTCTCGGTCCCACGACTACCAAAGTGCAGATTAGTCGCAAGTATTTGCTCCTTCTGCTTCGAATTGTCCTTTACCTCGACCTGCTCTTCAGCCGACTCTCCTTCAGGTTCCTCTACGGGTGTATCGCTTATTGGAACGATCTCTCCGTCCTCGTTCAGCTCAAACTCATCGCCATCGTACATCTCCCATTCGCATTCACCTACGCTCGAGTCATCGAAAGCATAATCAGGCGCATACATCTCGTCATGGAGCTCTGAATTATCTTCTATAAAGTCAGCAAGCATTTTTTGCAATACGCCCAAGCAGCAGTCTAAATAGAAGTACTCAAAAACGTCGCGGGATTCTGGCGGCAATGACGTTTTCATCCGAGCACGCCCAACCTGGTCAGTCAGTTGAATCTTTAGAATATGCATCGTTTCTATAATCCAATTTAAACCAGCGCTTGCACGCTCGTCCTCGTCAGGCAAATGAGGAGAAATTCGAACTATATAGTTGTAGAACATATCCTGCAGCAGTTTCGATACCTCCCCCTTGGTGAAGTCGCTCGCATAAGAATACGTTTCTGGACTTAACTCGAAATCGTTGACTAATTCCTCGCCTTTGGACTTCATCTGTTCCTTGAAGTATTCACGATTGGCCTTTCGATAAACCTTAACACGAATACTGTCGGGTAATCCGACTTCGCCGTAATAGGTTTTAAAATCTGAATCATAGGTTTGTGGCCAGAAATTATAGAACACGACGCTATCAAATCGGTCGGGAACAACACCATGTATTTGTTTCCTATGATTAATAAGGCCCCCAAACACATAGCTCACCAAGCCATTTCGCAGGAACTGAGTATCTACAATTTGTGGAGCTACGCCTTTGGGCACATACTTGCTCGTATCAATATACTCATAACGGTTAAATGCTTCCTCGATGTGATCCAGCGTAACCCTTATCCAGCATGTCAACCTTTCGGCTTTCGAGAGAAACGTCCATTCTTTCGAGCTGTTTTCCAAGCGAGTCACATAATCATCAAAAAGCTTTCTAATGGTACTACATGCCGTCCATATCCTTGAATGCTCAGTAACAATATACCTTGTCTTGGGGTCGTAGTAATAGCAGTTGGTAAATGTATACCACAACCAGATCTTAAAGAATTCCTGATTGTCTTCATCAGAAGAAGCATAGTTGGCATACATCTCGAAATCCAAATCATGGAAATGAGCAAGGCCCAGGATGTTCGGGTTATAAAAAAGATCGGAAGCATCGGACCAATCAGGAATTGATACTTCTTCATCCTGCATACCATCATCTTCAGACACCGACGCGTCCGCTACCCCATCTTGATTCAAAACAGCCACCGTTGCAGCCTCGTGGGCAGCTTTTGCTTCTTGAATTAAGGCTTGAAGTTGGCTCTCGGTTGAACTATACAGTTTCACCTTGACCTTATTGCCAAACGTTGAAAAATCGTATTAGGATAAAGCTTCGAGCTTAGATTCAAGGTACTGTAACCGGTCAGCTGTATCTTCCGTTTGTTGAGAAACCTGCTTAATATCAGCCATATCAAACTCAACATAAAAATCCACATGGCTCTCATCACAAATCTTCACCTCCCAGCGCAAGTTAACATTACGAGACAAAATTTCGGCAGCAATGAAGTTATGTAAAAGAGCATAACTCGGGTCTTCCTTCACTACTGTATAGAGGGCATACAAGAAAATAAGGCTATTCAAATCCACTGAATCCGGCCTGGGCACAGGTTCTGCCGGCACAATCCGCCCCTGATCAGTTTGAACTGGCCACAGGTGATACTTCTTATTGAATAGCGTTCGAGTCTTCCTTGTGTTTAGCCTTAGAGGCCGAAACTCATCCAACGCGGCACGGATATTAGCGGCTACATTGTTCTCCTGCGCTTCTGTAAGCGCGACGCCACTTAATAGTTCATAGTCGTCAATCCTTTCGTAAGCGTTCATAAAAAATCGTCATTGTAAAAAGCCGTGAGAGGGTGATGTGATGTGTGAAGACAAAGTTACAGCAACGAAATGCAATAACCATAAGCAACCCGCGAAACTTTTTCAACAAAAAGTTGACAGGATTCTATAAGTTATTGATAATGAGGAAGAATCCTGTCGGAAAACACAAATAAAATTGTAACAAAAATGTTCAAAAGATGGTCAGAAAGGGCATAATAAAATCCAGTAGGACCATCCGTCCCACTTTGCAATACCGATACTCGTCCCGCTTATCCCAGACGTCCCAGCTGTCCTACTTGCGCACGATCTTCAGATCCTTGTCGACCTTATACGCCTTCTGGTCGAAAGCGGCATTCATCAGGGCGAAGCGATCCCGCAACTCCAGGTTGGTGTACCTGTCGACCGCATTGCTACCCTCGCGGTGAAGGCCGGCAGCATATTTATTGACCTGGACCTTGGCCATCATGTCGACAAAGGTTTTTCGGCCCAGCTTGGAGCTGCCCTGCGTGAAGATGGGCACATACTCGTTCTTGCGCAACTCCTCGTTGTAGATGGGCACGGTGCGATCGACACCGCTCTGCTCGATCACCCACTTGATGAGCGTATTGAAACCCGCCTTGCCGTAGACGTTGCGGATGATGGGAAAGTCGAAGTTCGTGCGCTTGATGATGTCGAAGGCGAAACGGACCAGCGGGGTCTGCACTTCCTTATTGGTATCCTGCGTGCCGGCGGTCTTTTGCGGCAAGTAGTGGACGTACGGGATGCCCTCGTCAGAGACGGAGATATTAGCCATGGACATCGCCTGAAAGTCGGAAATGCGGCAGCCCAGAGCGCAGAGGACCACAAATGCGTCGCGCGTGGGCCGCAGTTTCTCCGGGAGCTCCGCCGTGCGCACGAGTTTGAATTCTTCGGCGCGGAGGAAGATCGGGTCGTCGTACAGGGTTTTCACGACAGCGTTCTGGCGCTCCTTGCCGAGCTTGCGGAAAGGCGACTTGACGATCTCGTCGTTCTGCTCGAGGGTATTGAAGAAGGTTTGGACGATCTTCATCTGAGTAGCCACGGTGTTGAGGCTCAGGCGCTCGGTAGGCAGAGAGCGCTTGTTCAGCTTCTTATAGAGGAGCTTGTGCTTGGGGACGTAGGTGTATTCGTCGAAGAGGAAGTTGCGGAAGTCCATCAGGAAGTCGGGCGTGACCTCGCTGGGAACGGTGCGCGTGATGCCTTTGATGATGAGGTAGCGCTCGAGCTTGCCGGAGACTGTGATGAAGTGATCGTAGCGAGCCTGGCCGATGATGCGGTCGCGGAGGGCTTCGTCGGCATAGCGCCTGAATCGGACGGACAGGAGTTCCTCGGCAGAACGGACTTCTTCGATGGGATGCTTGATTTCTTCAATGGTACGCTCGAAGACTTCGCTGGTGAGATCAAGCCCCTTTTCGAGCATGCGCGTGTATGCGTCGTTCATGATAGCCACTTCGCGATCGATTTCGCCCGCGAGGACCACATTGTAGACTTTGGAGCCGTTCTTGGGCTTGCATGTCGTATTGTCGAAGCGCGTCAGGTCCTGAAGGTCGGCATCGATGTCGGACTTGTGGAAAAGCTGGACGTCGCGACCGTCGCGGAGACGGAAGCGCAGCTTGATGGAACCTTTGGTTTTGGTGGTACGATGTGCTAATAAAAAATGTCTCATTTCTCCGATTCCCAGCGGGGTTTGGACTCCAAAAAAAAACGCCGGCATTACAAAGATAGAAAATGGTGGTGCAAATAGCAAATTTTTGCACCACGAAGTTGCAATTTATCAAAACAAGATTTCAACAAGCGCCGGATGGTGTGTTTGTAATGCGCTGGAAATATGTTGTTTCTATTGTTGTCATTTGTTGCGCGGTTAGTGCAGGGTGAAAAAATAACATAGTCCCGTGGGAGTCACGAAGTTTTGAAAATGAAGGACTTGCTGAATGCAAGTCCTTCATTGTTTAGGGGGAGTCAGGAGCGAGAGCTAGCTTTCGCTCCTGACTCCCCCTAAACAATGCTGGGAGGCCCGGCAAGCCGGGCCTCCCGCATTTTCAACCCTTCGCCCCAGACGAAGGCCGTAGGCCCGGGAATGCGCAGGCGGCTCACCGCCGAGCACAATCCCGCCCCTTTCGGGCAAGGTCTCATTTGAGACCCGACACCTTGCCCACCAGAACACCCCCAAAGACACATTTGCGGGCAAGGTCCGCCACATGAAATGAGACCTTGCCCGTTTTTCCGTCTTCCCATCCTCATCTAGGCACTCCAACGAGGATGGCACCGCCTTTTTCCGACCGCCATCCTCATCCAGCCGCCCATTTGAGGACGGCGGCCTGAATCGGGCACGTACAAGTACAAGACTTGACTTAAAACTTGGCTTTTATATTGATCAATCCCTTCAGATAAATGAAGAGCACAGAAGTCAGCAGGGTCAGGAGGAAAATATACAGATTGGTCAAACCGAAGGAGCCCGCGGGAGTGCCGGTAAGGCCGAAGATATCGGAGTAAATGCGCATGATGGGGCCGTGCAGGATCAGCAAGGTGAGGGAATTCTGTCCGGTATAGGCAAGGAACGCGTTCAAGCCTTTGACCTTCACCAGCAATTTGCCGACATTCATCAGGAAATAGGTTCCCAGAACACCGCATATCATGGTTATGAACACTTCGACGGCACCCATCTGGAAGTTGATCCTTCCGCCGGAAATCATGCCGACGCCTGGAACTTTCACCTGCAGATGAACCAGGTCGGGCCGACGGCCTGGGCGACCAGCGTACGGCTGGCGTCCAGCCCGACCCAGCCCGCCAGGGGATCGGTCAGCCAGTAGGCGATGTAAGATTTGAACAAAGTCCAGGCGTCCGTTTCACCCCGCAGGCACAGATACGCTCCCAGAATGATCCAGATAGCGATGGTATAATTGACCAGGGGCACCAGCAACTGCCTCGCTCTTTTGCGCACGGACTGGCCGTACGATAGTCCCGGCTTGTAGTTGAATCCCGAAATGAGAAAGTAGAAGGGCATCATATAGCCCATGAGGGACAAAAACAAGATGGTAACCAAGCCGGACGGCACGGTATCCCGACCGCCTACTGTGTAAAGGGTGGTTGTATGCAGGAAGATGACGAACAGCATACCGATGCCCTTCGCAATGTCCTGTACAGGATCACGCTTCGTGTCCAGTTTCGGAAGAATAACGTGATAGTGCGCAATTTTGCCTGAAGATGTGTTTGCTTCCAAATTCTTAGAAAAAGCAAATATATAAAAAAGAGAGAAATATGTATCTCTATAGCCCGCGGTACTGCCCTTTTCCCTGCGTGAGTTTGCCGTATTGGACGGCATTTGTGGGACAATGATGATAGCAACTCATGCAGTGGAGGCACTTGCCCTGCCATTCGGGCCGGCTGTTGACAAGCCGGATATTATGCACAGGACAGTTTTTTTCGCATTGTCCGCAGCCGATACAAGCATCGGTTGCGTGGAACTTGCGATCGGAGATGATGAAGCGGTAAAAAAGCGGTCGCAGCAGATAGCTTTTTGTCAAGGGAAATGCCCCGCGGAGCATCTCATAGTGATTGCAAGCGCGTTTTGCGATCAGTTCCGAAATACGGGGTAGGTCGGCCCGGGCGGCATCGATCTTTCGCTGCGCATTTTCTGGCGTGTCCAGGGAAAACCCCGGGAATGCCAGATAGGTTTCCGGCATTTGCAGACAGAAACAGGCATCCAGCACGAGTCCCGTTTTTCGCAGGGCACGGCAGAAAATCTGCCGGGTATAATCGCCTTCATCGCCGCAAGTGCAGACAAACCACACATAGGAGGGACGGTTTTTCAGTTTGATGCGGCGAATGAAATCAAGCACGAGATGCGGGGGTGCCCATGAATAGACAGGAAAGACGAAGCCCAACGCCTCTCCTTCCTGAAGCATCAATTCAGGGTCGGTATCGGGGATAAACAACAAGCGTTCCCGCAGGCTCTCTGCCAGCGTTTCAGCCACCCATCGGCTGTTTCCACATCCTGAGTAATAGAGAATCATACTACATTTCCGCCATCTGGCGTCCGGCGTCGAAAGCTTTCTGCAAGTCCTTCTCCCAGTGTTCATCCCGCCACTTGCGTTTGGCTTCTTCGGAGAAACCGGCGAGTTCGAAGCGGTCGTAATGATTCACCTGATAGGTATTGTAGGCTATCAGGTGCTTGGGCTCGCCGAGGGCGGCCGAAAGGCAATACTCCATCGAACCGTAGCCGTTGCTGTTGTTCCGTTCGGGGAGCCCGTTCATCGTGGTGACCAGAACCACAGGCATCCGCTTTGGAGCCGTCATACGATAGTCGTTGTAAGATAGCCAGGGGAACGCGAGACGCTCGAGGAACGTGCGCATCTGACCCGTCACATCGCCGAAGTAAATCGGAGAACCGAGCACAAGTCCGTCCGCTTGCGCGATCTCTTCCAGGACCGGTGTCAGCGCATCCTTGAATTTGCAGAGATTTGAGGCCCGGCCCTTCACCTTGCATGCCATGCACGACATACATCCCTTATAGTCCAGTTCATAGAGACGGACGGTCTTCACTTCGACCTCTTGGCCCACCGATCTGGCTCCCTCGGCAAAACTGTTCAGCATTTTGGCTGTGTTCATATTACGGCGAGGACCCCCGTCGATAATCATGATTTTTTTCATATTGCGTTGTAATTTGTTTTTCACCGAAGGTGTCGGAGTGGCTGCCGCGGGAGGGTCCGGCAAGCTGGCAACAGCCACTGTCGCCAGCCCCAAAACCGATTTCTTGAAAAAACTTCTTCTGTCCATGGTCTAGTTTTGAAAAGAAATGCTGTCCATTCGCCTTAATTGTCGGCCAGAACTTCGATGACTTCTATCCAGTCGGTTTCGGGATCGAAGCCGAATTTATCGTCAATGCCGACGTTGAAATACAACTTTTTATCAAAGTCCTGGAAGGAAGAATTCCCGACTTCCGGGTTCTCGTTTATATAGTCGAAGTGGATACCATCCTGCGCGAAGCGCTTTCGATAGATCTCCAGCCGTTCCGGATAGCAGCCGCTCCAAAGGATCAGGCATACATCGTCGCGACTGGACATCAATTGCAAGGCAGGCAAGGCATAGGGCAGGTATTCATAGGTCTCGTCCGCTTCATAACAGGCGCGAAGGATCGTATCGTGGATATCTACGACCACGTAGATCTTCTCCCATTTCTTCTCTGTTTTACGGCGGAATGCCGTCTCAAATGCCTTTTTGATTCCCATCGCGCTGTCCGGATGTCTTTCTCGATTCAAATATAACGAAAATACTTGATTTCCTGTTCCACCTTTCGCTTCTTGTCAAGCACAAAATTTTGTATTTTTACACAACTAAACTGTTGTGAAATGAAAAAATTCCTGCTGGCTGCGGCCGCTGTGGTACTGATAGGGGCGAGTGGCTTCGCTCAACCATTTGACGAGGTTTATCCCGCGACGGAATTCGCCGTCAAATTCGGGCCCCGTCTATACTACGGGGCTATCCGCCCCGTGTGGACGGCTCCCGACACTTTCGTGTACACGACCAACGAACCGGCTGGTGAAGCTTGGTATCGCATGACCGGGACCCGGAAAGAAACCATCGATAAGGAGACGTATGAAGAGGCTGTCAAAAAGAACCGGCGTGATTATCACGATCCTTCTGATGACAGCCAGTACGCCGTGCGCAAGGAGGTGAGCGTATTCTCCCCCGACAGCGCGATGGTCGCGTACGTCAGGGACCGGAACGTGTGGGTAAGCCGCGCGGACGGCAGCGAAGCCTGCCAGCTGAGTTTCGACGGCACGGAAGGCTTTGCCTATGTCGAAATCAAATGGTCGCCCGACGGAAAGAAGCTGGCCGCCCTGCGGAAGCAGGATTTTCCGGAGCGCCAGATCATCCTGCGGGAGTCGCGCCCCGAAGACCAGATTCAGCCGCGCTACCGCTACCTGGATTATGCCAAGCCCGGCGACCGGCTGCCGCAGAGCGTGCCGGCGCTGTTCGACATTGAGAGCCGGAAAGCCATCCCGCTCGACCGCAGCATTCCGCAGGACCAGTATTTTCTGTTCCTGGGCCGGTGGTCGCCCGATTCGCGTTTCTTTACCTACGAATACAACCAGCGCGGGCACCAGCTGTATGAACTGGCTGCCGTGGACGCCGCCTCCGGCCGGGTGAGCACCCTCGCCAAGGAAGAGACCGACACGTTCGTCTATTATTATGATCTCTGGCGCTACTTTTTCAAGGATGGAAAACGCTGCCTGTGGATTTCCGAACGGGACAACTGGCGGCATTTGTACATGATAGACACCTATTCGCTTCAGTTGCGACAACTGACCAAAGGTGAATGGAATGTCCGCGAGATCCACTACATAGACGAGGACGGCGGCTTCATTCTGGCAAACGCGAACGGCCTGGCGGCTGCCCGCGGCGAGGACCCGTACAACAAACACGTCATCCGCATCGACATCAAGACCGGCAAGGTGACGGACCTGACGCCGGAGAACGCCAACCACGCCGTCTCTTTCAACAAGGAGTTCACGACCTTCGTGGACAGTTATTCGCGGCCGGACCTTCCCGCCACGACGGTGCTGCGTGACGCGAAGAATGGTAAAGTCCTCTCGGTCATACAAAAACAGGATATTTCGGAAGTGGTCCAGGAAGGATTCACGATGCCGGAAGTGTTTACGGCCAAGGGCCGTGACGGGGTCACGGACATCTGGGGCACCATCTACCGCCCTTTCAAGTTCAATCCCGAGAAACAGTATCCTGTCGTCGAGTATATCTACGCCGGCCCGCATGATTCCCACGTGGACAAGAATTTCATGGCTTATCCGCCACGGTTCTACCGCTTGTTGGAACTGGGCTTCATCGTGGTGACCATCGACGGCATGGGCACCGACAACCGCTCGAAATCATTCCAGGACGTGGCCTGGCGCGACCTCAAGGACGCCGGATTCCCCGACCGCATCCGCTGGATCCAGGCCGCTGCAAAGAAGTATCCGTACATGAATCTGGACAAGGTGGGCATTTACGGCTATTCGGCAGGCGGACAGAACGCCATGGCGGCGCTGCTCTTCCATCCTGAATTCTACAAGGTGGGCGTGGCCCTGTGCGGCTGCCACGACAACCGGATGGATAAGATCTGGTGGAACGAGCAGTGGATGGGTTATCCCATCGGTCCGTGGTATAGCGAGAGTTCCAACGTGGACAACGCCTGGCGGCTGGAAGGCAGACTTCTGTTGATCAATGGTGAAATGGACGACAATGTCGATCCGGCTTCCACACTGCAGGTCGTCGCTGAACTCATCAAAAACAAAAAAGATTTCGAACAGCTGTACATTCCCGGCTATTCCCATAATCTGGGCGCCGACTGGATCACCCGCCGCATTTACGAGTTTCTTTACCGATATTGCCGATAATAAGGATTATGACCGATTTCCGACCCTTAAGACGATTCAGGCAGGCTGCGACAGAAGAGGAATGCCTGCGTATTCTGCGTGTTGCACAACGTGGCGTTCTTTCCGTCATCGGAGAGGAGGGCTACCCGTATGGCCTGCCCATCAATTTTATTTTTGATCAAGGGAAGATCTATTTTCATTGCGCCAAAGAAGGACATAAACTGGATGCCATCCGGAAGAATGACAAGGTGTGTTTTACAGTCCTTTCCGAGCCTGAGAAAAAGGAAGGGGAGTGGTGGTATTGTTTTACCAGCGTCATCGTTTTCGGCCATATCCAAGTTGTAGATAATCCTGCCATAGCCGGCACAATGCTCCGCTACCTCGGTGCCAAGTATTTCCCGACAGGCTATGACATCGAAAGCGATCTACAGAAAAACGGCCCCAAAGCGCTTGTCCTTGAGTTGATCCCCGATCATATCAGCGGGAAACACGTCAGAGAGAAATAAAATCGAACGTGCTCCGGCCCGTCTTATCCAGGAAGCCCCAGTGACCTTCCCGGTCACAAACGGCGCAAAGGCCTTCCGAGAAAATGTAGCTTTCGTCGCGATAGAAACGGTTCAAGTCCAGGTCGAACACTTTATTGCCGGCTTTGTCGATGAACCAGGCCGTATTGTCATACCAATTGGACACCTTGGCCAGCCCCTCGTGGAAATCACGGCCGGAGTCGTTCTCCGCCAGCTGTATCACCATTTTCCCGGCGTGGTCGATGTATCCGGCCTGCGTACCCGTGACATCATCGCCATCCATAAAAAATTGCTTAACGGCGGCAAGGCCTTCCGAAAAACCGGATCCCGTGGAGAAGAAGCCCGGAAAAGCCAGCTGGCCCGTCTTGTCGATAAAACTGAACAGTTCCCGCTCCGGAATCGTCATCACGGGGCAAACGCCTTCGTGAAAATCGGCGGGAACGTGATCGATCGCCCATTCGTACTGGCAGGGAATTACCACCTCCCCCCGCTCATCGATAAAACCGATCATTCCATCTTCTTCCGAGATCCAGCACAAGCCTTCGCTGAAATCGCCATGGTATTCATGCTTCTGGAGCAAAGCTTTCAGCTCCGCCGACTCCGTTTCCTCCGGCTCTTCAACCGGATCCACAAACCGCCCCATCTTGTCAACATACAGCCACGCCCCGTCCTTCTTCAAAGCCGCCACGCCATTTTTGAAATTCTCCAGATTTGTGCACCCTTCCAATGCCTCGGCCAAAGCCTTCAGGTCATACACCGGTTCCGCAGCAGCCGCCGCCGTTTCATCCGAGCCGGCAGCCTCGACAGCCGCGCTGTCCGTCCCCGCCTCCGTCTTCCCGCCCTTGCAGGCAGTCAGCATCGAAAAAGAAACGATAACTAAAAGAATAATAAGATTATACTTCATAGTAGTTCAAGTTTTGATTCATATTACGTCAGCGAGGAAGAAATGAACTGGCGGCCTGGATGAAACGGCAGAACAGCGGATGAGGCTGCTCGGGGGTGCTACGGTACTCGGGATGGAACTGGACGCCGATAAAGAAGGGATGCGTCGGCAGTTCCACGACCTCGGCCAGGCCGGTCTCGGGATTTCTTCCGGAAATCACCATGCCGGCCGATTCGAACTCCGCCGTATAGGCTTCGTTGAATTCGTAGCGATGGCGATGACGCTCCCGGATCAGATCCGCGCCATAAATGTCCCGGGCGAGCGAACCTTCCTTCAGTCGGCAGTCATAGGCGCCCAGGCGCATGGTTCCGCCCTTGACGGTCGTGCTCTTCTGGTCTTCCATCAAATCGATGATCGGGTATGACGTGCCCGGATTCGCTTCGGTGGAAGCGGCATCGGGATGCCCCAACACATTGCGGGCAAACTCGACGACGCACATCTGCATACCCAGACACACGCCCAGGAACGGAATCCCGTTTTCCCGGACATACCGGATGGCGTGGACTTTCCCTTCCAAGCCGCGTTCGCCAAAGCCGGGCGCCACGAAGACACCGGCCATCCCTTTCAGTTTCGACGCGACATTCTCCGCAGTCACCTCATCGCTCAGCACCCGATGGACCTGCACCTTGCACCCATTGGCCACGCCGGCGTGCACAAAGGCCTCCTCGATGGATTTGTAAGCATCCTGCAGGGCGACATACTTGCCGACCAGCGCGATGTCCACGGTCTTCGAGGGGTTCCGGAGCTTATCCACAAACGCGCGCAGCGCGCCGAGGTCAGGCTCCGGGAGGCCCTTGAGGCCCAGCTTATTGACCACCAGTTCGTCCAAATGCTCTTCGTGCATGTTGGACGGGACCTGGGAGA